>Ga0181560_10001992_pt1 | contig 19051 bp, 16 predicted proteins | sample 011ome_20_FD_133751 | JGI IMG/M metagenome (GOLD analysis project Ga0181560, IMG submission 133751) | Coastal salt marsh microbial communities from the Groves Creek Marsh, Skidaway Island, Georgia - 011509CT metaG (megahit assembly) | ecosystem: Environmental > Aquatic > Marine > Intertidal...
ATGATATGGATTTTATTGCGGGCCCCGAAAATGTACTGATTCATCTTGGGGTTCCAGTAGCGGCACTGGTGTCCGAAATGCACACCGGCCTGCAACATGTCTTTCATGTTTACAGAGGTCATTGCTATGTCCTTGGGTTAAGCCTCCATACATCCCTCGGGACCAACCTGCAACCTGTTGTTTTTTAACAGGTTTGTGGCACCCAGCCCGAAGTGTTGATGTATGTGTGACAGTTAAGGTTAAGTTTGTTTTGCAGGATATTCCTGCGCCGGTTCTTCCCACCCGGGAAAAACGTGCGGCTTTATACCACAAAGGCATGCCAACTTAAAGGAAAAACAGTACCTGCCAACTGCCTGCAAGGGGGCGGGAAGCCCATGAAATAATTGGGAAAAACACAAGCCGTCCCGGCACCGATCCCTGGTATGCACGCCTGTATATCCGTCAATCCAGCCAGCATGAATTCCAGGTCCTGGAAACCAGTTCACCCTCTTCTTTTGCGAACTATCATTTCTTTGTGGCCGCGGTTGCCCTAAAATAGCGTCCTTTTCACCGCCATACTTCCCAATGCCAGTAACCATAAAAAGCCCCGAAGACATTGCAAAAATGCGTGTGGCAGGCAGTCTTGCAGCCGAAGTGCTGGAAATGATTGGTCCTCACGTAGTACCGGGCGTCAGCACCGGTGAACTCGACCGCATTTGTCATGACTACATAGTCAATGAGCAGCAGGCCGTCCCTGCCCCGCTGAATTACAATGGTTTTCCCAAGTCGATCTGCACATCCGTGAACCATGTCATCTGTCATGGCATACCCAGCGATAACACCATCCTGAAAAAAGGTGACATCGTGAATATTGATATCACGGTCATCAAGGACGGCTTTCACGGGGATACGAGCAAGATGTTCTATGTCGGTAAGGTAGCTCCCCATGCTCATAAACTTGCCGTGGTGACCCAGGAATGCCTCTACAAGGCCATTGCGATCGTCAAACCCGGCACCACGCTCGGCGATATCGGCCACATCATTCAGCAGCATGCGGAATCCAACCATTATTCCGTGGTCCGTGAATATTGTGGCCACGGTATCGGCCGTATCTTTCACGAGGAGCCACAGGTACTGCATTACGGTACGCCCGGCACCGGCATGCCGCTTGCCGAGGGCATGACTTTCACGATAGAACCCATGATCAACGCCGGTTCGCGCCATACCAAGCTGTCCCGCAGTGATGGCTGGACGGTAACCACACGGGACCGACGCCTGTCTGCGCAATGGGAACACACCCTGGCAGTCACCAGCGATGGTTGCGAAGTGCTCACAAAACGAACAGAAGAATCATTCTAGAATGACAACCCCATCCAGAGTGGCGCGTACTCGAAAATCCCTTTTTGATCGCAAAGCTTTTCTCCAGACCCTGGCCGACAGTCCGTCACCCATTACCTGTTACCGTGACGCGGTTCAGCATGCCCGCCAGGAACTGGACAAGCGTTTTATCGACAAAGTCGATATTGAAAGCATCATCCGCGATCAGGCCTGGTTCGTTGACCAGCTTTTGATCTCTGCCTGGGAATCCTATGACTGGAAAGATGCCGATGACATCAGCCTGATTGCGGTCGGTGGTTATGGTCGCGGGGAGCTTCACCCCTACTCGGATATTGATATCCAGATTCTGCTGGCCAAAGACAACAAGGAGAAATACAAGGCTGACATTGAGCATTTCCTGACCTTCCTCTGGGACATCAACCTGGAAATCGGCCAGAGCGTTCGCTCCATCAAGGAGAACCAGCAGGAAGCCACACGGGATATAACGGTAGCGACAGCGCTCATCGAATCCCGGACCCTGTATGGCAACAAGGAACTGCTCGACAAGGTCATTGCGCGTATTGAGAAAAAGAAAGTCTGGAACCGTAAACAGTTTTTTGAAGCCAAGAAAGAAGAACAGGAAATTCGTCACAGCAAGCAGGAAGATATCGAATCAGCGCTTGAACCGAACCTGAAAGAAGCTCCGGGTGGCCTTCGTGACATACAGACCATCGGCTGGATCTCCAAACGCCACTTTGGCGCCAGTGATTTCCATGACCTTGTTGAGCGCAACTTCCTGGAAAAGGGAGAGCACAGGGACCTCATCCGCGGTCGTAATTTCCTCTGGAAAATCCGCTACGGTCTGCACATGATCACAGGCCGCCGCGAAGATCGCCTGCTCTTTGAGCATCAACGCAAGCTCGCTGAAATACTCAACTACAAGGATGACCAGAAAAGTCTCGGCATTGAAAAGTTGATGAAAGAGTATTACCGGGTGGTACTGAGCCTGCGTGAACTCAATGACGTTTTATTGCAACTTTTCGACGAGGAAATCCTGCGTTCCAAGGAAAGAACCAAGATAGTCTCGATCAACAATCGCTTCCAGATTCGCAACAACTACATTGAAGTCAAAAGCAGCAAGGTGTTTGAGCGCACGCCGTTCGCGTTGATAGAAATTTTCGTGTGCTGGGCGCAAAACGAAAAGATCGAGGGCATTCGCGCCTCCACCATACGCCTGCTTCGCAACAGCAAGCACCTGATCGACAATGAGTATCGCCGGGACCTGCGCAATATCTCCATGTTCATGGAGCTGTTACGGTCGCCCCACTACATGGTCGCCAAGCTCAGGAAAATGAATCGTTACGGCATCCTGCCTGCCTATCTGCCCGAATTCGGGCGTATTGTGGGGCAGATGCAATATGACCTGTTTCATGTCTACACCGTGGATTCACATACTCTGCAGGTCATGGAAAACATGCGCCGCTTCCGTCACCCGGTAGCCGCGGAAAAATACCCCATTGCCCACCAGTTGTTCCACCAGCTGCCGAAGATCGAGCTGTTGTATATCGCCGGGCTCTACCATGACATCGCCAAGGGGCGTGGTGGTGACCATTCGGTGCTGGGCAAACGTGATGCCGAGTTGTTCTGTCGGCGCCATCACCTGGGCAAATGGGATACCGCCCTCGTTGGATGGCTGGTGGAGCACCATCTCACCATGTCCAGCGTAGCCCAGCGCGAGGACATACAGGATCCCGAGGTCATTCGTAAATTTGGCAAACTGGTCGGTGACCAGACTCATCTGGATTACCTCTACGTTTTGACCGTTGCCGACATCAATGGCACCAACCCCACGCTCTGGAATACCTGGCGCGCCACCCTCCTGAGAAACCTTTACCAGCACACCAAGCGTGAACTGAGCCAGGCCCAGGGCGTAACCGTGGGTAAAGCCGACCTGATCCAGCAAAACCAGAAAGCGGCAATTGCCCTGCTCAAAGAATCAGGCTATACCGACAAGCAGATTCGGGAGATATGGAACAACCCGAATGAGGAATATTTCCTGCGTGAATCCCCGGAAGATATTGCCTGGCATTCCAAAGCTATTGCCAATCATAAAAGCAATGTTGCCCCCCTGATTCTGATCAAGAACAAGACGGAGATCCGTAACGAAGGCGCAACACAGGTATTTATCTACACGCAAAATTCCCATGGCCTGTTTGCCAATATTGCAACGGCATTTGATCGCCTGAATATGAATATCCAGGATGCCCGCATTTATTTCACTGAAAGTGATTACCTGTTAACCACATTCATGGTGCTTGAAAGTGATGGTCAGCCCATCGGCAAGAATCCCCAGCGCCTTGAGGAAATTAACCGGACCCTGAACGAGTACGTGAGTGCGAAAACACCGATCAAGCCGATTACCCGTCATCGCCCTTCCCGTAAATACCGGCAATTTACTCGCAAAACCGAGACCACGCTGACCAACCACGAAAACACGCCCTATTCCAACCTGGAAGTGCTGTGTCCCGACAGGCCCGGTCTGCTGGCGAAAGTAGCCAATCTTTTTGTTGAAATGGACATTACTCTCCACAACGCCAAGATCACCACCCTGGGTGAAAACGTGGAGGATGTTTTCTTTATCACCGACAGTGACAACAATCCCATAGTTGATGAAGCCCTGGGCCAGGAACTTCAGGAGAGAGTCAGGAAGCTGTTAGATGCGGAAACCGCTCCTGCGGAAGACGCCTGACCACTACCTGGCTGCATACTGGAACAACATTATAGAAGGCTTGCCAGAAGACTGTTTCCGTCTTCATGGCCGATGAATTTGACAGAGGTGACCCCATGGCCACGATGTATGGCATACCCAATTGTGACACCATCAAGAAAGCCAGGCGCTGGCTTGATGATCACGGCATTAAATACGATTTCCATGATTACAAGAAAGCCGGCATTGATGAGAACACCCTGAAACAATGGTGCAGTGAGCTTGGCCATGACGCGCTGCTCAATACGCGCGGTACAACATGGCGCAAGCTTGATGATTCGGTGAAAGCTGACATCGACGAGAAGAAGGCAATCGCCATCATGATGGAGCACACTTCCATCATCAAACGCCCTGTACTTGATGTCGGAAAGGGTAAAAAACTGCTGCTTGGCTTTGATGAGACTGCCTATAAAAGCCTCTTGTAAAGCCTGCTATAATTCGCCCCCTTTTTTAAACACTTAAAAGCTTCATTCACAACAGGATATCACCGCATCATGTTCAGTTTTGCACTCGGTGTCGGCACCAAAGACAGTGCCGGCAATTGGCTAGAAGTTTTCTTTCCCTCACCCCGGCTGAATCCGGACCAGTCCCTTATCGCGCCGGTACTGGAAACCCTGGGTTATACCGGTGGCAACCAGGCACTGGAGCTTAGTGTCGTGGATGCTTCCACTTGCGCAGCCAGTGTCAGTGACCCCGAATTGAAAAGCCTGCTCGAAGGGATGCAGACATCTGATCGCCCCCTGGTCGCCGTGATCCTGGAAAGTGACGACAAGCTGCAAAGTGTTCCCGAGGCCTACCTGAAATTGCACCTGCTGTCCCATCGCCTGGTCAAACCACACGGCATTAACCTGGATGGCATCTTTCCCTGCCTTCCCAACAACGCCTGGACCAGCCAGGGCGCCATCGCCCTTGATGAGCTGGAGCAGCGCCAGTGGCAGGCCCGCCTGGATGGCGAATCCCTGGAAGTGTTCTCCGTGGACAAGTTCCCCAAGATGACCAACTACGTGGTACCTAAAGGAGTGCGCATTGCCGACACGGCACGTGTCAGGCTGGGCGCTTATGTGGGTGAAGGCACTACCATCATGCATGAAGGCTTTGTGAACTTTAATGCCGGTACCGCCGGTACCGCCATGATTGAAGGCCGTATTTCTGCCGGTGTCTTTGTTGGCAACAACAGTGATCTTGGTGGCGGCTGCTCCATCATGGGCACCCTCTCCGGCGGCGGCAAGGAAGTCATTTCCGTGGGTGAAGACTGCCTCATCGGCGCCAACGCCGGTCTTGGTTTTCCCCTGGGTGACCGCTGCACGATTGAGTCCGGCCTTTATGTCAGTGCCGGCACCAAGGTCACGGTCATGGACAGCGACATGAATGCAGTTGAAGTGGTCAAGGCGCGTGAGCTGTCCAACAAGAGCGACCTGTTGTTCCTGCGTAATTCCACGACCGGTGTGGTTGAATGCCGCACCAATCGCTCCAAGGTGGAACTTAACGCCGAACTGCATTCCCATAACTAAAGCGAACCACCAGCGGACCAATCAACATGTCAGCAACCCAGGATCTGTGCACCGAACTCATCGCACGCCGCTCCGTCAGTCCAAAGGACGAGGGCTGCCAGCTGATCCTGGCTGCACGCCTGGAGGCCATGGGATTCACGGTTGAAAACATGCCCTTTGGTGAGGTTTCCAATCTCTGGGCCAGGCGCGGCACTGAAGGTCCCCTGGTCTGCCTGGCCGGCCATACTGACGTGGTGCCACCGGGTGACAGTGCGCAATGGCAATCAGAACCTTTCTCGGCCACTGTCCGCGACGGCTATCTTTACGGACGTGGTGCGGCGGACATGAAAGGCAGCATTGCCGCCATGATTACTGCCTGCGAACGATTTGTTGCAGACAATGGGGAGATCAAAGGCAGCATCGCCTTCCTGATTACCAGTGACGAAGAAAGTATTGCCGTTGATGGCACCCGTAAAGTCATTGAAACCCTGCAGTCCCGCGGCGAAAAAATTGATTACTGCGTGGTGGGAGAGCCTTCCAGCAGCGAGGCACTTGGTGATGTCATTCGCAACGGCCGTCGTGGTTCACTCAATGGCACGCTGACCGTGCATGGTAAGGAGGGACATGTTGCCTACCCTGACCTGGCCAACAACCCCGTGCATCGTTTCATGCCGGCACTGGCCGAGTTGTGTGCCCAGACCTGGGACCAGGGCAATGAGTATTTTCCACCAACCAGCTTCCAGCTTTCCAATATCCATGCCGGCGAAGGCACCAACAATGTCATTCCCGGTGAAATGACAGCCCTGTTCAATTTTCGCTTTTCCTCGGAAGTCACCGCTGAAGACCTGATGGAAAAGACAGAATCGATATTCAATGCGCACTACGAGAACTACACCCTGGAATGGCAGTTGTCGGGTAATCCGTTCATCACTGCAGAAGGTGTTCTCACCGATGCGGTTTCCCGGGCCATTGAATCGGTCACCGGCCTGACCACGCAGTTGTCCACCAGTGGTGGCACCAGTGACGGCCGCTTTATTGCACCTACCGGTGCCGAAGTGGTGGAAATCGGGCCATGCAACCGTACCATTCACAAGGTCAATGAGTGCGTGTCCTTAGCCGACCTTGAAGACCTGTCCCGCATCTACGAGGGGATTCTTACCAACCTGCTCACCTAGCTCGAAACCTGTTCCAGGTTGTGAGTTAAAAACACCTCGAAATGACAGGCCTTGCCCGGCACCAGGAAATCGGCTTTTGCACTGTCCGCCTTCCCGGCTTTTCCCGGCTGCTTCAACACGACGCGTCGCCCTGCTAACCCCCTGGCCAGTGCCAGCAATTCGGCCACGTCCTCGTTGGGCGGCAGTAGTGACTGCATCAGCGCAATATCTTTTTTTACCCTGGCGGATTTTCTTCGCGGGGGAAACATCGGATCCAGGTAAATGACATCAGGGCAAGTTGCGCCGGGTTGTGCGAAGTAGTCATGGGTATCGGCATGGCACAGTGTCATGCGCGCCAGTATGTCACGCACAGCAGGGTCTGCGCTGTTGCTGCCACGGCGAAAACCGTCATGGAGCAAGGCCGCCATCACCGGGTTTTTCTCCAGCAGGGTGACCTGGCAACCTTTCGCGGCCAACGTGAAGGCATCTATCCCCAGGCCCGCCGTGGCATCCACCACATGCCAGGGTTGCCCTTGTTTCAGCTTGTCCATGCCGACGGCTTTTAACAGGCCTTCATGCTTTCTTGTGGTTTCTACCCGATGCCGAAGCCGGGCAGACTCAAAATCCACCCGGGTGGCCCCGGCGTTACCATGGCCGGGTGCATGCAGGGACAGCCCGTCTGCATCCCATTTCAGGACCAGGCAGGTGTCATGTTCCGGCAGTATTTCCGCCCCGGAAAGCTGCTGCAGGTCACTGAAATCCAGAAAGTTTTCAAGCCAGGAAATGTCGCTCTGGTCACATATTAGAAGTGCTAACTGCATTAAAGTGATCTCAGGACTCCATGTATTGCCGGGTAGTGTTCATATTCACAATCAATACTCTACATTAAGTTATTATTTTATCTTACTGTATTTATTATATATTTTAAGAAATGGACCAGACGCGCACCTTACAGCGAATCAGCATTGTGCCACCGACTGCCAGCGGTGAGAAACTGCTATTCCGTGTCTTTGATAACGCCTCACCCATTGGTTATGCCTGCTTTAGCAAAGCCCCGGAACATACCGGCAAGCAGGCTGATAGCGGGCTCCCAGGGCAGGAAGACGAAGCCCTGGAATTGAAAATGATCGAGGTCTCCCAGAATTACCGCAATGCCGGTGTTGGCACCAGTCTGCTGCAGGAAGTCATAGCCTACTGCCGCACGCACCAGGTCAAACGCCTCTATGGCGACATCAAGGGCGACATGCGTACCCTGGGACGCTTTTATCGAGAAAATGGCTTTGTCGTAGACCCACTGGGCCACATAGAGCTTGAGCCTGTATTGAGCCTTTGAGCCAATCCCTTCACGTTTCCCCCAAATAATCCTGTCGCTCCCATTCCATTGTGATCTCAACACTATCCGGTTAATGTAGCCACGTTATCACGCAGTGAGGTTTTATGGACTGGCTTGTTATCCTGCCACCGCTGGTGGCCGTGCTCGTGGCCGTCTGGAAACGCGAGGTGCTTCTCGCCCTGGTAGTTGCGCTCTTCACTGCTGAATTCATCAATACCGGTTTCAATCCCCTGTCGGCCTTTCTGGCCAGCGTCAACCGCATGACTGCGGTATTCACCTCGAGCGGCAATACCGAAATCCTGCTGTTCAGTCTCATCATCGGTGCGCTGCTGGCCCTGATGCGTAACAGCGGTGGTGTTAATGCCTTTGTTGACTACCTGCTGGCTAAAAATATTGCCAGGACACCACGCTCCACCGGTATTCTGACGACCCTGCTGGGCATCGTGATTTTCATCGAAAGCTACCTGAGTGTGCTGGCATCGGGCATTTTCGCGCAAAACCTGTTTGACCGTTTCAACATGAGCCGTGCCCGGCTGGCCTACATTATCGACTCCACCTCTTCACCCGTCAGTGTACTCATCCTGCTCAATGGCTGGGGCGCCTATATTCTCGGACTGCTGGATGGCTACGGACTGGAAAACCCGCTGGCTGTGATGGTGGCCAGTATCCCCCTTAATTTCTACGCCCTGATCACCCTGGTCATCGTGTTTTATACCTGCTGGTCCAACCGGGTGTTTTTTGCCCTGGCAGGACATGAAGCATCATCACCGCGGCAGGAAGCCCCCTCAAGTGAACATGATGGCGGCAAGGTCAGCTATTTCCTGGTACCGATCACCGTACTGATCGGCAGTTTCCTGGGCTTCATGCTCTATACCGGCCAGGGCAGCCTGATTGCCGGTTCCGGTTCCAGCTCGGTGCTCTATGCGGTATTACTGGCCATTGCCACTGCCGTCATCCTGTTATTACGTGATGACCGCTATACCCTGAAGTCTCTAACCGAAACCAGCTATCGGGGTATGAGTGAGCTGCTACCCGTGGTTTCCATTATCCTGCTGGCCTTTGCCCTGGGTGCCAGTATGCAGGCGCTTGGCACGGGCCCCTTTATTGCCGGACTGATCTCCCAGGCCCTGCCCTTCTGGCTCATTGCTCCGGTAGTGTTTATCACGGCGGGGATCATTTCGTTTACTACGGGAACCTCCTGGGGCACCTTTGGCATCCTGATTCCGGTAGCCATCCCTATTGCCCTGACCACCGATCTGTCACCGTCTCTGTTGCTGGCCGCTGTGCTGGGTGGCGGGGTGTTCGGTGATCATTGCTCCCCTATTTCCGACTCCACCGTACTGGCTTCACTGGCGGCTGGCTGTGAACACCTGGAACATGTGCGCACGCAATTGCCCTATGCCCTGCTTGGTGCTGCCCTGAGCCTGCCCCTGCTGATATTGTTCAGTCTCTGAAAAAGACTTTGAAATCATGGGGATGAAGCAATACTGAAATCAGTTTAGACTGGCAAACAAGGTTACAGCTCCAGGGGGAAGCCATGGCAACACTGACCATCAACGGCGCAACAATAGAAACCGACGCCGGCGACGATACACCACTGCTTTATGTCCTGACCGATGAACTGCAATTGCAGGGTCCGCGATTTGGTTGCGGCCTGGCGCAATGCGGTTCCTGCTCGGTCCTGGTGGACGGGGTTGAAAACCGCGCCTGTGTCATGCCGATATCGTTACTGGCGAATAAAGACATCACCACGCTGGAAGGCATTACCAGCTACTACGCGGCTGCCACCGGTACGGGTGAACGTCGCACAACTCCCCTTCAGGATGCCCTGGTCCAGGAGCAGGCATTGCAATGCGGCTACTGTTATAACGGCATGATCATCAAGGGCACCGAACTGCTGTTGAACAACCCGGCCCCCACGGAAGCCGAAATCCGCTCTGCCATGAATGGCCACCTGTGCCGTTGTGGCACCTACCCTAAAATCATCAGCGCCATCCTGCGGGCTGCCGATGCCATGGCGACAGCGAAGATTTCCGGAGCCGACAACCAGGAGGAGACAGCATGAAACACGACAAGCCCTTCCTGGTTAAACGCCGCGACCTGTTGAAAGCCGGTGGTGCGCTGGTCATCCCGTTCCAGTTACCTGCCATGGTCCGTGCCCAGGCCTTGCGTGACCCGAAGGCCGGACCACCGGATCCCGAGCAGATCGACAGCTGGATTGCGATTCATCAAGACAACACAGCAACGGTCTATATCGGTTTTGCCGAGCTTGGCCAGGGATGTTCCACGGCACTGCTGCAGGTGGCGGCCGAGGAACTGGACCTGGCGATGGACCAGGTAGCCACCGTTGGCCTGGATACCCATCTCACACCCAACCAGGGCGGCACCTATTCCAGTTCCGCCATACGGGTGGGCGGCCCCCAGGTTCAACGGGCGGCAGCTGAAGCCAGGCAGGCATTGCTGGCCATGGCCGCCGAACAATTGAATACCCCCGCCGAATCACTTTCCGTCACCAGGGGCGTTGTCTCCGGTCCGGGTACAGCTGAAATATCCTATGGGGCCTTGATCGGAGAGCGCCGTTTCAACCAGCCCTTTACCGGCACGGCACCGGTCAAGGATCCGGCCACCTACACACTGGTTGCCGCCCCGGTGCCGCGCAAGGATATTCCCCTGAAGGCGAATGGCACCTATCGTTATATCCAGCACCTGCGCTTGCCGGGCATGCTTCATGGCCGCATCGTGCGCCCGCCCGGCCAGGGAGCTTATCGGGACGGCGTCAGGATTGTTGCTGTGAATGAAGACTCGATCAGCCATATTCCCGGTGCCCGGGTGCTCAGGCAAAATCATTTCATCGGCGTTGTCGTACCGCGGGAATGGGATGCGGTCAAAGCCGCCCGTGAACTTGAAGTGACCTGGGAGCGTCCCTCCACCCTGCCCGGCAACGATGCCCTGTTTTCCCGCATGGAAAACGGGCCGACCAATGATCGCGTGGTCGTGGATGAAGGCGATGTTGCCGCTTTTGACGAGGCTTATGTCAAAACAGCCTTTGACGGCACCGGCCCTTACCAGGCCCATGTCCCCTTTGCACCCAACTGTGCCCTGGCCGATGTATCAGATTCAGCCGCCCTGGTGATGTGCTCGACCCAGGATGTGTACAACACGCGCACCAGCATCGCCAACCTGCTGGGCCTTGAACAGGACAACGTCCGGGTCCAGTACCACGAAGCCGCTGGCACGTTCGGCCACAGCTGCTGGGATGATGTGGCCCAGGCCGCTGCCCTGATGTCCCACCTGGCTGGCCGTCCAGTGCGTGTCCAGTTCATGCGCCAGGATGAGCATGGCTGGGATACCTACGGGCCCGCCCATATCGGCAAGGCAAAAGCCTCTGCTGATCGCAATGGCAAACTGGTCAGTTATGAATACGAAGGTTGGCAGCATCACTGGAGCCTGGTTGAAACCAGTGCCCAGACAGCACTGAACACACCGGCGGCAGAGTGGCCGCCCGTGCCTGTCCAGCAGGTCAATCCACTGACCCTGGGTGGCATGTACGATATTCCCAATCGCCACCTGCTGAACCATCACGTGGACGGCCTGGACTATCTCAAGGGCGCCTGGCTACGCTCTCCCCTGGATTTGTCTTTTGCCTTTATTTCGGAACAGGCCATTGATGACCTTGCCTGGCAACTGGAGATGGACCCCTGGCAATTCCGTCAGCAGAATATTTCCGATTACCACTGGCGCGATGTGCTTGATGCAGCGGCCGAAGCGGCCAACTGGCAGCCCCGCCCTGCCAGGGCCAGTAATGCCAACGCAAATAGAAACAGCAACACGGTGACCGGTCGCGGTATCGGAGTGGGAACCCACCTGGCTTCCTACGGTGGCGCTGTTGCAGAAATCGAAGTGAATACAGAAACTGGCGAAGTCCGCATCCTTCACTTGTATGGCGCCATTGATGCCGGTCTCGTGGTGAACACATCCAACGTGGAAAACCAGATCATTGGCCAGTTGGTCCAGACTGCCAGTCGCATGCTGCTTGAAGAGGTCACCTTTGATGAAACAGGGGTTACCTCGCTCGACTGGGCCACTTACCCGATACTGCGTTTCGAGCAATGCCCGGCGGTGACGCCGGTGATCGTGCAACGCCTGGAAGAAGCACCTTCCGGGGCGGGCGAGGAAGTCATGGCCGCCGCCGCTGCAGCCATTGCCAATGCGTTTTTTGACGCCACCGGCAAGCGCATGACCATGTATCCCTTCACACCAGAGCGGGTGCTGGCAGTACTGGCCTGACACCCATTCGGCAATCAACCACTGTCCTGAGGTGAATGGCGTCTATGGCTATTACACCATCAACGTATTTCACTGGATGATTAATGGTTAATGACTGCATGGCCAATGCCTGTCTCGGAAAAAGCGGTAGTGTTCCACCGTAACCCGGAACAGGTGTGATCAGATCAGGCTGTAGATGGTGTCCAGACAGCCGCCATAATAACTGCGCCCGAACAGGTTGAGGTGGTTGAGCTGGTGGTACAACTTGTAGACCTGGAAACGGCGATCAAAGCCTTCACGCAATGGCCAGACTTCCTGGTAGGCATCCTCACAGCGCTGGGTAAATCCGCCAAACAGGCGCATCATGCCAAATTCGGCTTCCCGGTTGCCGTAGTAACTGGCCGGGTCGAAAATGACCGGTTCCCCTTTCTCGTTGGCCGCCGCATTACCGGACCAGAGGTCGCCGTGCAGGAGCACTGCCGGTTCGCCGTCAAAACGCAAAATATCAATCAGCTTGTCCATCAGAATTGTGCCGGCTGCCAGCAGCGGGTCTTCATGGGAGGTCGAGGAACGTAACAGCCTGAACTGGTAACCCAGTCGCTGGTCACGCCAGAATTCCAGCCAGTTGTCGTGCCAGGTATTGACCTGCAATGTATTGCCCAGGAAGTTGTTGGTCTCAAAACCAAAGCGGTCCTGGCGCGTCCCGCGATGTAACAGGGCAAGCCCTTGCCCCATCTGCTCCTGCCAGTCCGCAGCAGGAGTACCCTCAGTAAAGACTTCCAGTACCAGATAGTTTTCATCCCAGGCGAGGGGTTTCGGGATATGCAGCACACCGGGTTTGGCCAGAAGTTCCAGGGCACGTGCCTCGGCGGCATACATCCCCTGCATCGTGCCGTTGGCGTGGGTTTTCACGAACAGGGAACGAGCGTCTTCCAGTTCCAGGATTTCACAGTGGTTGATGCCACCACCGGTAGCATAAGTACGTTTGGCTATGGTGAGCCGTTCATTAAGTAGCTGCCCGAGGTGGTCATCATTGATAGCTTTTCCCATGGCAGGTAACCTGAAAATTTTTTCAGCTGTAGAAGATGAAAAAGCCGACTTTTGGGCCGGCTTTTTCAAATTATTATTCAACGGGGTTACAGCTTCCATAAACATTCTGCAGTTCTGTGTCCTCACTGACAACACAGTCACCGTCATGCTTTTCAAGATGTTGAATAGCCGCCTGTATCGAGACTTCCAGCGTAACAGAACCTGCTTCAATGGCTGCGCCTTTCCCTTTTTCTAAGGGCGGAGCATGCTCAATGACGACTTTTCCTTTCTTTTCTGGGCCTGCGAGTGCGATTCCGCTCACAGACAGGATAATGGCAACAAAAACAGAAGATAAAAGCCTGATTTTCATACGTAGCGATGCACCTTTACAGTCAGGTTTACAGTAACGTTGTCGACGGCTTCCAAACGGAAGGTATATTCAGGATTCTAGGAACGGGGGCTCTTTCGAACAATGGGAATTTTTCCCGAGATGCCACATATCGACCCATATTGTCGATAAGCCGGGGACTGCCTGGTAAATATACCGAGACAACACGAGAAATCCTTGGTTACTATTGTCAGGAGCGAAGACAAATAACAACAACGACAGGCATGTCGCCCCGGAGGGAAATCCATGAAAACCCGTTTCAGCAGCATAGCCGCCATGCTCTTGATGGCCGCATCCACCACCGTGTATTCACAACCACAGGATCTTCCACATGACGTCAGGGCCGACACCCTGTCCCGTCTGCCACCGGTAAATCGCGATGACCTGGATGATTACGGAAAAAGTGTCTATGACCGGGTCATCGGCCGCTACAATGCCGGACCGATCACAGGCCCCGCAGCTTTCTCCCCGCACATGCCACGCGTAGCCGACGGCATGGACCTGATCAATCAATATCTCAGGTATGACAGTAAACTCGGGCGCAAGAATATCGAGATCGCCATTATTGTCGCGGCCCGTGCCTTCGACCAGCAATACGAATGGGCCTCCCATGCCCCTACTGCTCTCAATGAAGGTGCCAGCCAGGCCACTGTCGATGCCATCGCCCACGGCCACAGTACAGAGGGCCTGCCGAAAGAGGACAGCCTGATCATCCGCTATGGCAGGGAGCTGTTCGAGGATAATCACGTGAGTTCCGCCACCTGGGCCGAAGCTGTGTCACTGTTTGGGCAACAAGGTGCCCTCGAGATAGCCGCCATCATGGGCGATTACGCCATGGCTGCCGTGATTTTGAACGCTATTGACCAGCATATTCCCGCGGACAGACCGGCCAGGATGCCTGAAGACTGACTTTTCCATGCTTTATCGGGTTTCAGCCCTGTCTGCGCATTGCACCTGCCCCGGCCCTTCTGTATCATTCCTGTGATACAGAAGGAGCCGCCATGAAACTCACCCTAGACACTGATTCGGCCACCCCGGTTTTTCAGCAAATCATCGACCAGATCCATTTCCAGATTAATACCGGCGACCTCAAACCCGGTGACAAGCTGCCCAGCATTCGCACCCTGGCTGCCGATTACGACCTGGCCACCAATACCGTAGCCAAGGCCCTGCGCCAACTGGAATTTCGTGGGCTGGTCATCGCCCAGGAACGCAGCGGTTATCACGTGGCCGGTGATGCCGGGTCAGCGAATGACAATGCCAGCCGCTACCAGGCCCGGGGGGTGTCTTCTGATAAAACCGAGGTCCATAACGTAGTGGACAACCTTGATCATGGCCTGTTCAGCAATGCCTTTTGCAAGATTACCGAGGACTACCTGACCGGTAATCCGGAACACTGCAATGTCATCCACGCCGATGGCAGCGGCACCAAGTCCATCATTGCCTACCTCGCCTACAAGGAGACCGGCGATACCGATGTCTTTCACGGCATCTCCCAGGACTCCATTGTCATGAACCTGGACGACCTGCTCTGCGTGGGTGTCAATGGCCGTATCCTGATTTCCAACACGGTCAATCGCAATGCCCTGAACTGCCCGGGTGAAGTGGTAGGTGCCCTGATCCAGGGCAGCGAGCGCTTTGTCGCCCAGCTCAGGGAGTTTGGCGTGAATATCTATTCCGGTGGTGGCGAAACCGCGGATGTGGGTGACCTGACCGGCTCCATCGTGGTCGACAGTGTGGCCGTGTCCGTGATGAAGAAAAAGGATGTCATCACCGGTGAGAATATTCGACCGGGACTGAGCATCGTCGGCCTCTCCTCCACCGGTATGGCCACTTATGAGGACAGGGAGAACAGCGGCATCGGCAGCAACGGCCTGACCAGTGCCCGCCATGACATGCTCAGTCACTACTACGCGGACAATTACCCGGAATCCTATGATGCCAATGTCGACAAGAGCCTGATGTATTGCGGCCCCTACAAACTTGAAGATTCCCTGCCCAATTCCACCATGACGGTCGGCGAGGCTCTGCTCAGTCCGACCCGGACCTATGCTCCGGTGATTTACAAACTGCTGGACGATCATCCCGGTCTAATCCAGGGCCTGATCCACTGTTCCGGCGGCGCCCAGACCAAGTGCATGAAGTTTGGTGCGGGCGTGCATTTCATCAAGGACAACCTGTTCCCTACACCGCCTGTGTTCCAGGCCATCCAGTCAGCCTCGAAAACCGACTGGAAAGAAATGTACAAGGTGTTCAACATGGGCCATCGCATGGAGGTCTACTGCGACCCCGCCGATGCCGACACCGTTATCAACGTGGCAACCCACTTTGGTATTGCCGCCCAGGTCATTGGCCGTACCGAAGCCTGCGACAGCGGCAGCAAGCTCAGCCTGAGCCATGGTGATGAAGTCTTCACCTATAACAGTTAAGCTGGACCGATGAAAAAAGCACAGATCAAATCAGACAAGGACTGGCAAAACGAGTGGTATGACACCGAGTCCACCGGTGGACGGTTCGAGCGCCATGACTCCCTGTTTCGCAACTGGATCACCGCGGACGGCGAACCTGGTCCGTCTGGCATTGGCGGTTTCAATGCCGAGGCGAATCGTTACCACCTGTTCATCTCGCTGGCCTGCCCGTGGGCCCATCGCACCCTGATTACCCGCAAGCTGAAGCAACTTGATGGGCTCATCACTGTCTCGAATTCCAATTCCTACATGGGGCCGGACAGCTGGACCTTTGAACCCGAGGCCGGTCGCATCTTTTCCGGCGAAGGGGATAACGATGAATATATTGAATACCTGTTTGAACTCTACCGCCTGGTTGACCCGGACTACGATGACCGCGCCACGGTGCCGGTCTTGTGGGACAAAAAACGCCAGACCATCGTCAGCAATGAATCGTCGGAAATCATGCGCATGCTCAACAGCGCGTTCAATGACCTGATTGAAGATGATGCGATACGAGCCCGCGACTTTTGTCCACCTGACCTGGAAAAGGACATCGACACGCTCAACGAGTGGATCTATCCCAACGTCAACAACGGCGTCTACAAATCAGGTTTTGCCACCACCCAGGAAGCCTATGAGGAAGCGGTAATTCCGTTGTTCAAAACCCTGGATGAGCTGGAAGAGAAACTGGCGGACAGGCGCTTTCTGCTGGGCGACAAGCTTACCGAGGCTGACATTCGCCTGTTCCCCACCCTGGTGCGTTTTGATTCGGTCTATGTCAGCCACTTCAAGTGTGCCCTGCGCCGCATAGTCGACTACCCCAACCTGTGGGGCTACACCCGTGACATCTACCAGTTGCCCGGTATTGCCGACACGGTCAACATCGACTACAACAAGGCCCACTATTACGGCAGCCACGACACGGTGAACCCGCACCTGATTATTCCCATCGGCCCGGCCCTGGATTTTTCGACGCCCCACGACCGGGAAAAACTGGCGCAGGATCCCTCGCCTTTTTAAAGGAAAGCGAAAAGTTTCGTAGGTCGGCATAGCGAAGCGTTTGCCGACGACAAAAATCTCGCTTGATGCAAAGTGCCACGTCGGGAAACGACGCTTCGCGTCTATCCCGACCTACAACGCCCCGGACATTCGATAATACCCAACGTATCGGACCTTGCTCCTTCCTCCTTGTCCCTCTAAAATCCACCCCCCTCAAATTACATCCGGCCAGCTAACCGGCCTCACAGGCATATCGGGATCATGGTGAAAGACTGGCAGTACAACTCCACCACCCTCGGTGTGCTGATACGCATGGCGGTGCCCATGATCGTGTCACAGGGTGCATTTGCCCTGATGATTTTTACCGATCGCTACTTCATGGCGCAAATCAGCCCCACGCACATGGCAGCGACGCTGGGTGGCGGCATCTCATGGTATTTCACCCTGTCCCTGTTCAACGGCATTCTTTCCTATGCCACGGCAATGACAGCGCAATACCTGGGCGCCGGTGACCTGCACAAATGCTCCAGGGTCATTACACAGGGCCTGTTGATGTCGCTGGCCTGCATACCGGTGTTCCTGGTCCTGGGCGGCATCCTGAAAAACATGTTTGCCTGGATGGGCCATGCCCCGGAACAGGTGGTGCTGGAAGAAACCTACTACACCATCATGACCAGCTTCAGCGTGCTGATGCTGATTCGCACCTGCCTGTCCTGTTTTTTCTCCGGCATAGGACGTACCAACGTGGTGATGTTCTGTGATGTGGCTGGTGTGTTGTTCAATGTTCCCCTGACCTGGGCGCTGGTATTCGGCCAGTTCGGCCTGCCAGCCATGGGGATTGCTGGTGCCGCCTGGGGTTCAATCCTGAGCATGGTGTTTGCCATTGTCCTTTATCTGGTGTTTTACCTGACCCCGGCAAACCGGAAGCAGTTCGACATCGCACACTCCCTGGTATTTGATCGCGGTATCACCCGACGCTATATCCGCCTGGGCTTCCCTTCCGGCATGGAAATGTTTCTCAACGTGGCGGCATTCAACCTCTTCATCCTGATGTTCCAGTCCTATGGCATTGCCGAGGCCGCAGCTGCCACCATCGTCTTTAACTGGGATATTCTTTCTTTCGTCCCCCTGCTCGGACTCAACATCGCGGTGATGAGCATGATCGGCCGTTTTGTCGGCGCTCGTGATATGAGCAAAACCAATGAGGTCACCACCGCCGGCTATATTCTAGGGCTGGGATACTCCCTGTGCCTGGCCACCTTGTTTATCGTGCTGCGTGAACCGCTGGTGGAGGTATTCATCTTCCAGGAAGAGCAGTCAGAAGAAATTCGGGAGCTGGCCCGATTCATGATGATTGGCCTGGGCGTTTACGCCTTCATTGAAGGGGTCCTCCAGGTTGCCACCGGCGTACTGCGTGGTGCCGGGGACACACAATGGGTCATGCGCGCCTCTGTCCTGCTGCACTGGGTCATGCTCGTGGCCGAATATTTCATCATCAAGGTCTGGAACCTGGGACCTCGAATCGCTTACCTGGGATTCGTGTTGATGGTGCTGACGATCTGCCTGGTGTTCCTGATCAGGCTGTGGGGTAACAAATGGCGCGATCCCGACCGGCTTGATGCGGTGATGGCCGAATAAAGAAAAAGGCAATTAGCCCATCAGCGGTATGCGCAGCACGACAATGACACCCTGTTCTTCCATCAGGTTGTCCGCGTAGACAAAGCCGTTGTGGTATTCCGCAATCATGCGCACGATATGCAAGCCCATACCCAGATGCGGCTGTTTCTTCTTCCCTTCCGGGCGCACACTGACCATCGAATCGAAAATCCGGTCTTTCATACCATGATCAAGATAGGGACCTGAGTTGGCCACGCTGACG
>Ga0181560_10001994_pt1 | contig 19050 bp, 18 predicted proteins | sample 011ome_20_FD_133751 | JGI IMG/M metagenome (GOLD analysis project Ga0181560, IMG submission 133751) | Coastal salt marsh microbial communities from the Groves Creek Marsh, Skidaway Island, Georgia - 011509CT metaG (megahit assembly) | ecosystem: Environmental > Aquatic > Marine > Intertidal...
AGGCGTCGCGGTCGGGGATTGAAAGCGAGGGGTGGGCGGAGAGAGACGCCGGGAAAAGTCCTTAAGGATCGGCGTTCACCACGCGAACGCGGTCGTATGGGGACCAGTGTATAGAACGCACCTCAAGTTCTTCTCCGCGAGTTCGCTCTTCGCGTCCGCTACGTCTTCTCTCTTCACCACCGCCGCGCTCGGCGCCGCCGCGGCACCGGCTCCCGTCGCGACGCCGCCGAGCGCGGTCGCCGCCGCGTGCCGGATCCACGGCGTGCCGTCGCACAGGAGCGCGAGCAACGCCGGCGGCGGTACAGCCGGCGCGTCGTCGCGGTCGTCGCGGTCGCCGCAAGCTGTACCTCCGCCGCCGGCTGTACCGCCGCCGCCGCCCGCCCCGCTCGTCTTCCTCTTTTTCCCCCACGGGACCAGCTCGGAGGCTTTGCCGAGCACGCGCGCGGCGCCGCCGCGCGCGTGCGGCGACGCGTCCGAGAGCATCGCGACGAGCCGCGGGATCAGCGACGCCGCCGGCGACGGCGTCGTTCCCGCGCCTGATGCTCCGAGGATGCGACACGCGCACGCCACCGCGGCGGCCCACACCGTCGTCGTCGACGCGTCCGAGGCGGCGCGCGACACGAGCTCGACGCTCGCGGCCGCGAGCGTCGCGGGCGCGCGCGCGCCGACGAATCCGAGGACGTCGAGCTCGGTCGCGAGCGCGTCGCCGTCGTCGGATTCGTCGTCGGCGATCGCGGCGGTCGCGGTTGCGTTCGACGACGACGCCCGCGCGAACGCGGCGAGGCGCGGGAAGACGTCGCTCGCGTCCGCGTCGACGTCCGCGGTGACGTCGAGGTCGCCGCGCTTCCCGCGAAGCGCGGCGCGCGCGAGCAGCGCGGCGGCGCGGCACTCGGGCGTCTCCGTCGAACGCGCGTCGACGGCGACGCGCGTCAGTAATTCCGCCAAGTCGTCGCGTCGGATCGTCGTCGTCGATCGAGGGTCGTCGTCGGTCGCGTCCGCGGCGACGCGGGACAGCGTCTCGATCGCCGCGAGCCGCGCGTGCGGCTCGCGCGCCTCCGCGGTGCTCCCGCGAAGCGTCGCCGCCGCGGCGTCGAGCTCGGGGTCGGACATGACGCCGCCGCGGACGCCTCTCCGGCCCGTCGCGCGCGCGCGAATCTACAACACAATTTATTTCCTCCCGTGTCGCGCTGCCGACTTTCGCGAACTCGTCAAGTGATGAACAAACGAACGCTCCCGTCGGCCCTCGTCGCTCGTCAGTCGCGGCGACGCATCGCGCGAAGCATGGGCTTCCTCACGCGCTGGATCGCGTCGAAGATGGAGGACCCGGCGGAGCGGGAGGAGAAGTGGGTCAAGCACATGCGCGAGACGGACGCGAAGTGCGATGAACTGTGCGTCGCCCGACCCGACGCGTTCTCCGGACCCGCGCGCGCGACGCGGGGTTTCTTTCTTCGCGAGGGGACCGCCCATCAACGATCAACCCTAAATTCTTCGCTCTGACGCCCCCCCCCCGCGCCCTCCTTCTCGATCGCGACAGGAAAAAGCGATGGAACCAGCCGACGAAGACGCACGGGTACTGGGCGAAGGACAAGATGCAGACGACGTTCAAGTTCTCGCTGGATCCTATCCTCACGAACGCGCCGGGGAAGACGCAGGGGTGGTGAAGTGATGGATCTTTTGATGGCGTCAAAACGTGTCAGGGTCGGACGCGCGCGCGCGGGGGTCGCCGCGAGATCGGCGGCGGAGGCGTCCTCGCGCGCGCGCGCGGACGGGACGACGCGGTTGTAATTCTAACGTAGGTTTCGAAAACGAAGCCGCGCGACGCGACGCGACGGCGGCGTCTTCGACGGCCGCGAGCGCGCAAGCGTCCACGGGGCGGACTCCCCTCTCACACACAGAACCGACCTCTGTCGTCGTCTATCGTCTGCATCATCAGCTCGGAGAGGGCTCGAACGCGTCGAACTTCGGATTTGCCGGCGCCGGCGCCGCGCCGCTCCCGCGACGGACGCGGAACACCGCGCACGCGCCGTTCATCGCGCCCGCGACGAGCGCGCCGTCGCCGAACGCGCACGCGGCGAGGGCGCCGACGCCGCCGCGGCCGCGCGCGCTCTCCCCCTCCTCCTCCCCCCTCTCGCCGCCGCCGACGATTTTTAATTCTTTTTCGATTCGACCGCGCCCGAGTCGCTTCCCGGTGAACGCGTCCCACGCGTGCACGCTCCCGCTGACGTCCGCGGCGACGACGCACGTCCCCGCGCCCGCGAGCGCGACGTACGGTGGACATTCTTCCACGTCATCATCCACGTCAGATACCCGCCACTCGTCGTTCGCCACGTCGCCGCCGACGACCCACCCGCGGCCGTCGCGGAGATCGCACGCGAACGACGCGCGCGGGACGGAGGACGCGGCGCCGCCGTCGTCGTCGTCGTCGCGCCGGCTCGCCAACGTCATCGCGGTGGTAACGCACGCATCGTAGCCGTTACTTTCATCATCATCGTCGTCGTTACTCACGGTCTCGACGACGTGCAGCGCGCGCAGCCTGTGCGTGAGGTGGTAGTCCACGCTCAGCAGCCGCGGCGTCAACGTCGTCGTCGTCGTCGTCGTCGTCGTCGTCGTCGCGCCGCCCGCGTCGTCCAACAGCCGCCAGCGCGCCCACAGCGTGCCGTCGAACACGCCGACGAGCTCCCTGCCGCCGCGCGCGAAGCACAGCGCGTCCGGCGCGACGCACTTGGGGCGCTCGCGCCGCAGCGACGGCGTCGCGAGCGTCACCCCGTTACGCGAGCCGCCGCCGCCGCCGTCGTCGCCCCATCCGTCGTCGGGGAGAAGCCACGCGTGCGCGCGCCCGCCCTCGCCCGCGGCGACGAGCACGCGAAGCGCGGGGGCGTCCGCGGCGCGACCGTCGTCGTCGTCGTCGGCGGCGGCGACGTCGCCGCGGCGCCTCTTCCTCCCGCGCCCGCCGCCGTTCGAGGAAGACGCGAGCGGCGGCGACAGCGCCAGCGCGGTGACGCGGAAATCGCACGACAAACCGCCGCCGCCGCGCGGGGGCGCGCGATCGCTCCCCCCCGCGACGCGCACGAAGATCACGCCGGCGTTCTCGCCCGGCGCGGCGACCCACGCGCCGCTCGGCGACGTCGCGAGCGGCGCGAGCGGCGAAATCGTCCACCCGCGCGTCGTCGCCGCGTCGGCGCCACGTCGGCGCCACGTCATCAGACACGCGCCGACGTGGCGCGGAAGCCTCGCGCTGCCGACGAACGTCGTCGTCGTCGTCGTCGCGTCGTCGTCGTCGCCGCCGCCGCCGACGGAGACGCGCCACGTCGTCACGTCCGTCGCGTCGTCGTCGTCGCCGCGCCGCGTCGCGAACGCCGCCGCCGCCGCCGCCGCCGCCGTCGTCCGACGCGGACGCGACGACGCGGTGACGACCGCGGCGAGCGCGGTCGCGCCGTCGTGACGCGCGCGCAGCACCGCGCGCATCGCGTATTCGTCTGACGTGTCGCCGACGTGGCGCCGACGTGGCGAAGTCGCGGGAGGCTTCGCCGGAGTCGCGCCCCACCCGCGCACCGTCCCCCGCTCGCCGCTCCGCCGCCTCCAGTCGCCTCCGGTCGGCGGCTCGCTCTCCGTGCCGCTCGCGTCGAGACCCCACGCGGCGCCGGACGGCGGCGGCGGCGGCGGCGCGTCGCCGGATCCGGATTCGAACCGCGGCGGCGACGGGAACCGCGCGCGCGCGGGCGTCTCCTTCACGCGCGTCGTCGTCGTCGTCGTCGTCGTCGTCGTCGCCTCCTCCGCGGAGCCGCCGCCGCCGCCGCCGGAGTCGTCGTCCTCCTCCGCCGCGATCGCGACCGCGGCCGCGAGCTCCGCGGCGTCGCTCAGCGAGTACGCGCCGGGCATCTGCGACGACGCGAGCGGCGCGTACGACTCGGGCGGCTCGACGGACGCCGACGCGGCGACGAGAGGGGGCCCCGCGACGTCGGCGTCGGCGTCGGCGTCGCTCGCGAGCGTCTCCGGCGCGGCCGCGGCGGCGGCGTCCGTCGCGAGCGCGTCGGCGTCCGTCGCGAGCGCGTCGGCGTCGGCATCGGCGTCGTCGGCGTCGTCGTCGTCGTCGTCGTCGCGTCTCCCCTCGCTCGGCGGCGGCGGCGGCGGCGGCGTCTCGCGCTCCGAGGACGCCGGGGCGACGTCGACGCGAAGATCTCGTCGCTCGATCCGCGCCCCCGAGGACGTCGTCGCGCGCGACGACGCGCGTCGGCCGCTTCGACGCCGCGCGCTCGTCGTCGCCGCCGCCGCCGCCGCCGCGACGGCGGCGGCGGCGTCGTCTCCCGCCTCTTCCTCGCGGAGCGCGCGGAGCTCGTCCGCGCGCGCGTCTCGCGCGCGACGCAAGATCGCCCTCGCCGCGCGAAGCCGCTCGAGCGTCGCGCGGCGCGTCGCGCCGTCGCCGTCGCCGCCGCCGTCTTCGTCGCGTTCCCTCCCGCCCGCGCCGCCGCGGTCGAGGAACGACGGCCAGCGCGCGCACGGCGCGACGACCGTCGCCATGACGCCGCGGTGGATGCCGCGCGCGTCGACAGCTGAGCGCGAGCGACTTCAAAATGTTGCAAATGATGACGCGTCGCTAGCGCTATGCAATGAACTTCTCGATTTCAACCTACGTCGCTTTCAAAAGTTGACCGCAACGAACCGGTCAACAACGCGGGTCAAACAAACTATTCAGGCTTCTTCTTCCGCTCCCACACCCCGCACGTCTCTCCCTCGACGTCGTTCTCCAGGTCCTCCTCCTTTAACAAGCCATCCTGCGTCACCCCGTGCGGCCACCCGAGCGAGTACAACCTCCGAGAGTCCACGTACGCGAGCGTGTCCCCGCACAGGCTCCGGATGCCTTTGCGATACGCCGCCAGCTCTTTCGCGTCTGCGAAGGAAACGAACGGTCGAGGGAAGACGAGCGTCAGTCGCGCGCGGCGCGTCGTGATTGGTGGATATCGTTCCCACGTGTCAAAACGTGAGGCTCACAGCGCGCGACAATAAAACGCCTTAAGGAACGGCGTGCACCACGCGAACGGGAGTGTATGGGAAGCAGTCTCACCGGTCATGACGGGCGCGTTCCAATCGCGTCGCCGCGCGATGGCCGCGCGGCTCAGCGTGCTCGACACCTCCGGGTCCATGATCGCTTCGTACCCCTCCGCGACCTTCGCGTTGGGGCCTAAGGTGGTTCGGGTACTGTCGTCTTTCGGGTTTAGGGTTTCGCCGCCGCGAGGGACCACGAGCTGCGCGCACTCCCTCTCGAACGCGTCGCCGTCGATCCATTTCCCGCCTCGCAGATCCGCGTACGCGTCTTCGCCCATCACCCACGTGAACTTCACGTCTCGCCCGCGGTTCCTCCGCGCGATCTCTCTCAGCACGAGCGCGCTGCCGTGCCGCGCGATCCCGCGCCTTCTCGCGCGCTCCGCCACCTCGCGCTCCGCGTGCAGGACGTGGATATTCGTCGGCCGCATCGCGGGATCTTCGATGTAGCGTCCGTCGCCGTCCGAGTGCACGAACGCGAGCACGCACATCTATACAAGCGAATGGCGGGGTGGAGTTGAAAGGCGTCAGATGGAGTTGAAAGGCGTCGAGGACGGGGATTGAAAGCGAGGGGTGGGCGGAGAGACACGCCGGCAAAGTCCTTAAGGATCGGCGTTCACCACGCGAACGCGGTCGTATGGGGACCAGTGTATAGAACGCACTCTGTGTCGATGCTCGTACGCCGCGAGCTCGCCGTCCTTCTCCGCGAACGCGTGCGAATACACGGGGAGGACCCACACCTCGTCGAAGTCCTCCGCGAGCTTCCGCACGAGCGTCGCGTGCCCGCCCTTGGACGTCGGCGGGTTGGCGCTGAGGCCGTAGATCGCGACCGAGCGCACGCTCGCGGGCGCGCGGCGGATCGCGGGCGGGTCGCGGCGGCGGCGGCGGCGGAGGAGCTCGAGGAGGAGGAGGAGCAGCGCGACGACGACGATCGAGGGGAGGGGGACGCGCGGGCCCGGCGCCGACGGCGGGGGCGCGGGGGGCGGCCGGCGCCACGCGAGCGCCATCGGTTCGGTCGGCGCGCGCGGGTGTGATGTGACGACGACGACGGCAACGACTTATTATTCCTCGCTCTGCCCGCTCGTCCACGGCGTCCGTCGTCACTTCGACGGGCGCCCTCGCTCGCGTCTCGCTCTGCGACGGCATGGCGGCCGCGTCGCTCGCGGGGCCGGCGACGTCGCTCCGAGCGTCGCCGTCGTCGCCGTCGTCGCGTCGCGCTCGCGTCGCGCTCCTCGCGACGAGGCGGACGATCGATCGCGATCGATCCGAGGGACGCCCTCATCGCGTCCTCGCGTCCTCCTCCTCCTCCTCCTCCTCCTCCTCCTCCTCCCCCGACGCGTCCGCGTCCGCGTCCGCGTCCGCGTCCGCGTCCGCGTCCGCGTCCGGGCGCGGCGGCGGCACCCCCGGGTCGTGGAACCTCGGCGTCGCGCACTCGGACGCGAGCGCGAGAACCCAGCGCGAGTACGTCGACGAGCTCTTCAAGGCGTACGCCTCGCTCGTCGCCGCCGCGCGATCGGGCGACGTCGGCTCGCTCGCGCGCGTCCTCGAGACGGACGCGTACGCCGCGGACGCGCTCGACGCGAGCACGCGGAAGATCCGCGACGCGCAGCTCGGCGCGGCGGCGAAGGAGGCGTGCGACGCGGGGGAAGGGAAGACGCTCGAGATGCTGTTCGAGCGCGTCGACCTCCGAACTCCGCCGGACGCCTTCGCGCCGAGCGTCGTGAATTCGGAGCTGATGCACCGCGCCGCGCGCGAAGGGCACGACCTCGTCCTCGAGCTGTTGATCGAGAAGTGCGGCGGCGACGTGAACGCGCGCGAGGAAGATGGAACGTCAACCGTCACGGTGTTGATGGCGGCGGCGGCGCGCGGGCGGACCGCGTGCGTCGCGAGGTGCGTTCGTATTCACACTGGTCCCCATACGACCGCGATCGCGTGGTGAACGCCGTTCCTTAAGGACTTTCTCTCCCGTCGTTTCTCTCCGCCCGCCTCTCGCTTTCAATCCCGACACACCTCGACGCCTTTCAACTCCGCTTCTGACGCCTTTGAACTCCACCCCGACGTTCGCTCGTAAGGCTCGTCGCCGCCGGCGCGGCGGTGGACGCGACGTGCGACGACTACCGCGATAAAAACGGTCGCGTTACGATCGTTACGACGACGACGTACGGCGGCGTGACCGCGGCGATGCTCGCGGCGACGCACGGCCATCCCGGGTGTCTGAACGTCCTCAGAGCCGCGGGCGCGGAGATGGAACGGAGACGGACCCCGGACGGCGCCACCGCGATGGCGTTGCATCGCGCGCGCGTGGAGGAGGATTTGAGGCGGTTCAAGACGCTGACGGAGCGCGACGCGAGCGACGCGCTCGACCGCGTCGTCGCGGCGCCGTCGCAGTAGGTGAGGTACTGTAGTAGAGATGTATTACGTAGTATTAGCAGCGTTATTCCTTTCTGGTCTGGACATCGCGTCTATAGCGATATACGTAGGATACTCCAAACGTCATCATTATTTCCGATTTTGCGGCGCCGTCCTGCTCGGTCCGTACTTTTTATACTTCTTCCGGAAGCTCCGCTTCCGACTGAACGCGCTCTCGACGCCCTCGCCCCTCCGCGCCGCGTCCCTCACCGCGGCGACCAAGTCCGCGTTGACCTCGCCGTACAAGTTCGTGACGCGCCCGGGAGCCCCCGCGCGCGCGGTGCGTCCGATCCTGTGCAAATAGTCCACCGCGTTGCCCGCGAATTCCGCCTGATAGGGTCGAGGGTTCATTCAAAGCGACGTCGGGGTGGAGTTGAAAGGCGTCAGAAGCGGAGTTGAAAGGCGTCGAGGCGTGTCGGGATTGAACGCGAGGGGCGGGCGGAGATAATCGACGGGAGAGAAAGTCCTTAAGGATCGGCGTTCACCACGCCGACGCGGTCGTATGGGGACCAGTGCGAGATGGGACGCGCCTGGACGACGTGCGTCACCCCGGGGACGTCCACCCCGCGCGCGGCGCTGTCCGTGCACACGAGAACGTCGAGCTCGCCGCGCGCGAACGCCGCGAGGCGCGCCGCGCGCGACGACGCGTCGACGTCCGCGTGGAAGGACGCGACGCGGTGAAGGCCCTGACGCGACACCTCGGCGGCGACGGCTTCGCACGCGTCCGAGCTGTTCACGAACACCATCGTCCTATCGCGTCGCGACACGTCGGCGTCAGTTTTGTCCACGTCAGCAGAAGGTGCGTCCGAACTTTTCGCCAAGGGGATGCCGAGCGCCGTCCCGAGCGCGTCCGCGCGCGTGCGATCGTCCACCGAGATCCACTCCTGCGTGACTCTGAGGGTCGTTCCATTTCAAGGCGAACGTCGGGGTGGAGTTCAAAGGCGTAAGTCGGAGTTGAAAGGCGTCGAAGGCGGGCGTTGAAACCGAGGGGCGGGCGGATATGAACGCCGGGAAAAGTCCTCAAGGATCGGCGTTCACCACGCCGACGCGGTCGTACGGGGACCAGTGTGAGAAGAACGCACCTCTCCACGGCCATGTGGAGCCGCTTCCCCTGCACCCACCGCGCGTCAGGGAACCCGTGCCGGATGATCGCCCCGGGGGTCTTCTTCCCGTTGCTCATCACCGTCGCCGCGGCGAAGACGTACTGCCTACGGAAGTCACGTCCCGCGCCGGAGCCGACGAGGCCCTTGCCGCCGAGCGCGGGGCCGCGGTGGTACCCTCGCGGCCGCCGGTCGCGGTCTCGGCCGCCGCCGCCGCCGCCGACGTCGTCGTGGTCGTCCCTCCAGTCCTTCTCGTACGCCGCGTCGTTTCGCTTCGCGTCGCCGGTCCACCCCGGGTCCGCCGTCACGTCAGCAGAATCACGATCCGCCGCCACGTCACCAAGATCCGACGAATCAGCGCTCGCCACGTCGGCGTCGTCGTCGCTCGCCGGCGGCGCGGTCAATCCCAACGCGGCGAGTTTCTCCTCTCGATACAACACGTCGAAGCACCCGCGCACCGCGCGCAGATACCCCCCGCTCAGCAGCGCGTCCGCCTCGTCGAAGACCACGTGCCTGATGTGCACGACCGCGGGGTGGAAGTTCCCTCGGCGCCACCCGCCGTCGTTGAACCGCAGCACGTCGGCCGCCGCGCGCGCCGGCGTCGCGACGACGACGTCGGGTAAATTTCGATCGTCGAGCATCGCGTTCGGCGTCAACGCGACCGTCCGCACCAGCGGCGTCGCGCCGTCCGCGCGTCTCAGCGAGTCCGCGGCGGCGGCGACTTGCGCGCAGAGCGTCGCGTTCGGGCACAGGATCAGCGCGCCGACGCGGCCGACGCCGACGGCGTTTCGCGCGGTGAGATTCGATATGATCGGCGCGAGGTACGCGAAGGTTTTCCCCGAGCCCGTCTCCGCGGCGAGAACGACGTCGTCGTTCGCCGCGATGGAAGGGATCGCCGCCGCCTGCGTCGTCGTCGCGTCGTCGAACCCGAGCGCGGAGAGCGCGCGCGCGACGTCCGCGTGTAAGGAGGAGGAGGACGCGAGAGACGCGAACGACGTGGACGTCGCGGATCCTTCGTCGGCGGCGGCGGCGGCCGCGGCGGCGTTCGTCGTCGTCGTCGTCGTCGTCGTCGCGCGCCGTCTTCCCGGCGCGACGACCGACGGCGGCGGCCGCGCGCGCGACGACGACGACGACGACGCGAGTCTTCCCATCGCGCGGCACGCCTCGCGCATCATCGCGGCGTTGGAAGTCGTCGTCGGAGCCGGCGCGCGCGTCGCCCGCATCCGTCTTCGTGCCGAATTCTATGACGCGCTTCAGTTGTTGTTTTTTTCCTCGAGTCTGGGGGCGTCGTTTTATCGTTCGTGCTGTGCGCCCGGTTCCGGCCGATCCTCAGCAGACGGCATGCGCGCGGCGTTCGTCGCCGCACGCGTCGCGCCCTCGACCCTTCGCGCCGCCGGCGCGTCTTCTTCTTCTTCTTCTTCTTCTTCGCGCCGCCGCTCCCGCCCGGCCGCGATGGCGTCCTCCGCGTCGCCGTCGCAGGCTGACCTCGATCTCGCGAGCGCGCTCGCGGACGCGTCCGCGGACGTCGTCCTCGGCTCGGAGAGCTGGAGCCGGCGCGCCATCTTAAACGAGATGGGGATCCCGCACCGGACGGTGCCCGCGCGCATCGACGAGAAGGCCATCCGCGTCGACGACCCGGGCGAGCTCGTGATGGCGCTCGCGCGCGCGAAAGCGACCGCCGTGGTCCGAAAGCTCAGGGAGGAGGCGTCGTCGTCGGCGTCGTCGTCGTCGTCGTCGTCGCGACGCACGACGCTCGTCATCGCTTCCGATCAAGTCGTCGTGTGCGACGGCGTCGTCCGCGAGAAGCCCGCGGACGCGGCCCAAGCGCGCGCGTTCATCGCGTCGTACGGGCGCTCTCCGCCGAGCACCGTGGGCGCGATCGTCGTCGCGGACGTCGACACGGGCGCCGTCTTCGCGGCGAGCGACACGTCGACGATCGCGTTTCGAGGACCGATCCCGGAGGCGACCGTGGGTGCGTTTCTGTATTTTTCACCCGCGGCCACAGTCTTTCAACATTTGATCGCGTGGGTCCCTTTCAACTGACCGACGCTCCTCAATGATGAACTTAACTTTTACAGACGCGTTGCTCGAGCACGACGACGGGTTCGTCATGAAGTGCGCTGGAGCGCTCATGGTCGAGCACCCGCTCATGGTGGAACGCATAGAGCGCGTCGACGGCACGAAGGACTCGCTGATGGGGCTGTGCAAAGCGAAGACGCGAGAGCTACTGACGCGAGCGATCGACGACGCGGCGTCGCGGAATAATAATAGGAAAGACGAGCGATGACGAGTCCCTTGGCGACTTACAGTAGAATACGGTAGCGCTTTTATTAGACGTGTGTGGTAGCCCTATATAAGAACGACACGACACGTACCCCCTCTCCCCGCTCGCGCGGTCTTCTTTCTTCTATCTGAGGGCCATTCCATACAAAAACAGTTCACCGGTCAGTTGAAAGGGGACGCGATCAAATGTTGAAACCGAGCGATGGGTGAAAAACTTTTGTATAGAACGCACCTGACGTTCGGGTAGTGCCGCTTATACAGCGCCACGAGCTCGTCCGGCGTCGCTCCCAGGTACCACGACATGCCGATGACCACGTGCACGAACGTCGCCCTGAGGGTCGTTCCGAGGGTACGAAAAATGAATGTTCATCGGTCAGTTGAAAGGGATCCAGGGACCCACCCACGCGATCAAATGCATGTTGAAACCGAGCGGTGGGTGAAATACAGTAAACACGCGCGCACAGAACGCGCCTGAAGTTCCCGAGGAGCTCCACCCGCCGCGCCGACGTCGTCGCGACGCGGTTGACGAGGACAACCTTCCCGCGCCGCGCGCCGTACGGCCGCACCTCGGTCTTTTGAAAACGGTTCAACTGGGGCGGTTTCTGTTTTTGTTCGTCCTCGCCGCCGTTACCGCCGCCGCCCCAGCCGGGAAGGAGGCCGGCCGGGAGCTTCGGGAGCGCGGGCGGTTTCGGTTTCGTCTGGTCCGACGGTTCCGACGCGCCGCCGCCGCCGCCGCCGCCGCCGCCAGACTGTTTGCCCATACCGCCGCCGCCGCCGCCGTCGCCGACCGCCTTGGCGCCCGCCGCGCCCCTCTCTCTCGCCCTCTCCCTCTCCCTCTCCCTCTCCTTCGCGCGCTTCGCCTCCTCCTTCTCCGCCGCGCGCAGCTCCGCGGCGGTCCGCACGCGCCTGGGGTGAACGGCGGGGTGAAAGCGTCGGTCGGCGGGGTGAAAGCGTCCGTCGGCGAAACGTCTCGCCGGTCAAACGACCGACGCGCGTCGAAAGGGAAAGCGCAGGGTGGGTGCGCGTAGAGAAACGAACGAACGACGGGGAGAGAAACAGAACAGAATCCTTAAGAAGGAACGCATCGCGCCGCGCGATAGGGGTGGGTCGTCGTATGGGCAAACAGTTTCAAAACGCACCATTTCCCGTCGCTCGTGAGCCGCCGCTCGACGCGCCGCGCCCCCGCCGGCGTCTTCCCCACCTCTTTCCTCGTCAACCCCTCCTGCGCGTTGATATGCCGTCCCGCCTGATGCATGCGCTCGCACAGGTCCGCGTCCTCCATGATCGGCAGCGACTCGTCGAACTGAGGGTCGAAGGTCCATGCGAAGCGACGAATGTCGGGGTGGAGTTTAGGCGTCAGAAGCGGAGTTGAAAGGCGTCGAGGTGTGTCGGGATTGAAAGCGAGGGGTAGTGGGCGGAGAGAAACGCCGGCGAAAGTCCTTAAGGAATGACATTCACCACGCGAACGGGGTCGTATGGGGACCAGTGTGAGAAGAACGCACCCCGCCGACGTAGCGGAAGTCCACCGCGCGGACGAACATCGCTTGGTCGCCGAAAAGAACGCGGTAGCCCTTCGCGAACGCTCTCGGCTTCAGGGTCGAGGGTCCATACGAGGCATTGTCGGGGTGGAGTTGAAAGGCGTCAGAAGCGGAGTTGAAAGGCGACGCGGGCGGGGATTGAGCGCGAGGGACCCTGGGCAGAGAGATGCGCCGGGCGAAGTCCTTAAGGATCAGCGTTCACCACGCGAACAGGGTCGTATGGGGACCAGTGCGAGATAGGACGCGCCTTCAACAGCGCGGGGTATAAGAAGCTCTTGACGACGTTGTGGAAGGACAAGAACCAGAACGTCTTGTCCACGCGCTCTAACAGCGAGACGAACCCGCCGGCGACGACGCGCGCGTCGTTCGCGAACGTCTCGCGCGCGACCGTCACCGCGTCGCTCGGCACCGTCGTGTCCGCGTGGAGAAAGAGCACGACGTCGCCGCTCGCGGCGGCGGCGCCGTCGTTCATCTGTTTGCTTCGGCCGCGCGCGCCCGCGACCACCTTCGCGCCGTGATCGGTCGCGATCGCGGCGGTCGCGTCCGCGGAGTCGCCGACGCTGACGATGATCTCGGCGGGGGGCGGGTCGAGCGTGGACAGGTGCTTCAAGACGCGCGCGACGCACGACTCCTCGTTCAACGCGGGAATCACGACGGAGACTGATTGATGAGGGCCGAGGGTCCACGCGAGCGAAGCGAACGTCGGGGTGGGTGGAGTCGAAAGGCGTCAGAAGCGGAGTTGAAAGGCAACGCGCGCCGGGAGAGAAAGTCCTTAAGGAACGGCGTTCACCACGCCGACGCGGTCGTATGGGGACCAGTCAATGTGAAGAGGAAAGGACGCGCCTGACGGCGGCGGTCGCGGGACCGTCTCTCCCGTCGCCTCGTCGACGATCGCGTCAACTCCCTGGTCGTCTCCTGGCTCTTCGTACCGCGGTTCGTGCTCGACGTAGTACCCGACCGCGGCGGCGAGCGTCGCGAGCGCGAGGAGCCAGAACGCCCACGGGAAAGGATCCCTCGGGGGTCGCCGGCGCCGCCCGCCCGAGTCGCCGCCGCCGCCGCCGCCGCCGCCTCCTCCTCCTCCTCCTCCTCCTCCTCCTCCTCCTCCGCCGCCGGGGGTGATCTTGGAGTAGTCCACCTCCCCCCACGTCCGCCACGACAGCGCCTCTTCGAGCTCTTTCTCGTACAGCGAGCGCGATTTCGCGTACTCCTCAGCTCCCGACGACGGCGACGACGCGTTCGATTTCGATGATGTCGACGAGTCCTTCTTCTTCCCCGGCGTCTCCCCCGGCGCTTCTTTCCCGCCTTCTCTCCCGCCGCCGTCGCCGCTCGACGATCGCGGTGGCGACGGCGCCCCGCGCGCGATGAGGTGCGGGTTCGAGCGCACGAACGACGCGACGACGCCGACGCCGACGCCGACGCCGACGCGCGCGCGCTCGACGCGTTTTACGACTACGCTCGAGGGGAGGGTGATTCTGTTTCCGATTCCCCGGAGCGCGCGCGCGCGCGACGCCGCGAGGACGCGCGACGTCGGCGGCGAGACGCGGACGCGGACGTGACCGGACATCGTCGGTCGCGTCGTCGTGTCTCCGCGCGGACAGATCTGACGACGGCCCGGGCGAACTCGGCACGAATGAGAATTGACAATTTGCGAATTTTGGATGAGAGCGACGCGAGAGTCGTACTGAGTCGTAGAAATTGCTGCCTCGGCGCTCGCAGACTCGCTCGCGCGCGCGAGGAGCGTCGCCCGCGACGCCATGGTGAAGGTCCCGGGGTCAAAACCAGAGGACGCCGCGGACGCCGACGACGCGCCGAAGGTGCGCCCTCCCTCCCGCTCCCGCGCGGCGACCTCCCGCGGCGTCCGTTCGGCGGCGTCCAGTCTCTCGGAAGGATCTAAATTCGCCCTGCGCTCGCGTCCGTCGTCGTTCTAAGTTGCTCACCACCACTCCGTCCCATCATCCTCCCCCCCCCCTCCTCCTCCTCCTCCTCCTCCCCCCCGCAGCCCACGCCCGGGGAGATATGGTTCGCGAAGAAGATGGCGGACTACGACGACGCGCGCAAGGCGGCCGCGCGCAAGGTGGTCGAGGCGGACGCCGCCGCACGATCGCGCGCGGCGAGGGACGACGCGGAGACGAAGCGCGCGGCGCGACGACGCGACGTCGAGAGAAGCGCGGTGCTTAAGCTTCGGAACCACGTCGACGCGCGAATGACGGCGTTGCGCGTCGCGAGGGACGAGCGCGTCGCGGCGCGCGCGGCGGCGGCGGCGACCGCGGCGGGCGACGACGCGACGGCGACGACGACGACGACGACGGAATCGACGTGGGTCACGACCAAGCGCCCCGTCTTCGTCTCGTTCGCCGCGGGAGAGGACGCGTCGTTTCACGAGCTCCGATTCGTCGCGCGGTTCGCCGCGCGCATAGAAACCGCCGGCGCGGGGGCGTTATTCCGCATCGAGAGCGGCCACCCAGTGCCCGGGGTAACGCGCGAGGATAAGGCGTTACTACGCGCGGAGGCGGCTAAAGACGCGGAAGCCGTCGTCTTCGTCGTCACGCCGGCTTCGCTGCGATGCGAGCGGTGCGAGCTCGAACGCGACGTGGTGACGACGCGCCGCGAGCCGGTCGACCTCGGCGGCGACGGCGCGCGCGTCCCGTGCGTCGCGTTGCTCGACGCGGAGGACGTCTCATCCGAGTCCGCGGCGCGACCGCCGAGCGTCGACGTCCCGCCGCGGTTACTCGCGCGAGACGACCCGCCCGCGTTTCGTCTCTCGCTCCCGGATCGTCCCGCGGACGGCGTCGCGCCGCACGCGGACCCGGCGGCGGCGGCGGCGCGGTTCGTGCTGCGATCGCTCGTGGACGTTGGGGTGCTGTCGCCGCTGGACGTGGACGTGGACGCGATCGAGGACGTCGCGGACGTCGTCGACGAGACGAAAATTATCGCCAAGACGAGGTTCGAGACGAAACCCGCGACCGCCGCGCCGCTCGACGACCGGCGCGTCAAGGCGCTCCTCGACGCGATGGGCGGGTCGTGGAAGAAGCGCCGACCGCTCGAGTGGAGCGTCGAGGAGGTGGCCGCGTGGGTGTCGAGCTTGGGCGGCGACGTCGGCGCGGCGTCGGAGAAGTTTCGAGCGCTCGGCGTGGACGGCCGCCTGCTCTTCGCGCTCAACGACCAGACGCTGAGACAAACGTTGGGGGTGACGCTCGCGGAGACCCGGACTCGGACGCTTCGGTCGATCGCCGACCTCGCGACCGATCGAACGCGCGCCCTAAACGGCGACACGAGGACGGTTACTTTCGACGGCGGCGACGACGACGACGACGCGGCGGCGCGGCTCGCGCGAATGAACGACGACGAGCTCGACGCGTTCGTCGCGGATCTCTTCGTCGCCGCCGACGCCGACAGATCCGGCGCGCTCGACCGCCGAGAGTTTAAGACGCTTCTCAAGAACGCCAACTTGGGGTTCAGCGCGAAGGAGAGGCAGGCGGTCATGGAGGAGTGCGACGACGACAGCGACGGGCTCGTGTCGTTCGCGGAGTTTTCGAGGGCGACGCGCGGGGTGATTCGAACCGCCGCGGCGCGGCGACGCGCGGCGATCAAATCTCGACGCGGCGGCGGCGGGCGACACTTCGGGTCGACGTTTAAGGTCACGCGGAATACGAACCGTCGTGCGGAGGCGTCGAGCGCGCTGCTGCGCGGCGTCGACCGCGCGACCGTGGAGGGATGCCTTCGTAGGGTGTTCGACGCCGCGGACGTCGATGGGAACGGGTGGCTCGACCGAAGAGAGTTCGCGCGGTGTCTCCGGTCGCACGATTTGGGGTTCACTCGGAAAGAGGTCAACTCGCTCCTGACGTCCGTGGACGGCGACTTCGACGGGCGCGTCCAGATCGACGAGTTCATCCCGGTCGCGTTCACGCTCCTCGTGGAGCGGCTCGCGGACGACGCCGCGCGCGTTGAGGCGAGCTCGAACCCGACCGCGTTGGCTCGCGTCCTGTACGCCAAGTTGAAATCCGCGGCGAAGGGCAAAGACGCGGTCCCGACCGTCGTCGCTCGAGACGCGCTCCTCTCCCTCCGCGACGACGGCATCGGGATCACGCGCACGCACGCCGCGCTCGTGCTCGCGGAGGCGCGCGTGAATTCCGGAAATAAAACGCTCCCGTGGCGGCCGTTCGTGGAAACCGCGGTGACGTCGCTCTGGTCGCTGCTCGACGACGACCTCGCGGCGACGCGGCGGAAAGTCGTCGCCGCCGTCGCCGACGGCTCGGGCGTGACGACGCTCGCGTCGCTCGACCGCGCGGCGCTGCACGGCGCGCTGTCCGCGGCGTTCGCCGCCGCGGACGTCGACGGCAGCGGCGCGCTGGACGTCGACGAGGCGAAGGCGGCGTTGGCGTCCATCGGCGCGACGATCAAGGCGCGTCCTCCTCCTACGTATCTCCTCGCACTGGTCCCCATACGTTCCCATCCGCGTGGTGAACGCCGATCCTTGAGGACTTTCTCTCCCGGCGCATCTCTCCGCGCGCGCCACGGTTTCATCAATCCCGACGCGGCGCGACGCCTTTCAACTCCCACCATCTGATACCTTTCAACTCCACCCTACTGACGCCTTTCATCGATCTCATCCACCCCGCTCGACCCTCATCAGGGCGCGACGGTGCCGGAGAATGCGGCGACGGCGATGATTCGCGCGCTCGACGCGGACGGCGACGGCGTCGTGCGCTACCACGAGCTCGTCGACTTCTTCGTGGACGTGTTGCTGCACGCGGAGAGGGGTGCGTTCTCCTTCACACTGGTTCCCATACGACCGCGTCGCCGTGGTGAACGCCGATCCTTAAGGACTTTTCCCGGCGCATCTCTCCGCCCAGGGTCCCTCGCTTTCAATACCCGCCCTCGGTGCCTTTCAACTCCGCTTCTGACGCCTTTCAACTCCATCAGAGCGCGCGGTGTGCGCGGCGTTGGAGAGCGCGCGACGAAGAGACGACGCGCGCGCCATCGGCGCGGCGGCGAAGGAGGCGGTGTACTTGGCGAGTAAGAGAGCCGAGGCGGACGCGATCGCCGCCGAGCGCGCGTCGCGTCGCGACGCGGACGTGACGGACGCGTGTGAGGCGTTAGCGTCCATGGGCATCGCCGCGGACGACGCGTACGAGACCGCGGTTCGAACGGTCGTGAAACACGCGAGCGAGGGGTTGGGGTCGCGACTGAAAGATAAGAACGCGCGCGCCGGGTGTTACGTCGGGGAATTGCGCGAGAGCGGCACGGGCCGGGATAAGTCTTGGGCGGTGACGTACGTCGCGTCGAACGCGTCGCACGCGTTCGTGGTCGGGAAGACGCTGCAGCCGGGGATTGGCGCCACGTGGCAGATCCTTACTGGTCCCGTCGACGATCGCGGGAGTCGACGCGGCGCGGTGCTGGACGTCGAGGACGCCGCGCGCGCGGGCGCGGCGTCGCTGCGACCGGCGGAGGGACCGCGCGCGTCGCGGCCGACGTCCGCGGCGGCCTCAGGCGATACCGGGGGATACGAACCGTCGCAATCCACGACGGTTCGCGTCCCCCCGCCGCTCGAGCCCGGCGCGTACTTCGCCGCCGCGTTCGACGGCGGCGGGCGGAGAGGCTTCGTCGCGATCGACACCGTCGGCGTCGCGCCGCCGCGCGTGACGCACGGCCCGCGGGAATATTCGGTGCCGATACTCGAGGACGACAAGGCGCTCGTGATGCGCGTCGCGGAGGCGCTCAGCGCGTGCATGGAGGGCGCGCGCGAGGCGAGGGAGCGCGCGCGCGACGAGGCGATGGTCGCCGCGAGGGAGGCGTTCGACTGCGAGGAAGCGAGGGAGGCGAGGGCCGCGGCGAGGGCCGCGGCGAGGGCGGCGGCCGAGTGAGGCGAGTCGCGCCGCGGGCGTTCACAGAACCACGACGACCGCGGTTAGCGATGGCTCAGCGTCGTCAATAACTAGTGCTCGTCTAGTTTAAGCCGCCGATTGGGTGAGGCCGATGCTCGAACCGAGCTCGATGAGTCTTCGGAGGCGTTTTGCCGCAAAAGCGTCGCCCTTCTCTGCGGCTTTCGTGTACCACTCTATGGCCTTGGAGATGTCTTTCGTCACGCCGCGACCGTCTTCGTAGAGGACCCCAAGGTTATGTTCCGCGTCAACGTAGCCTTGAGCGGCCGATTTAGTGTACCACTTGAACGCCTCCTCGTATCGTCCCTTCTCGAAGTGACAGCTGCCAACACCGCTTTGTGCCGCGGCGTGACCCTTCGCGGCTGCCTTCTCGAAGTATCGCAACGCCGTGTCGAAGTTTTTCTCCACGCCGCCGACACCGTGAAAGTAGAGGGTCCCTACAATGCTCTCACACTCAGTGTTGCCATGCCGTGCTCCCTTCTGATACCACTCCAGCATCTCGGGTCTTAAGTCGAGCGCGTCCGGCTGCGCAGACGCGACTTTCGACGCCCTGCGCCACACCGTGTTCACCTGGGAAAGGGCGACGCGCGTCCGAACGTCCGTGACGTGCGAGAAGACCACGCTCGCGAGCTGCTAGTTGACGTCGAACGTCGGGTTCATGGATTTGACGACATCAGTGAGCTCGGCGAGCGCCCGCCGCGTCGCCGTGAGCTCCGCCCGCGTCTCCACGTGCTCCTCCCTGACGCGTTCGAGCTTTTCTTCTTGCTTTTCGAACCGCGCTAAAAGGAGGCGAAGGGC
>Ga0181560_10002003_pt1 | contig 19012 bp, 17 predicted proteins | sample 011ome_20_FD_133751 | JGI IMG/M metagenome (GOLD analysis project Ga0181560, IMG submission 133751) | Coastal salt marsh microbial communities from the Groves Creek Marsh, Skidaway Island, Georgia - 011509CT metaG (megahit assembly) | ecosystem: Environmental > Aquatic > Marine > Intertidal...
CGGGAGTGTGGTTGGGTGCGGGGGGTTCGTGGGGGGGGGGGGAGGGGGGGGTGGGGGGCGCGTTGGCGGGTGCGGGGGGGGGGGGGGGGGGGTTCGTCGGACGCGCCTGCTGCGAGCCGTCGCGCAGCGTCGTGTCGTAGATGTCGACGCGTCGCGGGGCGGCGTCGCCGTTCGCCGCCGCCGCCGCCGCCGTCGCCGATCGTCGAGTCACGCGGAGGACGAGCGATGATGATGGGGCGATCGCTCTTCGCGATCGATCGCGCGCGAACGCGCGCGGTCCCGATCCGCCGCGGGTCGCGCGCGTCGTCGCCGTCGCCGTCGCGCACGGCGTCGCGGCCGCGACGGGGAGCGGCATCGCCATGACGATCGTCGCCGTGACGACGCCGCGACGCGGTGATGTGCGCGCGATGGGACGGCCCGGGAAATTCAAGTATCTAGTTCCCAGCCTGCCGTCGACGCGTCTGCCGATAGCCGACCCTACCTGCTCGAGGTGCGTTCACTACAAACGTTTTTCACCCACCGTTCGGTTTCAACATTTGATCGCTTACCCTTTCAATTGACCGAAGAACATTTTCACGCGCATTGCGGAGATCTCGAGAGAATCCGTGTGATGACTGTGTCGATCATCAGTCCACGGCGGACGACTTCCGCGGGTTAACACCGCGAAGCCCCCAGTTCTCTCGCGCGCTCGCAGCCCGCGCGAAGTGAAGGCGCGCGCGTCGCGTCGGCGAACGAACGGAACTCTCCGGTCGCTCGCGCGACCTCTCCTCCCCGCGTCCTCCGCCGAGGGCGAAGGGCGAGCACGCGCGCGCGGCGAAGCGGGGCGGCGGCGGTCTCGTCAGATCGCGCGAACTCGCGGAAAAGTGTACAGTAAGTGCGCGGTTTCGTCTTCCGCGGAACGACGATGGCCCCCGACGCGGGCGCGTCGACGTCGCCGCCGCGCCGCTCGTTCGAGCGCGCGCGCCCTGAGAAGCGCGTCACGTTCTTCCAGCGATCCGACAGCGCGTTCGAGTCCGAGTGGTTCGCGTCGCGCGTCCTCGGCCGCGAGCCCGCGGCCGCGCCCGCGCGGAAGCCGCGCCGCGGCCGCGGCGCGCCGCCGCCGTTCTTCTCGAGCGACGACGACGACGACGACGACGACGTCGTCGACGACGCGTCCGAATCCTCTCTCCTCCGCTCGCATCATCACCGCCACCCCTCCGCGGCGTCGCCGGCGTCCGCGTCCGCGAGCGCGCGCGCGGACCTCGCGCGCGTGCGGTTCCCGCGACAGATGCCGAACGGCATCGCGGTGGACGTCCGGAACGCGCTCATCGAATCCGAAGGCGACTGGGCCGCGGCGACGACGCGAATCTCTCGCTACGCGCAGGCGCGTCCTCTCATCACACTGGTCCCCACACGACCCCGTTCGCTTGGTGAACGCCGATCCGTAAGGACTTTGCCCGTCGCGTCTCTCCGTGACTCCGACGACTGACTGACGCCTTTGAACTCCACCCCGACGTTCCTGTCGTCGCCTCGTATGGACCCTCCCTCGACCCTCAGCTCGCGCGCGAGCAGTTTGAGGTGGTAAACATGATGATATCCTCGCGGCGGTGCATCCGCGAGCGCGAGAAGCTTGGGCTCGAGGGACGCGCGGCGGCGTCCGAACGGACGGCGGCGTCCGCGTCGTGGACCAACGCGGACGACGTGTTTTCCAAGTCGGTGCGTTCGCTGCGCGGCGCCGGCGGCCCGACGACGCTCGTCGTCGCGCCGCGGCTCGAGGACGCGCTGAGGGCGATCGAGCGCGCGATCGAGAAGTCTACCACGTCGGCGTCGAGTAGCCACGTGGCGAACGGCGATTGGTGCGAGATTGAGCTCGAGGGCCTCGTCGCGAACGCGCGCGACTCGTTGCGGCGATTCGAACGCGACGCGCGCGGGCTCGTGACGCAGCGGACGTTCAACCCGGCGTTCATCGTCGCGGATATCGCGCGCGGGGAGTGGGACGTCGCCGTCGGCGTCGTCCGCGGCTTCGTCGCGCGGTTGCACGACGCGTACGTCAAAGCCGTCGACGCCGTGTGTTCGCACGAGGAGACTACGAACGCCCCCGCCGAAGCCGCTTCGATTCGCGACGAGAACGTTTGCTCGCGGTTTCGCGACGCGAAGGCTGCCATCGCGGACGTTTCGAGGCGCGCGACGCGGCTGCGCGTGAGGCACGACGCCGAAGAAGCGATCGACCTCGCGCACGGGACGTTGGACGTGCTGTGTAACGCGCGAATCGACGCGAACGACGCGACGGGCGCGGCGAAGTACGCGCTCTTACTGTTGAGGCGCGTTCTATTCCTTCACACTGGTCCTCATACGACCGCGTTCGCGCGGTGAACGCCGTTCCTTAAGGACTTTTCTTCCCGGCGTTTCTCTCCGCCCAGGGTCCCTCGATGGTTTCAATCCCCGCCCTCGACGCCTTTCAACTCCACTTCTGACGCCTTTGAACTCCACCCCGACATTCGTCGCAATGTATGGAATGGCCCTAAGGGACGTCTTGGAACGCGCGGCGTTTGATTTCCATAACCTCGCGCCGCACGACCCCGCGTGCGAGTGCCCTCGGAAGTTCCTCGCGCTGTCGAGCGACGACGAGAGCGCCGACGTCGGCGTCGGCGTCGCGTGCGGCGGCGGGCGCGACGGATCGAGTTACGAATGGGATATGAAACGGCACGGCGCCGGCGCGCTCGGCGGCGCGCGCGCGATCGCGGTGATGGTTTTTTTTATGCTCGCCGCGGTGCGAGTGCTCGCGTGGAAGGCGTGGACGGCGGCGCGGCCGCTCGATTGAATCGAACGATGGTTCGATCGATCGATCACGCGTACACGTACGACGTATGACTACAACGTATTATTTAGCACACTACATGCGCAGGCTTTTTTTAGCACGCGGACGGGCGCCTTCCAGTCGAGGCGGCTCTTCCGGAAGTACTGCGGAAAAATAGGACGCGAGAAGCGAAGGGCGCCTCTTAGTCGAGGCCGCTCTCCATCGCGCGTACGTAGCTGAATAGGACGAAGTTCGGGACGAAGTTCGCGCTGACTCATCATTACAGTTGTCTAGTTCCCGGGCTTGGACTGTATGTCCGCCGCCGCCGCGTCCTTCCCTCCTTTCCCCGAGAACCCCGCGTACGTCCCTTTGTACACCTGCTCCAGAACGTTCCGCAGCGTCGCCGGATAGAACGGCTTCGACAAGCTGCCGTTCATCCCGGCTTTCTTCACCTTATCCGTGTACTCCGGCCCGACGTTGGCGCTCAGACCGACGATGGCGTGCGGCTTCTCCGCGCCGTGCTTCTTCTCCAGCTCTCGAATGAGCACCGTCGCCGTCGCGCCGTCCATCACGGGCATCATCATGTCCATGAGCACGCAGTCGTAGTTTGGAAGCTTCTGTTCGAGTCTCGAGGAGACCATGTCCACGGCTTCCTTGCCGTGCTGCGCGATCTCGAGCTCGGCGCCGGAGCGGATGATGGAAAATTTCGCCATCTGTTGGTTCATGACGTTATCCTCCACGAGGAGCACGCGCATCCCCGCGAGAAGCTCGTGCTTTAAGTCCTCCGCGCTCGCGCTCGAAGCCGCGGCCGCGGTCGCGCCGTTTCCCTCGTCGCCCGGCGAGGCGGAGGCGCCCGAGTCGGCGGCGGCTCTCCCCGCGTTGTGATCCGCGTTCGCCTCCGCGGCTCTCAACCTCTCCGCGACGCCGTCGTCGCATTCTCCGCCCGTGTCGTGCATCCAGTCCGGCTCCCCGAGCGCGTTCACGTTCGCGAGCTTCCACGCCGCGCGCAAGAAATCGCTCGGCTTCACCGGCCGCAGCACCGTCTGCACGTTCCTCAGGTCGGACGTCCGACGATGGAAATCGATGAGCTGATACGGCAACCCGAAGATGACGACCCCCGCCTTCTTCGGCGTCTGCTTCACGAGGTTCAGCGTCTTCTCCGTGTCCTCGATGTCCGCGAGGACGATCGGGATGCCGAGCCCGGACGCCTGCTCGATCTTCCCCGCGAGCTTGTCCGCGGACGGGACGCTGAGGGTCGAGGGTCGAGGGTCAAAGCGATGTCGGGGTGGAGTTCATAGGCGTCAGAAGCGGAGTTGAAAGGCGTCGAGGTGTGTCGGGATTGAAAGCGAGGGACCCTGGGCGGAGAGATGCGCCGGGAAAAGTCCTTAAGGATCGGCGTTCACCACGCGAACGCGGTCGTATGGGGACCAGTGTGAGATAGAACGCGCCTGACGTAGTTGACGCCCGCGCGCCCGCCGAAGCACTTCAGAATGTTCACGACGTGCTTTCGGCTCGACGCGCTCATCCCCGGGTGCAACACCACCCGCGCGTTCGCGGGGAGGCTCTGCTCGTGCTCGGTGTCGAGGCCTCCGCCTGACACGGCGGACCCGAACCCGAGGTCGGTCGCGCCTTCGAACTCCTCCTCGTAATCCACCGCGCTGAGCCGCGCGTGTTTGAAATCCACGGTGAAGAAGAACTTCGTCCCCTCGTCCTCTTTCGATTCGAACTCAATCTCGCCGCCCATGCACTCGATGATGTTCTTCGTGATGACCAACCCGAGCCCGGTGCCCTTCTCTTTCGCCGCCTTGTGGTCCGCGGGCTGCGAGAACGGCACGAACAGATTATGCTGCTTCGCCGCGGGGATCCCGACGCCGTTGTCCTTGACGCTAAACGTGATGCCCGAGACGTCGCGAACGTCGTCAAAAATCGACTCGTCTCCCTTCTCGCTTTGTTGATCGCGTTGACCGCGGGAGTCGCCCCCACCGCGCTGACCCCGCGCCGACCCCGCGCGCTGACCCCGCGCCCTGCAGATGCTCATCGTGAACTCCACGAGCGAACTCCGGCCTTGGACGTTGCTCGAGTATTTGATCGCGTTGTCGACGAGGTTCACGCAGCACTGCCGCAGGCGGAAGAAATCCCCGACAAACTTCGTGTTGAAGTGCTCCGGGTGCTCGATGTGAATCACGAGGTCCACGCCGCTGCTACTCGCCTTCTGCGAGATGTCCGTGACCTGTTCGATAAGCTGTCGCAGCGTGAAGACGTCTTCGCTGAGCTCGATCGCGGGACCGTCGCTCGAGCCCGCGTCCTTCGCCCCTTCAAACTTCGCGACGTCCAGAATCTGGTTGATGAGCGACAGCAGCGCCTCCGCGGACGTCAGCGACGCCTTGATGAAGCTCTCCGTGAACTCCGTGAGCTCGCCGCTCTCCATCGCGAGCGTGTTGAACCCTATGATGGAGTTGAGCGGCGTGCGGAGTTCGTGCGTGATGTTGAAAAAGAACGTTCGCTGCATCCCCGCCATGTGCGCCGTGAGCTGCGTCCTCTTCTGGTCCACCATCTCGACGAACCGCATCGACCCCGCGGAGATCACGAGCGAATAACTAAACTTCGTGAGCACGTCGTTGTACAGGTAAATTTCGTGCTGCCGCGCCGGCGTCATGACCCCGAACAAGACCGCGAAATACACCGCCGGATACACCGTCCACGCGATCATCTTCAGCGCCGCGATGCACTTCACGCGCCCCGCGTCCGCGACGGACAACCCGTCCGCTCTGCGCGTGATGTCCACGAGCGCGAACAGCGAGTGGTAGATGATGAACCCAAAGCACGCCATCGCGACGGAGAGGAACGCGAATCGCTCGAGCCCGCGCGTGAGCGGCGCGACGAGGCCGCACAAGATCATCAGCTCGTCCGCGAGTATCAACGCGATTCTATTCACCGGGACGTACGGCGCGATGGCGTTCGCGGCCTTCGTCGTCCCATCGCGCGTCGTCGTCAGCGACGTCTTCTTCGGGCCCATCGCTCTCGGGAGCGCGGCGAATACGAACGCGTGGAGGTTCTGGACGAGGAGGAGGAGTATCGGCGTCGTGCACGCCCACTCCAGTTGCCGCAGTCCGCTGAGGGTCGAGGGTCCATCATTCAAAGCGACGTCGGGGTGGAGTTGAAAGGCGTCAGAAGCGGAGTCGAAAGGCGTCGAGGTGTGTCGGGATTGAAACCGAGGGGTGGGCGGAGAGAGACGCCGGGAAAAGTCCTTAAGGAATCGCGTTCACAACGCGAACGGGGTCGTATGGGGGCCGGTGTGAGATAGAACGCGCCTGAACGACACCACCTCTCCTGACGGGCCGAAGGTGTTGACGTACCAGTCCCTCCCCTCGGCCATCTCGTAGTGCGTGTACGCGGCGATCGTGGAGATGTACGCGACCTGGAGGTTCAGCTTGCGCTTCGAGTCGTGGATCGAAAACGCCGCGGCGTTCACGTTGAAGAAGAGCGCGGCGGTAAAGACCACGAACGCCATTCGCGCGTGCGATTCGTCCACGGACTCGACGCTCCCGTCCGCGTTCGGTACCCCGACGCTGATCCCGGGGATCACGCGCTGGATCGCGCGGTTGAGAAGCACAAACGCGGTCGCCATGCCTGGGGGAGAGAGAAGAGAACGCGCGTGAGGAGGGAGGGAGGGAGGGAGCGCGGTGGTCGTCCAGATGGGAGCGAATGAATGCGTCGTGCCGCGTGGCGAAGATATTTACGGCTAGGTTTCCCCCGCGCGGGGGGGGGGGGACGAGATTCGTCGACGCACCCGCGAGATTCCACGGCGAGACCGTCGGCATGACCTGCGTTCGCGCGACGGAGACGGGCTCCGTCGACGCGACCGCGGCGTTCCCCATGGTCGCGACCGCGGTTCGGAGATCCCGCGGCGCGTCGTTCGACTGAAGACAAGATGCACTTTTTACGCTTTTTGCTGACGTTTTTCAGATCTAACATTGGATTCGACGACGCCCCGATGAAACGAAACCGCGGACCGCTCAAAACGTGACCCTTCTTGATCCTTCTTGAAACCAAAGCTTGACCGGCGTCGTCGCGATGGCACCTCGATCTATTGCTGGTTCTGTTACGAGGGTTTCTTCGCGCGCGCGATCTCGCCTCGCGCACAACACGGCGCACGTCGAAGGAAGACGCGCGCGCGCTTCGTAGGATCCCCGTCGACGACCTCGACGCGTGGAGGACGACCACCGCGCGAACCTTCGCCGGAGCGCGCGCACGCCGGTCTCGAGACGCGTCGACGCGCGCGTCGCATCGCGCGTCGACTTCTTTTTTGAACATCATCCGATAACAACAACCGACGCGGTCGAATCTGACTGGTTCCCATACGACCCCGTTCGCGAGGTGGACGCCGTTCCTTAAGGACTCTCTCTCCCCGTCCTCCCCGTCGACCGAGCGCGATGTCCACGCGCAAAGAGCGCGAACGACTCGATGAGGCCGAGCGCAAGGCTGCGGAGAAGCAGGCGAAGAAGGCTGAGCTCGCCGCGAAGCGCGCGGCGCGCGACGCGGAGAAAGCCGCGAAGCGCGACGCGGAGAGCGAGCAAGGATCGCTGATCGCGCCGTCGGAGGCGACGACCGACGACGCCGCGTCCGTCGCGTCGGCGTCGGCCGCGCCGCACGAAGAGGAAGAAGACGACGATCCGAACGCGTGGAACGGCGACGAGGAGATGGCGCTCGTGAACGCGCTCGCGACGCACCCGAAAGGCAGCGCGCCGTCGGAGAAGGAGCGATGGGAAGCGATCGCGAGCGAACCCGGGTTGGATCGCCGAGACGCGTTGGCGTGCGTCGGGAGGTATAAAGAGCTCCTGGCCCGCGTGCGCGCGGCGAAGGCGGCGGCGGGCGCGAGCGGCGAGGCGGCGATATCCATGTCGAGCGTGATCGTGAAGAAGAAGCCGGGCCCGCCGAAGAAGAAGCCGATGCGCGCGATGAAGCTCGAGCAGGAGGCGGCGGCGCGCGCGAAAAAAATAGCCGCCGAGGAGAAGCTCGCCGCCGAGCGCCGAGAGGCCAGCGGCGGTCGGTTATCCCAAGAAGAGCTCGGCTTCTTTCAGCGCTCCGGCCCGGACGTGCAGATACGCCGAGCGAACAGCAACATGGACATCCAGATAAGCAACGTGCAGCTGTACGGCGGGCGACAGGAACTGCTCTCGGACGCGACGCTGCGGCTCGTCTTTGGCAAAAAGGCGCGTTCTGGTTACACTGGTTCCCATACGACCGCGGCGGCGTGGTGAACGCCGTTTCTTAAGGACTTTCGCACGGCGTGTCTCTCCGCCCAGGGTCCCTCGCTTTCAATCCCGACACACCTCGACGCCTTTCAACTCCGCTTCTGACGCCTATGAACTCCACCCCGACGTCGCTTTGAATGATGGAACGACCCAAAGTACGGACTCGTCGGTCGAAACGGCACGGGGAAGTCCACGCTTCTGCACGCCATCAGCGAGCGCACGATCCCGATGCCCGCGCACTTGCACATCATACACGTCGAGCAGGAGGCTGCGCCGTCGGACAAGTCCGCGCTGCAGACGGTTCTAGACACGGACGAGGAGCGCGCGTATCTCCTCGAGATCGAGAGAATCTTACTCGAAGAGGAGAAGGACTCCCACGAGGGGATCGACCTGAACGAGGTGTACGAGCGCCTGGACGAGATCGGGTCCGACGAGGCGATCGCGCGCGCGGGCGGCATCCTGGGAGGGTTAGGGTTCGACGCCGCGATGCAAGCGAAGAGCACAAAGGAGTTTTCCGGCGGGTGGAGGATGCGAATCTCGCTCGCGCAGGCGCTGTTCATGACCCCGGATTTGCTCCTGCTGGACGAGCCGACCAATCACCTGGACGTGCACGCGCTGACGTGGCTCGAGGAGTTTCTGCAGCGGTGGGAGAAGACCGTCGTGATCGTGTCGCACGACCGCGGGTTCTTGAACGACACGACGACGGCGACGATGTTTTTGCACCACAAGAAGCTGCGGTATTACGGAGGCAACTACGACACCTTCGTCAAGGTTCGAAGCGAACACCGCGCGAACGAAGAAGCGACGCGCGCGAACCAGTCCCAGCGCGAGGGCCACCTGAAAAACTTCATCCAGAAGTTTGGACAGGGACACAAGAAGATGGTGAAGCAAGCGCAGTGCCGCATGAAGATGCTCGCGAAGCTTCAGGAGGAAAAGGTGGACGTGGATTACGACGATCCGTATCTACGTCTCAACTTCCCCTCCGCGACGCCGCTGCCGCCGCCGTGCATCTCCGTGATGAACGCCGCGTTCGGGTACGAGGGGTACGAGACCCTGTACGAGGGCCTCGACTTCGGGCTGGACATGGACAGCCGCGTCGCGATCGTCGGCCCGAACGGCGCGGGGAAGTCGACGTTTTTGAAGCTCCTCGAGGGCGCGATAATCCCCACGCGAGGGTGGGTGAACCGCCACACGAAACTGCGGCTCGCGCGGTTCTCGCAGCACCACCTGGAGACGATGAACTTGGAAGAGGACTGCGTGTGCCACATGAAAGGCCTAGACTCGGAGATGCCGTTAGAGGAAGCCAGGGCGTACCTCGGGCGGTTCGGCCTCAGGCGCGTTCTGTTATCACACTGGTCCCCGTACGACCCCGTCGGCGTGGTGAACGCCGATCCTTAAGGACTTTTGCCGGCGCATCTCTCCGCCCAGGGTCCCTCGCTTTCATTCCCCGCCCTCGACACCTTTTAACTCCGCTTCTGACGCCTTTCAACTCCACCCCGATATCATCGCTCGTATGGACAATCACCCTCAGCGGCGAGCTCGCGACCAAACCGGTGAAGTTTCTCTCCGGAGGACAAAAATCGCGGCTGGCGTTCGCGGAGCTGGCGTGGCGCCAACCGCACATCATGCTCCTCGACGAGCCCACGAACCACCTCGACCTTGAGACGATCGAAGCGCTCGCGATGGCGCTGAACAAGTTCGAGGGCGGCGTCGTCTTGGTATCGCACGACGAGCGGTTGATCTCGCTCGTCGTGGATGAGATCTGGCAGGTGGTGAAGGGCGACATGACGTCGGACCCGCAGCGGCCGGGGTGCGTGAAGGTGTTCAACGGGTCGTTCGAGGAGTACAAGGAGATGCTGCGGCGCGAGTTCGAGGGCGGGTCGCTGTTGACGAACAAGAAGAAGGCGGAGCGCAGGGCGAAGGAGGAGAAGGAGGCGAAGAGATCGCCGCCCGACGCCGCGGCGCCGCGGAAACCGTCTCAGGTGCGTTCTATACACTGGTCCCCATACGACCGCGTCAGCGTGGTGAACGCCGATCCTTAAGGACTTTTGCCGTCGTCTCTCTCCGCCCACACCACGCTTTCAATCCCCGACCGCGACGCCTTTCAACTCCACCTGACGCCTTTGAACTCCACCCCGACATTCGCTTGTATAGAACGGCCCTCAACCGCCGCCGCCGCAGCCGGCGGGGAAGATCACAGTCGAGAAACGGCGGTCGATCGACGAGGCCCCGGCGGCACCGCGGGTCGTCGAGCGACCGAGCGGGATGGTCGAGGTGGGCGGTGGCGGCGGCGGGTACGTCCCGCCGCATCTGCGGAACAACCCGCCCGAGGGCGTCAAAGACGCCTGGGACGACGACTGACGTGACGACGGAGGACGAGAGACGGGAACGAAAATAGTTCTTATTACTAGCGGGTGAAAACGCCCACTCGTCGTACGTTTCAACGTCATCGACCGCCGCTACGTGTGCCCTAATACCCTCGCGTCGCGATACCATCTGTAACAACAAACCGCCTCCTTCCTCTCGTCCGTCACCACGGATCGTCCGGTGGAATGTCCGTCTTGCACCGTATCACGCGCCATCCGATCACGAAGATAGCCTCGAAGAACGCGTCCGCGATGAGCTCCGACGCCGCGCCGTTCAAGATCAGATCCGTCTCGTACGAGTCCCCCAGCCTCGGCGGCTCCATCCCTCGCGCCGCGAACTCCGCCGCGAGCGAAAACTGCGTCACCAGTATCAGCAGCCCGATCGCGAAGCACCCGCCGCGTATCGTCCGACTGAAGAGGGAGGGTCGATTTCCGCGCGTACGAATCGCGACGTCGGGGCGGCGTCGAAAGGCGTCAGGGGCGGCGTCGAAAGGCGTCGAGGTGTGTCGAGCGATGAAAGCGAGCGGCGGGCGGGAGAGAGGCACCGGGCGGGAGAGAAAGTCCTTCAGTCCTTCAGTCCTTAAGTAACGGCGTGCACCGCGCCAACGCGGTCGTACGGGGACCGGCGTAAACGTGAACGCGCCTCACCGCCTCCTCCACGGTGCCGTCGTACGCCTCTCGCTCGTACGCCCTCGCCGCGAGCGCGCCCGGGATCCAGCACGCCGCGAGCTTCGCGCCGTGCGACAGCGCGGGAACCAGCAGCGGCAGCGACCGCCAGCGCGGGACCCACGGCGCGGGGACGAGCCACGACGGGCGCGGAACGCCGAGCGCGAGGACGACGATCGAGACGAACACCGGCACGGTCGTCACGACGAGCGCGTCGGCGATGGGGAGGCCTCGATCGTCGATGCGCGCGGACGTGAACCTCGCCTTGATGGCGTTCCCGAAGTTCATCCCAGCCTTGAACTCCTCCGCGAGGTTCACCTTCTCCCTCTCCTCCTTCTCTTTCTCCTTCTCCTTCGTCGCGACGACGTCCTTCTCGTCGTCGGCGTCGCGCTTCGCCGACGCGACGATCGCGGCGCGCGATCGTCGGAGCGACGATGGCGATGTTATCCGACCGGCGCGCGCCGCGGACGTCGCCGTCGCCGCGCGTCTCCTCGCGGCGGCGGCGGCGGCGGCGCGCGTCGTCGTCGTCGTCGTCTCGATCGTCGACGTCGCGCGCGCGCGCGCGACGCCGACGGCGAGGCGCGGCGCGGACATCGTGCGACGCCGCGCGCGATGGTCTGCGCGGGGCGCGATTGGAGCGCTGCCGTGAAGCCGACGCGTGGCAGTGCCGCGCGGGCGGTGCCGATTCCGAACTTTGACGGGGTCCGAGCATCACTCCCGCGGGCGCGCCCCCCCGCGGGCGCGGCCGGCGCCTTCTCCCCCCTCCCCCATGCCGCGCGAGAACCTTCGCGCGCGCGCGCGGCGCCGCGCGCTCCGCCGCGTCGCGTCCGGCGACGCCGACGACGCCCGCCGCGGCATGACGCGCGACGAGCTCGACGACCTGATCGACGCCTGCCGCAAAAAATATGCCGCGCGCTTCGGCGTGGTTCGACTCTCAGCGCTGGATCTCGACGCGCCGTTCGCGACGCCGGAGCGCTCCGCGCGGACGCTGCGATGGAGCGCGCCGCGAATCACGCTGCTGCAGCTCGCGGCGACGATGGGGAGGGACGCGATCGTCCTGCAGCTCCTTCGCGCGGGGGCGTCGCCGGTCGAGATGCAGACTACGCGCGACGGCGACGACGACGCGAACTCCGCATCATCGTCGTCCGACGCGCTTCTTCGATCGCTCGCGAGGCGCGCGAGAACGCACCTCCAGCGGCTGCGGTCGCCGCACTCGACGTGGGTCGCGAAGGGCGCGGTTCGCATGCGGCACCGCGCGCTGCTCGCGCGCGACGACGCGGGGGACGCGGGTTGGGACGCGGTGGGACGATGCGAACGCTGCGGACGCGGCGAGTCATCAGGTGCGTTCTATACACTGGTCCCCGTACGACCGCGTCGGCGTTGTGAACGCCGATCCTTAAGGACTTTGCCCGGCGCGTCTCTCCGCCCACCCCTCGCTTTCAATACCCGCCCTCGACGCCTTTCAACTGCAACTGACGCCTTTGAACTCCACCCCGACGTTCGCTTGTATAGAACGGCCCTCAGAGTCGGCGTCGACGACGACGACGACGACGACGACGACGACGACGGCGACGACGACGACGCGGACGCTAATTCGCGCGTGCGGGCACGTCGCGTGCGAGCGGTGCGCGTGGGAGGGGTTACTAAGGCGGCACGCCGGCGCGGGCGTCGCGCGCGAGATGGAGACGGAGTGGACGTGCGACGCGTGCGGCGCGGTCGAGGACGAAGAAGGCGAAGGCGAGGGCGAGGCGTCGTCGTCGTCGTCGTCGTCGTCGTCGTCGTCGTCGTCGTTGCCGTCGTCGTCGTCGTCGTCGTCGTCGTCGTCGTCGGATGACAAAAAACGAGAACCGAACGCGTCGCCGCCTTCGCCTTCGCCGGCGGAGGTCGCGGCGGCGTCGAAAGCGAAGTGGCTGCTCCTCTCCCCGACGGTCGTCAAACAGAAGAAGAAGGGCACCGCGCCGAAGTTCAAGGCGCTGGGCCCGCGCGCGACCGCGTCGATCGCGCTCGGGAGCTCGCGCCCGAAGCGTTCGGACGCGCTGTTAGCGGCGGCCAACGATGGCGACGCGCTTCGTCTTCGCGCTTTGATCGACGCGGGCGTGGACGTGGACGCGTCGGACGAGTACGGCGCGACCGCGCTGTTTTTGGCGTCGTGGCGCGGGCGAGAGGACGTCGTGAAGCTGTTGCTCGCGTCCGGCGCGGACGCGACGAGGACGGTGAAGGGCGGGCGCGTCGCAGCGCTCGACGCGGCGCGGAACGAAGGCGTCGCGGCGGCGTTGACGTCGGCGATGAAAACGGCGTCGGCGACGGTAACGGATCGCGCGCGACGGTTAGAGGACGCGCAGCTCGCGATCCTCGCGCGCGTAGAAACGCTCGAGGCGCGCGCTGGGGTGCGGCGGCCGACCGAGATCCGCGTCCGCACGCTGATCGACCCGATCGCGATGCCGACGCACCCGGGGGCGTGGTATTCGCTCTGCGTGGACGGCGGCGTGAGCGACGCGACGCTGCGGCGCCTGGAGGCGACGTACGCTGACGCCTCGTCGTCGGAGAAGCCCTTGGTGTCGGAAATGTCGGACGCCGACGACGTCGACATCGTCTCGGAGTTCACGGAACCGCCGCCGGCATCGGCATCGGATTCTTCTCCCGGAACGCACAGCAGGACGAGCCTGGACCCGAACCTCTCCGCGCGATTACGCGCGGACACGTGCGCGACGCGGTGGTACTTTCTCGACGCCACCGGGTGGGCGCGCGACGCGATCCTCGCCGCGGCGATCGCCGCGGGCGCGCCAGCGCTCGGCGTTCACCCGCAGATGCGGCTTTTGCGGTATCCGAAGATCGGCGGCGTCATGGCGCCGCACGTGGACTTGCCGAAGGCGGTGGACCCGGAGGACTCCCGCGGCGTGAGCGGTTTCGGTTTTTTTTCAAACGCCGCGAAAGCCGAAGCTGCCGCGGACGTCACGCGCACGACGCACACGTTCTTGCTGTACCTCCGGACGTGCGAGCGCGGCGGCGAGACCGCGCTTCTGCGCGAGGTCAAGTCCGAGTGCGGCGCGGTCGGCGCGAGAGAGGCGGCGGCGCTCGCGGACGTCCGGCCGGTGAGGGGACGGCTGTTGATTTTCCCGCACGAGTGTCCGCACGCGGGTCGGCCGGTGACGGACCGTAACAAGCTCGTCGTCCGCGGGGAGCTGTGGTTAGGGCGCGAGAGCGGCGGCGGCGACGACGTAGACGACGAGGCGGACGAACGCTGATCCATCTAATTAATTAATTAGCCGTAGAATAGAATACAGTACGCACGTTTTCTGCGCGACTACGATAATAGCGCGGCTTGCCGCGACAACGGCAACGAAAACGCGTCGTCGTCGTTCGCGTTCGCGTCGGCGTCCCTCCCGCCCCCGTCCCCTCCTTTCTTCTTCGTCACGCGCACGAGCTCGACGTCCCACACCGTCGTGCTCAGCGTGTCCCCCTCCCCGTTCGCGATCCGCGTCGGGTTAAACACCGTCGTCCACAGCCTCTGCCGGTTGCTAAAGTCCCTCGGGATCGGCTCTTGCGTCTGATGAGGAAGCGAAGCGAAGCGACGTCGCGGCGGCGTTCGGGGGCGCGTCAGTCGCGAATGTCGGGGTGGAGTTGAAAGGCGTCAGGTGGAGTTGAAATGCGTCGAGGGCGGGGATTGAAAGCGAGGGACCCTGGGCGGAGAGACACGCCGGGCAAAGTCCTTAAGGATCGGCGTTCACCACGCGAACGCGGTCGTATGAGGACCAGTTCGACTCGAAGAAACATTCAACGCGCCTTGTCCCGGTACGACGCCGGAGGAGACGCGACGACTCTTCGCACGCCGCCCTCGCGCAGTCCCAGGCACCCGACGTCGAGCCCATCGATGACTTCCCCCGCGCCGAGCGTGAAGACGTGCGGCCGCGGCAGCCCGCGATCGTCCGTCTCCGCGTAGTCGTTCGTGAAGATCCACCCTTGCTTCGCGAAGAGCCGGCCTTTCAGGAGCACTCTGAGGGCCATTCCATACAAAGCGAAGTCGGGGTGGAGTGGAAAGGCGTCAGTTGGCGTTGAAAGGCGTCGAGGTGTGTCGGGATTGAACGCGAGGTGTGGGCGAAGAGATGCGCCGGGCAAAGTCCTTAAGGATCGGCGTTCACCACGCGAACGGGGTCGTATGGTGACCAGTGTAAGAACGCGCCTGACCTCGTCGCCGCTCTCCGCGAAGAGGCCGCCCGCTTTTCCCGGCACGAGGTCGAGCGCGACGACTCCCGGGCCCATGTCTCGCGGGACGCCGCGCGGGAGCGGCGGCGGCGGCGGCGACGACGGCGCGGTCTCCGCCGCTCCCGCGGGGAGGACGCCGCCGAGCGTCGAGGACGCCGCCGCTCCCGCGAGGAGGACGGCGAGCGTCGTCGCGCGGCGCGACGGCGCGCGCGGCGCGGGGGAGTCGGCATCCTCTTTCTTCTCCTCGGAGGGAACGAATCGCGCGTCGTCGTCCGCGCGCGGGGCGCTCGCCGCGGAGGAGGGCGTCGCGCGCGCGCGTCGTCGACGCGATGCGACGGCGGCGTGCGCGGCGCGTCGTCGACGCGATGCGACGGCGGCGTGCGCGGCGCGTCGCGGCGCGACGCGCGCGCGCGACGCGCTCGCCGTCGTCGCCGTCGCCGTCGCCGTCGTCATCCGCGCGTCGAAGTGTGCTAGTGGTTCGTCCTGCTCGTCTGATCCGAGGCGGACAGGATAAAAAAGAACAGAAGCAAGATGTAGACGACGGCGCCGCCCGCGCGACCCCCCCCGCCACTGCGCGATGCCCGCCGTGCCGCCGGCGCCGCCCGCGTCGCCGCCGCGCGCGCTGCTCCCGCCGTGGCAGCGCGAGTGGCTCGCCGCGAGCATGGGCTGCACGATCGCGGACGCGATGTTTAACCCGCTCGAGGTGCTCAAAGTGCGGCGACAGATGCTCGCGAGGCGCGCGTCCTCGACGACGGCGTCGAACGCCGCCGCCGCCGCCGCGACCGCCTCCGCGACCGCGCCTCCGACCGGGACGCTCGCGCTCGCGAGGGACGCGATCAAATCGCGCGGGCTCGCGAACGGGCTGTGGCTCCCCGGGCTCGAGGCGACGTGCTATCGCGCCTTCTCCTACACCGGGTTCAGGATCGGCATGTATCCGTCAGGCGCGTCCCACGCACTGGTTCCCATACGACCCCGTCGGCGTGGTGAACGCCGTTCCTTGAGGACTTTCTTCCCGGCGCATCTCTCCGCCCACACCTCGCTTTCAATCCCGACACACCTCGACGCCTTTCAACTTCAACTGACGCCTTTCAACTCCACCCGACGTTCGCTCGTATGGAACGACCCTCAGTCCGCGACGCGATCGTGAGCCGCGGCGCGTTCGGCGACGCGGACTCGATCGCCGCGCGCGTCGCCGCGGGCGCGCTCACGGGCGCGGTCGGCAGCGCGGTGTTCAACCCGATAGACGTCGTGCGGATACGCATGCAAGGGCCGACGCCGTATCCGAGCACGCTCGGCGCGTTCGGTGCGTTCTTTTTTTCACGCCGGTCCCCATACGACCGCGTTCGCGTTGTGAACTTCATTCCTCAAGGACTTTCTCTCCCGGTCGACATCCCTCTCCGCGCACCACCCCTCGGCTTCAACGCCCTCATCATACGCGCCGCGGTCCCCGACGACTCTCTCTCCCGGCAGTCGTCGTCTCTCTCCGCCCATCCCACGGTTGGTTTCAACCCCCGCCCTCGGCGCCTTTCAACTCCAACTGACGCCTTCGAACTCCACCCCGACGTCTGTCTGTCGCTTCCTCAGTCGCGATCGCGAAGCGCGAGGGCGTCGTTCGAGGCCTCTGGCGCGGCACGGACGCGTGCGTCGCGAGAGCGGCGCTGCTGAGCGGGAGCCAACTCGCGACGTACGATTCGGTGAAGAAGCACTTGAAAGCGAACGGCGGGTTCGAGGAGGGTCCCGGGTTGCACTTCGCCGCGAGCTTCACGTCGGGGATCGTCGCGCAGACGGTGACGATGCCCGCGGACACGCTGAAGGTGCGTTTTACCCGTACTGTATACAAACGTTTTTCACCCACTGCTCAGTTTCAACACTTGATCGCGACCACTTTCAACTGACCGATGCACATTTTTTGTATGGAATCGCGCTGAAGACGCTCGCGATGGCGGGCGGGGACGGCGGGGACGGCGGGAAACGGCACGGAGGGGGTCCTGGGACTCTGGGGATATTGACGCGCGTTTTACGAACGCACGGGGTTGGGGCGTTATATCGAGGGTACTGGCCCGCGATGGCGCGGCAAGGGCCCGTGATGGTGATTCAGATGCCCATCGTCGAGCAGTTCCGCAGGGCGTTCGGGTTGGAGTATTTCTGACGGCGGGACTTTCTGAGACGCTTTCTCTTCTCTCCGTTCGCTTTCCGAGACGGCGCGGCGGCGGCTTCGAAGGGTTCGCGACGCGCGGCGACCGCGGACGCCGACAAAGTGGAGGACCCGCGACCGCGACGGGGACGATAAGAGACCCGCGCGAGGTGCGCGCGCGCTCGACTGACATAGGATAGACTAGAAGTATACGGTAACGTCAGCGTCTTTCGTGTTTCGTGAAGATGAAGCAGAGCATCTGCTTTCGCCGGGTCTATCCGTGTATCTCGAGGACCCGGTTTTATTATTCGCGTCCATTCGTCGTCCCTCCCTTCGCTCGCAGTCCTCGACCGCGCGAGCGCGCTACGCGCGCGTGTTCACGCCGCGCACGCCTTGATACGAACGCCACCGTTGCCGCCGCGCGTACGTGAGCGCGCTTCGTTGCACCGCCCGCGCGAAGACGCGCGCGAAACGCGCGTCGCGATGGCGGGGCAATCTCGGAATAAGGTTATCACGCCTCGAAAGATGAAAGCGCTCGTGAAGAAAGCCGACGGCGGATGCGCGAAGTCCGCGCTTGATCTATTTCACATGATAAGCGACTTTGACGAAAGTCGCGTGTGGCTCCAGAAGGCCGCCGCGCTCGGGGACGCCTGGGCGCAGTTCAGAGAGGGACACTACATTCAGTCTTTGGCGACCGACGACAAAAGCTTGTCGTTTCTCGAGCGAGAGAAGGAGTATCAAGACGCCATCGTGTTGTTGAGGAAATCGGCCGACCAGGGAGTAGGCGAGGCGTATAATATGCTCGCGCACGCGTATTATAAAGGGTACGGCGTGGAGCAGGACAAGGTGAAGTCGCACGAGTACGACCTCGAAGGCAGCAAACGAGGGTACTACTTGAGCTCGCATAGCGTGGCGAATAATTATCACAGCGGGACCCACAGCAAAGACGCGGGGAGGGACGTCATCGTGACCGAGCGTTTCTATCGCCTGGCGATCCAGCAGGGCGGCGCAGAAGCCCGGGAATCCAAAGACTATTTGAAAAATAATGTCGTGGGGCCGCGCAGGGAAATCTTAGGCTTGCTCGAGGAGCAGTGCGGGTTTCGAATGAAGCCGGACGCGAAGAAACGGTTCGTCTCCGGACCGCTTCCCGGGCCCGACGCCGGCCGTCAATTCGACCCGGACTGCCGGATGTATCGCGAATTCTTCAGGGCGCACTCGCAATTCAGCCACATCGCGCTCTGCTTCTTGCACGGGAGTTGCGGTTTCGACGTCAACTGGCGCCTCGCTCGCGAGATGTTCAAAGCTTCCATCTCGAACACGTGCCCGTGTTGCGTCGACGACAGAGACCGACCGGCGGAACGTCTCCTCCGCGCGTTGCGCTCGTGCGCGTGGTGCGGGAAAGAAGACGCGATGAAGACGTGTACGCTGTGTCACGGCCCGCGGTATTGCGGCCGACGGTGCCAGCAGTACGCGTGGAACCGGAGGCCGCACCGACTGGCGGATCAATCTTCCCCCCAATCCACTTTTCATTGTTGGGCCGCATCGTTGTGGCCGCACAAGACGTGGTGTCCGAAAACGACGACGCCGGTCCCGGCGCGGGATGTCTTCGAAG
>Ga0181560_10002005_pt1 | contig 18998 bp, 9 predicted proteins | sample 011ome_20_FD_133751 | JGI IMG/M metagenome (GOLD analysis project Ga0181560, IMG submission 133751) | Coastal salt marsh microbial communities from the Groves Creek Marsh, Skidaway Island, Georgia - 011509CT metaG (megahit assembly) | ecosystem: Environmental > Aquatic > Marine > Intertidal zone...
AAAAGAGATGTTGATGCGAACGAGATTTGAACTCGCGCCCTTTCGGATTGGAGCCTTAATGCCCTTCGGTGGAGCCTTAATCCAACGCCTTAGACCAACTCGGCCATCGCATCACTGGGTTCTTGTCGCGTTTCAAACTGAATTGAAACGCGAACAGTAAACCCTATCAACTTCATGTTTACACACTATCAAAGTATTATTTTTAGGGTTGCAACGCGTTTTACAACAAAACCATTCGGTTCGTTTTCGTTCTCCTTCAAAAAAAAAATAATAAAACGGCGGGGCTTGGTTGAAGAGGCGCTAGACGATATATTCCATCATGTCGCGCGACGATCCTATTGACCTAACCGGCGATAGCGATGGAGAAGCGGCCAGTGGCCGAGTGGTCTAAGGCGCCGGATTAAGGCTCCGGTCCGCAAGGGCGCGAGTTCAAATCTCGTCGATATCATACAAACACTCTTTTTTTGCATTTTTGATGGTCGTCTGAGGCCGGCTCTGTGTTGTGCTTTTTCGGTCTCGAGTGAAGAAAAGACGTTTTTTCTCAACGCAATCAAAAATAAAAATAAAGAGAGAAAGAGAGAAGAAAGAGAAAACAAGACGCGAAAGAAAGTTACTATCGTCGTCCGAAAACCTTCTCTCTCTCTCTCTCCTTCTCTCTCTCTCTCCTTCTCTCTCCTTCTCTTTCCTCCGCGCGTATTTCGCGACGATGCCGCCACCACCGTCTTCTCGAGGAGGAGGAGAAGCCGCTTCGAGAGATGTAGAATTCTCTTCGCCGCCCAAGTCTCCGAAACAACAACAAAATTTGCTTCCGAAAATCAGCGAAGACGACGTCGCCGAAGATGACGCGAAACAAAAGAAAGCGTCTTCTTTACAGCAGCAGCAGCAGATGACGATGCAGCCGCAATTTGCGTTGAATTCTCCGATGGAAGCGGCGATTGCGCCATCGGAGACGATTTTGAAAGCAGAGTTGATGGAGGGGTTTCTAACGAACGCATCAACTACGGAGAAAAAAGACGAGCAACAACGCGTCGTCTTCGACGCGGAGAAACCGCCTCCTATTCCAAGCGCTGGTGGTGATGGTGCTCATGCTTCTGCGACCGCTACTACTACTTTTACTACTACTGCTCCCTCGCCGCCAACGTTAGCAACCCAATACTCGATGCAGAATAGCTCCGATAACTCGGACGACGACACGTCCTATCACGGGAAGCGCAAAAATTTTCTCTTCAGCAAAGACGACGGGAGGACGTTGACAAATGAGCAGAGACAGATCAGAAAGATGTTGCAGCTCGCGTACTTTCTACTCCACGCGGCGGTGATCGTCACGTTAGTTTTAGCGGTCGTTTGGAACTCTCGATTGTTTGGGTTCATATCGATCACGTTGGGCGGTACGACCGTGATCAACTTTGTCGTGACGGGTTTGCAGGCGATATTTTTGGAACCGTCGACGCACGTCGTCGGCAAGCGCTTATACTTCATTCTAAACGGCGTGCAAAAAGAGTTCGTGAACTTGCTTCACGGCGTGTTGTGTTTGTGTTGCTGGACGTATTACGTTCGAGCGGAAGATATGGTCAACAAGAGCGATTTGAAAGAGTATTGGTATTTGATGACGTACCGAATTATAGCTTCTTGGGTCGCTCGATGTTGCATGCATTTAGTCTCCAGAGCGATATTCAACTACATGTTGGTTGATTTGCAGCGGCGCGTGTATTCCGACCAAATGTTGACCATTTTAATCGAGGAATTCGCGCTGATGAAATTGTTCAAAGCAATCGTGCCGCAACGAGAAATTTACAACGTGGCGCACAAAAAGTTGCTCTCGTCCACGAACCTTTCGAATCTGAAACGCGTCGGATCGACTTCGACTTTATTGCAACAATATGCCGGTTTCGGCCACGCCACGTTTCCAGTAGGTGAAGAGTACATCATTCAACAGCACGGGATCATGTACGGCGGCGTGAAGAAGAAAGTGCGAACGTTTGAGCCAATGAGAGAGAGAGGAGGGCAACTCATGGGAGGCACGACGGTGCAAGAAACCGTTCACCATCAAATGACGCTGACGAGAGCCGCGCGACTGGCCAGATACATCAAAAGATACAACTTGCGCATCCCACGAATGTTCGCGGACAGAGCCAATCAAACGTTCATCAAAGACGAACCGTTAATCATCGACGACATCATCTTGGACGAATCCGTCGCGTCGACGTGTGGCACGAGATTGGCCATCACGTTGCGCAAGATCCAGAAAACGAAACGTTTACGAATCAACTACGAGTTTTTGAAATCTTTGGGTGTGAGCAAAGAAATCGCGCAAATCATCATGGACATTTTCGACGTGGACAAACAAGGCTTTGCCGACAGAGACATGATCATCGACCGCGTGATTGAAATTTACGAGAGTAGGAAAAACATGCAATTGACTTTGGGCGGTTCGCGATCGGTCTTGGCCACGTTAGAACGAATGATGTTGACCGCGTTATACACCGTCCTCATCTTCATCGTCCTAGCGATTTTCGATCAAAATGTTCTGGAAATGTGGCTGACACTTTCTTCCTTCATCCTAGCGTTTGCGTTCATGTTTGGAAACTCCATAAGAGAGTGCTTCGAAGGCGTCATCTTCATCTTCATCACCCACCCGTACGACGTCGGAGATAACATCCTCATCAACGGTAATCGTTACGTGATCAAAAACATCAATATTCTACAAACGGAAACGGAAAATTGGAACGGCGAAGTTACGTATTATCACAACCAAACGATGATGCGCTCGACGGTGATCAACATGTCCCGATCGAAAACGCGAACGGAATCTTTCGATTGGATCGTCGACGTGGAAACGCCGGACAAAATATTCGACGGCTTGAACAGTTCCCTGCACAACTTCACCGCCTTAAACTCCGCCGACGTGGACGAGTGCTTCATCAAAGTCGTCCCGTGCGGCGATCACACCGGTAAAATCCGCATCACCGTCTTTTTGTACTTGAAATTCAACGGTTTACCCGTGTTGCGTTCGCTGGCGGTCAGAAACGCGTTGAACAACCACGTCCGAAAATACTTCGTCGCGAACAGCGTCAAGTTACACGGCTTGCCCTTGACCATCGATGGTCACTTGATGAATTCTAGTAACGGCACGAGCAGCGGCGGCGGCGGCGCGCCATAGCATAATATTTTTTTTGTAACAACAAGCACAAAGACTGCACGAGACGAGTACTCCCCCCCCGCAAAGAAAAAGAGAGAAAAATGCATTATGGTATTATTCCTGCAGCAGAGATGAAGGAAACCGATCAGCTGACACGGTGAAAAAAAGCAGCAAAAGAGGTGCGTCGCTTTTCTCTCTGTTCGACTCCCAAACCCTAAACTTTTTTGATCTGAGAAAAAAGGCAAATCTGACGAAAGATTTTCCCGTGAGTCAGATTTTCATCGAAAAGCGCCACAAATAAAAATTTACACGCGCGCGCACATCAACAAAACTCGACAGTTTCGCGCCGATAACTTTCTGATCGGAACGCGAGAACACGTTTCGATAGGTTCACACTCGCGATTGGGAGAAGATCGGGATCGATTTTTGATCTCTGGTTTTAAAAAAACGCGACTTTATACGTAATCAAAAGGAAAGCCGATTCGATTTTTTTCCGATCCGCTTTTTTCCAAAAACTCCGAGCGTAACTACTTTAAATAATATAATACGTTACTACTACTACTACTACTCTCGAGAAGAAGATAAAAAGAATGGGATTTGATTGCCAAACATCCGTCCTAGCGCAAACGGACAAAGCGTCCTGCGACGCGCGACTCGCCGCGACGAAGAAGTTCGCGGAGAGTTTGAAAAACTTTGACGCGCAAGAAGCATTCGCGACCACCCCGGAAGCCGTGGCTGCGATTTTGGTCAACTGTGGGGATAAGAATTCGCAAGATTTGTGCGCGGCGTCGAAAGAGTTACTGGAAACGGCGGCGAAGACGGTGAACGAACACGTGGTCCTTAACTACGTGGATGCGTTGATTCAAGCGATGGACTCGTCGAACAGAGCCGGGACGATCGCGGGTGCGTGCGATTTCATCTCTCGATTGGCGGAGACGAGCCCGCACGGCGTGAGCTGTAACTTGGTGAGGTTGATGCCGGTGATTACCGGGTTGGTGAACGACGCCTCCAGCGTGGTTTCTGAAGCCGCGAGAACTACGGTGGAGAAAGTGTGTCACACGATCGATAACCGGGACATCGAACCGTTCATCGACGATATGGTGGCTGCGACCATCGACCACGACAAGACGGACGAGTGCGTTCAAAAGTTGGCGTCGACGACGTTCGTGCAGACCGTTACCGCGGCGCCGTTGGCGTTGATCTCGCCGATCCTCTTGTTGGGTTTCAGAGCGAGAACGACATCAACTAAACGCATGTGCGCTGTGATTTTGAACAACATGAGTAAGTTGGTTGAAGATCCGGAAGACGCCGAGCCGTTTTTGGACAAGTTGTTGACCTCTGTCGAGAAAGCGTCCAACGAGATCTCCGATCCGGAAGCGCGAGCGGTGTGCGGGAAGTGCACCGAGCAGTTGAAGTCAATCGGCGAACGATTGGCCGATCCGAAGTTTGTTTCCAAGAGACCGACGGAGGCGAAGTTGAAGGAGTTGTTAGGAAACGGAATTTCTCAATACGAAGTCATCGTTTTGAGTTCCTTGATCTTGAACAAGTTGGAAGATTACGACTTTGAAGAGGCGTTGAAAGGCAAAGGGAAGCAGTACTTTGAAAAGTTGGAGAAGTTTTACTTCGAAGACGACGAGGAAGACGACGACGACGGAGACGCCGAGGAGTTGGCCAACTGCCGATTTACCTTGGCGTACGGCTCTAAAGTTTTGTTGCACAACACCAAGTTGAAGATCAAGAGAGGCTACAAGTACGGTTTGTTGGGCGGAAACGATTCCGGTAAGACGACATTGATGAGAGCAATCGCCAACGAGCAAGTCGAAGGTTTTCCTCCGGCGTCGGAGTTAAGAACGGTTTTTGTCGAGGCTGATATCGTCGGCGAATTATCCGATTTACCGTGCGTCGATTACATTTTGGCGGATGAAAGAATTAAAGCCGCGGGTATCTCCGAGGAAACCGTCGAGAAGATGTTGTTGACCGTCGGTTTTGGCGAAATGCAAAACGGTGCGAGAAACTTGGTCACCTTCTTATCCGGCGGTTGGAGAATGAAGTTGGCGTTGGCGAGAGCGATGTGTTTGAACGCGGACATCTTGTTGATGGACGAACCGACGAACCACTTGGACGTCATGAACGTCAAGTGGGTCGAAACTTACCTCTTGTCGTTGAAGAACGTCACGTGCATCATCGTGTCGCACGATACCGGTTTGCTCGACCGCGTGTGTAACAATATCATCGCCATCGACAACTTGAAATTGAAACAGTTCAAGGGTAACTTGACGGAATACGTCGCCAAGAACCCGAAAGCGAAACAATTTTTTGAGTTGAAATCCTCCACTGGATGGAAGATGCAGTTCCCGCAACCTGGGTTTATCGATGGCGTCAAGTCGAAAGGTAAACCGTTGATGAAGATGGCGAATTGCACGTACACGTACCCGGTGAACCAAGTTCCGACGGTGAAGGACGTCACCGTTCAAGTTTCCTTGGCCTCTCGCGTCGCGTGCGTCGGCCCGAACGGCGTCGGTAAATCTACCATGATCAAGCTGTTAACCGGTGAGGTTGAACCGCAAGAAGGCACGGTATGGAAGCATCCGAATGCGAGAGTCGCGTACGTCGCGCAGCACGCCTTCCACCACATCGAGCAACACTTGGACAAGACGCCAAACGAGTACATCCGCTGGAGATACCAACACGGCGACGACAAGGAGGCGTTGCAAAAGGATTCCATGACCTTGACGGAAGAGGAAATCGAAAAGTGCAAGAAGCCGATCGAAATTGCTTTGCCGGCGGACGAGAAAGGTAACGTTCGCAAATTGAAATGGGTCATTGAAAGGCTCACCGGCGGTCGTAAGACGGTCAAGAAGGAGGTGGAATACGAAGTTCAATTCGTCGGCCAATCTCACGACGCAAACAGGTACATCAGAGCCGACAAGCTCGAAAAGGCTGGTTTCGCGAAGCACATGAAGATTGTGGACGAAAAAGTCGCCGCCAGAGCTGGCGCGTTGTCTACTCCGTTGACCACTGCGAACGTGGAGAAACACTTGGAAAATGTCGGTTTGGACAAGGAGTTTGGTACGCACACGAGAATGGCGGCGTTGTCCGGAGGCCAAAAAGTCAAGGTTGTCATCGCCGCTTGCATGTGGAACTGCCCGCACATTGTCATTTTGGACGAACCGACCAACTACTTGGACAGAGACTCCTTGGGCGCTTTAGCTGGAGCCATCGAAGACTACGAGGGCGGTGTGGTTATGATTACCCACAACAACGAGTTTTGCTCGGCGTTGTGCCCGGAGACTTGGCTCATGGCGAAGGACGAAAACGACGGCATCGCGCGATGTAACTGCAAAGGCGACGCCGAGTGGATGACAAAAATGTCCAAGAAGGAAGTCACCGCGGCGGTGGATCAAACCGAGTTCGTCGACGCGTTAGGGAATGAAGTCAAAGTCGAGAAGAAGGCGACGCTTTCCAAGAAGGACCAAAAGAAGAAGGAAAAATTGCGCAAGGCGAGAAGAGCGAGAGGGGAAGTCGTCACCGACACCGACGAAGAAGAGTGGGCCGGCTTTGGCGAGGACGAGGATTAATATAATAACACGACACACACGATAAGCAAGCTTTTAGGCGTTCTTATCAAACTTACTGGATAGAAAAGAGGCGCTCAATTTTGTTACATACGTAAATATGAAGAAGATGGAAGAGAGAAGAAAGAGACGGGCAGAATTCACAAAGGAAAAGACACAATTTTAATATCACACAAAACATACAGGTAATAATAAATTTTACAGTGCGGACTAGTACGGTACATGCCTTTAATCCTAAAACTATCTAACTTTAAATGCTACTCTATTCTTTTCTTCTATCACGCTCCAGTTTGGCGATTGTTCTTGCTTAATCCATCCGAAATCTTCAACCTTGTTCCATAAGTTTTCTTCTTGTTTTTCAACTCCTCCGTTTTCACTCGACGACGACAAAGGCGCAAACTCGACAGCTTTGCATCTCTCTATGATCGGACCGCTCGCCACTCGGCAATAAAACTGACACTTCGTAGCGTCGTGCACTCGGAGTTGTCTCGATCCTATGAACGCAATCGTATCGCTCATATTTTCCACGTACGCGCTCCCGTCGATATCCGTGGCTTTGATTTCGCACTCGACCAAGTTCCGCATTCGAACCGATCTCGGCTTGCGATTTGCGCAACTTTCGATGGTCACTTCGCATCTCGTCAGCCGCTCGAGAGTCACGTCTCTACCTTCGCACTCCTCGCTCGTCAAAATAATCGTCTCTCCTTCTTTATTTTCCCGCACGAGTAGCAAACTATTCGTCTCTCTGTGTTTCTTCTGCAACCTTTCAATCACCGCGGCGGAAGAAGAAGCCTCCTCGACACCTTTCCCCGCCGCGGCGACGCCGTCGCGTGTCTTCGTCGCCTTCATCTTCGCCGAGAAGCTAAACTTCTTCTTCGTCATCGTCGTCCTCACCGCATCTCCTTTACTACCACCACCACCACCTCTCGCATCATCATCATCCGCTCGCGCTTTCTTCTCCAACCCGTCGCACGTTTTCATCGACTTCTCCGCGTCAAACTTTGGTAGAAAATACGCGCTCTTCGCAACCTTCTCTCGCAAATCCGCGATTTTGGTCAACGTTTTTGTCTTCTTTTCGTCGTCCTCGTCGTCGTCTTCCCCTACTCCTACCAAAACTAAATCCCTCTCGATGTCCTCTACCATCCGCTTAAACTCGCGCGCGAAACGCTCCAAACTTTCGTTCGGGTCTGAGTCTCTCTCTTTTTGTCCTCGAACCATCGCGCGCTTTTGCGCGCGCTCGTCGTGCATCGCGTTTAGTTTGTTCAGCATCTGTTCTTTTTTTCGTTCGATTTTGATGATGCCGGTGTCCTTTTGGAACGCATTTTTTTCTTCTTCTTCGTCCTCTTCTACTGCGCTCGTCGTCATCTTCTTCTTCTTCTTCGCGTATCCTTTCACCCGAGTGTGCCCGAGGTGTGTGTGAGAGAGAGAGAGAGAGTTGGCGGCAAAATCTCTCTCTTTCTCTCTCTCTCTTTGCGTGTGAATTGGAGTGAAGAAATTTTCAAAAAAACTGTTGTTGTTGTCGTCGTGTGAAGGCCTTTTCTATCACATTCTACCGCTCTATAAATACAATCTAAAGCTATCTGCTCTAATCTCTCCATCTATCTATCTATGTATCTATCTATCTTAAAGCCTGGTAACTTTCCAACTCGTTTTGCAAGTCTTGGAACCAATCGTTCGCTCGAACTAACTGGCGTTCGGCGCGTTTGTGCAACGCTTTAAACGCGCGGACGTTTTTGTCGTCGTCTTCGTCTTCGTCGTCCAAGTCTTCCTCGTCCACGTCTCGACGAGAAGAAGACGACGACGATACCGCGACCAGGTCGCGTTCGAGCGCTTCGCGAGTTTCGGTGACTTTCAGTAAACTTTTGCGCAAGTTGTGGATGTTTTCGCGGTCTAAAAGCGTTTCGCATCGCTTAAGTTTACGGTGCGCTTCTTCTTCGCGGGTTTTGGTTTGCGTCAACAGTCGTTTCAATTTGGATTTCGTTTCGTCGAGCGTGTGCTCTCGAGTCTCGTGTCTGCGTTTCTTCTCTAAAGCTTTCTTTTCTCTCGCCGCGCGCTCGATCACATCTTCCGCATGGATGAGCTCTCGTTGCTTTTCCATGAGTTGGTCGCGAAACGCGAGCAGCTCATCGCGTTCTTGCATCAAGGATTTCTCAAACTCTTTCAAATCGCGAATGCGTGCGTTGTTCGTCTCCGCGTGTTCGTTCATCATCTTCTCTCGATTTTGCAACGCGAGCCATGAATTTTGCAGCTCCGTCTTTTCTTTTTGAAGAACATCGCCGGCTTCTTTCAACGTCTCCGCTTCGCGAAGAAGCGCGGGGTGGACTTTATCCGTAAATTCACGGATTTTCATTTCACGCTGTTCTAAATCTTCGATTCGAGTGGCGTTGATATTCGCCAAATCTAAACCGCTGAGCTCTTGTTTGCGAATGGAAACCATGTGCGTGACGTTTTCGAGCTTACGCTCGGCGTCTTCGAGATCACGAGAGACGGCTTTGAGTTTCTTTTTTAGCGCGTCTTCGTCTGTTCTGAACGCGTCGTTGATGGCTTTGTGCTTTTCCAACTCGAGTTGTTCTCGGCGGACGTATTCGCGACGAGCTTCGATATCAATTCGTTCGGATTCGGCGGCGGCGACGGCTTGGCGAGCTTTCGCGTACTCTTTTTCAACGCGCTCTAAACCGTCTAAAAGCTCGTTTTCTCTTCGTTTCGCGCTTTCTTCGCGTTTTTTCACGTCCAAAGCGGCTTTTTTCACCGTTTCCGCGCGCGCGTCCAATGCATCTCTCGCCTCTCTGACCGCTTCCATGGCGCTTTTCTCCCACGCTTTGCGACGTTCGGTTTCTTTCTTCGTTTTACCGCTCGGCGAGTTTGCGCTCGCCAAATGTCGCGCCTCTGCGAGTTGCGTCTCCAAATGGCTCCTGTGCGTTTGATGCGAGGCGATTTCGCGCTTGAGTAACGCGATTTCACTCTGCAACGCGTCGATTTGTCGTTCGTTTTGAGTAGCGTCGACGATGGGAAAGGTGAAGTCGTCGCTTTGCGTTCCGGTATTTTTCTTCTGCATTGTCGTTAATGATGTCGTCGTCGTCTGCACGGAACCATCTCTCATGCGCAATAACGCCGTTTCTCGCTCTTTTCTTGCCTCGGCGGCTTCGGAAACTAAATCTCTGTTCTCCTTTCGCGCTTCGTTCAATTGATTCTCCAACGCTTTCCTGTGCGCTTCGATATCAATCTCTTTCGTGCGAAACGATTCGCGCAGAACATCCATCTCGTTCGTGAGCTTTTTCAACGTTGATTCCGAATCAAACGAAGACTCTCTCATTTCCGCTTTTAAGCGTTCAATCTCTTTCGTTTTCTCTTCGACTTCAGATTCCAACTCGCGAACAGTCACCGCTCGTTGGCCTTCGCTGCTACGCATCAACGCTCTCAAATCGCTCTCTCTTTTCTTCAAGTTCTCTTCAACCATCGCAGCGCGAGAGAGTTGCGAGGTAACATCGTTTTCTCGCGCGTCTAATTGCAACTCCCTGTTTTCGATTTCGTTCACGCGAAACTTTGCGATTCGTTCCGCTTCTTCCATCATCTCTCGCTTCTTCTGCATCGTTTGTTTTTCCTGTTCTAACCGGTCCCGATCTTTCTTTAATTCCAACTCGATTTTTTCAATTCCCGCGGCTAACTGTTCCAACGCTTTTCCTTTCTCTTCCAACTCCTCGTCCCCAGCTTTCATGAAATCTAAGCGCTCAGCGATCGTTGTCGAGGCGATTTTCAAATCTTGCTCGCGCTTTTCGAGCTCTTTGCGACCTTCCGCGACTTTTGCCCAAGCGTTTGCAACTGCATCGCACTCTTTCGCGGCGGCTTCTGCAGCCGCGGCGGTGTGACGTTCGCGAGCGTCAAGCTCTTCTTTGATCTGTTCTCTTTCGACTCTCGCTTTCTTCAGAGCGTGTTCGGCTTGTTCGATCGCTGCTTTCTTCTCGGAGAAGAGTTGATCCAACTCTCGCATTTTCAACCTCGCTTCCTCCTTCGCCTGTTCAATCTTCTTCGCGTTCGACTCAGCCTCTTTCATCTCCTCGAGAAACTCTCTCAATTGTTTTTCGGCTAAAAATCTCTTCTCCTGCGCTTCTACTAATAAGCGTTCTTCCTCTTCGCGCATTTTTGTCGCTCTTTGTGCTCTCCTCTCGCGATCTTCGCACGCTTCCTCTCGTTTGAACGCATCCATCTCTCTTTTCGCAAACGCTCTCGAAATATCCCGTCTGTTCTTTTCAAACCGCTCGTGGTCTCTCTTCAATAAACTCGCTTCGCGTTCGCACGCTGCGTTCGCCACCGCCACTTGCTCTTGCTTTCTCTCCAATTCTTCCATGCGTTCGTTCGACCACTTTTTCATTTTCTCAATCTCTCGTCCTTTCTCTTCCATCTGCGCTTCCGCTTTTTCCGCCCTTCTTTGCCTCTCTAAAAATTCTTCCGCGTCTACCCGCATCTCCTCCGCTTCTTTCCTCAGCCGCTTCGCCTCTTCTAACTCCTCCTTCATCTTCCTCTCCCTCTCGATCACGTCTTTCTTCACCTCTTCCACTCGATTCGCCTCCTTCGCCGTCGCTTGCGCCGCATCCGCGATTCGACTCTTGTGCATGTTCAAAGCCTCCAACTCGCTCTTACGCATCGCTTGAACCCGCTCGTATTCGTTCCGCAAACGAGACAACTCCACGGAAACTTCGTCTCTCGATTTCGTCAGCTGATACAACTCTCGTCTCAGCGCTCGATTTAAAGCGCCTTTTTCCACTCTTTGCTCGGTGTTCAAAAAAGGCGCGAGATTTTCGTCGTTTTTGTCCTTTTCTTCTTCTTCTTCTTCCGCGAAAAACGGCGTCCCGGCGTCTTCGTACACTTCCATTTCTCCGTCTTCTGAATCATCGTCGATAGCAATGTTCTCGTCCACCGGCGAGGGCGGCAGCGACCCACCACCACCCTCCTTCTTTCTCGTTTTTGGCGTCCACGCGCGCGGTGAAGATGCGTTCGCATCACCATCGTTGGAAAAATTCAAATGCATCGTCGTCGTCGTCGTCGTCGCGTTTCTTTTACTCGGCGAAGGCCTCGGGCTCGCTCTTCGTTTCGTGCTGCTGAACAAAGATTTTGAAGACGAGCGCGTCATCGGACTCAAAACGCTCGGGTGGTCCATCGTCGGCGTCGTCGTCGTCGATGAACTTTTCGTCATTATTTTAGTGTATATTATCAAAGAGCTCCCTCGACTCGATGCGTGTGAAGAAATTTTTAAATTTTTACTCGTACGTCGTACACAGAAAATACAAAAATTATATATTGTCCAATCCAATGCGCTAATGATATTAAGTGCTGCTACATACATATCTCTCTCTTTCAACCCTCGTCCATATCGACGACCTCTTCTCCTGCTCGCGCGTTGTTCTTTTTGGCGAAGGCGGAGTCTTGGCCGGAGCCGCCCGAGCCCGAGCTGGAGTTTGCCCTCGTCTTTCCCGCGGCCGCTTGCTCCCGTAGCTTCTGCTGCTGCTGCGCGTTCTTTCTGCCGTAAGTATTGTTACCGTGGTACGGGGTGGAGTTGTCCTGGTCGGAGGAATTGTTGTCGGAGGATTTGCTGCTCGGAGTTGTTTTTCTCTTGTTCTTGTTTTCGTTCTTTTCGCTGGCGGTTTCTGTGACGCCGCGGCGACGAGGAGTCGCGTTATCGTTGTTATCGTTGTTATCGTTGTTGTTGTGATGGTCGTGGCTCATGCTGTAACTCTCGCTGGTTGAACTCTTGGATTCTTCGCTGTTTTTGTTTTGCGATTGCGCCGAAGTCACCTCTTGCTCGCCGTCCTTCGTCTTCTCTTGGCCGGTTTTACACCGCCACTTGACCAAATCTTCGTCCAACTGATTCAATTGGGCCATAAAACCGGCGTTTGGATTAATCTGCGGTCTCGCCAACCGCATTCGCATCAAAGCTTCCTCTAACCTAATGTTTTCGTGACACATGACGTACGCGGCGCACACGGACGCGCTTCTCGACCGGCCCGCGAAACAGTGCACGAGCACGTTCCCGCCGCTCTTCACCGCGCCGCTGATAAATTCAAAACACTGCGGAAAGTGACTCCGAATATCCGCATCTGGACTATCCGCTACTTCCACGGTCATATACTTCACCCCATCCACGCATTTAATATCAAACCCTCTCGCCACCGTCAACACGTGCGTGATGCCCTTCTCTTTAATCTGTTCCTCGCTTTGCGCCGCGCCGATCGACCCGAGGTACAGATTCGGCGCAATCAGCGCCGGCACTTTGTCCTCCTTCACCTTCTTCGCCGTCAATATCAATCGCATCAAAGACACCACGCGTTCGACTTGCTTCTCATCTTTCGGCGTGCCTTCCACCGTTCGGTTTGTTTTTAACATCATCTTCTTCTTGTTGTTGTTATCGTTGTCGTCGTGCGTCGGCGTCTGCCCTTCCATGTGCACGTCTTGGTCTTCTTCTAATTCTACTTCTTCCTCTTTTTTGTCCGCGGCTTGTTGGAAAAACTGCGCGGCAGCCGCTGCCGTTTTTTCTGATTTATGCACCGTATCTAACAGTTTCTTGGCGACATCGACGATGCCGCTGTGGAGCTTTGCCGAGGACGAGCGCGTCCGTCGCAGAGAGGAGGAGGACAAAGTTGTTCGTCTTCTTTGTCGCTGTTCCCGAGTCGACGCGTTCGACGCGTGGGCGACTTCGTCATCTTTGCGATGATGCGACGACGCTCCTCGTCCGTTGTTCGAAGGCATTTTTCTAAATAAAAACGCTCTCTCTCTCTCTATCTCTCTCTGGAGGATTAAAAACACCCCTCCCCTTCGTCAGTCAGTCAGTCAGTCACTTTGGCGCGTTCAGCAGACGTCCAACAAAAAGCGAAGCCGCGCTCTTTGTTTTTGCGATTTTAGAGCGCACAGGTTTTTGAGCGAGCCGCGGTGCGCTCCAAACAAAATCCCGAAACAACGAAAACGCCGCGCGACCGATGATGAAAACGACGAGAACGCGGGGAGAGAAGAGAGAAACGCTCTCCTCGGTGCTACTACTACAAAGAAACGAGAGAAGATGTGAAGATGCGAGATTGAGAGAGTCTCTGTTCTTCTCTCTCTGTTCTTCTCTTCGTGCGTGTGTTTGTTCTGCCGCGCGAGACTTTGTGAGCAAAAAGTGAAGTCGAAGAGGAGCGGCCCAATCGTCACAAGTCAAAAAAATTTGAAAAAAACAAAAAAAAAAAAAAAAAAAAGCAAAAAAAGAGGCAAAAAAATACACGAAAACACACAATCGATAGACAGAAAAAAGAGAAGAGAGAGGAAAAAGAGACGTTACTTTTGCTGCTGAAGAGAGCGAGAGAGAGAGAGAGAGAGAGCGTATCCGAGAGAAGAAGGAAAAGGAAAAGAATGGGGGCGTGCGCGTCGGCACCGACGACGACGACGACGACGACGACGACTTCTGGTGGTGGTGGTGGTGCGAGTGGTGCCGCTTTCATCGTCGCTTCCGAGGCGAGAGGAGGAGGCGAATCCTCGTCTTTTTTTTCGAGATCACGAGGTTCGTTTTTTTCTTCTTCTTCTAATTCTTCTTCTTCTTCTTCTTCTGTTGGGAGACGGAGAAGCGCGAGTAAGTCGAGGTCGTACGTGAAACCGCTCGTGACTCCGGAGCGAGAGCGGCAGTCGAGAATTTTGTACGAGGGCGTGTGTTCTATTCCGGGAGGATCGAAGTACGATTCGTTCGAAGGGTACGAAATCGACCTCTCTCATAAATCGAAAGATTTTCAAACGTGGATGAAAGACGTCAAGTTTCACGATCCGAAAGAATTCGATAACTGGGAGTCAGAGACTATGGCTGCGTTGGACGAGATGATTGAAGTGGCCACGAGACGGTGCGAAGAGAGCGCAAAGACGCTACCGGATGATGATCCCGAGGTGATTTATAGGAGGCTGAAAGCGTTCAAGAGCTGCATCCCGGAAGCGCAGAGTGACGAAGAAGATGAAGAAGAAGAAGAAGAAGAAGAAGAAGAAGTTGAAGAAGAAGTCACGGTAACGAACGAAGATGGCACGACGACGACAAGCACGCAAACGGTGAAACGACTCAGAAAGAAGAAGAAGAAGAAGAAGAAAAAGCCTGGTTTATTCGCCAACAACCGTCCCCAACCGCCGAAAATCCCGCAAATTATGCACGAAGCCGTGCGTAAAGCTCTCGCGGATCCAGAAATTGACAGTTGGACGTCTTTAACGCCCGAAATCGAGTCAGCGTTTGATGAAAAGTTGGAATATTTCACAATCGATGGTGCAACCATCCGCGGGCGCGAGTTTGCGTTTTCCCGAATGGATAAAGCTATCGTCGATTTGCGAAACCGGATGATGGGGAGCACGCGGTCGAAACGGCAAATCAAATCCAACGCTATGAACGTGGAAGGACCGACGTACGTCGGCAGAGGCGACGAGAAACACATCACAAAGTGGGAGGTTCTGTACAAGTTTGACATGCTTTTGATGAAGGTGAAAATCTGCGAGATATTCGAGGTTAACGAAGAAACCGGTTTGGTCGTCAAATTATCGCGATTTCGAATATAAACAACTTTGTTTTGTTACTGATCATCAATAGCACTGCTTACTACTTCTCTTTTATATTACATTACAACAACGACACAACAACACTCATGCACTAGATGACTTACAATATTACGCGGCGGCGTTCATTTTCTCCTTCTCTCCTTCGCGTTTCCTCAGCTCGTTTCTCAGGAAAAACTCCCCGGCTCTGTACGAGCTTCTCACCATAGGTCCGCTCGCGACGTATAAAAAGCCCAAATCTTCCGCCATTTTCCCGTACATATCGAACGCTTTTGGCGTCACGTACTCCTCGACTTTCAGATGTCTTTTTGTCGGTCGCATGTACTGTCCGAACGTGACGACGTCAACTCCGGCTTCTCTCAGCAACTTCAAAGCTTCGTACACTTGCGTTCTCGTTTCTCCTAAACCGAGCATCAAGCTCGTCTTGGTGATCAAATCCACGCCTCCAACCTCTTTCGCTGTCTTCTTCGCTCTCTTCAACACGTGAATGCTCTGATCCCAATTCGCTCTCGGATCTCTCGCGTGCGTTTGCAGCTCCGGCACGGTCTCCACGTTGTGCGCGAACACGTCCAGCCCGCTCAACGCGACCATATCGATCAATCTATCCTCGCCTCGAAAATCTGGCGTCAACGCCTCGACTAAAATCCTCTTATCTTTATCTTGGTTGCTCACAAATCCGCCTTCGCCACCTCCTTTCACTTTCTCCTTCAAATTTCTAATCGTTTTCGCGAAATGTCCGGCGCCTTGGTCCTCTAAATCGTCTCTGTCCACGCTCGTCAACACGACGTAATCCAACCCCCACTCGCTAATCGCCTTCGCCACGTTTTCCGGTTCATCTTTATCCAAAGGCGGAGGTGCTTTCGACGTTTTCACCGCGCAAAACTTACATCCTCTCGTGCACGTGTCCCCCATAATCATGATCGTCGCCGTCGCCGTGTGCCCGTCGCCGCCGCCCCAACATTCGCCTAAATTCGGGCACTTCGCCTCTTCGCACACCGTGCTCAACTTCAACTCTTTCAGCCTCGACTTAATCTTCGAGTACTTGGAATCTTCCGTGCCACCAGGCAACGTGCGCTTGAGCCACTCCGGTTTCCGAACCGTCTTATCGCGCATGTTCTTCGGCGCCGGCGACGAATAGTCCGACCCGGACAGAGACGTTCCGAGAACAAAGTCGGACACGGTCGAGTCTTCTTTCGCCAGCGTCTCTCGCAATCGTTCCAGACGCGATTGCTGCTGACCGCTCGTCGCCTGTGCAAAAGAAGAAGAAGCGGAAGAAGAATACGCCGCCGCGCTGACGTCCGACGACGAAAATAACAACAACGACGTGCTGTTGCAATTGCGATGATACTTCGCGGCGCGGGTGAGCAGCGCGCGACGCATTCTCTCTTCTCTGCCTTTTTTATCTTAAACAACGGAGAGTAGTATTTCCGCGCAGAATATAGATAACGCGATGGGGGAAAAGGGAGAGAGAGCGCTTTTTTTGTGTCTCTTCTCTCCAAAAACGACCAAAAGTGTCCACGTCGGTGCGTGGTGCCGCTCTGCCGCCTCGTACTCCATTCCATGCATACCATACACAGACAGACGGAGACCATCGTGTAGCTTTGCTTTTCCCCAGAAGAGATTCAAAAAAAAAACAAAAACAAAAATTTGCTGCGTGTGCGATGTTTGGTAAAATTTTCGAGAGACGTACATATATTTTGTCGTGTTATATTATTTTATCAAAGACGCGAATTACCAATGAATGACTTGGTGGGCGATGACGCCTTTCCTACCTCTCGGGGTAAAGCTGACGCACTTTTGCGCGTGCGCGAAGCCATCGCAGCTCGTCGCTAGGCGCCGGTCGTGCAACAAACGTAAAAGCAAAGATTCGTAAATTTTGGACGCGGCGGAGACGCCCGGACCGTTGCCGCCGGAGAGACTGTCAAAGTACGACTCTTTCTCGTCGTGGTCGTCGTCGTGGAGGAATTCGTGCGGTGGATCGATGCCGTACACGTTGACGTTGACGCACATTTGTAAGGAGAGGAAGACGGCGAAGAACGCGTTGGAGAGTGACGGTTTTAGCTCCGATTTGTTCGTCATCTCTGGAGAAGACTTCGAGGAGGAAAAGAAAGAGTATCCTCCTCCTCCTCTCCTTCCTCCGCCGTTCTCGTCTTCGCTTTTATCGTCGTCGTCATCACCAAACAAAGCTTTCTCTATGTGCTCTTTTGTCTCCGCGTTTAATCGATCGTACACTTCGTTAAAAATCGTCTTGGCGGGATACAAAATTTCCGGCGAAGCGAATTGGACGTCCAACTCAGGAAACGCCCTTCGCGCTTGCCTCAATTTACTCACCGAATTCGGTTCCCATAAAATGCCTTTCGTTTCCCAGTTGCCGCCGTTCGAAGCTCCGTTTGCACTCGTGAACAATTTCGTGTACTTGGACGGATTCTTCAGAGCCTCTTCTAAAAACGCATCCGACAAGACGCGGACGGTTGTTTTCGTACCAACCATGCTCGCAAACCTTCCCGTCGTCGGCGCGGCATCGAGTCGAATAACCGCCTCGTGTTCGTCCACCACCTCCGCTAACCCGTCCACTTTTTCTAAATGAAAGCTATTCCCAACCACGGCGCAGCTCAGAAATAACTTGTTGTGCGGATTCTGGTCCGTTTTCAAAACTCGATTGCCGAGCGCGTCTTCTCTCGCCAACCAAGGACCGTCCACCTCGTTTTCGTTTTTACTACGACTACTGCTACCACTACCGCTACCGCTACCGCTGCCGCTACTGCTCCCCCACCTTTGAACTAACTCGATGGCTTCTGGTGGGTCTTTCTTGGATAGACCGATCGACGTCGTGTGCAATCGCACTTGCAAATGATCCAACAACATCCCGCTCTCGTCTCGAATGAAATCTTTCGAACAATCAAACGTGCTAAATCCCGGGAAGCACTCGCACACGTCCGGTTTCACGCATCTCCCGTGCACGCAATTCACTTGCTCGCATATCGCCCGATCGCAATTTTCCCCTTTCCACCCTCCGTGACACACGCACTCGTCCGTTTCCACCCTATACACGCCGTTATTCAAACACGGATGCCGACTGTTCGACTCTTCGCGCTCTCGCTCTAATCGAATCTTCTCGTCCGATTCGAACGTTATCGGCGCTTTGTCGTTAACGTACGGTTCGCCGTCGTCGGCGTCGTCGTCGTCTTTTCCGCGACGACCGCGACGACGATGATTGTCGCTTCTCGTTTTCGCTCCTCGTTCACCAAAACCATCTCTGCCCATATTCGTATTCGTCGTCGTTATCGCCGTCGCACTCATCGTCGCGTCCCCGTTATTCGTGCTCCTCGTACTCTTGAACCTCGCCAGCGCAATCAGCATCACCGCGAACCACACAATCGGTCCAAACAAAACCACCTTTTGCGCTTTCGACCCTCGCACCAAGCGCGCTCCCAAACACCTCCGAATCGACGATAAAAAAAACAACGACGACCCTCTTCTTCTGTTCTTATCGTTCCCTTCGCGACGACGATAACATCGATCGCTGCTCTTTCGGTATCTCGTCCCAAAGGTGTTGCCTTCTTCCCGGTGGTGGTGTTGGTGTCCGACCAAGAAGTGCAACAGTTTCTCTCTGTCCTCGTCTCGGCCGCCAAAAGCAGAAGAAGCGGAAGAAGCGGAAGAGGAGGACGGTTTGCGTCGCGACGAGTATCGCTGCGAAGACCAAGAAGACATTCTCTTCTTCTTCTTCTTCTTCTTCT
>Ga0181560_10002008_pt1 | contig 18995 bp, 19 predicted proteins | sample 011ome_20_FD_133751 | JGI IMG/M metagenome (GOLD analysis project Ga0181560, IMG submission 133751) | Coastal salt marsh microbial communities from the Groves Creek Marsh, Skidaway Island, Georgia - 011509CT metaG (megahit assembly) | ecosystem: Environmental > Aquatic > Marine > Intertidal...
GCAGCCGTTTGCGGGCCACAATTTTGTCGACAGGATTTAACCCAGACATGATTTCACACCGAATGTGACGGTTCAGATCTATGTCTCGTCACGGTTCGAAACGTGATCTTCGGACAACAGAGAGAACAGCAGATGATCCTGCCAGACTCCGCGAATTCTCAGGTATTTGCGCGCATATCCGTCTTCCGAGAAACCGCTGCCCAGAAGCAGGCGTCGGCTCGGCTCGTTGTGCGGCAGACAAGCGGCTTCAACCCGGTGGAGGGACAGCTCTTCAAAGCTGAAATCCAGCAGAAGCCGCAACCCCTCGCTCATATAGCCCTTGCCGGCATAGGCCTCTCCCATCCAGTAACCGAGCGTTCCGCACTGGGCGACGCCGCGGCGCACATTGGAGAGACTGATCCCCCCGACAAGGGCAGAACTTTCGCGAGCGAACAGAAACATACTGTAGCCGGTGTCATTGCGCCAGTCGCTCGCGTAACGGTTCAGGCGCCGGTAAAAGGCATCGCGGCTGAGCGCATCATTCGGCCAGGTCGGCTCCCAGGGTTCGAGAAACTTGCGGCTCGCAGCACGAATTTCAGCATAGGCGCGCCAGTCCCGTTCGACCGGGGAGCGCAGCAGCGTCTTTCCGGACTCCAGCCGCACACTGGACGCGCTCGGCGAAAGGGAACGAAACAACCTCATGGTCCCGGCGCCTCCGACTAGGCCGCCAGACGGGTTCGAATGGCATCGAACGTCGCGATGTCGGAGGACGGGCCGACCGTGGCCAGGCTGGGTTTGGTGGCGAAGGTCCGTCTTGCGATCTGCGAAAGCATCTCCGGCGTCACCCGGTCGATCTTCTCAACCAGTTCCGGCACAGAGACGATGCGATCGTAGATCAGCATCTGCTGGCCGGCGCGCTCACTGCGTGCGCCGGTGGATTCCATACCCATCAGCAGGTTCGATTTCAGCTGGGTCCGCGCCCGCGCGATCTCCTCCTCGCTCAGGCTGTCCGCCAGCCGCGTGATCTCGCCGCACAGGGCGGGAACGAATTCGTCGATCAGGTCCGGGCCCGTCCCGGCATAGATGCCGAAGACGCCACCGTCGGAAAACGCCGACAGGAAGGTATCGATCGAATAGACCAGGCCGCGCCGTTCGCGAATTTCCTGGAACAGCCGCGATGACATTCCCCCTCCCAGAAGGTTCGAGAGAACCGAAAGAGCGTAGTAGTCGTCCGTGCCCACCGGTACTCCCTGGAACCCCATCACAAAGTGAATTTGTTCGAGATCACGGGGCTCGCAGTGTTCTCCGCCGCCATAGGTCGAAGCCACGAAGGGCTCCGGGGCTCCTGCCGGGATATCCGAGAGGTGTTGCTCAGCCAGGGCAAGCAACTCGGCATGGGTGATGTTTCCCGCCGCCGCCAACACGACAGCGCCGCCGCGATAGTGCTTACCATGGAATCCCGTCACCGCATCGCGCGGCATCGCGCCCACCACATCGGCCAGCCCGAGAACCGGCCGGCCCAGCGGCTGATCTGGAAAGGCAACCGCCTGAAAGTTGTCAAAGACAACGTCATCGGGGGTGTCATGCGCCTGACCGATTTCCTGCAGGACAACCGAGCGTTCGCGCACCAGTTCGTCCTCATCGAAAAGGGAGTGCTGAACGATATCGGCAATCACATCCACGGCAAGCGGCGCATCGTTCTTCAGCACCTTGGCGTAATACGCAGTGACCTCGCGCGCGGTATACGCATTGATATGCCCGCCAACATTCTCGATGGTTTCCGCGATTTCCGATGACGACCGCCGCGCCGTGCCTTTGAACATCATGTGTTCGAGCAGATGCGCGACTCCGTTGGTCTCCAAAGGTTCGAAACGCGCACCGGCGTGCACCCAGACACCGACCGAAACCGATTCGACCGTCGGCATGGGGTCCGTTACGACGCGCACACCATTGGGCAGTGTTGTGATCTCGACGCTATCCATCGGAGTTTCAGGACACCTTTCGCTGTGTGGCGTGTTTGCGAACATAGTCACGCACAACGTCCAGGTCATTGTCGAGGGTCTGCGCGCGTTCGGGCCGCTCGAGCAAATCCGAGAGGTGATCCGGCAAGGGTGGCCGCAGTCCGCTTGCCTTCTCGACAGCATCGGGAAACTTCGCCGGATGCGCGGTGGCAAGCACAATCCGTTTCGTGCCGTCGCGCGGGGTCTTGCGGGCCGCGCCGACCGCCACAGCCGTGTGCGGATCGATGAGCATGCCGGTCTCCTGATGCACCGACCTGATGACATCGATGGTTTCCTGATCGTCAAGTCGATGGGCTGCGAACAGCCCGCGCGCATCGGCTGCAAGCCGGGCCGAATCCGGCAGCCTGCCATCCGACCGGAAGGCCTGCATAGCCTCTGCAACAGCCGGGCCGTCGCGGCCGAGGAGGTCGAAGAGAAGACGTTCGAAGTTGCTCGACACCTGAATATCCATACTCGGCGAGAGCGAAGGTTCGACATCGGTGATCGACATATCGCCCTGATCAAAGAAGCGATAAAGAATGTCGTTGCGGTTCGAGGCGACAATCAGCTTTTCGATGGGCAGCCCCATCTTCAAAGCGACATAACCCGCATAGACATTGCCGAAATTCCCGGTCGGAACCACGAAGGACAAGGGCTGCCCGAGTGTTTCGGTCCGCGTGGCTGCGGAAAAGTAGTATGCGGTCTGGCCCATAACGCGGGCCCAGTTGATGGAATTGACGGCCGAAAGCCCCAGATCGTCCCGCAAGCCCTGGTCGGCGAACATCGCCTTCACCAGATCCTGGCAATCATCGAAGGTGCCGCGCAGGGAAATATTGAAAACATTCTCGGACTCTACCGTCGTCATCTGGCGGCGCTGAACCTCCGAAACCCGGCCCTCGGGGAACAACATGAAGATATCGAGATTTTCCCGGTCACGGCACGCCTCGATCGCCGCAGAGCCGGTATCGCCCGAGGTGGCGCCGACAATCGTCAGCCGTTCGCCCCGCAGGCCCAGCACATGATCGAACAATCCACCCAGTAACTGCAGTGCAAAGTCCTTGAAGGCCAGTGTCGGACCATGGAACAGCTCGAGCAGGTAGGTATCCTCGTCGAGCGCGACCAGGGGCGCGATCGCGGGGTCGCGAAAGCCCGAATAGGCCATCGCCACGATGCGGGAAAGATCGTCGTCACTGACCAGCGACGGTTCGATAAACGGACGCACAATCCGGACCACCGTGTCCGTATAGGAGAGGCCGTGAAGCGCTGCGATATGGGAGGGTTCAAACTGCGGCCATTCAGCCGGCACAAACAACCCGCCATCACGCGCCAGGCCGCTCAAAAGCACGCCTTCAAACGTCTGTTGGGGTGATGAACCTCTGGTACTTACATACTCCACGGAACCGTCCTTCCCGGAAAAGCGGGCTAACCTATCCAAGCCGCCTGAACGACACAAGACGAGGTGCTCAACCCCGGTCGAGATACCTTGTCTGCAGGTGATCGAGAAATATCCGGAAGTCGAGGGGCTGCCCGGTGACCTCGATCAATAAGTCTTCCGCCGGTCGATAGGCCCCGCGCTGGTGCACCTTTTCCCGCAACCACGAGACCAACCCGGACAGACGGCCGGCTGCTATATCCTCTTCCAGACCAGGCATCGCCGCACGCGCGGCGGCGTAAAGCTGCGCAGCGGCCATGGCGCCCAGCGTGTATGTCGGGAAATAGCCGAACGCACCGGACGGCCAGTGGACATCCTGCAGACAGCCCGAGGCGTCGTCGGGCGGGACAACGCCCAGCAGATCGCGCATCCCGTCATTCCAGGCCCCCGGAAGGTCGCCCAGCGGCAGATCGCCCGACAGAAGCGCGCGCTCCAGCCGGTAGCGCAGCACCACATGGAGCGGATAGGTCACCTCATCCGCATCGACGCGGATCAAACCACGTTCAACACGCGTGTAGAGGCGATAGAAATTTTCCACATTCCAGGCAGGTCCTTCGCCGCCAAACGCGGCCTGCATACGCGGCAAGGCAAATTGCAGGAAGGGGCGCGACCGGCTGACCTGCATCTTGACCAACAGCGACTGGCTTTCATGAATCGCCATCCCCAGCGCCTGGCCCACAGGCTGATAGCGCCAGGCCTCCGGCAGGCCCGCCTCATAGAGTGCATGACCCGTTTCGTGGAGCACGCCCATCAGCGATTCAGTGAAATTTTCCTCGCTGTAGCGCGTGGTGATCCGTACATCCCCTGCCGCGCCACCACAGAACGGGTGATGGCTGATATCCAGTCGGCCGGAATCGAATGAGAACCCGAGGATCTGTATCAGTTCGGCGGCCAGTTCACGCTGTCTGGCGATGGGGAACGGGCCCGGCGGTAGGGCCGGTTCCGGGCGTGTGGCCTGGTGTTCGATAACCTCGTTCACCAGGTTGGGCAGATCCGTGGCCAGTTGGCCGAACAATGGATCGAGCTTTGCAACGGTCGTACCCGCTTCGTACTCATCGAGCAGCGCATCGTAGAACGACAGTGAAAGCGCTTCGGACCGCGCGAGGCCGATCTGTTTTACAAGCCCGATCACCTCTTCAAGCGCCGGTACGAGACTGGCAAAATCATTGTCGGCCCGGGCCTGACGCCATTGCACCTCACAGACCGCACTCGCACGTGCAGCGGACTCGACAAGGTCGCCCGGAACCGCCGCAGCGTTGAGATAGGCACGCGACATTTCGCGCAGATTGGCCGCCTCCCAGCTTTCTTCGCCGGCTTCGTCCAGCATTTCACCGGCGGCATCGAGATTGTCGCGGACGTCACCGGCAACCAGCAGCTCGTGGCACAATACGCTCAAAGCCGCAATCTGTTCAGCACGACCACCGGCACTGCCCTCGGGCATCAGAGTCGCCTGATCCCAACCGAGAATACCCAGCGCATCGCCGACCAGTGCAATCCGGCGGAAGCGGTCGGTCAGCGCGGCATAGGCCGGACTTTCCGCAAGGGTTCCCGCGTTGCTCATGACCGTTCCCGGCGCCAGTGAAAGACAATGAAGATGACCAGCAGAACGCCCGCAACCCCGTACCAGGTGCCGGCATATTGCAGGTGATTGTTGGGCAGATTGACATCGGGAACCGCACCCACCGGGAAGGTCCCGGGCGAATTGCTGTCCGGACCCGCCTCCACATAAAAGCCGAGGCCGCCGGACAAGCCTGCGGCGGCAAGCATTTCAGCTTCGTCCATGTAAAACCAGTTATTCGCAGCGGGCTCGTTTTCCGGCAGAAATGCACCCGGTTCGCGATAGGCCCGCACAAACCCATTCAACACGACGCGTTGCGCCGCCTCGTCAGGCAGGTCCGCGACACTCCCGCGGGGAATCCAGCCGCGGTCGATCATGATGGTGCCCAGTCCGTCATCGAGTTCCATGGGCACGACCAGATGCGCGCCCTGGGTGCCGTCATAAATGCGGTTCAAAAGCCGGAACTGTCTGTCGTTCCGCAGAAGACCGGACAGGGTGATGGGCCGGTACTCAATGGCGTCAGGGCTTGGGGCATTTCGTGCGGCTGCGAGATTCAGCGCCGGTGCCGCGATCCGCTCCATGCGGGTATCGATCAGATTGTTCTTCCATTCCAGCCGCTGGACCTGCCACGTTCCCAACCCGATCAGAAGCAGGAAGACGGGCACAAACACCACGGTGGCCCAGAATGTCGGTCGAAATCCCATATCGGTCCGTCACTCACAGCTATCGGGTGTGATCTGAATCATCCACGTTGTGCTTGTACTGCTGTGCGATCAGCCACGCCTTGAACGGGCGCATCAGCGCAATCGCGCCGATCACGATGATCGGCAACCAGATCACCAGATGAACCCAGATCGGCAGATCGAAGGAGAACTGGAACCATGCGGCCAGCGGCAAAATCAGTGCGCTGTAGAGCACGATGATGAAGAAGGCCGGACCATCATCGGCATTGAGCCGACCATAGTCGAACCCGCAGACCGAACAATTCTCACGAAGCTTAAGCAGGCCCTGAAACAGCTTGCCCTGCCCACATCGTGGGCAGGCACAACGCAAGCCTGTCCGGATACTCGACTGACGCGGGTAATAGTCGCTCAGGCGAAGGTACCCCAGACATAAACGAAGCAGAACAGGAACAGCCAGACGACATCGACGAAATGCCAGTACCAGGCCGCCGCCTCGAAGCCGAAATGGCTGTCCTTCGTGAAGTGCCCCTTGGCCGTCCGCCACCAGCACACGGCCAGGAAGACCGTTCCGATGATCACATGGGCCCCGTGGAAGCCGGTCGCCATGTAGAAGGTCGAGGAGTAGATCCCGTCACTGAAGCCGAAGGGCGCATGGCTGTATTCGTAGGCCTGCAGAAGGCTAAAGATCACGCCCAGAAGAACGGTCCAGCCGATCATCTTGGCGGCATGGTCCATCTTGCCTTCGAGAATGTCGTGATGCGCCCAGGTCACCGTGAAGCCGGAAGACAGCAGGATCAGCGTGTTCAGCAGGGGCAGGCTGAACGGGTTGAAGACATCAACACCTTCAGGGGGCCAGACACCGCCCACGGCTTCCTTGGGAAACAGGCTCGCATCGAAGAACGCCCAGAACCATGCCGAAAAGAACATCACCTCGGAGATGATGAACAGCATCATGCCGTAACGCAGACTGATCTGAACCACGCCCGTATGCATCTTCTGGAAGGTCGCCTCGTCGATGACGTCCCGCCACCAGCCGATCATGGTCATCATGGCGATGATCAGACCCGGCGCGATTGTCCACAATCCGATGGTTTCGAAGAACGACTGCGGACCCGTTCCGAACATCGTAGGATGCAGGTAGATGACCAATCCCATGGCCAACAGGAAACCGCCGATGGACCCCACGATGGGCCACGGGCTCGGTTCCACCATATGGTAGGGATGGTTGCCTTTTCCGTGATCGTCTGCGTGATCGGTCATGCTCGTTCTCTTTCAGCAGTGTCTTGTTAGTTCACTTGGATTTTCTTGGCTTCTTCCGCGTCGCCTGCCGCGGCCGCTTGTTCGGTCTTGGCATCCATATCGCGGAAGAAGGTGTAACTCAGGGTAATCGTTGTGACGTCGTCGAGGTTCTGATCTTCGGCAATCGCCGGATCGACATAGAAAGTCACCGGCATCTGCGCGACCTGCCCCGGTGAGAGGGTCTGTTCGGTGAAGCAGAAGCACTCAATCTTGACGAAATACGGCGCGGCCTTCAGCGGCGTCACATTGAACGTGGCCGTGCCGCTGACATCACGCTCGGCGTTGTTCACCGCTTCGTAGAATGCCAGTCCGGTTTCACCCGGGTTCAGATCGATGCTGCGCTGGACCGGTTTGAAACGCCAATCCAGGTCCGGCGCGATATCGCTGTTGAAGCGAACCGTAATGGTCCGGTCCCTCAAAACCACGTCGCTTTCCGGCCCGTTGGCCTCGACGATCGGCGTTCCCGCAAAACCGAATTGCTGACAGAACGCCCGATAGGCCGGCACCATGGCATAGGCGAACCCGTTCATCGCAATGACCAGCGCAAACAGGCCGCCGAACACATAAGCGTTCCGCCGCCGGCGCTGGGAGCGTGTCAGTGCCATACTCATCCGAGAAGCCCCGCACGCGCGATGAAAACCAGATAGAAAATGGCGATCAGCCCGACAATCACGGCGGCCATCGCGTAGTTCTTTCCGCGCTGTTCGCGGTGACGTTCACTGAATTCCCGTTTCGCCATCATTTCCTCACACCGCCCACTGGACGAGCAGATCGATCGGAAGCAGGCCGAACACCAGGAACAGGTAGAAGATCGAGTAGCGGAAGAGTGCGCGGGCGCAGGCGTCATCGCCGCCTTCCGGTTCGCGCAATGTCTGCCAGGCGCGGAGCACGAAAACCGCGCCGAGAATGGTCGCGCCGACCGCATAGGTCCGCCCCGCCGCCCCCAGCAATGTGGGCGTGATACTGACCGGGATCATGAACAGCGTGTAGATGAAAATCTGGCGCTTGGTCGCAGCATGCCCGGCCACCACCGGCAACATCGGCACGCCGGCGCGCTCATAGTCGCCACTGCGATAGAGTGCCAGCGCCCAGAAATGCGGCGGCGTCCAAAGGAAAATGATCGCAAACAGGCTGAGCGAGACCAGGCTCACATCGCCAGTCACAGCCGCCCAACCAATCATTGGTGGGAAGGCGCCTGCCGCGCCGCCGATCACGATGTTCTGGGGTGTGCGGCGTTTCAGCCAGATGGTGTACACGAACACATAGAAGAGGATCGCCAGCGCCAGCAAACCACCCGCAACCCAGTTGGTCGCCAGGCCCATCAGGGCCACCGACACCAATGACAACACGGTCGCAAAGGCCAGCGCATCGCTTGGCGCCATGCAGCCTGCAGGAAGCGGCCGGTTCGATGTGCGCGTCATGACCGCATCGATGTCGCGCTCGTACCACATATTAATGGCACCCGCCGCGCCCGATCCCACGGCAATACACAGGATCGCCACCAGCGCGATCAGCGGATGAATCTGGCCCGGCGCAATCAGCAGCGCGGTCGCACCCGAGAACACCACGAGCGTCATCACGCGCGGCTTCAGCAGGCGAATGTAATCCTTCACCTGAGAAGACGGCGCTCGCGGGAGCGTCAGCTCCCCGTCGCTGTTCAGGATGACTGTATCAGCCAAAATCCTAACTCCGCTGTCCCGGCCCGGGGCCTAGTGACCCGCCGGGGCCGGCTTGATTTCCGGCAGTTCCTCATGGGTGTGATGCGGCGCCGGAGACGGAACCGTCCACTCGAGCGTGGTTGCACCCTCACCCCAGTAGTTACCCTCGACGCGACGACCCGCGGTCAGTGCGTGGAACACCGTGACGAGGAAGATCACCAGACCCAGTGCCGAGATATACGAACCGTAGGACGAAATCTCGTTCCAGCCCGCATAGGCATCCGGATAGTCCGGATAGCGGCGCGGCATACCGGCCAGCCCCAGGAAGTGCTGCGGGAAGAAGGTCAGGTTCACACCGATGAACGTCACCCAGAAATGCAGCTTGCCGAGGGTTTCGTTGTACTGGCGTCCGAACATCTTGGCGAACCAGTAGTAGAAGCCGGCAAAGATCGAGAACACGGCACCCAGACTGAGCACGTAGTGGAAATGAGCCACCACGTAGTAGGTGTCATGCAGGGCGATATCCAGACCCGCATTTGCGAGCACCACGCCCGTTACACCGCCGACAGTGAACAGGAAAATGAAGCCCACGGCCCAGAGCATCGGCGTGTCCATACGAACCGAACCGCCCCACATGGTCGCGATCCAGGAGAAGATCTTGATGCCCGTGGGCACCGCGATCACCATCGTCGCCACCGTGAAGTAAACACGGGTATCGACATCGAGGCCGACCGTGAACATGTGATGGGCCCAGACGATGAAGCCGACAAAGCCGATCCCGACCATGGCGTAGGCCATGCCGAGATAGCCGAAGACCGGCTTGCGCGAGAAGGTCGAGACGATATGGCTGATGATGCCGAAGCCCGGCAGGATCATGATGTAGACTTCGGGATGCCCGAAGAACCAGAACAGATGCTGGAACAGGATCGGGTCACCGCCGCCCGCGGCATCGAAGAAGGTCGTGCCGAAGTTACGGTCGGTCAGCAGCATGGTGATCGCACCCGCGAGCACCGGCACCGCGAGGACCAGCAGAAAGGCCGTGACCAGTTCGGACCAGATGAACAACGGCATGCGATGCAGGGTCATCCCCGGCGCACGCATGTTGAAAATCGTGGTGATGAAGTTGATCGACCCCAGAATGGAGGAGGCACCAGCGATGTGCAGGGCGAAGATCGCCATATCCACAGAAGCCCCGGGATGTCCGAGGACAGATGACAGCGGCGGATAGATGGTCCAGCCGGTTCCCGCGCCACCATCGACAAAGGCGCTGCCGATGAGCAGCAGGAACGCCGGCGGCAGCAGCCAGAACGAAATGTTGTTCATCCGCGGGAACGCCATGTCCGGCGCACCGACCATCAACGGGATAAACCAGTTGCCGAAGCCACCAATCATGGCGGGCATGACCACGAAGAACACCATGATCAGGCCATGGGCGGTGATCACCACGTTCCAGAAGTGACCGTCGGCAGCGCCGTCGGCGTTCAGGAAGTACTGCATGCCCGGATCCTGCAGCTCCAGCCGCATCAGGATCGAGAAGGCACCGCCGATAATCCCCGCGATGATCGCGAACACCAGGTACATCGTGCCGATGTCCTTGTGGTTCGTCGAAAACACCCAGCGTTTCCAGCCCGAGGGGGCGTGGTGGTGATCGTCGTGTGCGTGGTCGTCGGTATGCGCGTGTGCGTCAGCCATCGTAAATTCTCCTCGCCGCGCTACTGTGCGACTGCGGGTGCATCACCCGCTTCGTTTCTAACAACCTGAATCGGACGGGGCGCGATCTGTTCCTCACTCGGATTGAACCGCGCCTGCGCCTTGGTCACCCAGGCGTTGAATTCGGCTTCGGACACAGCCCGGATCGCCAGCGGCATGAAGGCATGGCCCGTTCCGCAAAGCTCGGAGCACTGTCCGTAGTACATCCCCGGCTCACTGATCTCGAACCAGGTCTCGTTGGTCCGCCCCGGCACCGCATCGACCTTGGAGCCAAGCGAAGGCATGGCAAAGGCATGCAGCACGTCCGAAGACGTCACCAGAACACGAATCTTCTTGCCGACCGGCAGCACCAGGTCTTCGTCGGTCGCCAGCAAACGCGGCTGACCCAGCTTCAGATCGGCCTCGTCCACCATGAAGGCGTCAAAGGTGAAATCACCGTGATCGGGATATTCATAACTCCAGTACCACTGACGTCCGATGACCTTGACGGTGACATCGGCATCCGCCGTGTCGTCCGTGGCATAGAGCAGCGGCAGAGAGTAGAACCCGATCACAAACAGGATCACGACCGGGACGACCGTCCAGAGCACCTCAATCATGGTGTTGTGGGTGACTTTCGACGGATTGGGGTTCTTCGACTCCCGGAACCGCACGATCACGTAAAGCAAAAGCGCCAGAACGAAAATCGAGATCGCGAAGATGATCCAGAGCAGCAGATCATGAAACGCAGTCATCTGCTCCATTATCGGTGAATGCGCTTCCTGAAAACCAAGCTGCCAAGGTTCCGGCTGCTTTGCAAATGCCGGCGCAGAAAACAGTCCCATCAGCGCAGTCAGGCCGATAAGCGCTGTTCCACGCATGAAGTGAAGTCGGAGTTTCATCATTTCCATGCTTCCATTTGGCGGTGTTGCACCGGACCCTGCCTGCACAACGGCTCGCCCCCAAACCTTTGATACAGCCTGAAAATAGCCCAGCGCATGGAACCCAACAAGTCATACCCCACGCCTTCGGACATTTGGGACACCATGTCGCAGCGATGCCAAACATGCCCAAAAACCCCAGAATTCTGTGCCTAACCTGCTGACAATCGCCCCCGATCCACCCATATTGTGTGACAACGGGCGGCACTCACGTCGCCTGTATGAACAATTGGCGTGATTCGATGACCGATATGACTAGCACCGACGACCTGTTTTTCAGCCGCACCGGAATGGATCCGGAGCGGGTCACCCGGCAGGTTGGAGATGCGCTGGACGGTACGGATGACGGCGAGTTGTTCCTCGAATACAGCCAGAGTGAAAGTATCACGTTTGACGATGGCCGGGTGCGCAATGCGAGTTTCGACACGACACAGGGTTTCGGCCTGCGTGCGGTGTCCGGCGAAGCCACGGGATATGCCCATTCCACCGAACTGAGCGAAGCGGCGATCCAACGCGCCAGCGAAATGGTCCGGGCGGTGCGCACCGGTCAGGGCGGCACCCTGGGCGAGCCACCCGCCAACACCAACCGCGACCTCTACACAGACACCAATCCGCTTGGCGAGATGGCCTTTGAAGACAAGGTCAAACTGCTGGCCGAAATCGACGCCTATGCGCGGGATTCCGATTCCCGGGTCCGTCAGGTGACCGCCTCACTTGGCGGGACCTGGCAGGCGGTACAGATCGTGCGCGGAGACGGGGAACGCCGCGCCGACATCCGGCCGCTGGTCCGGCTGAATGTGTCGGTGATGGTCGGCGCGGGTGACCGGCAGGAAACCGGTTCCCAGGGCGTGGGCGGCCGCGCTGTTTACGATCAGTGGATTTCGCCGGAGAACTGGCAGACCCAGGTCGATGAGGCCCTGCGACAAGCACTCGTCAATCTCGAATCCGTCCCGGCCCCGGCCGGCGAAATGCCGGTGGTGCTGGGACCAGGATGGCCGGGCGTTCTGCTGCACGAAGCCATCGGTCATGGCCTGGAAGGTGATTTCAACCGCAAGAAAACCTCGGCCTTTGCAAACCTGATGGGTGAACGGGTCGCCGCCCCGGGCGTGACGGTGGTCGATGACGGCACCCTGCCCGACCGGCGCGGGTCCATCACCATCGATGACGAAGGCACACCCAGCGGGTCGAATGTGCTGATCGAGGACGGCATTCTGAAAGGTTATATGCAGGATCGCCTCAATGCCCGCCTGATGGGTGTGGCCCCCACGGGAAACGGGCGACGCCAGTCCTTTGCGCACCACCCCATGCCGCGCATGACAAACACTTATATGCTGAGCGGCGAGGCCGACCCCGAAGAATGCATCAAGGCGGCCAGGACCGGCATCTATGCCGTGAATTTCGGTGGCGGGCAGGTGGACATAACCAATGGCAAGTTCGTGTTCAGCTGCACCGAGGCCTATCTGATCGAGGACGGAAAACTGGGTGCACCGGTCAAGGGCGCCACCCTGATCGGCAACGGGCCCGACGCCCTGACGCGCGTCAAGCTGATCGGCAACGATTCGAAACTCGATGACGGGATCGGCACCTGCGGCAAGGACGGCCAGTCGGTGCCCGTCGGTGTCGGCCAGCCGACGATGATGCTCGAATCCCTGACCGTTGGCGGCACGGCCGTCTGAGGCACCCCACCGCAAGCCGCACGCCAGCCATGCAAGCGCGGCATGATGGAATTGCCACCTACCCCAGACCCATACAAGATGGCAGATAACGACACATCTCGTGGCCGTTCTGCATAATTCGGAATGTGCAATGCCTGACGAAGGACATCCAAAGCCAGACTCTGCGTCATCAGCAAAGACTGACACGCCGCGACACAGCCGGCGTACGGGTCCTCTGGTCCGGAACGCGGTCATTCTTCTGGTCGTGGTGGCTGCTGTCGCCGGTACCGCACGCTGGGCCCATTGGCAGTGGAGCCATGTCAGTGAAACCGATGCACGTATCGCGACCGACACCGTCGCGATTTCAAGTCGGGTTTCGGGCTGGGTGGTGGATTTGCCCGTCAGCGACGGTGAGCGAATATCACGCAACACCCTTCTCATCGCGATTGACCCGCGCGAATCAGAACTCAGGTTGACCGAATACGGTGCGCGGATCGGCGCCCTGACCGCAGCGAGATCACAGATCGCCGCCGAAATCGAACTGATCGACCAGACCACGGCGCGCCGGGTGGAGGCCGCCCGGTCCCATGCCGATGCCGCAAATGTGGCTGTGCGCGCCAGCCTCGAACAATTCGAACTCGCCCGCGCCGATTTCGAGCGCACGCGTTCACTGCTCAAGGACCAGATCGTATCCCGGCAACGGCTCGATCAGGTTCAGACCGAGCTCAGCCGGGCCCAGGAGCGGCACCAGAAGGCGCAGGCCGATCTGGCCGCCGCGCTCGCCGATGTGGGGGAAGCCGAAGCTGCACGCGGCCAGATGACAGTGCTCGCGAAACGGATCGATGCGCTGCGGCACGAAGAGGCCGAAATTGCGGCGCAGCGTGACCGGCAGGCCCTCGACGTGGCCGACCGGACGATCAAGAGCCCGATTGACGGGGTCGTGTCGGAGACCTTTGTCGATGTCGGCGAGTTCGTCAGCCCCGGCCAGCGCCTCATGCTGATTCACGACCCGGCGGCGATATGGGTGGAGGCCAATATCAAGGAAACCGACATCCGGCATCTTGCTCCGGGCATGCCGGTGGAAGTGCTGATCGATGCCTTTCCGGACCAGACCTTCTCGGGAACGGTGTCGCGGATCGGCCAGGCGACGACCAGCGAGTTCGCATTGCTGCCCAATCCGAACCCGAGCGGCAATTTCACAAAAGTCACCCAACGCCTGCCTGTCCGCATCGCACTCGATCCCGGCGATGCCGCCCTTCGCCCCGGGATGATGGCCGTGATCAATATCGCAATCCCCGGCCGCTAGCCGGTCTGTCGCGTGACCACGACGACCCTGCCCGACGCTTCTCCTACAGCCACCCCGGCCGCGCCGGGGGTATGGCATCGCTGGCTGGTCGTGACCGCAGCGCTCTCGTCTTCGCTCGCCCTCGCCCTTTCGGCCACAATCACCAACGTCGCTGTGCCCGACATCATGGGCGCCTTCGGCGTCGGTCAGGATCAGGCCCAGTGGATGGCCACAGCCTTCTTTGCGGCGATGACGGCCGGGATGCTGCTCAGCGACTGGCTAACCCGCCGATTCGGGGCACGACAGGTGTTCATCGCCACCATGATGTTCTTTTTCTTGGGTTCGATTGCCGGTGGCACGGCCCAGACCTACGATATGGTGGTTCTGGGACGAACCATTCAGGGCCTGACGGCGGGGATTCTGCTGCCGCTGGCCATGATGGTGATGTTCGCCGTGTTCCCGCCCCACCAGCGCGCCATGGTCGCGGGGCTGTTCGGCGTGAGTTTCATCTTGGGCCCCGGACTGGGCCCCTGGTTCGGCGGCATCGCCATCGACCATTTCGACTGGCGCTTCACCTTCTACGTCGCATTGCCCGTTTCATTCTGCGCGATGATGCTGGCCGGTGTGGTCCTGCCCGGGCGTGACCACTCCCTCGCAAGAACACGCCTCGACTGGCTCGGCTTTGTCCTGGTTGCGACGTTTCTGGCGGCCACCCTGACAGGTTTGTCCAATGGTCAGCTCAAGGGCTGGAACGCCAACTTTGTCATCGCCCTGCTCATTCTGGGGATCGGATCGGGCGTCGCCTTCGTGTTCTGGGAACTGGTCGTACCTGACCCGCTGTTCGATGTGCGCCTGCTGCGCAATCCGAAGTTCGCCATATCCTGCGTGGTGTCGTTTCTTATCGGGGCCTGCCTGTTCGGATCGTTCTATCTGCAACCCGTCTTTGTGCAGATTGTCGGCAGTTACACCCCCCTGCAAGCCGGCCTTGTGCTTGTGCCTGGCGGACTTGCCATGGGACTGGCATTGCCGCTCTCGGGGCGGCTGGCGGATCGCTACCCGCCCTACCTCCTGCTCGTGACCGGGTTTCTTCTGTTTTCCATCACCACCTGGTGGATGGGCTTCGCCGATGCCAATACAGCCTTCTGGACCTTCGCGCTGCTTGTTCTGGTCGGGCGGATCGGACAGGGCATGCTGTTTCCCCCGATCACTGCTGCCGGTCTGGCGGCGGCACCTCCGGAGAAAATGGGTACTGCCAACGGCATGCTGAACTTCACGCGCCAGATGGGCGGGGCGTTCGGAATCAACCTGCTCGCGATCAACATCGAACGGCACACCGCACGTCATGCCGAGATGCTGGCCACGTCACAGACGGAGTCCAACTCGACCACGACCGGTTTGCTCGAGACGGTCCGCGACATGCTGACGGCGGCAGGATTGCCCGATCCGGTCGAAGCCGCGCTGGCGAGTTTTTATCTGGGACGCATTGTGGCCGCCCAGGCCACCGCACTGGCATTTCAGGACACCTTCGTCGCCTTCGCCGTGATGACCTTCATCGCGGCCGTGTTGTCACTGGCCCTTTGGACACCGTTGCGCCGGCCGCGCGGCTAAGCCTCCGGGATCAGCATCGGGAACTCCTGGCGCGCGACGCGGCGAATCACATCGGCAATATCCCCATAAGCCGGGGCGCGTCCGGCACCCTTGCGCCATACCAGGCCGATCGAGCGCGACATGGCGCGCCCGCGAATGGCCCTGACCGCCACATCACTGTCGCTTCGAATTTCCGAATTGGCATAGAGCGCGGGCAGGAACGTGGCCCCTGTGTTCATGGCCACCATCTGGCGCAGCGCATCCAGGCTGGTGCCCTCATAGTCGCGAACAAGGTTGGCCCCCAGTTCTTCACACAGCGCATGCACCTGATCATGCAGGTGAAAATCCGGCGTCAGGGTCAGGATCGGCAATCCCTGCATATCCTCGGGGGCCACGGTCTCATGTTGCGCGATCGGGTGTTCAGTGGACACCGCCAGATAGACCGGCTCGCGGAACAATCGTTCCACGACAAGGTTCGATGACCTGACCGGCAACTGGGCCAGAATCAGGTCGTGGGTACCAAGCGCCAGCTCGGTTTCGAGATCGTGCGGCGCGCCCTCGCGGATATAGAGCTTGAGGTCGGGATTGTCGCGGTGAAGCGCGGCCACCACACAGGGCAGCAGATAGGGTCCGAGTGTGGGCTTCACGCCGAGACGGATCGTTCCCACCAGATCCCGGTGCGAGGATGACGCGACATCGACAATTTCCTGAACGTCCAGCAAAACCCGGCGAGCGCGCGAGACAACTTCGCGTCCAATCGGTGTCAGAACGACCCCGGTCCGCCGGCGCTCGATCAGTTTTGTACCCAGGCTCGCTTCCAGGTTCTGAATCTGCACGCTGAGCGAAGGTTGCGCGATCCCGCACCGCTCCGCGGCATCGCGGAAATGTCCGGTATCCACAAGCGCGAGCAGATAACGCATTTGTTTGAGCGTAAGCGCGGGTTCAGGCACTGCCATCTCTCAATCGGAAGCGACAGGAATATATAGCTTTTTTCTATACTTTTTTCTACTTCAATTATCTTTTCATTTCTCTGCGGGCGCCCCATCTCTCATGCATCGATGAAACACGCTGGACGAGGCCGTCAATGACGGTTTGGAATACGGTTTTGAAGGATCGCCTGGACTCGCTGGCACGCCTGCATCGCGAAGTGGATGCCGACATCCACGACGAACTGGTCCGCCCCAGGCCCGACATGGCGCATTTGCAGAAGCTCAAACGCATGCGGCTGCGCGTGAAAGACCGAATTTCCGTTGTCGAATCCAGTTATCCGCCGTCCCGCGAGTCCCGTTTCCGGAGCGCGGCCTGACACCACCCCAACCCGCGGTCCCAGCATGACCGCCTGATTTGGAGTTTTCGAGATGTTCGGTCTCTCTGGTTTGTTCGAGAAAGCGTCGGGTTTGCTTGGCGATGCCAACGCTGCGGCGTTCCTTGAAGACGCCGACCCGGCCGTCATTCTCGATCAGATCGGCGTTGACCCCGCCATGCTCGACACGGTCGGGCTCGACCCGGCCCTGCTGGAGCAGGCCGGCCTCGATCCCGCCGCCCTGAACAACATCTCGGATCTCGATCTGGCAGCAGTGAAAGATCTTATCGGACAGTCCCGGCCCTGACCGGCCGGACTTACGTAGCCGGTTCCTCCCTGAACAACGGCTGCGGCACGGCTTTGAAGACAAGCAGGCCCCCCAACACCTGCTTTTCTCGGCACCCGGTTTCCCAATTGCCCCGGGAAACCAACCTTCTAAGCGGGTCTCCCGCGCACGAAGGCCGGTGCCAGTCAAAGTCGCTTTGATATGGCCCTCCCCTTCCACGGGGAGGGCCTTTTTCTTTACCAGGCGTATTCCTCGAAGGCGCGCTCGACATCGCCGTCCCAGCGCCCTTCGAAAGCCGCGAGCTTGTTTTCGGCCGGCGTCAGGCCGCTATCGGCGATCTGCTCGAGCGTGGACAGGAAGTGACTTTCGTCCTGCCCCCAGAAATCTGTCAGCGCCCGGCTCTTGAGGCCGGCACGCGATATCTCCAGCGCTTCGCGGGCCAGCTCGAGCATTGTCCGGTTGCGAAACGGCGTGGACTGGCCCTGTGCGGGAACGGCATTCCGCAGATCGATCACCTCCTGCGCGCTCCAGTCTGCAATCATCTCGCTTGCGGCATCGAGTGCTCCGGAATCGTAGAGCAGGCCGACCCAGAAGGCCGGGAGTGCGCAGACCCGCCGCCACGGGCCTCCATCCGCGCCACGCATTTCGAGAAACTTCTTGAGCCGCACTTCGGGAAACAGCGTCGTGGTGTGATCCGACCAGTCGCCCATGGTTGCAAACTCACCCGGACGCGCGGGCAGCTTCCCGGCCATGAAGTCCCGGAAGGACTGACCGGATGCATCGATATAACCCCCATCGCGATAGACGAAATACATGGGCGTATCGAGCACGTAATCCACATAGCGTTCGTAGCCGAAATCGTCATCGAAGACGAAGGGCAGGATTCCCGAACGGTCATTGTCCACATCGGTCCAGACATGACTGCGCAGGCTCAGATAGTCGGTGGGCTGACCCTCGCGGAAGGGCGAATTCGCAAACAGGGCCGTGGCGACCGGCTGCAGAGCCATCGCGACACGCATTTTGCGCACCATGTCGGCCTCGTCAGAGAAGTCGAGATTGACCTGCACGGTACAGGTCCGCAGCATCATGTCATGGCCCATGGTGCCGACCTTGCTCATGTATTCGCGCATGATCTTGTAGCGTCCCTTGGGCATCCAGGGCGCGTCTTCCCGGGTCAGCGTGGGGTGAAACCCCATGCCCATCATCGCCACACCCAACTCGCCATTGACCTCGCGAAGCTGACGCAGATGTTCGTGCACTTCTTCGCAGGTCTGGTGCAGGGTCTCGAGGGGGGCACCGGAGAGCTCGAACTGCCCGCCCGGTTCGAGCGAAATATTGGCACCGCTTTCACCGGTCAGCGCGATGACATTGTCACCCTCATAGACCGGCTGCCAGCCGAACCGCTGGAGACCCACCAGCAGATCACGGATGCCGGGGGTGCCATCATAAGACAGGGTTTTATGATCGGACTGCCGGAACGCGAATTTCTCGTGTTCGGTGCCGATCCGCCATTCCTCTCTCGGCTTCTCGCCCTCAGCGATCCAGTCGATGAGTTGCTGTTTGGATTCGATAACCGGGCCGCCACCCGAAGACGGAGCTGCCATGTTTCACATTCCCCGTTAAGAGCGAAACTCAAGACC
>Ga0181560_10002010_pt1:0-15000 | contig 18990 bp, 10 predicted proteins | sample 011ome_20_FD_133751 | JGI IMG/M metagenome (GOLD analysis project Ga0181560, IMG submission 133751) | Coastal salt marsh microbial communities from the Groves Creek Marsh, Skidaway Island, Georgia - 011509CT metaG (megahit assembly) | ecosystem: Environmental > Aquatic > Marine >...
CACTCGTAGACAGAAGAGAAGACGACGACGACGACGAAGAATATGGCGGGAATACCACCGCCGCGAGTCTCCCGACTCGACTTTCTGAAACAAAAACCGCCGCCAAACTACGTCGCGGGCGTTGGACGCGGCGCGACTGGGTTTACCACGCGGTCCGACATTGGCGGCGCGGTGAAACAAACCGCCGCTGGGAAGGTGACGGTTGTCTCCGGAGGAGGAGCTTCAGGAGGAGGAGGAGGCGAAGACGAAGACGAAGAGTTGAACCCGAACAAACGAAGGGAAAAAGGGAACGACGACGCGGGGTTGTTCGCGAAAGATGCGAACGATGGTTCGTACGACGAGGACGACGAAGAGGCGGATCGGATATGGGCCGCCATCGACGCGTTTTGCGACACCGACGAGAGGACGAAAGCGAAAAAGGAAAGGTTGAAACGCGAGCGGAAAGAGGAGAAGAACGCGGTGAAAGAAGGAACGATTAAAGATCAATTCGCGGATTTGAAGAGGAAACTAAGCGAAGTGAGCGAAGAAGAGTGGGATCAGATTCCAGAAATTGGGGATTATAGCATTAAGAAGAGCAAAGCGTACGAGCGGTTCACGCCGGCGCCCGATACATTATTGTCGGCGGCGTTGAAAGAACGAGAGACGGTGAATACGGACGAAGATCACGAGAGAGGAGGTGATGGAACGAGCACGGATTTAACCGCGGTGGGAGAGGCGAGAGGTTTAGGATTGGGATTAAAATTAGACGGTTTGCAACAGCAGCAATCGCAAGATAGTCAAAACGGGTCATCTACGGTCGATCCGAGAGGGTATTTAACCTCTCTGTCGTCGTTGAAAATTAACTCGGCGGCGGAAATTTCGGATATTAAGAAAGCGCGATTGTTGTTAAAATCGGTGATTAATACGAACCCAAAGCACGCGCCCGGTTGGATCGCAGCAGCTCGCTTGGAAGAGATTGCGGGAAAATTGAAAGCGGTGAAAGATCTGGCGAGGAAAGCGTGCGAGGCGTGTCCGAAAAGCGAAGACGCGTGGATCGAAGCTGCACGTCTACACGGCACGGATTCCGATCAAGGGAAAGCTATATTAGCCTCGGCTGTTGAATCGTTGCCGAATTCTGTCGCGATTTGGATGCGAGCGACGCAAGCGGAAAAAGACGAAGATCGGAAGAGAAGAGTTTTGAGGAAAGCGTTGGAAAACGTCCCGAATTCTGTTCGTTTGTGGAAAGCGTTGGTAGATCTATCCGACGAGAACGATGCGAGAGCGTTGCTTCAAAGAGCAACGGAGTGTTGTCCACAACACGTCGAGTTATGGCTCGCGTTAGCCCGATTAGAATCGTACGATAACGCGAGAAAAGTTTTGAACAAAGCGAGAGAAACGTTGCCGACGGAACGCTCGATTTGGGTCACCGCTTCGCGATTAGAAGAAGCCAACGGAAACGGTAAAATGTGTCAAAAAATAATCGACCGGGCGATCAAGTCTTTGAGAGGTAAGAATGTGAAAATTGACAGAGATTTATGGATGAAAGAAGCTGAAACGTGCGAAAAGAGCGAGCCGCAATCGCTGGATACTTGTCGCGCGATTGTCAACGCAGTCATTGGCGAGAACGTGGACGAACTAGATCAGAAACTCACGTACGCTGCAGATGCGTCCGATTTTGAAAAGAATGGCTCGTTTGAAGTCGCACGAACGATTCGCAAGAAACTCATCGAGCTCTTTCCTGACGACGTGGAAATCTGGATCGACGCCGCGACGCTGGAGAAGAATTGCAAGAATTTCAAAGGCATGGACCAAGTCTTGCGAGACGCGACGACGAAACTTCCGAACGAGGAGATCTTGTGGCTCATGGCGGCAAAAGAGCGATGGTTACAAGGTGATGTGACGGGTGCGCGATCGGTGTTAGAAGAGGCGTTTTCTGCCAACCCAGAAAACGAGGACATTTGGTTGGCGGCTTTCAAGTTAGAATTTGAAAACGAAGAGTTGGAGCGCGCGAGTTTACTCTTGAAAAACGCGCGCAATAGAGAAGATGGAGACAAGACAAACTCCGCTCGCGTGTGGATGAAATCAGCGGTGTGTGCTCGACAAATGAACGATGCGGAGGAAGAACGCGAGGTGCTGAAGAAAGGTCGAACGTTGCACCCGAAATTTTGGAAGCTGTGGATTATGTCCGGCCAACTCGAAGAGAGAGAAAAGAAGTATGCCGAGGCGAGAAAAATATACGATTTAGGATTAAAGAAATGTCCAGATGCCTCGCCGATGTGGATTGCTAAAGCGCGATTGGACGTGTTGGAAAAGAAGTTTGGCTTAGCGCGAGCGACGCTGGAACAGGCGCGATTGAAGAACCCCAAAATTCCAGAGTTGTGGCTCGAAGCTGTCATGGTGGAGAAACAGTTTGGCGAGCACACCGCGGCGTCTGCGTTGTTAGCCAGAGCCCTTCGCGAGTGCCCGAAAGCCGGTATTCTCCACGCTGAAGCCATCAAATCAGCGCCTCGTCCACAACGAAAGGCTCGATCCGTGGACGCGCTCAAAGCATGCGACGACGACCCAGACGTAGTCTGCGCGGTCGCTCGTCTGTTCTGGAACGACCGCAAATTAGACAAAGCCCGCGCGTGGTTCAACAGGGCCGCCACGTTACGCCCGGAAGACGGTGACGTCTGGGTCCGCTACTACGCGTTCGAAAAGTCATTAGAAGACGACGCAGAAAGCAACATAAACCCCTTAAACGCCAAAAAGGCGAAGAAAGCCAAAAACGACGACACTACCACTTCGCCGAAAGAAGACGTCCTCGCTCGCGCGTCCAAGGCGAAACCGAACCGAGGTCGTTACTGGGCGCCCGTTCGAAAAGATTTCAACAATTGGCGCGACTCCGTCTCTGAAACCGTGCTCAAAGTTTTGGCAAAAATGGAAAGCGAAGGCGAATTTTTGAGTTGAACAACAACGCAAGAGAGGTTCCCTTATTTTAGCGCAGTTGTGTTACATTTCCCACCTCACTCTAAAAAAAACGCCTCTCACGCATATAAACACGTTCGACGAAGATACATACTAAACTCTCTTCGCGTAATAATAAATGCCGGTCAAACCGGGCCCACCGCCACCAATTCCTCCTCTCCGCGCTCCAGAAACCGTTCACATTCCGTCTGCGAATAAAACCTTGACGTTCACGCAATACACGGACGAGGACAAACAGCTTCCCGAAATTTCAACTCTAATCAAACAGCAACTCAGCGAACCGTATTCGATATTCACGTACCGGTACTTCTTGAACCAGTGGCCGCAGCTGACATTTCTCGTGTACGAAGGTTCGAAGTGCGTGGGGACGGTCGTGTGTAAATTAGACGACCATCGCGGGTCGTTTCGAGGGTACGTGGCGATGTTGGTGGTCGCCCCGGAGGCGAGAAAGTTAGGCTTGGGGAGTATGCTCGTGGAGAGAGCGCTAGAAGTGATGCACGAAATGGGCGCGGATGAGTGCGTGTTGGAGGCGGAGAGCACGAATAAAGGCGCGTTGAGATTGTACGAAAACTTGGGTTTTATTCGGGATAAGCGGTTGCATCGGTATTATTTAAGCGGGACGGATGCGTTCCGCTTGAAGTTGTGCTTCCCGCTGCCTCCGGAAGGAAGCGTCGCGCCTGCGAGGGAAGACGACGAATACCTTTAGAGGGACGCGCTACTTGGTAGCACATTAGCTCTTGCGAAATAGATAGATCATAGAGTGTTAGTTTTGTAAATTGTGTAATGCTAAATAGTTGTGTAGAATGCTACTACAAATAAGTGTCTAAACGAGAAGAGCTCGTCTTCTCTTTCTTTATCTCTCTCTCCCTCTAATTAAGTCTTGACTACAAAAGAAGCTCAAAAACTCATCAAACACACACACATAGAAACGCACCAATGATTGGTGCGACGATGCGTGTAAGCGACGAGCAAAATGAACTCCCCAAACACACGCGAGCGCCGTTTATCTGCCCAATTTGCCTCTTCTCCCGGTCGTCTTCGTGTGTTGGCCTCTCACCTTGATGCCCCAGTAGTGTCTCAAACCTCTGTGGTTTCTCATCTTCTTCAACCTCTCGATGTCGTCTCTCAACTTGGTATCCAACTGGTTGGAAGTCAACTGAGTGTATTTACCATCCTTAATGTCCTTCTTTCTGTTCAAAAACCAATCCGGCACGCGAAACTGTCTCGGGTTGGAGACGATGACCATCAACGATTCGAGTTCAGCGGCGGAGAGTTCCCCGGCTCTTTTACCCATATCGATTTCCGCCTTCTTGCAGATGATGTTCGCAAATCTGCGCCCGATACCTTTGATTTTCGTGAGAGAGTACATGACCTGTTCGCGTGCGAAAGAGAAAAGAGGAGAAAGGCGCGTCAGCGACTGTGTTTTCAAAAGAGAAAGAAAAAGAAACGGGAGCCCCGTGCGTGGACCCTTGTTTGCGCGAAAATGGAAGGAAAAAAAAGAAAGTAGCGCTCCGCCGCGCGCGCATTCGCGAACGCAACGCGCGCTCGAACGGACCGCATTCGCGCTAAGAAGTACTTTCTGAACGCCGCGAACGCTACTCCTCGCGCGTTTACTTTTCCACACCATCACCCACTCGAGATGCGTGCGCGCCCGGATCCTCCAAAAAATCCCAGGGCTAAAGAGAGAGAGGAAAAAAGAGAAGAGCGCCGCGAAATGCAACCGCGCGCGCATCCTCGCGAACCATAAAAGCGGTCCGTAACTATCGTACCTTCTCGCGTCCATCGACGTTCGTGTTTAAAACACGCAAAATGTGCTGGAAATCGTCACCGACAATCAAAGCCATGTTGTTGGTTTTGTTCTTCGCGTCTTTGAGTGAGGCTAGTAGGAGCGATTTTGTTCGTGAAGGAGCAAAACGCAAAAACGGGAGAGACAAAAAATTTGAAAACCCTAAACAATACAATTTCTATCGCCATTTTCTTCTTTTGGATAACAAAAAATGAGTGCGAATGTAACTTTAGCGTCGGTCGTTCGATGCTCGACCTCCGCCGCCGCGAGCAGCAGCGGCGGCGGCAGAAACAACAACAACAACAAATGCATCGCTTTTAAAACGGTCAATTCAAAAGCTGGGAAGCTTTTGAAGCGCGGCGTGGGTGCGCCGACCACGCGAAGCAGCAGATTGGGAAGCAAAAATCCAATCGCGACGGCGTCGTCTGCGGCACCGACGCACGCGTCGACCTCGGACGCGCTGCAATCAGCCTCGGTTTTCCTCGTCGGTCTCATGGGAACCGGGAAAACTACGGTTGGGAAAAAGCTCGCCGAATCTTTGGGTTACGGGTACTTCGATACCGATCAGTTGATTGAACAAATAACGAAGCAAAAAGTGCACGAGATATTCGAGGAGGAGGGCGAAGAGGCGTTTCGAGAGACGGAGAGCGCGATATTAGCGGAAGTGGCGTCGTATAAAAGAGTGGTGGTATCCACCGGTGGGGGCATCGTGACGGTGAGAAACAACTGGATGCACTTGCACAACGGCGTGACGGTGTGTTTACAGGGCGATCATCGAACGTTGGCGAGGCGGGTGCATAAAGACGGCGTCGACGCGAGGCCTCTGTTGAAGGAGTGTCTCTCCGAGGAGGACGAAGAGGCGCAGATTGCTAAAATCGAAGAGAAGATTCAGTCGTTGTGGCAAGACAGAGGCAAGATGTACGCGGAGTGTGACATTGCGGTTTCGGTCAATGGCGATGAGGGAGACGCGTACGGCGCGAGCGTGGAGACGATCGTGGAGAGGATTTGTAAATCTATAGATAAGCGCTTGCGCGAGGACGGAAAGCAAGAAAAGCTGAGGAAGGAACCAGCAGCTGGCGACGTAGAGTTGAAGGATTTGAAAACGGGGGAGAGAATAGATAAGATCGATTAAGTTTTACTGTTTGAATTTTTGAGTATGCATGAGTTTTTGTAGTATCATTCTTATCGAAATACTCGTGTCTACGGAAAACATAATACGAAAAAAATACTATCAACTCGCGCTCGCTTGCGTATTATACGTATCACTGCATAATCAGTGTAATCATTATTATTAGATGCATGGTACATCCAAAACTCAGCATCGTTTTTGAATTCCTTTTCTCTTTCTTTTCTTTTTCTCTCTCTCCTCGTCTCTCTCTTAAATTATACCATTTCTTTGTCGAGCTTACCTTCCGAGTCGCGAACGGCGTCTTCGACCAACTCTGGCGGGCCGATGAACGATAAGAGCGCCGGAAGCGTCACCAGAGCGTTGAACAAGCCAACGAACAAAATCATGGCATACATGGAAAAGAAGTATTTTTGAAAGTACTCGTAATCTGCGCCGACGAGCGGGAGCACCGCTAAAAATGTCGTGAAAGCAGAGGCAAAAATAGCCGGTCCCATTTCCGAGAGCGCCTGAGCCGCGCGCTGCGGTCTCGTGCCTTTCGCTTCCGCGAACGCGCGAGCTTCGTGAATGACAAACTCGATCGAAATACCAACCGTCATGATTAGATTCACCATAGTGACTGCGTTTAATTTTAAGTCAATCCAATGAATCAAACCGTACAGCTCGATTTGAACCACCGCAATCACAAAGGTCAAGATAACATCGAGCCATAAGGACGTCACGAACGGATACATGACGACAAAGGCAATCGCCACGGAAATGCCTAAACCTCGCAGAGTGTTTCTTTCTATGTTCAAATACTGTTCGTTCAACGCGTACAAAGCGTAGTCGAATGGAAATACCGTCGCACCATCTTCTGTGGCGAGCTTAGAACTTTCGGCAATCTTTCGCGCCTCCCGCATGTGATGTAACTTGTCTTCCAACGAGAACACATCCTCCACGTAAAAGATGGCGCGCACGTCGCTGACGGTCGTGTACCCTACACTCGTTGGCGTAGAATTCGTAATCATCAGCGATTGCGAAATCTGTCCTCTCTCACCTCCGTCGAGAAAGGTTTGCATGTTTTGATTATACAACGCCGGTTTATACACTTGACGCCACGGGCACACGCAGTGATTGTTCGTCGCGTTATACGAGCATCTGTACGTCTTCGAGGCATCAGTGACTGTCGGGTTGTGCGTAGTTGGTGCGTACGCCATTTGTGGCTCCGCATTCATGCACGTTCGAAAGCATTTCAATTTCTTCTCGGAAGCAGACAAACTCGCGTCTTCGTTGATAGCAGCGCATCTCTCCAACGATTCGTCGCTGAGGTTGATGTAATCGTACAGCCAGAGCGTGTCCTCGCTACAAACTTCACCTCCGCTGACTTTCCCTGTCGTTTCGTCTGCAAGGTATCGCAAGTAATTCACCGAGCCGTATTCGACGTTTACGTTCGGCGCGGTGACAAAATCGTGTTCGAGCAACGCTTGGTTTTCCGTAGTGGTCGAGAAGTCAACACCAGACGAGACCAACGACACTTGGTAGGTTGCAAAATAGTTTCTCGTGTTCAAAGCGTAATCGTAAATGTACGACGAGGAAGGCACGACATCTTCGAGATCTAAGCCCAACTTGACTTTGTCAATTCCAGCGGCACAAAATGCAAAAAATCCTGCCGAAAGTGCAACGCACGTCATCCGAAAGACGATGCTCGCAAACGCGCCCAAACATCTGACGCACGAAAACCCGTCGTTACTGCTCGATTCTCCCGTTTTCTTTGACGAATGCTCGAGCTGGCCGACGGCGTCTGGATTCGCGTCTACGTGTCTTTGAAGATCGAAGAGCAAAAAGCACGGGAAAATGACCACGGCGGCAATGTAGTTACATACCACCGTCATCGCGACTTGAATCGAAAACGCGCGAACAGCTGGAATCGGCGTAATTGCACCGAGGCAAAACGCCGCAAAGTTCGTCACAGAACTCGCCGTAATACTCGCTCCCGCTTTTCTATACGCTCTCCTAATGATGTACTGCGCGGACGACCCTTTCGGGCTCTCGCCGTGGCAAATTCCAACGTATTTAGCAAATACGAAATAATCATTCATGCCGAGACCGAGCGCGAGGAACGGTACGACTTGCAACGTGATGGCGTTGAATTTTAATCCAGCTTCGACGTAAAACGCGGCAAACCCGAGCGAGGCAGCCGTACTCAGAATACAGACGATGGTGGCTAAAATTGCCGGCACAGGTCCCGGAGGTTTCCCGCTCTGGGCTGAGATACCTCTGATGAAGAAGAAGAAGCAAAACACAACCACCAAAGCGTATCCGATGGCGATGAATCCATACGCCGACTTCGAGGCGTCGCTGATGACATCTTCGAGAGATCGCGAGGCGTACCAAGACACTTCGATGTGTTCAAAATCTTTCGTCGCATTTTCGATGCCGTCCAGCCACGCTTTCTCCCATCCCTCTAAGATGGATTCCGCTTCGGATTCGTCCACAGCGTGTCTCGTAGAGCTTGGTAGCGTATACGTGGGGTCGCCTGGCGGCGGCGACGGCGGCGGCGACGGCGGCGACTGGCAGGTGTATGTGTTCGCTGTCCAACCAACTCCACCGAGCGCGGCCACACAACCACTAACTGGGGTGTTAAGAATAAAGTCAAGACGGATGTCAGACGACGACGCCACAGAACGATCGACGCCGTATCCGTCGTCCACGTGGACGCACGGACATGCATTAGCTGCCATATCGTTTGCGGAATTACAGCAAGTTAGAACTTCAGCATCTGCTGGCTTCACTCCTGCGTTCATTTTTCCGAGGACAACGAGACAATTATCTCGATACGTGTCGTAGTCAGCCGCGCACGTGTCGTGTTGTGTTTTTTCCGCAGAGGTGCACGAGTGCGCTCGAACGGCAACGCCTCCTCCGGCACACTTATTGGCAACTTGAACGTTGACTGCATCGTCAGTAGCATATGTAGAACCGCCTCCCGCGACGTACGCTATGACAGTTGGATCGCACATGCAATAATTTCCGTAATACCCTTGCGCTAAACCACACATCTCGAGACCTTTTGCCAAATCGGTTGGATTCGCCAGCGCCGCTTGTAAAGCAGTGAGAAACGGTGCCATGTTTGAGATGCAGCTGTACCCCTCGCCCGGTGGCGGCGGCGACGGGGGCGGGGGCACGGTCGGACACTCGTCGTACAATTCGTTCTCCCTGAGACATTTTGCCGCGTACGTCTCAAAGTATTCTCCAAACGTATCGAAATAGTCCTTCCTAGGCGTCGTGTCCAAGAATCGGCAATGGCACTTCTGTTTGGACGCGTCGTAAACCATAGCGCAACACTTCGTCGCACTTTCGTACGAGTTATCGAAATCGTTGCACGCCGCCGTTAATTCTGCGTCGCTCATGATTACTTGACACTCGTCCGCCGTCTTCGTCTCGTATCCCGTGTACGGCTGTTGATACTTTGTCGTCCCGTCCGGTTGCAAGTTACATTGTGAAACTCCCATATCGATTGCCGGTAATCCGCACGCTTCAATGACGAGAGCGCCAATAGCTGCCGCGGACGGGTTCGTTTGGAACAAATATTTCGCGCACGGGTGTTTGGTAAATGGCTCCATGAAACCGTCGCAGCACGTGGCCGGCTGACTGGCGCCGTTGGGACTGCATCCGTACGTCACCACAGACGTGATGGCGAACGAATCCACGCACGAGCAATCAGCTTCAGTCACATCCAACGGGCAACCCAAAATATCCAACTCCACGGAGCCACTGTCCAACCACTCTGTCGTCAACACCCCTCGCTCGGCGAGTTTCTTCGCCGAACGCGTTGCGAACACGTTGCGCATGCCGCCGATGCCGCTCACGAGTGCCGTATCACCTTCCCCTTCGTAGGTCGTGCCACCAAAAATCATTTTCAACGGCGTTTGCAAGTTGTACCACTCCTTGCACTTATCGTCGATAAATTTCTTGGTAAAATCCGTTCCAAAATTAAACGAACTCGCATCCGTAAAATCCGGTCTCGAAGTATACGACGGCGTAAACTTGGTGTTATTCTCAATCCCCGGTACGCTTTGCATCCCTTGCTTAAAGCAATCCAACGGCGTCAAGTGAAAACACGGTGTCTCATCCGCCGTATCTACCACTTTATAGCACAGATTTTCATACTTCACCTTCCCGGAGTATTGCGCGCCGACGTGGTCGTACTCCACCGAAACGAACCACTTTTCCAACTCCTCCATCTCCGCGAACGCTTCCTTCGACGCGAGCGTCTTTCCCTCTTTCGCGGTTAATATCAACGATTGCACGCGCGCGAAACCGTACGCGTCTTCGTAATAGTCCATCTGATCGTGGATGTCCGTGCTGTCGTCAACCTGCGGCGGCGCGTATTTTCACAAATTTTGTAAGAAGAGGAGAGAAGCGAAAAGAGAGTCAGTCAAGAAGAAGCGGGGGAAGGAAAAAAGACAGAATTGAATTGAACAAAAAAAGAACTGAATTTTGAAGAAGTAGAAGAGAGAGAGAGAGAGAGAGAGAGAGAAGCAAAGAATCCAACAACGCTCTCTTTTCTCTCGACCACCTCTCGTTTCGTCTTTCTTCTTTTCCTCCTTTCCTTCGATATCGCGCGAGCTATCGCGGAGACTACACGAGCAAAAGACCGATGATACTACATTCTCCCCTAAAAGAGAGAGAAAATATCTCCGACAGAAGCAAAAATATAAAAAATATAAAATTCGCACCCAAAGCTTGAACACGTCGTCCTCGATCTCCACCAAAAGCATACCAATCGCCAACAGCCCAAAGGTCAACAGACACAAAAGAACGTGCATCTTGGGCGTCTTCGAGACCGAGTCGCCGATCAGGGCGGAAAAGGAAATCAGAAGACGCTCCAGGGAGAACATGTTGCTTCGCGTTTACGTCGTCTGCTACGATTTGTTTTTTTTTTTTATTTTGCAGCCGTTGGTTGAAGCGTGCGTGTGACGGCGAAAAGTAGTATTTGAAATTTCTCTTTTTCTCTCTCTTTCCGCTTCACAAAAAAAAAACTTTCGCGATCGCTACGTAACAGGAAATAGGAAGAGCAAGATCCGCAGAAAGAAACTCGCTGTCTTTGCGCGGTTTGGTTTGGTGGTATTTGATGTTTTGTTGTTTTTGAACGAGTGAGAAGATGAATTTTTTTTCTGAGGCCGGGAAAATATCTTTCGTCGAGTCACGTTATCTGCATCAGCAAATAACGACAGCTTTTTTCTGATTTAGGGTTTTTGTTTAGGGTTTTTTGTAAACCCTAAACCTAAAAGAGAAGAAGCAGCTGAACCATAAAATCAGTTTTTCAACATAAAAAAACAAACGAAAAGAGCATATGGTGCAAATGCCAACCGCGTCGAGCGAGAGCGCGCCGGTGCGTCTTTCCCTCTTTTTTGTCTCGTTGCTCTTCTTCTTCTTCTTTTATTATTTGCGCTGTTATTGTTATATCGTTGCGCGTGCAACCGCGCGCGGGGATTCGTTTTTTTTCGTCTTACTTTTCTTCGGGGAGAAAGAGAGCCCGCGGAATGAAATTTTTGTTCTTCCCCGCGCGGGTGGTTTTCCTTTCTTCTCTCTCTCTCTCTCTCTGATTGCGGAGGCATTTTGGGCGCGCGCGTTCGGTGCTCTTCTTCTCCTTCGTCGTCGTCGTCGTCTTTGGCGCTCGTTTTGGTGCAACGCTGACTGACCCTTCCCGCGGTGTATTCTTTTAAACAACAGTTGCTCTCGAGACGCGACATCGAATCAGGCACAGCAACAACAACAACAACTGGAGGCTCTGGCAGAAACTCCTTCGCCGTCTTGAACGAAGAACTCCGTCGAGACGCGCTCGTGACGTCCGTCTCCAACGCGGACCGCCTCTCGGAGACGTTAGAACAGGCGCACAAAATCGCCACCGAAACCGACGACGCCGGCGAGACAATCTTAAAGTCCCTCTCGCAACAGAAGAACCGCTTGTTGTCCGCGCGCGCCGCCGCGGCGAGCATGGAACGGGACATGGAAAGTTCAGAGAGAAAACTTCGAAGGATGTCTTACGAAAAGTGCATACAGAAGTGGATGTGGCAGATAGTCTTGTTCTGCTTCGTAGGCGCGTTGGGGTCGTTCGTGTATTTCAAAGTCACCAGCACGAAGCATCACAAAAACGGCCGGCACCTCAGCGATTACAAAATATTAGACGTAGACGAGAAAACCGGGAAGTTTGTGCGATGAAGAGAACGCTCGCGTGAAGTAGTAGTTTGTTTAGCGCGCGCGATGTATATATATATATATATTTATTTAGAGAGAGAGAGAGAGAGAGAGAGAGAGAGAAGTAGAGAGTAAGAACTAGCAAATCAAGTATTCCTGCGTAGACGGATGAACGTGTAATATTATTAGTCGTATTTCGAACCATTTTTCTTCACACGAAAGCCTCACTTGAGAGAAGGAGACCTCGGCGCGACAATGACAGGCGGCAACGACCAAGAAGGAGAAGATGGAGAAGACCTCCAAACGTTGGTCTTCCTCGCCGCGTCTTCCGACGAGTTCGGGAATCTCGCCGCTCTCGCCGCCGGCGACGACGAAGCGCGAGAAGAGAGAGAACGCGCGACGAAAGAAATTCTCCGTCGAATCCAAACGAAAAAAGTGCCCGTCGTTACTCTGTTGCAAAAGATGGACTCGACGTTAACGAGCGAAAACGAGCGAGTGCGAGGATTCGCGACGGAAGTTTTGATGAAATGCGTTCGAGCGCTGAGCATTCAGACGATGGTTGATGAGGACGCGACGCAAAGAATGCGAGAGAGTTTACTCTTGACGCAATTTTTCGCCGCCAAGTTGAGAGAGTTGTGCACGTTAAAACACGGCTTGGACGGGATGTTGTTCAGTTTGAGATGTTTAAAGAGAACGATGAATATGGAAGAGGGGAATGATAATAGTGACGCTAGCAATGGTAGAGACGATGATGGTGGAAGTGAAATGGACGTCGATGCGTCGCAAGGACGACGAGAAGAAGAAGAAGACGGTTCGACGAAAACGACGAAAAGAAGAAGACATAAAAATGCGGCGATGATTAATCAATGCATCGATAATGCGATAAAAGAGATGTTTGAACACGTGCACGCGCCGAGTTTAGCTCACAGAGATAGACAAAAAGTTTACGCGCTCTTAGAGGAGTTGCTGAGGGAGTTTCCGAGAGCGATGGTGCTCGGCGGTGACTTTGATGATGACGACGACGAAGCGGAGGAAAATAATGCTGTTAGCGCAAACGAAGAAGATGAAAAGCGAAGGAAGGCAGTCGGCAGATTGGAAAGTATCGTGGCTAATTGCGATGGAGAGAGGGATCCTAGAAATGTGCTGGCTTTGTGTAGATTGTGGCAGGAGCTTCCGAAAGCGTTCAACGAGGCTGAAGAAGGTTTTACAGACGCAACTGATACTACCACCACTAGCGCACAAGCATTCGTAGCCAACTGCGAGGAAGTCTACGACGTCGTCGCGGCGTATTTTCCAATTTCTTTCAAACCGCCACAAAATGATAGCGTGAAAATTACGAGGGAAGAGTTAGCGACCGGGTTAAGAATAGCGATGACTGCGACAAATTGTTATGCGCCGTTCGCTATTCCTCACGTGTTGGAAAGCGTAGTGAGTGGAGGCGAAAATGAAGGCGCCGCGACTGCGGTCTCAGGTGAGGCGTGCGCGGATGCCATCGATTCTCTCGAAACTATGGGTGCGAATTGGCCGGACGAGGATATTGCGACCGATGAGATCTGCAAAAACGTTTGGTCCAGACTGCGTCTGTGCGTCGTTTCTCCGAGAGATTTAGAGTGGTCGAAACCCGTGCAAAGAGCTACAGCGAGGTTGTTTGCAAACAAGAACTCGACGTTTTCCACGAACGTTTTGAAATTAGCGTTAGAAGACCAAAGTATAAGCGTGTGCGAGCAAGCTTTCAAGGCGTATAAAGTGCACAAGAAGGAACGGAGCGAAGATACGCAGACCATGATGGAGTGCAGTAGTAATAGTAAAGAGCAGAACGCGATGGAGGTAGACGGAGAAAAAGAGAACGAAAACAGCGGGTGTTGCGGGGGAGGATGCGGTAAGACGCAAAACCAAACAGATGCAAAGATGAGCGAGATTGAAACTGCGGCGAGGGTTGCTGCGGCAGTTGCGGGACGATGTCTTGGTGCCGCTGCTGCCGCGAACGCAGACTCCGCAAGGGTTGCAGCAAGCGAGAAATTAAAAAAAATATTAGACGCTATTCGAGACGATGGAGATTATGCGAACGATGATTTCATGCCACATTGGCGTTCCATTGCAATGGTTTTGATCACACCAACGATTGGCGGTGCGCTAGACGCTGCGCTCTCGTCATCAAAGAACTCAGTGGAAGAAATATTGGGAGGCGACTTGCGCAATATTCTTTGCGATACGCTCGTGTCCGGACTCCGCTCGTTTACGTGTAAAACTAAAGATCATGACGGCGTCGTGTTATCGATCGCGTGCGCTTCAGCATTCCTGCAGTTTCCAGAATTTTCAATAGTTGACGCGAACGCAAAGAAGGCATACACGGACGTCTTGGAGTCTTTGTTTTGGGTTGCCACGACGGCGTCAAACGAGGAGATTGTGTTCACTACTAGTGCGGAGAAGAAGAACAAAGATGATAGCTCGTCACCAACGCTCGCGGACGAGGCCGACGACCGAAGATTACGCGCTAAAGACGCGCTCGTCGTTGCTATAAACTCCGGTGAATGGAATGGAACACTCGCCGGTCAGACCATATCGTCTCTTATCGAAAAGTCACTATTTGATGAGTCCACTGGCCACGCCGATCGACGCAGACGCGCTTTGGAACTTTGTCTCGCGATTGTCACCACGAATGACGAGAACAAGAACACGGGCAGCGTCGGACGGCGATCGTTTCGAGAAAACATTGTTGGCGGACTTGCAAAGTTAATTTCAGAAAATCCCGCTTTGCGTCTACGAAGGACCACTGCTTCGGATTGTTTACTCGCATGTTTGCGTGGACGAGCATTGGAGAAGGAACACATCCTCGCGCCGGGTGAAGTCCCGCAAGATTTAAGAATGAGTGAGGATGCGCTATCGGCGGAACTGTGTGCAAGACTCGCGCTCGGCGGACTCGGTTTCGGTATTCCTGAAATGAACTCCAATTTTGCCTGTG
>Ga0181560_10002022_pt1 | contig 18953 bp, 13 predicted proteins | sample 011ome_20_FD_133751 | JGI IMG/M metagenome (GOLD analysis project Ga0181560, IMG submission 133751) | Coastal salt marsh microbial communities from the Groves Creek Marsh, Skidaway Island, Georgia - 011509CT metaG (megahit assembly) | ecosystem: Environmental > Aquatic > Marine > Intertidal...
AAACATTATTTTTCACCGCGACGCCGTCACATCGCCGCTCGCGGAGAACGCGCGACGCGTCGCCGTCGACGCCCCACCGACGGCCGCGCCCCGCGTCCGCGCCTCGACGCGCCGCGCATCGCGTCGTCCGCTCCGCGCCGCATCGCCGCGATGGTGCTGTACGACATGTTCATCGCGGTCAAGAGCACGGTCCCGCGGTCTCAGATGGCGGACGTGCTGCGGAAGATGGGCCATCGCGTCCTCGACGCGGGCGGCGTCATCACGGACATCACGTCGTTCGGGACGCAGACGCTGGCGTATCAGATCAGGAAACAGGGGCAAGGGCACCTGGAGGTGCGCGTCGTCGGCTCGCTCGGCGCGTCGAATCGTCGCGTCGCGCGTTCGCGCGTCGTTTCCGCGCGCGCGTCGAGACCTAATCGAATCGAACGACCGCGTTTCATCGTTTCCCGCGAACAGAACCCGACGTACGTCCTGTCGTCGCCGTTCGACGCGTCCCTCCCACCGCGCGCTCACCCTCCTCCTCCGCGAATCCCCCCGCGCGCGACTCGCAGGCGAACTACATGCAGATGTCGTTCAACGCGAAGCCGGAGGTGATCGACGTCATCACGTACGACCTGAGGACGGACGAGCGCATCCTTCGCTTTCTTCCGAAGAAGGTGAACAAAGGGCGGCCGCTGCGGAGCTTGAAAGAGTACAAGGCTCGGGATTCGCGGAACCCGACGAACTTGCAGGCGATGGCCGCGGAGGACGACGAGTGAGTCGTATCGGTATCAAAGAGAGTGACGTGCGCGTTCGCGCGATCGCGCGGAGGTGCGCGCGCGGTCTTCGTCGCGTCTTCGCCCGAGTTGGCCCCCGAATCGCGTCGTCGCCCCGACTTGACTCGACTCGACTCGACTCGACGACTCCGGGGGCGTCCGCCCGACCGCGCGTGCGAATGACGATTCAACCTTTAGTTATCCCTGGCAGAACTCGCCAAGGCCGGTGATCGTCGTGTTGACCACCTAAAGCCCTACGCACGCGCGGTCGGTCGGCACGTCGTCGGGTCGGGTCGGTCCGTCGTCGATCGGAGTTTTTTTTTTCGCTCGGTACTTCGCGTCCTTCCTTCGCGCGTGGGGGATGAATAATACTAATTTGATCAGAAGACTCCAGCCTTGGTCGGCCCGGTGTTACTTCGTGTTGATCTCTCTTACGTATTAGCTCTAACTGACGCTCGCGAGGGAAGCCGAGCCGAGTGCCGTTCCGTTCCGTTCCGTCGGTCCCGCCCGCGACTCGTCGAATCGAATCGAACGCCGATGAGGAGAAGCATTAGCGGATTTCTCCAAGGGAAACCGGTGCTGATAACCCTTCCTTTGTTACACACACGCCGAGGCGGGCGCACTCGAAGCGGCGGCTCGCTTCGTCACCCGTCTCGTTTCGTCTCTTCGTCTGGTTTCGCCTCGTGCCTCGACTCACGCCTCGACTCACCCTTTCCTTTCCTTCCGCCCCGCCCTCCGCGTCCAGGTCCGTCGGGCCGCCGCCCCGCCCGCGAGGGAACGGCGCGGCCCCGCCGACGAGCGAGACCACGCGCACGTCGGTCGTCTCATCGCGTCATCTGGCGCCAGGTGCGTCGCGCAGTCCGTCCGTTCGCGCGTTTCGTTTCGTTTCGTTTCGTTTCGGCGCGGCGGCTCGCGTCGTCGCCGTGGAAGACGACACGCACAAATCGGATTCCCTCAGATTTCTCGTGATTGAGAAAACTGTGAAACCGCCGACACGCGCGACGACAGCCGCGGCCGCGCGTTCGTTTCTTTCGACCATCACTACTGTTTCACGCTCGCCCGTTCGCGCATCGTTCGCGTCGAAGTCGAAGTCGAAGTCGGCGAAGTCAACGTCGCGACGCGAGGAAAACGTCACCGGTGATGAAGTCTAAGAAGGGCGTTTCTCAGAAACACCATTCGCAGTGCCCGAACTTCAGAGTTTTCCTGCCAGATTCGTTCTGGATGCCCAGTCGAGAACTTGTGCAGGCCTATCTTCCTTGGATGTCTGAGGTGACGCGCGCCGCGACGACGACGACGACGACGACGACGACGACGACGACGACGACGACGCGACACGCCCGCTCGCTCGCGCACTCCGACGACGGACGGACGCGCTCTTCGTCGCTTCTTTTCGCCTAAAACCTGACGCGCCGACGCCCGAACTTTCTCCGCCTCCGCAGTGGGCGCGCCGACGCGACGACGGCGGGCGGTAGGATACCAGCAGTAGCGACGCGCGAGGACCCATATAGCACCTAGCGGAGCCTCGTCGCGTGTTGTAACGTCTGTAACGTAGTAGTAAAGCGGAGGAATACGCGCGTTCGGCCACGTTCTCCGCCGCCGAACGGGCGCTCTTCTGACGCGGCGTCGAAAAAGTGCGCCACGACATTCGTTTTCAGGTTTCGTTTTCTCGACGTGGCGCCACCTGATGACGCGCGCGACTCGCGTTCTGCGTTCACGACACTCGCGCTCGCGCCGACGCCGACGACGCGCGCGCGCACGCCTCGAGAAACCTCGGCGTGGATGATGGCGACGCTCAGCACCGCGATGACGTCCGCGCTGCGCCCGCGCGCGACGCGCGCGATGACGTCCGCGTGCCGCCGCCGCGCCGCGGCGTCGACGCGCGCGATGACGACGTCCGATGTGTCCGCGTCCGCGTCGTCGTCGTCGTCTGACGTCTCCTCCGCGCCGCCCGCGCCCGACGTCGTCCGAAGCGAGCACGTGTCGCTCGTCCAGGGCGCGTCGCGAGGGATCGGCCTCGAGATGGTCCGGCAGCTCCTCGAGCGCGAAAACCCGATGCCCGGGCGCGACGCGGCTCGCGGCGGGCGCGTCGTCGCGACGTGCCGCGACCCCGCGGCTGCGCGATCGCTCGCGGATCTCCGCGAGCGCTACCCGACGCGCCTCGCCGTGCACCGCCTCGACGTCACGGACGAGGCGTCGATCGTCGCGGTCGCGGAGTCGGTGAAGGCGTCGCACGGGCGCGTGGACGTCCTCTCGAACGTCGCCGCGGTGCTTCACGTCGCGGGGGAGATGACGCCGGAGACGTCCATAAATCGCGTGGATCCCGACGCGATGGTGAGGGCGTATCGCGTCAACGCGCTCGGGCCCGTGCTCGTGACGAAGGCGTTCCAGGCGATGCTCATGGAGGCGACCGCGAAGAGCGTCGCGGGAGGTGGGGGGGGCGAGAGCGGCGAGAGCGGCGAGAGCGGCGGCGGCTGCCACGCCATCGTCGCCAACTTGAGCGCGCGCGTGAGCTCCGTGGGCGACAACGGCATGGGCGGGTGGTGCGTTTTTTCGTTTTTTTCTTTTCTTCTTTTTTCACTCCGCCCCCGACGGCGTCCCCCCGCGACGACCGTTCGTTCGTTCCTTTCGACGCGATCCCGTTTCACCGACATCGACCCGCTCGCTCGCCCGCCCGCCCTCCAGGTACGCGTACCGCGCGTCGAAGACGGCGCTGAATCAACTCACGAAAAACATGTCGATCGAGTTTGGACGGAAGAAGCACCCGGTCGCGTTCGTGCTGTTGCACCCGGGGACGGTCGCGACGGACCTGAGCGCGCCGTTTCGGAGGAACGTGCCGGAGGGGAAGTTGTTCAGCGTCGAGCGCGCGGCGTCGCAGCTGTTGGGGATCATCGGGAAGAAACGACTCGCGGACAGCGGGACGTTCGTGGACTGGCAGGACGAGACCATCGTCTGGTGACGAGCGATATAATAACGGACGCGCGTCGTGCGTTTTCAAATAATAACGTACCGCCCGCGCATTCCACCGCTCGCGCAGAGAGCGAGCACCTCCGAACCCATACAGGAAACCTCTCTCGTCCGCGTCGTCACTCACGCCGGAAACGCTCGGTCCAGCGTCACGCGAACGCCCTTCGCGTGTCGTCTCGCGTCTTCCCTCCAAACGTTTTCCGCGTCGACGGCGACGTTCAGCTCCGTCAACCGCTCCTCCACCGCGTCGTCGTACCGCGGGTGTCGCGTCGACGACTCGCCGTCGTGCGACACGTACTTCGCGCCGTCGTAGTACCACCCGCGCGGGAGCCCGCGCTCTCGCTGCTCCACCTCGAGCCGCTCGACGACCGCGTCCTCATCCGCCGGCGTCCAGTCGCGTCGCGTCTTTTTCTTCACGAGCGGCGGACCGTCGCGCGCGCACGCGCGAAGGACGGACGCGAGGTCAAGCCGCGTTTGATCCGCGACGTGCTTCCCCACCGCGAAAACGCTCACCGAAGACGCGGCGACCGCGACTTTGTTGGCTTCGACCGCGGCGGCGCCGACCGCGAAGGGCGCCGCGGAGGAGAAGTTGAACGAATACGTCTTAACCGTCGTCCGCGGCGGCGCCCCCGGGGAGCCCCCCCCCGGCGTTCCTCCCGCGTCGTTAACGCCCTCTCCCTCCGCGTCGTCGTCTTCTTCTTCTTCGCGGACGGCGGCGCGCACGCGCACGTGCTCCAGAACAACCGATGCGTCCGCGTCCTTATTCGCGAACCGCGTCAGGGAGTAAATCGATCTCTGGTCCGGCGTCATCGTCGCAAGCGTCGACGGGGAGAGCGGCGGCGGTCGGCGGCCGTCTCGGAATAAACGCCGCAGCGCGAGGAGAAGCTTCGCGACGTCGACGTCGCCCTCGGCGGTGACGTGTCGCGCCCCGACGCGATCGCGCGCGGACGCGGACGCGGTCGCGCGCGCCAGACGCGTCGACCACTCCGGGGAGGGGGGAAGAAGAAGACGCGCGCCCGCGGCGGCGGCGGCGGCGGCGGCGGCTTTCGGCGGCGGTGGCGACGGCGGCGGCAGCAGGTTCGTCCCCTCCGTGACCCCGAGCGCGCCGTCTCTCAGCGCGCGCTGGCCGACGATCACCGACACCGGGTCGGCGCGCGTCCTCGCGACCGCGACCGCGACCGCGGCGCGGACCCACTCCAGGGTGTCGCGCGTGAGCTCCGCGATGGACGGCCCCGCGGAGGACGCGTCGGCGGCGGCGGCGGCGCCGCAGCGATGTCCGCCGCGAGGCAACACGACGACGTTGCTCGCCGCGGGCGGGCACAGCTGCGCCAGCGCCGAAGGGCTCGGCCTTCGCTCCGCCTCGACGAAGAACCCGTCCGCGGCGACGCACGTCGTGATCGCGCCGAGGACGAAGCGCGCGAACGGCGGCGCCGACAGCGCCGCCGTCCGCGCCGTCGCCGCCGCGCACGCGTCTCGCAGCGCCGCGCCAACCTCCGCGGCGGGCTGCCGCGTCCGCGCGATGAACACCACCCTCGGCGGCCTCGACGCGACCGCGCGCGCGCACTTCGGGAGCGCGTCTCGCCACAGCGCGCGCTCGCAGAGCGCGGCGTCGAACGCGCACGCGCCGCCGCCGGCGTCGTCGACGGGCGGCTCGCATCGAATCCACGACGCCGAACCGCTCGCGAAGCGATCGAGCGCGCCGGCCACCTCGTCCTGACAGCCGTCCAGCGTGCCGACGAGCAACGTCACGGGGACGTCGATCACGTGGTGGTGCGAGCGTGACGCTTGGGACTCTCCTCGCGCCGGCGCGACGGTTGGGATTCCGTCGTCGTCGGTCGCGAACGTCGCGCCGCCGACGTCGCGCGCCGCCGCGCGTTCGACGGCGTCGTCCGACGCAAACGACGACGCGCGCATTCGCGTCGGTCGAACGCGCGCCGCGCCAACCTGGTCCGCGCGCGCGGCGTCGATCGCGAGCCGCGCCTCGCGCGTCAGCCGCGCGCGCTCGAACCGCGGCAGCGACGGCCTGAACGCGACGTCGAGGGAAAACTCCGCGATGTGTTTCTTCCACCTTGAAAGGCGTTGAAAGGAGTTGAAAGGCGTCAGATGGAGTTGAAAGGCGTCGATGGCGGGGATTGAAAGCGAGGGATGGGCGGAGAGACGCGCCGGGCAAAGTCCTTAAGGATCGGCGTTCACCACGCGAACGGGGTCGTATGGGGACCAGTGTATAGAACGCACCTCGGAACCACCTCGCGAAGGAAGACGCGCCGCGCCTTGATCGGCGCGCGCGCGAGCGAGATGCACAGCGGCGGATCCGCGCGCCGCCGTCCTCCGCCCTCCTTCTCCTTGAACGTGAACACGATGAGCGCCTCCGTGGCGTCGGTTTTGTCGTCGCCGTCGCCGACGCCGCCGTGCGCGTCGACGGCGGCGACGTTTTCGCCGAAAATCAACGGCGCGGGGGGGCCGCGCGGCGGCGCGTACATCGCGCCGTTCGAGAAGGCGCGCCAAGTCCCCGTCATCTCCACGCCCGTGGTCCCCTGGACCGCGACGCGCGCGAGCTCGAGGTCCTCGAGGTCCTCTATGTCCTCGAGACCGCGGCCGCGGCCGCCGTCGTCGCGCTCGCGCTCGCGCTCGGGAAGCAGCAGCGGAAACGCGACGACGTCGATCGGTCTCGGCGTGAGAAGGTCGGGCCCGGGCGCGAGCGCGTCCGGGAGGACGAACCGCGACGACACCGGACCGAGCGGCTCGACATCGTCGCTCGGGTCCGCGCGGTCGTCGCGTCCCGGAAGAGCGGCAGCCTCCCGCGTCGTCGTCGTTTCGTCTTCTTCGTCCTCCGCGTCATCGTCGTCGTCGTCCGTGACGTCGAGCTCCGAGTCGAGGAAGACGCCGTCGTCGTCGTCGTCCGCGGCGTCCGGCGGGTCGTCGACGCCCGCGGCGGCCGCGACCGCGCCCTCGTCCTCGTCCTCGACCGCTTCTTTCGCCTTTTTCGCATCCTCCGCCTCTTTCGCCTCTTTCGCATCCTCCGCCTCTTTCGCCGCCCTCGCCTTCGCCGCCTCCGCCTCCAGCCTCGCCCTCTTCTTCGCGCGCGTCGCTCTCTTGAACTGCGTCAGCGCGTCGCGCGCGATCTTCTCCATCGCGTCGCGCGTCCCCTCCACCGCCTCCGCCTCCGCGCCCTCGCCCGGCCACGCGCGCGTCAACGGGACGCTTTCGGTGAGCACCAGCGCGCCGCCGCCGCGTCCAGGTCCCGAGGGCGCAACGAACGTGTCCTCGACGACGACCGCGCCCAGCCCGCGGACGCCGCGGAGGGACACGCGGCACGCGGCGAGCGCAAGCGCGGGTCGAAGCGCGCCGTCGGCGGCGACGGCGCGCGACGGCGGCTCGTTCGAGGGCGCGCGCGACGTCAACTCTACGCGCACGTCGCGCGCGCGGAGGGAGAGGTACGACGCGACGTCGCGCATCTCTTCTAATACGTCTTCGTCGTCGTCCACGGCGGCGGACACGGCGGTCGTGAACGCGGTTTCAATGCGCGCGCGGTCGTACGGCGGCGACGCGGCGGCGGCGGCGGCGGCGGCGTTCGAATTCGAGTTCGAGTTCGAGTTCGCCCACGTCTCCGGCCCGTCGCCGTTGGGCGCCGCCCAACGGTTCGCGCACGCGTCCATGATGTGCCGCGACACCGCGACGCACCCGGCGTAGGCGGCGTACAGCGCGCGCGCGTCGATCGCGTCGCGTCTCGCCGCGGCGGCCGCCTCTTCTCGCTTCTCCCTCGCCTCCGTCGCGTCGGCGTCGTCGGCGTCGGCGTTCGTCCTGTCCGCGTCGTCGTCGTCGTCGTCGTCGTCCCGATCGCAGCCTCCCTCCTTCTTCTCGTCGCTCCTCTCGACGCGATCGAGCGACGCGGAAGGGACGAACCCGCGTCTCGCGGCGAGACGCACGGCGTCGCTCGCGAGGAAATACGTCCGCGCGCACCGCAACCCGGGGCTCTTCGGGTGGCACGCCTCGACGACGAAGTGTTTCGCCCCGCCTTCGCCTTCGCCTTCGCCGCCCGCCGGCCCGCCTCGCCCCGCGTCTCGCGCGACGACGTCGCTCACCCTCCCGTCGCCCTCCTCCGCGGCGTCCACGACCTCCGCGTCCGTCCGAACCCCGAAGCTCAGCCGCGGGAGCTGCGAGTCCTCGAACGCGCGGCAACCGATCGGCCGTCTTAAATTTCCGTACGAAAAAAACTCCGTCAGCGGCTCCGCGACGACGCGTTCGCTCCGTCCCGCGCGCTGCTCGCTCGTGGACGCGTCGTCCAACCCGCGCACGAGCGCCGACCAGTGCATCCGCAGCGACGGAACCTTATCCGTCGCCTCGCGTCGAAGCGCCGCGCTGTCGAGCTGCGCGAACACCCCCGCGTGCAGTTCCGAGAAGACGTCCACGACTCGCGTGTTGATCGTGAAGAAGCCCGAGCGTCCGACGCCTTCGAGGCCGTACGCTTGGAGTAGCGGCCACGTCTCCGTCTCCATGACCGGTGGGACGTGTTTCGACCCGGGGGTGAGCGCGACGCCGACGGATTCGACCCCGGTGAGCATCGCGACGAGCGCGGACAGCTTGAAGTCCTGCGCCGCGTCGTCGTCGTCGTCAGACTCGGAGGCGTCGTCTGAAGCGTCGTCGTCGTCTTCCGAGTCGTCGTCGCCGTCCTCCTCCTCCTCCTCCTCCGCCGCCGCCGTCGCCGTCGCCATCGCCATCGCCATCGCCATCGCGCCGCCGCCCTCTTCCGCGCCGCCTTCCTCCGCCAGCGCGCGCGGAGGCAGCGTGTGCACGACGACGTCCCCCCAGCACGCGATGAGCGGCAGCGCGGCGTCGTACGCGCGTTCAGACAGGTGGATCTCAACGCCGTCCCTTCGCACGAGCAAAACGACGTCCTCGCCCCAGTCCACGACGAGCTTCTCGCGCTCGAGGAGATCGAACCCGGAGACGCCGCCGAGGAGAAAGTTGATCGCGCGCGTCGCGCCGAGGTTGTCGCGCCCGTCGACGCCGCCGACGAAGAGGAGCGCGTCGAGATCGAGCCTCGCGCAGAGCCCTTGGAGAGATTGAAGGCGCGTCAGAGCGTCCACGGGGGAGAACCGCGACGACGCGGAGGACGACGCGTCGCTCGGGTGCATCATGATCGTCGTCGTCGTCGTCGTCGTCGGCGGCGGCGGCGGCGGCGTCGACGCGGCGGCGCCGCGATCGTCGGAGTGCGCCGGTCAACAACATTCGAACTGAGGGTCGTTCCATACAAAAAAAATTCATCGATCAGTTGAAAAGAGACGCGATCAAGTGTTGAAACCGAGGTATGGGTCAAAAACTTTTGTTCACCTGAACGTCGCCACGCAGCAGCCGTTTCTCGTCGAGAGAGTTCGTCCTCTCGGACGCCCCGCCCCTCACAAGCGACGACGCCCCCTCGCGTCCATCGGGCTCGTCGCGCGCTCCCGCGACCGCCGGCATGTCCGCGCTCGGACGACGCGGAACCGCGCGCGCGGCGACGCGGTGACGCGCGGCGCGACGCGCGCGGCCGCGATGACGACGACGACGACGACGACGACGACGACGACGACGCGCCCCCCCTCGGGCCGCGGGACCATCGCGCGCGTCCTCCTCCTCCTCCTCCTCAGCGCGTCCTCGAACGCCGCGCGCGCGCACGGAGGGTTCGACGCCGCATCGCAGGGGCGATCGCGCGCGCACGTCGGCGGCGCGCGCGCGCCGGTCGTCGCGTCGCTCTACCCGCCGCGCGCGCACGTCGGCGGCGGCGCGACGCTCACCATCTCTGGCGCCGGGTTCGCGCGCGGGCCCGGACTCGTCGTTCGCTTCGCGTCGACGGGCGGCGGCGTCGACGTCGTCCCGGGCGTGTGGGTCTCTCGCGGCGAGGTGCGATGCGTGACCCCGCGGCGCGCGTTCGCGGAGTCGACGCACGTCACCGTGAGCAACGGCGACGGCGCGTTCGGCGGTCATGGGGTGAATTTCGTCGTCGCGAACGGCGCGGGCGCGGCGTTGCGCTTCCTCTTCGACGACTCGCCGCCGGGGTGCCCGGGATGCGGACCCGCGGGGTTCCAACGCGCGACCGCGATCGATCGGCGCGTCCGCGAGCGGTGGGTCGCGAGAGGGCCGGTCGTTGGGCCGGACGCGGGCGGGACCGCGTTTCACGTCGAGGCGGTCGGGTGGGACGCGAACGCGAACGGCGGCGGCGGCGTCGTCGCGGCGACGCTGACCGACGTCCTCGGCGCGGGAAAGCGCCCGCCGGGGGTCGACGACGCCGCCCCGACCGGCGGCCCCGGCCTCGCGGGCCGCGTAAACCTCGCGTCGCGGACGTCAATCGGCGTCGGCCCGCCCACGACCGGAACGTTCCTCCCCGGCGGGAGGCTCGCGTGTCGATTCGCGTGCCCCGTCGTCGACGCGGCGTCCGGCGCGGTGGTCGGCGTCGCGGCGAACGCGTCCTCGGAAACGCGCTGGGAGGATTACGCTCGCGTGCGATGCGTCTCACCGCCGATGCCGTCGATCGGGCCGGACGCGCCGGGGTCGTTTGGGTCCTCAGGGTCGGTCGTCGTCGGGCGGGACTGCGTCGTGACGATTTCCAACGACGGCGCGACGTTTGACGATTTGGTCGCCGAAGCCGCCGCAGACCCGCACGCGTCTTCGCCGATGCCGAACGCCGCGCTCGTGCGGTTCCGGTACGAGGACGTAATCCCCACGGTGTTATCGATCGCGACGAGCGCGCGCGTCGCGCCCGGGTTGAAGTCAGCGGGCGTCGACGCGCGCGGGCCGTTCGAAGGCGGCTCGACGGTGACGATCCGAGGCGCGAACTTTCAGTCGTCGAACGAGCTGTCGTGCGCGTTCTTCGACCCCGGCGCGGGTCCCGGGCTGGCGGACCCTCCGCCGTCGACGACGCGATCGCGCGCGACGTTCGCGAGCGCGACGGAGGTGACGTGCGTCGCGCCGCGCGTCGCGCCGAGGGGAGGCGCCGACGCCGCGGGCGCGTGGACAGGCGCGACGGGCGATTTCCCGGGCGGCGCGTCACCGTGCTTCAGGTGCGTTATCTACAAAAGTTTTTCACCCATCGCTCGGTTTCAACACTTGATCGCATCTCGTTTCAACTGACCGGTGAACTTTTTTTGTATGGAATGGCCCTCAGCTCGCGCGTCTCCGTCTCCAACGACGGCGCGACGTACTCGAGCACGTTCGCGGAGTTTCTGCACTGCGACGTGTACGTCTCCGCGGGCGCGGGGGGTTCGAGCGGGACGCCGGACGATCCGTTCTCCGATGTTCAATCCGCGCTCGACGCGATCTTAGTCGACGCCGTCGCGACGCGTCCGAACGCGGACGCGGAGGCGTCCTCGCCCTCGCCGCGACGCCGCCGCCGCGCGTCGTTCGGCGCGAGCAGCGCGGCGTACGACGCCCTCGGCGACGTCGACCGCGGCGCGGTCGACGGCGCCAAACCGAGGGAGTGGACGAACCGAGACGTGATTCGGTTAGGTGCGTTCAGTTGCCACGCGCCGGTTCAATCCCCGACCTCGACGCCTCGCGACCCCAACTGACGCGCCACCGAACTCCACCCCGCCTCCCCCCCCCTCAGCCCCCGGCGTGTACGCGGGCGACGGGAACGCGCCGCTCGACCTCCCGGACGGCGCGTTCGCGACCGTCGTCGGCAGCGACGCGACGACGACTTTTCATAGGAGAAGAGCCGGACCGGAGGCTCTCGTCGTGATAGACTGCGTCGACGCGGCGGCGCGCGAGCGCGCGGACGGCGGCGGGCCCCCGCAGACGTACGCGCTCGGCTCCCGCGCGCTCTTCGCGGACCAGCGCGTGTCGGTGAACGTCCCGCCGACGTTTGAAGAGCGCGCCGGACGCGCGCTCGGCCCCGGCGGCGCGACTTTCGTCGGCGTGGTTTTCGAGGGGTGCGACCTCGGCGGCGACGGCGCCGTCGAAGCGCTCGCGGACGCGGAGTGCGCGCAGGACGGCGACGGGTACTTCTCCGAGTACGGCGGCGTCGGGCCTCGGTCGACGCGGGGGCGGCTCGGCGGCGGCGCGGGGGGATGCCGGGGAAACCGAGACGCGTATCACGAGAACCCCTCGCTGGCGGGCGGCGGCGGGGCGTATGACTCGCGCGGGACCGGGTGGGCGAGGGACCCGGCGCCGTGGGAGCAGTTCGAGTACGAGGACCCGGACGCGTGGATGAACGCGGCGACGTGGGAACAGGATTACGGTCGGTAGGCGGACGAGACGGCTCGTTATCATAGGAGTCGTCGTAGTATGTACTGACTTAGTTCACGGTTTCGACCTCCCCGCGCGTCGCGTCACCGCGGCGACGGCGACATCGGCGACGCCACGGGCGTGAACGACCCTCGGTCCGCGACGAGCCCCTGCAGTTTCTCCGCGGCGATCCGCTGCCGCGTCACCGCCGCTTCCAGCTCGGCGTTCTGCGCCTGCGCGTTTTCCAACTGCGTCCGCACCGACGCCAACTGCTCCACCATCGTCTCCTGCAACAGCGTCTTGCTCCGCGTGAGGTTATCCACGAGACTCTTCAACGAGCTCTCGTTCGCGTCCGCGCGGTCCGCTCGCGCCATCGCGCTCGCGCACCGGCTCATCGTCTCCTTGAGCGCGAGCCTCTGCTCGTCGCGTTGCGCGATGACCGTCGCCAGCTCCTCCAACGCGCCGCGCAGTTTCCTCTTCAAGTCGCCCTCGCCCGTCGTCTTCTCCGCGCGCGTCGCCGCCATCTGCGCCTCGAGCGTCTGCACCTGCGCGCAGAGGTTCGCGCACTTGGCCACCTCCGCGTCGAAGCGCGACTGCGCCGACGCCGCGGCGTCTTGCAGACGCGCGTTGACGACGGCGAAGGCTTCGATCTGCGCGGTGAGATTCCCCGCCTCCTCCTCCAGCGCCTCCGCCTGCTCCGCGCGGCGCGCCGCCTCCGCCTCCGCGATCTCCGCCCTGCGCGCCGCGACGCCGTCGTGCGTCTTGCTCGCCTCTTCCGCGGCGGCGGCGATCTTTCGAGCCGCCTCGAGCTCAGCCTCGAGCCGCGCCGCTTTCAGCCGCCATTCGTCGCGCTCGGCGGCGGCTTCGCGCGTCGCCTTCGCCGCCTCCGCCTCCGTCGCGGCGACCGCGGCGTCCATCTCCTTTTTCATTCCCTCCAGCTCCTCGCTCACGCCCGTCTCCGTCTCCCCGAGCGCGAGCTCTAACGACCGCGAGTGCAGCTTCTCTTTGTCCAACGCCGCGCGTAGGGTCACGGTTTCGCGTTCAAACTGCAACGCCAACTCGGACGCCTTCGCCAACGCCTCGTGCGCGTCCGTCACCTCAGCCTCCGCGGTGGTCTTCAGCGCCGCCGTCCGCTTGTCCAAGTCGCTCACGTTCGCGTGCACGCGCGCCGCCTCCATCATCGCGTCCTCTTTCGCGCGTTCGCACTCTTCGCAGCGCACGCGGAGGCGTTCGCACTCCTCCTTCTCTCGCGTCAACGCGTCGTGCTTCTCCGCGAGTTGCACCGCGAGCGAGACCGCCTCCTCTCTCCCTTTCGCGACGGCGTAGAGCAGGCGCGAGGGGACGTCGCCGCCGCCCTCCGCGCTGAGCTGCGCGGCTCTCAGTTCGAGCGCGTGCGCGAGCGACGCCTTGTCTCCGCGGAGGGATTCGATCTCCGCCGCCTTCTCCGCCTCCGACGCTTTGACGGCGGCGACGGCGTCCTTCAGCTCCTTGACGCGCGCGCGGAGCGTCGCGCATCGCTCCGCGTTGTCCGGCCCGCCGGCCGTCATCTTGTGCTCTAAGCGCCGGATGTACGCGCGGTCGGCGCTCACGCTCGCGACCATGGCGTCTCTCTCCGCGACGACGCGCTCGACCTCTCGTCGAAGGAAATTCGCCTCGCGCGCCTTGGCCTCGAGCGCGCGCGTCGTCCCCTTCTTGTCCTGCTTCATCTGCGACAGCACGTCGTCGACGTGATTCGCGCGCTTCGCGAGCGTGTGCGTCTCTCTCCGCAGGAGGAGCGTCTCCTTGCGCGCGATCGCTTCCTCGGACGCGCTGAGGCCGGTCGGTATCGACCACGCGGCGCCCACGAGCGAGTGTCCGATCCCGTCGTTGTTGTACGCGCCGCTGTCCGTCAGCGCGGTGAGCGGCAGCGGGCTCGCCGCCTTGGACGTGGGCTTCGACCGCGGCGTCGGGCCCAGCGGGTTCGGCGTCGTGTGATGCATCGTGTCGTCTCTCTCCGCCCGGCGCGACGCGTCGTCCGTCCGAGGTCGGGCGGGGGGGGGGCGACGACGCCAATGCCGCGAAACCAACGGCCTTTTCGCTTTCGGCGGTTTCCCCAGGCCAGGGTTTCCCCATCATCAGCGTCACCGGCGCTTCGGCCGTCGGTCAGTTCGGGGAAGCGCGGGTCGGGTTGATCGGCGGTCTCGATCGGGACAGTGGTTTGAAACTCATCCTCAAAAACTGCGCACCCCTTGTTAAATTAATTATTTTGCAGACTGTTTGCACGTGGGGAAATCGCGATCTCGAGCGCGATCTCCCGAACACCACGTGGTGTGCGTGGTCCAGGTACGAGTAGGAGCCGTCACCCACTTTACCCAAACGACACACACACCCGCGACGCGCGACGAGGGACGCGCGCTCGCGACGGCGACTCCGCGATGGTGCGCGCGAACGACGTGTTCCTGCGGGATAGGTGCGCGCGCGCGACGCCCTCGCGCTCCCCCGCCCCCCCCCGCCGCCCCCGCCTCCCGACCCGCACCGAATTTTCATCCTCGTCGATCATCTGCCGCGCTTTTCCGACGCGGCAGCGCGCCGGCGCGCTTTCTTCTCTTCTCATCGCCCGCGACCGGACGCCCCCGCCCCCCCGCCCGCAGCCAAGGATGGAACGCGGTGCAGCGGCTCGTGAACCTCCGCGCGGCGACGGGCCGCGAGCGCGACTCCGCCAAGCGCACGATGAAGACCAACCTCGCGGCGTTCGTCGTCCCGTCGGTGATATCCGCCGTGTGCGTCCTCGCGGGCTGCATCGCGCTGCACGAGTACTGCGCCGAGTCGATCCCTTCGCCAGGCGACGCGGCCCTGTTCACGCCGGAGCGCCCGTTCCACGGCATCCCGCGATGCTTTTTCGCGGGGGAGGGGATGTCGTCGTACCGCGACAGCATCGCGCGCGCGACGCGAGCGATGGCGACGCGAGCGACGAAAAGCGTCGTACCGCCGAGCGTCCGCGACGACGAAGAGCAGACGCTCGCGATGACGAAGATAGCCGCGATGTCGTTCTACGCCGCGTCACTGTTCACGACCGCGGTCAGCGGCGTCATCCCGGGGTTCCGCGCCGGCCCGCTGAAGACGTCGCTGCTGATGTATCACTCGATGATCTGTCTCTGGTCGCTGATGTACTACGCGCTTGACTTTTTCCATCTCGTGCCAACCGTCGCGAGCGAACGCGACGGCGCGTTGGAGTACAGCGCGATGCGCGTCGTCGCGGTGTGGCCGGTGACGTCCACGCTGATGATATCGAAGATCGCGATGTTGTTGCTGACGACGCGGCATCAGTTCGATAAGGAGGAGGAGGACGATCGCGTCTGGGAGAACGCGCTGGAGGAGCGGCTCACCGGCGGCGGCGGCGGCGACGACGACGACGACGGAGGGTCGCCGAGATCCGCCGCCGCCGCCGTCGGCGGGTCCATCAGAGGCGGGAGAAAGGGCGCGGAGAGCATCATCCGCGCGCTTCGAAGCGGCAGTAATCGCGCTTCGGGGGGCGCGGGCGCGGGCACGCCGACGACGAACAGCGGCGACCGCAGCGACGACGGCGGCGGCGACCGCCGCCGCCGCGGATCCGGGACCGGGGACGAGTGCGACTCGGACGCGAAAACATTCGGCGGCGTCGTCGGCTTCGTCGTCCGCATGATGGGCCACGTCGAGCGCGTCTTCGACATCGCGTTTCGAGACGGCGCGGCGAGTTTCCGAAAGACCATCGGCGAGGACGAGGTGATGGCCACGGCGTGGGACGTCTGGCTCGTCGCGCTCGTGAACAACCTCATGCTCCTCGCCGGCGCGCTGGGACTGCTGACGCGCTCGTACTGGGTTCGCGTCATCGCGCTCTCGACGTCGACGTTTCTGTTTCTGGGTCTCATGATCGGATTCAGAGTCCTCTTCGCGTGCATCCTGCAGAGAGTGCGTTCGCCGCGGGACCGCGCGGTGTTGCACTCGCTCGAGCGGTGGACGTACGTCACGTGGACGCTGTTTCCCGTGATTCAGGGGTTACGCGAGATTGGGTACATCGACACCGCGACGCAGTTCCTTCTGATGACCGCCGCGGACATGTTCGCGAAGCTGATGTATTCGGTGAATCTCATCTACTCGAACTTTTGGCTCATAAACGCGTGCGACGGTTTGATGCGTCTGGACGAGGGCTTGTTCACGGACGCGCTCGAGCTCTCGAGGGTCTCCCAACTCGCGCTGCGAACGTTGGAGAAAGCCAAGAGCGAGGCGGAGAGCATCTCCAACTTGCACCGCGCGTTCGTCGCGAACATCTCGCACGAGCTCCGAACGCCGCTGAACTCGATCATCGCGTTCAACTCGATGCTTCTGGAGGACGAGACGTTGTCCGAGGCGCAGAGGGAGTTCGTCTCGAGCGCCATCGTCAGCGCGGAGGCGCTCCTGGGCATCATCGGGCAGATCCTCGACTTCGCTAAGCTCGAGTCCGGCAGCGACACGCACCAGGAACTCGTCGTTGAAAACTTCGAGGTGCGCGCGTTCTCCTTCACGCCGGTCCCCGTGCGACCGCGTCGGCGCGGTGAACGCCGATCCTTAAGGACTTTCTCTCCCGGCGTTCGTCTCTCTCCGCCCAGGGTCCCTCGCTTTCAATCCCGACACACCTCGACGCCCGCCTTTCAACTCCGCTTCTGACGCCTTTGACTCAGGTGCACGAGATGATGAACGAGCTCGTGGACATCGTCGGGCACCAGGCGAATAAGAACCAGGTGGAGATGGTCGTCGACGTCGACCCCTCGTTGGACGGCGTCGTCCTTCGCGGGGATAAATTCCGACTGCGACAGGCGCTCATCAACGTGACGAACAACTCGATCAAGTTCACGCGCGAGGGCGGCGAGGTTCGCGTCGTCGTCGCCGCGAAGCCCGAGGACGAGCGCGAGAGGATCGCGCGCGAGAAGCGCGAGCGGCTGGCGCGAGAGACGGCGAAGCGTCGGTCCTGGGCCACCGGCCTCGCGATCACGGAGACGCGCGAGCTGAGCGCGATGGAGACGGCGCCCGGCGTGGGCGGGGACGCGGGCGAACGTAACCACCCGCGAATGTCCATCACGTGCCACGTCGTGGACGACGGCATCGGCATCCCGGACGATAAGCTCGGCGTCGTCTTCATGCCGTTCGGGCAGGCGAGCATAGGAAGCACGCGCGAGTACGGCGGCACCGGGCTGGGCCTCGCGATCACGTCGGACATCATGCACGCGTTGGGTGGCTCGATCGAGTGTGCGTCGACGTTGGGGCGCGGCACGACGATGACGCTGAAGCTCTCGCTGGAAATCGCGGGCGCGGGAGGGTCGGGGTCGGGGTCGGGGCCCGGACCCGGTCCCGGTCCCGGCGGCGTCGCGACCGCGTCCTATGCCCCGCTCCCGACGCCGACGTACGCGACGCCGCACACGTCGTGCGTCGCGACGCTCGTCGCCAAGGAGAGCTTGGCGGCGGCGATCGCGAACGTCGCCAACGCGGGGGGCGCGACGAGCGAGCGCTTACGCCACGGCGAATCGTTCCCGCACGCGATGTTGCGCCATCAGACACAGAGCTGGGCATCGGACGTCTGCGACGCGGTGGCGCGCGTCGCGAGGGACCACGCCGGCGCGGTGTCGCTGGTGGTGGACGAGAAGCTGTTGGGCGCGTTCGCGTCGGAGTGGGCGACGCGCGGCGTCCCGATGCCGCCGCTGGTGTTGATCGCGAACAAGAAGATCACTCCACACATCGCGGCGAGCCACCGCGCTGCCGCGGCGAACGGGTCCGACCTGGACTCGGCGATGTACGACTCCGTCGTCGCGAGCGCGACGCAGGTGTTGCGACCTGTGAAGCCGAACCTGATGCGATGCGCGCTGCAACGCGCGGACGCGAGCCTCGCGTCGAGAGCCGGGGAGATCGCGGCGGCGGCGGCGAGGGCGTCCGGAGATGGCGCTCGCGGCGGCGGCGCGCGCGCGACGCGGTCTTCGTCGCGGCAGAGCGGCGGGGCCGCGGCGCCGTCGATTCTCGTTCGGCGACGCGGCGGCGCGGGACGCGCGACGGAAGATCGCGACGCCGCGCCGGCGGCGATCGCGCCGCCGTCGACGGGCAGAGGCAGAGGCAGAGCGCGGCGGGCGCCGATGCAACAGACGGTCAGCGGCGACACCGTCGCGTCGTTCGTCACCGCCGCGGGGATGTTCGCGTTTAAACACGGCGGCAGAGTGCTCATCGTGGAGGATAACGTCATGAACCAAAAGGTCGCGCGGGTGGTGGTGAAACATTGCGGGATGAGCTCCGACCTCGCGAACAACGGCAAGGAGGCGGTGGACATCTTGCGCGGCGGCGCGAGGTACGACGCGATCTTGATGGACGTGCAGATGCCCGTGATGGACGGGCTGGACGCGACGCGGAAGATACGAGAGATGGAGGCGAGCGGGGAGCTCCCCGAGCGGAATTTCATCCTCGCCACGAGCGCCAACGCGACGGCGGAGAATCACCAGGAGGGGTTCGCCGCGGGCATGGACGAGTACATCACGAAGCCGATATATCCGACGAAACTGAAAGAGCTCCTGATGAGTCCGCGCCTGAACGGCGCGCACCTGGTGCATCAGATCGACGACGGCGGCGAGGCGGAGGTCACGAGCGTCGGCGCCGGCGGATAGTTAGAAGTAAGTTATTTTGTCTTCACAAGTATTTACAAGTCGTAACAAGTTACCGTGAGGTACCCTTAATAACGTCGTGTGGTGAGGATGTCATATGTATACTGGTCGTCTCTCTCGTCTCTCGCCGCCTTGATGTATTAGTACGGCACGCACCCCGGGTTGTTGCAGTAGTTCCACGCGAGAATGTCGTGCGTCTCGTGCACCTCCTCCGGGTCGTAGCCAACCTTCGCGAACCCTTTGCTTCCCGTGGAGGCGGTGAAACCGATGTACGCGTTGCCGTCCGTGTCGAGAATCTTGCTCATGTCCCGGTCCTCGACGGCAACTTGAAACACGTACCGGTCCATGTCATCGATGAAGACTTGAACCTCTCCCGGGAACTCTTTGATGATGTCGTAAT
>Ga0181560_10002024_pt1 | contig 18935 bp, 16 predicted proteins | sample 011ome_20_FD_133751 | JGI IMG/M metagenome (GOLD analysis project Ga0181560, IMG submission 133751) | Coastal salt marsh microbial communities from the Groves Creek Marsh, Skidaway Island, Georgia - 011509CT metaG (megahit assembly) | ecosystem: Environmental > Aquatic > Marine > Intertidal...
CCTGATTGGTACTTTGTTGTTCTATACAGCGAAAAACCGCCGCCTTGTTTGTGAACGAAATATTTCTGTCTGCTTCCCAGAATTAAGCCCGATCGAACAACGCAATCTTGTCAAAGCCTGCTTTGAGCAAAACGGAATCGGACTAACCGAAACGGCTTGGTCTTGGCATCGGCCCATCGATTTTTTCGATGACAAAATCGTCGTATCAGGCCAAGAACTTCTCGACCGAGCTAAGAAAGAAAATCAAGGGGTGTTACTGCTCTGCCCCCACTACAGCATGTTGGACTTGGTCGCCCCACTCATGCACGCCGTCGCAGGCAGATTTGTAGTGAGTTATCGCCCAAACGATAATCCAATCTTTGACCAAGCTGTGTGTCGTGGTCGCGCACGATACGCTGAACTGGTCGATGTCCGGGCATTGCGCGATATTGCTAAACACCTAAAACAAGGTGACATGGTTTGGTTCGGACCAGATCAAGACATGGGGCCAAAAGGCTCTGTATTCGCTCCGTTTTTCGGGCGACTTGCATGCACAGTAACAACGCCAGCTCGCCTCGCTCGAATGTCTAACGCGGTCAGCGTTTTCCTTGATCTACACCGTGACGACAATGGCACCTATCACGTCTCATTTGTCCCGATGCCTAATGATTATCCAGTTGAGGATGAGTTAGAGAATGCACGCGCACTCAATCAACGTATTGAAGACGCGCTGAAAAAGCATCCCTCACAGTATATGTGGATGCATAAACGATTTAAGACCAATCCAGACCTTACACGGCAGACACTGTATCAGTCTGACTAACCCATTCCATTACGTCAGATGCACTGATATCAGCCATTTTTCCTGTTCGACTTTTTAGGATTTGCGATGTTTCAGCAACAGGTCCCACAAGACCAGGCTTTGTCGGCCCAAACAATGCAAGCAGCGGTATACCCAATGCATCAGCGATATGCGCAAGCCCAGTATCGACAGAAACCACTGCGCGCGCATTTGAGATCTCAAAAGCAACATCATTTAACGAGGCTTGATTCAATATTCGTACGGGCAGGCCTGTAGTCATTGCTGAAACCGCTTCGAATTCAGCATCACTTCCCACCGGCAGCACAATGTCAGAAAACTGAGGAAGTGCATCTTCAATAACAGCTTTCCATCCATCACTCATCCAACACTTCGGTAGCCGACTCGTCTGAGTCACCAGTACTAAACGATCAGCCAGCTCTTGTGGTCGCCCCAAATCAATAGACGCATCTGGATCCGTTTCTGGAAGAGGGTATCCGAGCGACTTCGCAAATAACTCACGAGTTCTCGATATCGCATGTTTCGACCGGTCGACGCGATGGGTCACGTCGTAAACGCTCGCCGCCAAACGCTCCTTTGCCGAACGGCGATCAAATCCATGCTTTGGCCCATCAGTAAACCGTGTGATTAAAAATGCACTTTTAAGCAGTCCCTGAGCATCAATGACAACGTCATATCGTTCTGCGCCGAGTACTTGTTTATAGGCAGCAAGGTCATTCGAAAACAATAGGCGATGCAGCTTTCCTTTCCAGCGTCGTAAAGGAATCGCAAGCACATCGCCAACAGATGGGTGCCAATGTGGGATTTCAGCAAAAGTAGGCTCGCACACCCAATCGAACCGAATATCACCGAGCGCTTCAGTTGCATCAGTCAATGCTGGCAATGTATGCACTAGATCACCCATTGAGGATGTTTTCACCACCAAAACACGCATTAGGCGATCCGCTGTATTTGTTGTAACAACGCGTCGAATACCTCATCAACCGAAAGCTCAGACAAACATGCCTGGTGTTTTAATGGGCATTCTTTTTCAAAACATGGGTGGCAAGGTACGGGGTGCGTCAAAGTCACTGCCGTCTCACTCAGTGGCGGTGTATGCGTCGGTGATGATGGTCCAAAAAGCGCGACTAGTGGTCGACCCGTCGCTGCAGCTACATGCATTAACCCAGAGTCATGTGTCACAACAGCTTTTGACAAGCCTATTAGATCAACCGCTTCTGGAATCGACGTCAAGCCTGTAAGGTTCACGAGACTCTCGCGCTTTGACTTCGCAATCTGGTTGATCAATAACTCAACATCATCGGCATCATTGGGCGAACCGAGTAAGATGACCTGATGTCCCGCATCAATTAAACGTGTCGCTAGATCTGCAAAACGATCCAGTGGCCACTGTTTCGCGGGCCCAAATTCAGCTCCCGGGCACAGAGCGACCAACCGAGAGGGGTCGAGTCCATGCGTGGAAACCAAATGTGCTTGTGACGCTTCATCCATCGTTAAACGGGGAAGCGGAGGAGCTTCGGGTAACTGATTCGCCGACAGAGCAAGGTTTGCTGGAAACCCAAGCGCCATATACCGGTCGATCATCCGCGGGAAACGAGCCTCATGCAGAATCCGTAGATCAGTGAGTAACTTGTATCGATACTCTCCACGCCAACCGATACGACGGGGGATTCCCGCCATAGCGGGGATCAACGCAGATTTCAAAGAGTTGGGCAGAATAAATGCGCGGTGATAACGCGAAAACCGAAGCTTACGAGCAAATGCCCAACGTTCTTTCAGCTTCAGCTGACCGTGATCAAAAGGGAGCTCGATGACTTGATCAACCTCTGGCATACGCCGGGCAACTTCAAGACTCCAGCTCGGTGCGAGCATATGAATGGGGTCGTCTGGGCGCTTTGATTTCAGAAACGAAATCAAAGCATGCGCCATGATCATGTCACCGACCCAGTTCGGGCCAACCACTAAGGTTGGCATGAATCAGTCCTTAACGAGTGTGACCCACTCGCTGAATGTCTCATTACGGCCATGTACGACATCGAAATAATCAGACTGAAGCATTTCTGTAATAGGTCCACGAGAGCCCGCGCCAATCGGACGCGAGTCCAGCTCACGAATCGGTGTTACTTCAGCTGCAGTGCCTGTGAAGAACGCCTCATCTGCGATTATCACTTCATCGCGGGTGATCCGCTTTTCGACAACATCAAGTCCATGCTCTTTGGCCAACCTGAAAATAGTCTTCCGCGTAATACCATCCAAACAATTCGTAAGCTCAGGCGTGTAAATCACGCCATCACGAACGATAAATACATTCTCACCGGATCCCTCAGAGACGAAACCCTCTGGATCCAACAACAATGCTTCATCCGCACCACCTGTCAGCGCTTCTTGCAGTGCAAGCATAGAATTCATGTAGTTGCCGTTAGCTTTCGCCTTCGTCATGGTGATATTCACATGATGGCGAGTATAGCTAGATGTGCGAACCTTAATTCCGCGCTTCATGTTCTCTTCGCCCATGTATGAGCCCCAAGCCCATGCGGCTACGATTACATGAGTTTTCAGAGAATCAGCACGTAGCCCCATCCCTTCTGAACCATAAAACACCATGGGTCGCAGATAGGCATGATCCAAATCATTCGAGGCAACAGCTGCTTTCTGCGCAGCATCGATCTCCTCCATCGAAAATGGAATATCCATACCGAGAATTTTCGCGGAATCGAATAAACGACGCGTGTGATCCCTCAAACGGAAAATCGCAGCACCATCTGCTGTCTGATATGCACGCACTCCTTCGAAACATCCGAGGCCATAATGCAAAGTGTGTGTCAGGACGTGCGTCTGACAATCACGCCAAGGCTTGAGTTCACCATCAAACCAAATTAATCCATCTCGATCAGCAAAGTTCGGCTGCATTTTTATTTCCAATCAATTCAAGAAGACATCCACTGCGCCCAAAGACTCTCAACCAACTGCCGCTCGTTTCCAATCTCTGCGATTTCGACACGACCTTCCCGGCCAGCCAAGATTGCTTCATGGTTTAACGTCCGATAGTGGACATAAGCGCTCTTCAACGCATCTGCATCTACTGTCGAAATACACCCAGACTCTGAAAGTCCGTCAAGCTGTCGGATATTATCCGTATAAGTCGCAAGCTTGGGATGCATTTCTGCATATGCTAGAACCTGATATTGCACCATAAATTCGATATCAACGATACCTCCTCGATCGTGCTTTAAATCAAAACCAGAATCGCCCGCTGTGCTACCCAAATGCGAGCGCATTTTTTCGCGCATTTCAACGACGTCTTTCAACAATGCTGTCGGTTCTCGAGGCTTACTTAAAACATCCAGACGAAGCGCCGCTAATCGATCGTTCAGGAACTGGTCTCCAGCAACGGGGCGCGCTCTAACGAAGGCCTGCAATTCCCAAGTCCACGCAGACTCATCCAGATATTTCTTTAGCGAATCCAGGCCGACCACCATCAATCCAGAGCGGCCAGACGGTCTCAATCGCGTATCGATTTCATACAAGCGACCAAACCGTGTATTTGTCTCAAGCAATGCAATCACGCGGCGTACGACGCGATTAACGAACAGTCCGCCCTCAATCGCCAAATCGCCATCCGTCATTTGATCGGGATCGATCCCGTGGACAAAAACGAGATCTAAATCTGAGCCATAGCTCATTTCAAGCCCACCTAATTTGCCATATCCGAGGACTGACAAGCCAAGCGCATCATCACGATCAGATTCAATGACAACAGGTTGGCCATGCTTATTCTCGACCTCTCGATATGCGTAATGCAGTACCTCTGAAACAACTGCCTCAGCAATCCAGGTCAATTGATCGGATACCTGCATTAACGGAATCTCGCCACGCACCTCAAAAACAGCAACACGAAATGCGAGGCCGCGAGCAAATTGCACAAGTACTTCTGTTAAGCGCTCTGGGTCATCGGGATCAACCCGCTGCAAACGCATCGATAATTCTTGGCAAATCGCCTCACGTGACATCAACGCTTCACTCACATCGAGTGTTAGCAGCTCATCCAACAAAGCAGGCATCTCTATTAGCCGCTCAGTAACCCAAGATGATCGATTCAAGATATCGAGCATCCGCTCCCGCGTCGCCGGATTTTCAGATAAAAGCGACAAATACACGCTGCGTCGTGTACAGGTCGAGATAAACCGAAGCATCCGCTCTGTCACATCAAGTGGATATGTACTTAACTCAGGCCCTAACTGATCCAATAACGTAATAAGTCGAGATCGCGCAATCGGCTCAAGACGATCACACATTGGATCATCAAGGAACGCGTCCAGCCGCTCTTTTACGTCGTCTTTGATTGCGACTTGAGTCGTGTCTTGCGACTGCTCAACCCGCATGAAAGAAGCAAACGCCTCATGAACTCGATCCGTCACTTCGTTGCGTTTCCGTTCAAAATCTACAGCTGACTCAAAGCCCATCACCGACGCCAAAGGCCCACAATCTGGCGGCAATTCCTGCGTTTGCTGATCATTTTCAGCCTGAATGACATGTTCAACATGACGAAGCCACAAATAATCGTCTTTGAGTTGCATACCGTCATTCTCACTGATGATGGTCTCTGTCATCAGCGTCGATAAGGCATCTAGAAATCCGGTTACTTGCAGGCTTGGGATCTGACCTCCGCGCAGTAATTGCATTGCTTGGACGATAAATTCGATTTCGCGTATGCCGCCCCGCCCGACTTTCACGTTTTTATCTCGGCCACTCCGTCGCACTTCTGCCTCAATTTTCGATTTGAGATCGCGTATCGACTCAAACACACCAAAATCGAGATATTTCCGATACATGAACGGCTTCAACGACTTCAATAATTCGTCACCTAGCTCAATATCGCCTGCGACTGGACGGGCTTTTAGCAAAGCGAATCGCTCCCATTCTCTGCCATGCACTTCGTAATAGTCTTCGCAGGCAACGACTGGGATTGCGAGTTGGCCAGCAGAGCCCCACGGTCTCAAACGCTGATCAACACGCTCTACAAAACCATCAACCGTTTGTGCATCAAGTGATTTGGCAAGCTGTTGCGTCAGACGAGTGAAGTAGTCTCCATGATCCCTTACTCGAGGGCCGGACGTTTCGCCGTCTTCTGCAAAAATGCAGAAGATGTCGATGTCAGATGACAGATTCAGCTCTCGTCCGCCCAATTTACCCATACCTAAAATTGTAAAAGCTGGATTTGAAGGAACACCAAAAGCCTGTTCGAGAATTGTTCGATGGTGCATGAGACTTGCGTCCAATGCCGATTCCGCCATTTGAGTGGTGACCCGAACCGTATCTTCAAATGAGTCAAGTCCACTCAATAACCGATTGATCAGGCCCGCTTGCGTTTGATTCCTCAGAAAGCGAGCTTCACGATCAAAATCATGCGTATTCAATTCGACTAGCTGTTGCCAAGCACTGTGAATTTGAGCCTGATCAGGTGGCGTTGCGCCGGCATTACCCAACCAGACCTGTTCAGGATCAAACTTTTCGACCCAGCGTTTTAAAAACTTAGAATACTCAACTGGCTGCATTCATCGACTCCAGAGATTTTGCAATCATCCAGCGGGCGAGCCCCTGTGGAAGCTCTCCACGGATTAGGCCATTACGATAGAGAGAAATGGCCTGCTGATCACCCATTGCCTCCAGCGCCCGAGCAGCCTCATCTGGAGCGGGTCCAGACAAAGGGTCCAATGCGCGACTCAACCAATGTAGCCAATGCACCTCGGTATCAGGTGTCGGGTCTTTCATCGGGTCAGCGTCGCGAATCAATCGATCACCTCGCTCTGCTTTTGAAATAACTCCCATGAAGGAGGGCAAGTGATCAGATATCTCGCAACCGAGCGCTATTAATGAATCAACGTCACCCGAGAGCAACTCGAGCTCCAATTCCGAGACTCGAGACTCTCGATCGCCAACTTGAACAGAGCCGAGATCTAAGGACATCATCACATCACAATTGTCTCGCGTGACGCGCCAGTCGGTTCGTTCGAAGGCGTTCTGAAATACAACGTCAAGTGATCTCTCACGGATTAATGGAACGATCGATACAGGCAAATCCAAACCCTCAAGACGCGCATAATCAAGATCCGGTGTATCAATCGGAAAATTCCATTCGCGCCGCTGTGACAAACCACCTTCGTCTGGCTTTCGGATCTTGATCGTCATCTCGTGAGATTGATTAATAGAGCGCGTTCGAATCGCGACGCCCGATCGATGCAGCAACCCAGCGCAGTCAAAATATACGTTTTGTAACAGCTCCGTCTGACCTGGAATCACCTCACCCAAAACCGTAGCAAGCACATGAGAAACCCTCAACGGATCACAATCACGCAATCCTAATTTGAGTTCAAGTTCAATCGTGTCTGGAGTTGATGCCCGATTCATCGCACAATTCCCTGTGAGAAGAGGAGTTTAACCATTCAAACGCAACCCTTAGTTGCCTGGCTTCGAGAAGCCGGCCCCTACATCGAGCAGTTTAGAGGCAAAACATTTGTTGTTTTGCTGTCAGATTCTGATCAGACCGATTCCTCTGTCAGCCGTTTGGTGGAAGACCTGGTCCTGCTCAACGCGCTGGGCGTTCATCTTGTTCTCATACAGAGTACACGGCATGCCATCGACTCGTACATCGGTGAGCAAGGATTAGAAAGCGCTTATCATGGCCATCGTCGTATCACCGACCAACCTCTTCTCAACCGCATTGTCGATCTCGTCAGTCAAAACCGACTCACGTTCCGTGGTCTTTTCATGCGAGCACAACACCGAAACCGCGGCAAATCTTCATTGATCTCTGGCAATTTTGTGTCTGCCAAACCCCTTGGTATCCACGAAGGTGTAAACCATCAATTCACCGGATCCGTGAGGCGCATCGATGCATCAGGTATTCGCAGACAATTAGAAATCGGGTCTGTTGTGTATCTCGATCATCTCGCACATTCACCGGCTGGCGAGCTCTACAATCTTGCTAGTGAAGAAGTTGCGGCCGAAACAGCTGTTGCTCTCAATGCCGACAAACTGATTTTGATGGGCGAAACACCGCACTGTACCGATACCGAAGGTGAACGTATCTCTGAACTTGCGCTCGCTTTAGTCGGAACAACCCGGTCTCATCAGAACAATGAAATGCAGCGTCGACTCGACGCAGCGGAGCGAGCTGTCAGGGGAGGCGTTGGCCGCTGTCATCTGCTCGGCGCAGGGATTGATGGAGCAATCTTAACAGAGCTAATGACCACTGATGGAACAGGTACACTCATCGCCTCACAGCCCGCAGCGCCTGTGCGGCAAGCCCGCGTTGATGACCTACCTGGACTGATTCATTTACTCGCCCCGATGGAAGAGCAAGGCGCATTGGTCCAGAGGTCTCGCGATAAGCTGGAAGCCGAAATCAACCACTTCTATGTGATCGAACAAGACGGCCGCATCTTAGGATCTGCTGCTCTTTACCCGTTGGAGACAGGATGCGCTGAGCTCGCCGCCCTTGCCGTCGACCACGCAACAACGGAACAGTCTATCGGTACCAAACTTCTGAAACATATTGAAGAACAAGCGCGCACGCTATCAATTCAAACTCTCTTTGTATTGACAACTCAAGCAAGCGATTGGTTTAAAGAACGCGGTTTTGAGATGTCGTCTGTTGAAGCCTTACCCGAAAATCGGCAGGCTTTATATAACTACCAGCGAAATTCGCTGATCCTGAAAAAAGAACTATAGGACCCACTATGACCGACAAACGTCGCCCTTATTCGTCCGTCATCGTCGATGGACTTGCACAAACTCCTTCGCGCGCCATGTTGCGTGCGGTTGGATTTGGTGATGAAGATTTCAAAAAGCCGCAAATTGGTATCGCAAGTACATGGAGCATGGTGACTCCTTGTAACATGCATATTAACGAACTTGCTGATCACGCTGAAGCTGGCGCGAATGCTGCCGGCGCGAAAGCTGTCGTCTTCAACACCATCACAGTCAGTGACGGCATCAGCATGGGAACACCTGGCATGCGTTACTCGTTGGTCAGCCGTGAAGTGATTTGTGATTCCATTGAAACTGTCGTTGCCGGCCAAGGTTTCGATGGTGTCGTTACTATCGGTGGTTGCGACAAGAACATGCCCGCTTGCGTTATGGCAATGCTTCGCTTGAACCGTCCATCAGTGTTTGTCTATGGTGGCACCATTAAACCAGGGGCAGAGCGTCGAGATATCGTGTCTGTGTTCGAAGCTGTCGGACAACGCGCGGCAGGAACTATTGATGACTCCCAGTTAATCGCTGTGGAAAAAACAGCGATCCCCGGGCCTGGCTCATGCGGCGGAATGTACACAGCAAACACAATGGCGAGCGCGATTGAAGCACTCGGTCTGTCGCTCCCGAACTCCTCCGCTCAAGAGGCTGTATCAGGCGATAAAAAAGAAGACTGCGAACGCGCAGGCGCTGCTGTTATGCGGATGATCGAGACGGATCTCAAACCATCCGATATCGTTAGCAAGAAATCCTTTGAAAACGCAATCACTGTGGTCATCGCACTTGGCGGGTCAACCAATGCTGTTCTTCATTTGTTGGCCATGGCGCAGTGCGCAGGGATTGATGTAACCCTGGATGACTTTACTACGATTGGTCAACGCGTTCCTGTTTTGGCTGACGTCAAACCATCAGGGCGATACTTGATGAGTGAGTTGATTGAAATTGGTGGCATTCAGCCTTTGATGAAAATGTTGCTTGATCGGGGGTTATTGCACGGCGATGTAATGACCTGTACCGGGCAAACAATGGCTGAAAACCTTGCCGATGTGCAGCCATACCCTGAATCACAGGACATTGTTCGCGCATTCGACAATCCAGTTAAGAAAGACAGTCACCTCAGAATTCTGTACGGCAACCTTGCACCTGAAGGAGCTGTTGCAAAGATTTCTGGAAAAGAAGGTCTTTCATTTACAGGAACGGCTCGCTGCTTCAACTCAGAAGAAGAAGCGCTGAATGCAATTCTCGATGGAAAGATCGAAAAAGGCTCGGTGATTGTGATTCGTTACGAGGGACCAAAAGGCGGCCCCGGTATGCGTGAAATGCTCTCACCAACCAGTGCCATCATGGGCGCTGGCCTTGGTAAAGACGTCGCACTGATTACTGATGGCCGCTTCTCCGGTGGCTCTCATGGATTTGTGATCGGTCACGTCACCCCTGAAGCAGCTGTGGGCGGTCCAATCGGACTTCTCGAAGACGGCGATACCATCACAATCGACGCGGAAACAAACGCATTAACCGTTGATGTTGATGATTCAGAACTCGCTCGTCGCAAAGCGTTGTGGACAATGGAAAAAGAAACTCCAAACCGCGGCGTTCTCGCAAAGTACGCACGCTTGGTGTCTTCCGCCAGTCTCGGAGCTGTGACTGACGGGGACTGATCAGTGTGAAATCCGGTCCCAGACCTCATAGCTGTGGGCCGGTGACGTTTCATCGCCGGCGTGATCTTCAACTGAAGTTCGCGCGAACTTCTCTTGATCGGGTGCTTCAAAAAATGCGTCGCCGTCAGGTGACGCATGCACTTGAGTTACATACATCCTATCCACTTGCTCTATCGCTTCGCGGTATAAGGTGGCTCCACCAATAATCATCACTTCATCTGCGCCATCGAGGCCTGCTTGCGCGGTTGCGAGCTTCAACGCATCCGCCAAACTGCCAACAACCCGTGCACCAGGTGCTACCCAATCAGCATTACGCGTGATTACGACATTCGTTCGCCCAGGAAGTGGGCGCCCAATCGATTCAAAGGTTTTTCGACCCATCACAACAGGCTTCCCCATCGTGACCTGCTTGAAATACTTTAAATCACACGGCAAATGCCAAGGGAGTTGGTTATCAACCCCAATGACACCGTTATCAGCTCGCGCGACAATTAAAGACATTCTCATCAGATTGCTACCGGAGCCTTGATGTGAGGGTGTGGCTCATATCCATCGATCACGATATCAGCCTCACGATAATCCAGTATCGAATCGGGTGTCCGGACCAAAGTCAGCCTAGGCAATGGCCTTGGTTCACGAGATAGCTGTTCGTGCGCTTGTTCAACATGATTCTGATACAAATGCACGTCACCACCCGTCCAAATAAAATCACCAACTCCGAGCCCACATTGGTCAGCGACTAGATGTGTCAATAATGCATAGCTTGCAATATTAAATGGCACTCCGAGAAAAACATCAGCAGAGCGCTGATACAACTGACATGACAATTGACTGTTCGCGACATAAAACTGAAACAGGGTATGACAAGGAGCTAGCGCCATTCGACCCGCTCGCACATTGTCCTGCGGTGATTGGCTCTCATCAGGCAATAATGACGGATTCCATGCAGACACTAAAAGACGTCGAGAGTTCGGTCGAACTTTGATTGACTCAACCACCTCAGTCAATTGATCAATCGATTCACCGTCAGGCGTTGGCCAAGAACGCCATTGAGCTCCATACAATGGTCCTAAATCGCCATCCTCTGTCGCCCACTCATCCCAAATCGATACGCCATTATCACGCAGATATTGTGTATTGGTGTCGCCTTGCATAAACCACAGAAGTTCGTGAATCACCGACTTCAAATGAACTTTCTTGGTTGTAACTAGAGGAAAGCCTTCATTCAAATCAAATCGCATTTGATGACCGAAACGACTCAAAGTCCCTGTGCCAGTGCGATCTCCTTTTGCAGTCCCTTCATCCAATAAGAGTTGCAGCAAATCAAGATATGCGCGCATCTAGCGACCCCTTTCGTATCAACAATAACCATACACCGATAGCGATCATGGGTAACGTTAGCAATTGACCCATGGTCATCCAATTCAGTGCGATAAATCCAAGATGTGAATCCGGCTCACGGACAAACTCCACCATAAAACGAAATACGCCATAACCCAACAAGAAAAGACCCGTCACCTGTCCACGTCTCCTTGGCTTGGATGAAAAGAGCCACAACACAATGAAAAGTACGACGCCTTCCAGAGCAAATTGATAAAGCTGGCTCGGATGACGTGCAAGCTCATCTGCTTTTGGAAAAACCATGGCCCAAGGCACATCGGTTGGTCGGCCCCATAACTCTCCACCAATAAAGTTCCCTAGGCGCCCAAGACCCAAGCCAATCGGAATGAGTGGAGCCAACGCATCACCGAGAGCAAGTGGTGCAACCTGATGCTTGCGCGCAAAAATCCAGGTTAATGCGATCACGCCAATCAACCCACCGTGAAAAGCCATTCCGCCTTCCCAGACATAAAACAATGACAGAGGGTCATTAATCAGACGCTCTGGCTGATAAAAAAACATATATCCAGCGCGACCACCAACGATCACACCCAGAGCAATCCAGCTTAAAAAATCAGACATCTGCTCTCGATTAATCGGAAATAAGCCTCGATCAATACGATAAATCGCAAGCCCATACCCACCTAAAAAACCAAATACATACATCAACCCATACCAGTGGATCTGGATGAATCCTAAGTCCAAAGCAACAGGATCAATCAATGGATAAGTCATGCTACCGAGTTCCAAATGAGCCGGATTGACAGGACCGCAAGGAAACATGCGAATAGCCGCTGTAATAACTTTTGATCCAGTGAATGCGCGAAGCGAGCGCCTAAACGCGCAGATAAAGTCGAAGTCGCAATAATCCCCAAAAATGCGGGCAAATAAACATAACCAAAGGCCCAATCAGGCCGTTCAGGATGGTCTAGACCAGCGATGATAAATGAGATTGCTCCAGCAAACGCGGTCGGAATTCCGAACGCTGAGGCTGTTCCAATGGCATAACGGACCGGTGCACCATGTGATGTCATGAAGGGCACGGTTAATGCGCCACCAGCGATACCCATCATCGAACTAATCCATCCCGTAAACGTTCCTGCAAAACCAAAAATAGGAATCGAGGGCATGCGAATAACGCCGCCCTCAGAATGCACCTGGTTTTTAATAAACAACTGAAACGACATGATGAGCAAAAACGTACCCAGCATCACGATAAGGATTTGTCCAGGCAGTTGATCAGCAGTCCATCCGCCGATAACACCACCTAAGATCAAAAAAGGTCCCATCTTAATGACCCAGGGCCACATCACTGCACCTTTCCTGTGATGGGCCAAGGTCGAGCTCAATCCAGTAAATACGACGCAAGCTAGGCTCGTTCCGATAGCTAAGTGAGCCATAACTTCACCATGCATACCGATAAATTCGAAACCCAAAAGCAGCACGGGGACAAAAATAATCCCACCGCCAATGCCAAACAGCCCAGCAAGAAATCCTGCAACAACACCTAACGGAAAATAAAGCAAGAATTCTGTCATGCGATTCCCACTTCAAGAGATTCACGTAAATTTGGAGGGACTAACAAATTCAAATCCTTTTCAATGAATGCTTGAGCGACTATTCGTAATACTTGAACACCAGATTCCCGCGTTAACGCCTGTGCTGCGAGCGAGCGACACTCTGCCGAACTGAAGGCCCCTAGAGCACGCTTGACTTGCGCCAGCGCAGCCGAGGACATCGACAACTCATTGAATCCGAGACCCACCAACAGAACCGCTGCCAGTGGGTCGCCGGCCATTTCACCGCAAAGTGCCACGGGGATTTGCGCCTGAATCCCAGCTTTTGATGTGATCTCAAGCGCTCTCAAAACTGCCGGATGAAAGCCGTCAAACATATCAGCAACTCGCGCATTCGTGCGATCCACTGCTAGCAGATATTGAGTTAAATCATTTGAGCCAACCGAGAGAAAATCAGCTTCTTTTGCTAATTCAGGCGCGATGTAGACAGCGCTCGGAACTTCAATCATCACACCAACCTGTGGAGCTATAACCGGATGGCCTTCTGCAGTTAGCTCCAACACGACACGCTCGATGAGCGCCTTTGATGAACGAAGCTCTTCAAGCGTTGTGATCATTGGCAAAAGAATCCGCAGATTGCCAAGACCTGAATCAGCTCTCAGCATCGCACGAATCTGCGTTAGAAAAATTTCGGGATGATCGAGGGTGACCCGAATACCTCGCCAACCCAAAAATGGGTTTTCTTCTTCAATTGAAAAATACGGAAGGCTCTTGTCACCGCCAATATCAAGCGTCCGCATCACAACGGGCATCGGAGCATACATTTCAAGCTCAGCACGATACTCACTTTGCTGCTCGTCTTCTGTTGGAAATCGAGACCTAGAAAGAAAGATAAATTCAGTACGATACAGTCCAACGCCATCAATCCAGCTCCGCTGGCGATCTGACAGCTCTCCGAACGGGCCAGCATTCAACATCAAGTGTACATGCTGTCCATCCGATGTCGCTGCAGTTCCCGGCTCGACCTGCTCAAGGTCCATTTCCAAAATTGCCGCATCATCAATAGCCCGCTGATACTCAGCCAACACATGTTCAGATGGCTCAACGATCACTTCTCCTCGCCATCCATCCACAATCAAATGAGCGCCCTGGATGTCACCTAAAGGCAAATCCACAGCACCCATCACCGCAGGGATACCTAGACTTCGAGCCAAAATAGCCACGTGTGAATTTGCAGAGCCTTTCACTGAGACGATTGCTTTCAGTGAACCTGTATCAACCTCTCCAAGCATGACTGGAGTCACGTCCTCAGCGACCAAAATGACATCATCGGGATATTCGAATGATTCCGACTGCTCATGTAACAGCTTGGCTAGAATACGCCGACCCAAATCAAGCAGATCGGTCGCACGTTCTTTTAGATACGCATCATCCATTGCCTCAAAACGCGCAACCAGATCGAGAACGACATATTTTAAGGCGGTAGGGGCTGTCTCCCCCGATCGGATTCGCTGACACACTTCACCACTTAATGTGTGGTCTTCAAGCATCCGCAAATAGGTGTCAAAAAGTGCCGTCTCTTTGCGTGCCAAGTGCGCTGAGAGTGAGTCACTAATCTGTCGAAGCTCTGCTTTAACTTCGCTTAAGGCCGTTTGGAATTCTTGAAGCTCGAGCTCAGGATCATCGGTCTTCGCATCCTTCACACGTCTTAAAATCGCAGGCGGTTGACGCACAAACGCGGTCCCTGTTGTAACGCCTGAGACACCTGCAACACCCTTAAAATGGACATCAATCGGTTTTTCGCCGTCTGTATGACTTAAGTGAAGTCGACCAGAGACCTTTGCATGAGCAATCAGTGCAGAAATCTGTGCAGCGACTGTAACCAGCAATGCCTCTTCATCGTCACTGAACTTTCTCTGAGTTGTTTGCTGGACAACCAACACACCCAGAATCTCCCGCTGGTGAACGATCGGAACGCCCAGAAACGACTGAAAGATCTCTTCACCTGTTTCCTGCAAGAATCGAAACGCCGGATGATTCGGCGCATCATCTAAGTTCACCAATTCGCCACGACTACCAACGGTTCCGACAAGGCCTTCTGTCTTTGCCAAACTTGCGCTACGCACTGAATCGGGATTCAAACCGTCTGTTGCCATGAGAAGCCAACGATCTGTTGACTCATCCAATAAATAAACAGAACACACACCTGTCTGCATGGTGTCTTTGATTCGCGTCACGATGATCGTGAGCGCTTCGTCTAAAGTTGCCGCATCGGTGACCGCCTGAACGAGGCGTCGAAGGATGTCTAACATGCCATCGGACCGAACCAACGCAATGCAGGAGCAAGCTCCGTCATAGCTTGGCGATACACGTCCCGCTTAAATGGAATAACTTGACCTAACGGATACCAATAGCTGACCCATTGATAGGCATCGAACTCGGGATGATCAGTAGCATCAAAGTTCGGCTGAATAAAGGGGTCATTCAGTGCCAACAGATACCATCGCTGCTTTTGACCCACACAGGTTTTCTTGCCGCGAGGTCGAATCAGTGACTTCGGCAGCCGATAGCGGAGCCATCCAGCCGTCTGGCCCAGCACAAATACTTGATTCTGTAAGATACCGAGCTCTTCATGCAGTTCTCGATACATTGTCTCCTCAGGGGTTTCTCCGGCTTTCATCCCACCTTGAGGAAATTGCCATGCATCTTCCCCACGTCGTCTGGCCCACAGAACGGAGCCGGTCGGATGCGCGAGAATAATTCCCACGTTTAGCCGAAAACCGTCCTGATCAATCATGACTTGAAACTCCCTTAAAACCCTCGCATTCTTTCAACTTTTAACAAATCACTCAATCAAACAAGACAAATTCTATGCAACTTGCCATTTTCGACCTCGACCACACCCTTCTTCCATTCGATAGTGACAAGGCATGGAACCAATTCTTGATCGATATCGACGCTGTCGATGAAGCCTACTACCACGACAATAATGAGCGGTTTTATCAAGATTACCTCGATGCCAAACTCGACATCCGCGCATATCAACGATTTGCATGCGAAGTTCTACAAAACTATCCAATCGAGCAAGTAACAGCTTGGAGAGATCAATACATCCAAGACATTGTTCGTCCACAACTACAGATTAAAGCTCTAGAGTGCATCCAAGCCTATAAGATCGAGGGCTTCCATACACTCATCATTTCAGCGACAAATACATTCATCGTAGAACCGATCGCTAGCCTCCATGGTGTTGAAAGCTACCTCGGTTGCGAATTTGAGGTTGTTAATGGCAAATACACTGGCGAACTAACAGGTATCCCAACGTATAAAGAAGGAAAAATCGCGGCACTCGATACGTGGCTTAGCTCACAAGGCGCCAAAGCAACGGCCATTCATTTCTATTCAGACTCGATTAACGATCGACCGCTCCTTGAGCGAGCTGACCAGGCATTCGTCGTTGATCCAGATCAGTCATTAGCCGAACTTGCCAAAGATCAAGGGTGGCCAGTGATACAGTTTGCAGACTAGTTGGAGTCTGCCATGAAGCATATCGGTTATTTCACCCACTCAGATTGCATGATTCATGATATGGGACACATGCACCCCGAGAGTCCCATGCGACTGCAAGCAATCGATACCCGTCTGCAAGCCCAGGGTTTAATGCTCGATCTGACGCGATTCGATGCAGAGCCGGCTGAACTCGATCTCATAGAAAGAGCGCACCCTCATCAGTACGTTCATGAAATCGAGCAAATAGGGTATGACGCGATTAATGGTGATTTAATTCCTGTCGATGGTGACACATCGATGGGTCCCGGATCGCTCCGAGCCGCGCTACTTGCTGCCGGCGCTGGATGCCAGGCCGTTGACCATGTGATGGCAGGTAATATTGAGCGCGCGTTCTGCGCGACCAGACCTCCAGGACATCATGCTGAAAAATCGTTGGCCATGGGATTTTGCTTATTCAATAACGTGGCTGTTGCTGCCTTACATGCGATCGAACACCACGGGCTTGAACGCGTCGCCATCATTGATTTTGATGTTCACAACGGCAATGGAACCGTCGACATTTTTAAAGATGACGAACGTGTGATGGTGTGTTCTTCGTTCCAACATCCGTTTTATCCCAACAGACACTTTGATACCCCAGGCGAGCATTTGATTCTCACGCCTATTAATGCGGGATCTGATGGTTTGGAATTTAGAAAGAAAGTCGAAAGTGATTTCTTCCCAGCACTCGATCAGTTCAAGCCAGAATTAATTTTGATTTCAGCAGGCTTCGATGCACACACAGAAGATCCACTTGGTGAGTTGAATCTCGTTGAAGATGATTATCGTTGGATCACAACATTAATAAACGATATCGCTAACCGTCATAGTCAATCACGTATCGTATCTATCCTCGAAGGTGGGTATCATCTCGGAGCGTTGGGCCGAAGTGTGTGTGCCCACATCGAGATGATGCTTCATGACTAATTTATCTGACTATCAAAAAGTACTGACACCGAATTACGGCTTACCTCCCACAATTATTGTGAAAGGACAGGGCTGTGAACTATTTGGACAATCGGGCGAACGATACTTAGATCTCGCTGGCGGAATTGCGGTAAGCGCATTAGGTCATTGTCATCCCGATGTTGTGAAAGCCCTAGTCGAACAAGCCAATAAGGTGTGGCACCTTTCAAATGTGCTGGCAAACGAGCCAGCAATCGAACTCGCGAAGGCTCTTGTAGCGGCCACATTTGCAGATCGCGTGTTTTTTTGTAATTCGGGAGCAGAAGCTAATGAGGCTGCTATTAAAGCAGCTCGAAAAGCAGCGTTCGACTTACACGGACCTGAAAAGCACGAGATTATTGCTTTTAATGATGCATTTCACGGTCGAACTATTGCGACCGTAACTGCCGGCGGTCAGCCAAAATACAGAACCGGCTTTGGGCCCATGCCAGAGGGTTTTACACACCTTGCATTTAACGACTGTAATGCGCTGGAAGCTCAAATTTCGGAGAAAACTTGTGCCGTAATGGTTGAGGCGGTGCAAGGGGAAGGAGGAGTGCGCCCGATTTGTCCTACATTTTTCGAGAAAATCCGCGCTGCCTGCGACCGTGTGGGTGCTGCTTTGATCGTCGATGAAGTGCAAACAGGTATGGGGCGGACTGGCAAACTGTTCGCCTATCAACACAGCGACATTACTCCAGATATTTTAAGTAGTGCTAAAAGTCTTGGTTGCGGCTTCCCCATTGGCGCTATGCTTTGTAAAGAATGGATTTCCGAACATTTAGTTGCTGGAACACATGGGAGCACGTATGGGGGAAATCCACTTGGAACTGCAATTGCTGGCAAAGCTCTCGAGATCATCAACACACCAGAGCTTCTTGCCAACGTAGTTGCTCGTGGTCAGCAATTGATGGACGGACTCAACGCATTGAACTCAAAGCATGAGTTGTTCAAAACAATTCGCGGAAAAGGCCTGCTGGTTGGCGCTGTTTTGAAAGATGAGTATAGCGGCCGCTCTGGCGAACTCTCCGCGTTAACCATGAAAGAAGGGCTTATGACCCTTGTTGCTGGGCCCAACGTGCATCGATTTGCACCGCCTTTGATCATTTCAGACACTCAGATCGATGAGGCGTTAGATTTACTTGATCACGCATACAGCAACTTTAACAAACAGACTTAATTGAACCGATTACGCTACACTGGAATCTATGAAGATGTATCGAACTAAATCACGACTTTTGTTTGCGGCAATCGCTTTCTCTCTATCCCAAGCAACGATGGCTTTCGATGTTGCAGGACTTAAAATTGGCGATACGGTTGATGACTTCCAGA
>Ga0181560_10002031_pt1 | contig 18910 bp, 17 predicted proteins | sample 011ome_20_FD_133751 | JGI IMG/M metagenome (GOLD analysis project Ga0181560, IMG submission 133751) | Coastal salt marsh microbial communities from the Groves Creek Marsh, Skidaway Island, Georgia - 011509CT metaG (megahit assembly) | ecosystem: Environmental > Aquatic > Marine > Intertidal...
ACGCCTTCCGAAGTCATCTACCCCGCGATCGGATTCAGGACCGTGTCGAACGCGCTGGTGGGCTCAAACCGTCGAGTTTCAGCCATCGTGAGCGGAACCACTCTTCTCTTGCCGGAGGCAGTCGACGAGGGGCCATGGAATATAAGGGTAGGTGACCCCGCCACAGGCGGGGTCCTGCGCCAAGACTCGAACCATGTTCTGGTCCGCATGCGGCAATCCAGCCCGACACTTAGCCGAGGGATTTTTGTCGGCAGCTGGTCGCCCCACAACTGGTTCCACTGGACTATCGACACGTTGCCGTCAGTATTCTTGACCCGCTACTTACCGAAGGAGTTTGATGATTTTCCAATCCTACTTCCGGAATCTTTCCACGCTCGTGCCGCGTGGGGAGAACCCTTGGGTCTCGTTCTAGGACAGCGAAAGGTGAAGCTCTTGCGAGAGAACCAGTACACGGCTGTCAAGAACCTTGTTTGGGTCGATAGCCCTACGTGCCCAGGTCCCTTGCCTACGCGTGCCCCATCCGGGCCCAGGTTTAGCCTGCACCGCACAGCAATGCTGGCATATCGAGACCACGTTCTGGAGGGCTTGGGCCTTGACGCACAGGGATTTACCCAGAGTCGGCGCATCTTTCTGGCGCGGGCCCACGGAAGCTACCGCACCTACAACCAAGAAGAGGCTCTGAAGATAGCGGCGGAGTTTGGCTTCGAACCTGTGTATTTAGAAACTCTCTCGTTCAAGGAATCTGTAGCCGTAATGCTCAACGCAAGCGCGGTGATGGGACCTCACGGCGCTGGATGGGCCAACGCCCTCTACTGTAGGCCCGGCACCATCGGAGTAATGTGGACGTGGGACGAATCACGGCACGACAACTGGTTTGCCAATATAGGAAAACTGGCCGACATTGACTTCAGCACCCTCTTCACAGGAAGCATCCACACCAACGGACACAATGTGGATCCGCGCCAACTCCGTGAGCATCTCAGGCAGCGGTTTAGCAACAACTGAATCGGCTGGGCGCTAACCGGGATACTGAATCCGAAAGTACAGGACAGGCTCAGCTCCGTAGCTATGTTTGTCGTCGCCTCGCCGAGGGCTATTCGCGCCATTGAAGTCAAAGGTTTGGTTTCCCCGCTCACGTGAACGTCGAAGCGCTGTGTAGACTGCGAGAGGCCCTACACCAGCATTCCTGTAGTCACTTCTGAGGAAATTCAGCACGAGGTTGGATGTGCTCGCACCATCGAGAACGAAATTCGCAGCAACACATTCTCCAGTGTTCGAATCGACCACGCCCGTGATGTAGGCGTCCCCAGAGTTCACCAAGCTAAAAAGCGTTGGCATCGTCGCCGACTCGCTCGCGTCTTCTAACTCGCCCTGACTCTCAATCGTGTGACGCCGAAGGGTCGCAAAGGTGTCCTCTGGGACGTCACTTACGATTGTGAAAGTGCCAGAAGACTCGGCTTTCCGGATTTCTCGGCGCCGAAGCTCGCGCATTGAAGAGAGCAAAACGTCATCGCTTCGAGAGCCCAAGTCTCTAAGCTGCGCGCTATACCGGGCTGTAATGCGGAATCGTTTGTCAGGTTCACCACCGTAATTCCACCAATCGAAGACTCTCACATCGGTGAAGCTGGGGTGAAGCTCGCAGGCGAACCCGCCACTTTCCTCGAAAAGCACCTCGAATGCCGAATGCAACATAGTAGTCGAGTCAGAAAGTTGCGATGAAACGGAACGTTCGGAGGCCTCACGCGACCACATCGGGCCAAAGTAGTAACTCCACGGCGGATTCACCCGTTCTCCGGTAGCGGAATACGCCACCGGCCAGAGCAAGAAGGGTGTGTTGCCTTTCAGAACCGATAACCATCTGACTCGAGCCGAGAATTGGGAAGCTAATCGAGGATGGTTAAATGCTGTCGCTTGAGGGCTTGATAGCCAAAAAGCTTCTGCAGCCTCGGTACTAAACTCCTCGCAACGGATGGTCATAATGCCAACCTAGTGTCTAAGAGGCAAGGGGGCGGAACTATGCGGGTTGCGCAGGTTGCGCGGAACGTAGATGGTGAAGCTGAGGTTAGGGTGCCAACCTTCTTCCTGGTAGATCAATTCGTATCCGGCACTAACGACGGTCTCGTGAGCAACGGGATTGCTATAGACAATCCCTACAACTCGACCGTATGTTTCTCTCAGCAATTTTGAGAGTGTTTCGGCGCCGAAGGGGTTGTACAGCCAGAGCAGGATTTGCGGATGTTCATCAAGCGAAAGTTGGGCTGCATCCTCTATGACAATTCGAACCTTCCCGGTCAAGCCAGCCTTCGCTAGATTCTCTGAAGCTACTCCACATAGAACCTCCGAGATGTCTACCGCCAGTAGGTCTCCACTGGCGATTCGGGCTCTTCGGAGTTCCTGTGCCCAGACAATGCAGACCTTCCCCTTCCCCGCCCCGACATCGACGAAAGTGCTTCCTAATGCCTGAGCCCCCAGCGTTTGTTTGACGACTCGAAATGCTTTCCGAATCGTCACTGTCCATGACGGCAGGTAATCGACCGAATCTCCCAGGAGGTCAGGGGGCACCCCCGCCACTTTGGAGGGCATCGATCTCGCGGTGTTTAGACCAGTTCGAAGGTCAAAAAAAGTGGTATTCATAAAATAGATGCCAGCCCGAGGCACCCCGTAAGAACGTGCGAACTGAACAAATCTGCCCAACCGGCCTAGTTTTGACACTTTCAAGCTTAGACCCGCCATCATCTGAACTATTAGGGAAGGTTTGACAAACCCAAACCAGTTGGTCTGTGGAAGATGCACTCTCCCTTTGTCGACCTTGTCTGCTGAAGCCTACGGACTAGAGCCAAAGCAAGGCCTAACCCAGTCTCAGTACTTCTCACTACCGACTCGGACAACTGTCGTGCTAAATCTACCCGCCCGCCCAGTTTCAAAGAGCAATTTCGGCACCATTTGATTTATTCCTAAGAACTTCAGTGGGTGCGAAATGCATAACACCAAGTTCATCAGAACAGCTGACCTTTTACGCTCTTGCATTGCCCAAAACCACTCGTCCTGAGCCCTTCGGGTTTCAGCGTCAACGATATGGGCCCGCCGGGGTTCAACAACTTCCCGTAGAGAGGAATTTGGAGGGATTCAAACGGGCAGGCCTACCAAAGAAGCAATCAAACAAAACTAGGCTTGCAACATGCCACTCTCTTTCAGCCGGAGCCTGGATGGGTCTCTCAAGACACTTGCCAACACGCCGGCCGGCCTTCCAGTAAGACTCAGCTACGACGTATGGCATGCGAGGAACGAACATTCAAGAGTCCGCTCCTGGTCAAACTCACTTGGAATTCCCCCACTCGAAATTTCACGATGGCGCCCCCCAAAAGGTCCAGATGAAACGCTGTATCTGCTGGGCAATGGAGAGTCCGTGGAACTACTATCTGATGTTGCGTGGGAACGAATCGGCCAAGGTTTTTCGATCGGTATTAATGCCTGGCCTATTCACGACTTCGTCCCTGATGCTTATGCTTTCGAGCCCTTCGATCCGGAGTCCATAGACTACGTCAAGCTTTTCTCGCACGTCTTGCATGAGGCTCGGATTGAAACGGCGAGGCCTAGGCTTCTCTTGTTCCGACCCCACCGTTCGCTTGATGCTGAGCGATATCTAAAGATTCCAGCGAAATTGAGGAAGCGTAGTCGGCTGTACGGTCGAGTTGTTCCATCCACTAATCGCTCCGGGGAGCTGGCAAGAGAGATTCATTCTTTGCATCAGCTGATCCGCGCACGATTCATTAGTGACTCGCTTGTGGTTGATCTGGGAGGAACGGTCATCCGTCTTATTTCGTTGGGCATTCAGATGGGTTTCAAAAGAATTGTTCTCGTTGGAGTCGACCTCAATGGAGGGTCGTACTTTTGGCAAAGAAACGCCAGTTACCTAGAGCGTCGCGGGTTGGGAAGCTTTACAACTGGATTTCATCGTCCTGTCCATGAGACCATGATCCGAGGGGACAAATCTTTCATAGCCTATGAGGTCATCGAGGCGCTTCACAATACGTTTGGTCGGACCGGAGGGTCGCTGACAGTGGCACATTCCTCTTCCTCGCTTGCAGACTTTTTGCCAATTGAAGAATGGGGAAGCCCGGTTAGCTAGTCCCGAGCCTCTGAACGCTGAATCGGACGGTCAACTCGTGCCCTATAAAGACAGATCTCGGCGGTGGATCTAGAGCCGGCGACCATCCAAAGCGGCCCGCGCAATGTTGGCGTAAAGATTTCTAGACTCTCTCTTAAAGTTGTAGAACCGCGGAGTTCGACCATAAGAAAAGACTTCTTCGTAGGTCATTGAATCCAATCGTTCGATATCCGCCTGTGACAAAGAAAAAGTTGCTTCGTTCAGAGAATGGTTGGTGGTCCAAACAATCGTCTGGGCGTGGGCCCCGCGCCCACTGCCCACAGTTGCCAAACCGAAGGTTAGAGGCGACTCCGCGATCGCCATGACCGTCTTGTACACATCCCCGTACCAACGACCGTGTTCCACCAAACCGGCGTTTCTAGCCTCCACAATTTTCTCCGGATTCGGGTCAGCAGACCACCTATCAGTGGGCCGGACGTCATCAATCACGATAATGCCACCCGGGTTCAATAGTTCCAGACTGTTTTGAAAGTCCCTGAGAGTCTGTTTCCACTCATGCAACCCGTCAAGGTAAATCAAGTCAAACTTCAGCCCCTCCGCATGGTCTCGGAAAAACTCATCAGACGTGCTTTGAATTACCCGCACATGATCGGGCAGAGCACTCATTGCGAGGTCAGGTCTCGGATCGACCCCCAAGACTTCATTTGCCTTAACTGCAAAAAGGGTAGCACCGGACGCGATTCCGATCTCCAAGTACCTGGGCTGTTGACAGTTCATCCGGTCCAAGATGATATTCAGGCGTGCTGGACGAATTGTCGGCATAGCCCCAGACCACGAACGATTCCTCACGACCGCAAACGTAGCACGAATAGGGACTAAACATCTCCGGTCGTAAAGTGCTACGCGCACCCAAACCTGCTGCGTTCACTTAGTCAACTTGTTGCTTGTGGTGGCTCGACTGCGCAAGCGCTATATGAAATTCTGAAAGAAGATTGCCCAGGTCCGTTATAGGCTGTGAGCGTCCAAACATTAGGACAGTGTCAAGTGGAAAGGGAGCGCCTACCATAACTAACTCTGGCGACTTAGAGGCCGGCCAGCGCATGTTCGAGTTGTGCAAGGAACTCTGGCCGTTGAACCGGAGCCTCACCGGACCCGGCAACCGAGAGACCCTTCAGATTCTGGCTAGAGAATTCCCAGAGATTGAAATTTTCGAAGTGCCATCGGGCGTAGAGGCCTTCGATTGGAACGTGCCTCAGGAATGGTCTGTGAACGAGGCTTGGATCAAAGGCCCTGCGGGTGAAGTTATCGCAGATTTTTCGGTAAACAATCTCCACCTTGTTGGATACAGCTCCCCCGTGCACGCCCGCCTTAGCCTTGAGGAGCTTCAGTCGTTCTTACATACACTCCCGGCGCAACCAGATGCCATTCCATATGTGACTAGCTACTACAACCAGACCTGGGGTTTTTGTATTTCCGAAAATCAGCGACAAGGCCTTGCACCCGGGACCTACGAGGTTCTGATCGATTCAAAGCTATTCTCTGGAGCGATGAGTTACGGGGAAATTTTCTTGCCCGGGGAAAATAAGTCCGAAGTTCTTCTCTCGACATACATTTGCCACCCTTCAATGGCAAACAACGAGCTTTCAGGAATAGCTGTCTCGCTCCAACTGGCAAGAGATTTGAAGGAGATGAAACAGCGAGAAAATTCTTACAGGGTTCTCTTTCTTCCAGAAACGATTGGGGCCATCTACTATCTGTCCCAGAATCTAGCCAATCTTCAAGAGAATGTCATCGCAGGATACGTTGTCACTTGCGTCGGGGACGAGAGGGGCTTCTCTTACGTCCCATCCAGGAAAGGGGACTCTTACGCGGACAAAGTCGCACACTATGTTTTGGATGGTCTTAAGTCCGAGGTCACTTTTTATGAGTGGAAGGACCGTCAGAGTGACGAGCGACAATATTCGGCGCCCCTCGTCGATCTGCCAGTCGGAAGCATAATGAGGTCTAAATACGGTTCTTATCCCGAGTACCACACTTCCCTAGACACTCTTGGAGACGTCGTCACACCTGCAGGCTTGGCCGGAGCTCGCAATATCTACTTAGAGGCGCTCAGAATTATCGAAGCCAATTTCAAACCTTTGGCCACGACTTTTTGCGAACCGCAATTAGGGAAGCGAGGGCTGTATCCGAACATTGGCAAGAAGGGTGTCTATGAGGATATTAGAGTTTTGCGAGACCTCCTGTCTTGGTCGGACGGATCAATCTCGCTCTTAGAAATTGCGCAAAAGTCTGGACACGATTTCTGGGCTCTGCACGAGAGCGCTACCCTGCTCCTCAACGAGGGACTAGTTCAGAACAACTCAGTTCGGACCTGAATCGCCGAGCTACCGGAGTTAATTAGCTTCGATGGCCCAGGACAAACCGATAGACACTATCGAAGAATCGTGACGCAATCTTTGACACCCAGTCGGGACGGATTAGTATCGTGTTCCGAAACCAGGCTCTCGAAACTCCGGGTACTCCAATCTTTGGAACTCGCCAATCATCTCCGTAAATATGGGAAAGCAATTCATGGGCGTTGTTAGGTACTGAAAACTTCGACCCCCTAAGATCTTGGGTCTCCATTGATCGCAAATACTTATAGCGAATGACGTGCGTAGAGCAAGTGAGGTAACCGCGGAGTAACCCCCTACGCCTTACGAAAACGCAAACATCTACCAGAACCCCCATTTTCCGAAAACGAACCAGGTCTTTTCGGTTGGTCCAATATACAATTTCGAAGCCCTCAGCCTGGATATCACGGACTGCGGCTCTCCACTTCTCTGGATCAGGACTCGTGAGACCAAGATCGATATCCTTGTCGTGGGGGATAAAATCGCCAGACCGGACCGCCCCAAGCAGCGCACCGTAGTGGAGCCAGGGTTCAAGACCGTGATTTCGGAAGGTACGCTGTAATTGAAGCAATACCTCCAGCCCAATGTCTGGATCAAAAGTCTTCAACGAATAACTCTCATTCTGGATTTTTTCTCGGCATCCTTCATGAGGCCTTGGCTAGATGTTCTTCTCGACAACAGTGTAAAGCAGAAATGAGCTCTCCGAGATACCCTCTTTCCATCTGCCTTCCATCCAATTATTCCAATACAAGGGAGCTACGAGAGAACGAACTCCCTCCCGCGAAAGATGCCAGGCAGCCCACCATGAAAACGAACTAGGGGATAGTATCCCAGCATCACAGCTCAGCATTTCGCGAAAAGCTTCTGGGTATGACCCTGAAAAGTTGACCACTGTTCCCGGAAAACCAGAAATTTCTGCCATATTTTCAGATGCATCGGAGATTACGACAAACTCGCACTCACCAAGGCGTTGCTGCATTTTGAGCATTTCCTGTATGAACCAGGACTCAGGAACCGCAGCTGGGTTTTCTTTAGATGGCCAGTGTAGAAAGTCACCCCTCCGAATGTGCACAAAGCACCTCGGCAAGTTACTCGGTGCAATTAGGGGAGACGGAGCCCGCAGGTGGGACAGATTCTTGCCAAATAAATGTGTCTCAACCATGGACGGATCAAAATATCGTTCGTCATTCGGATATGAGGCCACCAAGACATAGATTGGAAACATGCCCGCGATGCGAACTATTTCTCTGTTCTTGCCACTTCCGGAATAGGAGAGCTGCCCGACCAATCTCATCCAAGCGCACAACTCGAGGACACGAAAGATTCGCTTGGTCGCTTGCCTGCCCAACCGACTGATAAACCGCAGCCGCGCCACCGGGAGCGGTGCGAAAACGTTTAGGAATTCCTCAAAGCCAAGGCCAAGGAACAACTCGCGACCACGGAGATGTGAAGCGGAAGCCGCGACCTGGAAAATCTGATTCCCTAATCGTCCCATTGAGCGGGCAATGATCATCCTGGGCCTCCATGTCAACCTAAACAAACTCTCAAGAGAATCCAAGCTATCCGAACTGCGGTGAAATATTGGGGTTTTGCAGAGCCAGATTCAGGAAGAGTCAGCGAGGATAGCTTCTTCGAGTTGCGGGTTGTGCTTGTTCAAAGCGTGAACCCCCGCCACGCTCGGCAACGGGCTACCAACTGTCCAACCCCGTGCCTCCGTTTCCATAAACAATTGGCGAGCAAATTCGGCATTAGCAACACGAATTCCAACAAATGGAGAGAAAAACGAGAAAACCAAGTCTTCGTTGATTCGATTTCGCAAGGGAGGGATGAGCCTCGAGGCACGTCGGAACGCTGAAATCCGCCTGAGTGAGAGTCCCCCATTTCCAACAGCCACTCGTCGTCGAATACCTACCCCTCGACCCGATACAAGCTCTTGCCTAAATGGATTCCAAGTCATCTGAAATGCTGGGAACCAAGGGGAGCCAATGTAGTCCAGGTTTTCAAGTACCGAATCGGGGATTTTCTTTCGAACAATTGCGTCAAGCTGGTAGAGAAACATCACACCATTCTTTCTAAACCGGTCATAGAACGACTGCGTCAACATGAGATTGCTGTAATTCTCCTGACTCCGAAACCAACTCTCGGCGAAGAACTCCACCCGGCCTCGACCTGCTATCGAAACATATCTTGATACATCGAGACCCTCCGGTGCCATGAACACCAAATCCGCATCGAGAAAATCAGCAGAATGACGCAGCCGGGCTTCCTCGAGGGGAGTTGGCAATTCACGGTACGTCGGGACAACCGTTACTCTTTCAGCACTCATTCTAGATCTGTGCTCTTTTCTCTCGAGCTGACCACTCTGACCCCCTCGAAACCAACTCACTCCGTAATTCTTGTCAACTGCTTCGCACCACAGGGGAACGGCCCCGCTTATTCTTAGGTGCGATTAGCGGGCCAGGGCTTGGACCCCCTGGGGTTAGAAAGAACTCAGATGTGAATTCTTCCCAACGCGGGTGCGTGAAGCTCATCAATAGGCAGTCGTTTGATGGATAAGGAAGTACCATTAGCCTCCAATCGCCTCCGGAAAGATTCAGGGCCTTCTGGAGCCAAATGGCATTGTCTTTTCGGCTGTCAAACAAAATGACTGTGTTGTTCTTCACAAGATTCTGCACGATTACATCAGCGGCCACCGAAGACTGCTCGTTAAGCGGCGGTCCGTCGATATAGATGAAATCCGCTGGCTCGAGGTGAATGTCGTGGAGCCAGACATGCTCACCCGTCGCCGGCCAGGCAGTCAACTTGGCAACTGCATGCTTTACATTTTTGACTTCCTCCGAGGAGAAGCCCGCGTTGCGTAAATACTGTCTTGTCTTCGAGGCAAAAAAGTCGCTACTTTCAACGGAAGTGAATTCTCCAGGGGAGCTCATCCCTACCACCGTAGAGTTCCCAGATCCAAACTCGATCGTGCGGGATGGGTTAAGAAATCTCATCATCCTCGCCTGCTGAAGCAAGTCCCACAGGTCAGGCCGCAGGGCAGAATCCTTCGACGAAGCCTCCCAATACTTTGATATCCGGTGCATAAGGAGGCTGAACTCTTGACCCGGCAAAAGCCCCCATAATTGGATGCGAATGGAAGAGGACGCCATCGCGTCAAAAGACCAATTAGGTGGGACAGACCCGCCCGGGAACTTGAAACCGAGGAAAGGGTTCTGCTGGTTCCGAAAATACACGTGCACAAGTTCGAGAAGTAAACGACCAAAAAAACGAGAATTCTTAATAAGGGCTGAAATCATTTTTCCACCCTACAGCCCGGTGGCCCAGCAAGCTCCTACTTCTTGACCCTGCACATAAGGAGTGAAATCCATCCTCAGGGTTCCCTGCGCAGTCTCAAAAATTCTCTTCACGGAAAGTGAGACTCACTGCCACGGTGGTAATCAACCGATGCCATCCGGAAACCTTAGCTCCGATTCTCTCTATGGCTTTGCGCAGGAATTAATGAACTCCTCCGCGCGCGCGAAGTCACTTTCTGAATCAATGTCTACGTCGCGATTTTCCTCAATATGTAGAAGCTTCACTTTTCCAGAAATGAAGCTCATGCTGTCGAGAAAGCGATTGACCTTGAACGCATACAGTAGGCCTGCCCGACGAAACCAAGGCTCCCTTTCTTGTCTTCGGGCGAAGGATTCGCTCTCATCGCCCGCTATTTCCAACCGGTCTCCACGCATTCGGTACATGATTGATGGGTGAAAGTGTTCCGGTACTCTGGACACCGTGAGGACTGAATCTGCCTGTCCATCAGACAACATCTCCAGAGCCTCATCAATATCTTTCGAAGTCACGAAAGGGCTAGTTGCTTGCACGAGGACTACGTGATCGAAGTAACGCCCCTGTGACTCCATCTCCGACAACACGTGCCGAACGGTCTCTGCTACTCGGGAAGTAGACGTGGCCAAACCGTGAGGCCTCAAGGGCTCTGATGCAAGCCCAATCTCAGTGGCAATCGCTGCCATTTCCTGTGAATCAGTAGAGCAAAAAGAATAGTTGACCCTCGACGAAACGAGAGCCTCCGCAGCCCACGCCATCAGGGGTCGCCCCCCTAGATTGCGAACGTTTTTTCCCGGAACTCCTTCAGACCCTGCCCTCACTGGCAGAATTCCCAAAGACCTACCCAATCTCATCTGGAAATTCCCGTGGCCGGTTCGAAAGATGAAACCAAGAATCTCGCCATCGCTAATTGTGTCACTTCAAATCCTTGACTCGTGCACCCTCCTAGGTGCGGCGTAATTGTGACGTTGTAGCCTTCGCGCGCAAGGGTGACCAGCGGATCGGACTCAATTCGCCAGTCTCGCAGGTTTTCTCCAGAAACCACATCGGCTGCATAACCCCCCAGGTGCCCGGACTTTACTGCAGACGCAATCGCTGCTTCAGATACAAGTTCACCTCGGGAAGTATTAATCAGAAATGCGCCGGGTTGCATCATTTGAATTTCAGGCGAACCTAGGATTTGAGCACCGGAGTACGAGGCGTGGATAGAGACAATGTCTGACTCCGCCAGAACGTCCTCGAATGTGCTCATTCTGAGACCAGGTGGTGCCACTTCTAACGGATCGAATGCATGGATTCGAAGTCCCAGAGATTGAGCCATGTCCCCAACCATCCGGCCTATCCTTCCGTAGCCGAGTATTCCTAGTTTTTGCCCTCGAAGCTCTGGGCCGAAAAATTTCATCCGATCCCAAAGGTTCGGACCGACAACCGAAAGGTGAGACTGTGTAATGCGCCTAGCCGCAGCGAGAATCAGCCCAACGGTCAGCTCAGCTGTCGACCTCACACCAGCGATGTCGTCTTTTATGGATCTAAGGGAGACTAATTCCACCCCTCTCGAATCTAAGTAAGCAGAATCAATATGGTTGGTTCCGGTGGTGACTGACGCAATCAGCCGCAAATTCGGAAAATTCTTGAGCAAGCCCTCGTCTAATTGGTGCCCCAAGCCAGCGACAAGTACCTCGGCATAGGAGGACGCTGCCTGAGTTGATTCCAAGACCTGGAAGCGAGTTTCCAGAATCCGCAGGGCGTCTTGAGAAAAGTAATCTGGCTCCAAAATTAGGAGAGGCGTCTTTGACATTTTGAAAGTCTCGCAGAGTATTGATCTAGGGAACGAAATAAAACTTCTTGGAAATACTAGAATCCGATTTGGTAATGATTTCAGCCATTCTCGAGCCAGCATTTCCATCACCGTAGAGATTGCTCGACTGGTAGTAGCCTCTCTTGACCTGAGCCGAAATTGCACGCTCAATCTGCTGAGCGTTGTCGCTGACGTCGACTACGTTTTCTGCCCGCTCGCGACCATTTTGCCGACTCCCAATGTTCACCGCAGGCAGGCCCAGGAAGGAAGCCTCTCTGATACCCGACGAACTATTTCCAACGATGCATTTCGCAGAACGCATTAGCCTGATGTAATCCTCCGGAGAAAAATTCCGAAAAAAATGAAAACCCTGCGAATCTTCGTTTTCTCTAAATTCCCTAAGTCGCTTTGAGACCATATCGGCTCCGGCATCAACATTTGGCCACAACCAGACGACCTCATACCCGCTAACGTCACGATATCTCTTTAGTGCCTCCAAAGTCTGGTCTACTTGGAAATAAGCTCTGTCGTATTCTGTGGTGACCGGATGTTGAGATACTAAGACGAAGGGCCGCCCGTCCTGAACAGGTCCACCTACTCCAGAGCCTAGAGCCTGAGACGAAATTTTACCGCTCGTGCTGGCAACCAGATCGATTGAGGGACATCCAACTACGTGAACTTTCGCAGGATCCTCACCCATCCGAAGAATCAATTCGCGACTCTTCTCGGTCGCCGGAAAGTGGAGATGAGACAATTTGGTGATTGCGTGTCGGACCGAATCATCAATCGACCCAGTCAACTCCCCGCCTTGTAAATGAGCGACCGGAACGTTCATATAACTTGAGGCAATAGCAGTAGATATCTGTTCGTAGCGATCTGCCACAACGATTACTACATTGGGTTTGAGTCTTTGCAGGATTCCCGCGACCTCAATGGTTGCCAACCCGGCCGACTTGGCCATTGCGACTGGCTCATCTCCCTGCAAAACGCTATGCATTTCAGCACTAATTGTGAACCCGTCTCGTTCGATAATTTTCCGAACATCACCGAACCGGGGGAGAACCGCAGAAGCTCCAACAACAACTTGAAGCTCAATTCTCGGATGGACATCCGCCGCCGCCATGAAGCTCTTAATCCGCCCATAATTTGCTCTCGAATTCACGACTACACAGGCCCGCATCAGAAGCCCTCGAAGTCTTGAAATTGGAGAATACTTCCTGCTGGTATTCGATTCTTAGGGGACAGAGTTACGGCGCTCTCAAAGAATTCCGGCGGGATACCACCACCGGGTTTCGCAAAATAGAGTTCCTCAGTCCGTATTGTCTGTCCTGGTTCGATCTCAACCTTGGTTGCTAAACTTCGACCAAACGTCGTTCTCATATCCTCAAAATTAGAAGATAACGTGTCCTTGTCGACAGGGTTGCTGTCAATTACTCTCAACTGGTCTCGAAAATCACAGAGGAAGGAGATTTCGGCAAAATCAAGAGAAGACGTTGCATCTGGGCCCTGAGATAATTTGGAAAAAGTTCCGTGGACCTCTACCATCGCAGCCCCCCGCGCGATAGCTGCTAGAGGGGATACCAACTTGCCGGAATGATCGGATAACCCGACTGGGATACCAAACCGCTCAGCAAAATCTGGAATAAGATTCAGCCCAATTTGCTCCAAAGCAGAAGGGTAGCTTGACGCACATTGCAGAAGAATTAGGTCCTTGTCTCCCTTCCCGAGAATCTCAATCGCATCTTCAATTTCTTCGATTTTGCTCATTCCAGTGCTGAGTACCACGGGCAGTTCTGACTCCCTCGCCCGCCGGAGAAACCATTTCTGAACTGCCTCGGCTGAACCGACCTTGAGGAAATCGAACTCCAACTCACTGAGTTCATCGAGCCCTCTGAGCGAAAAAGTTGAAAAACCGACCAACAAGCCAAGCTCACGAGAGTGCTCAATCAAATCCTCGACAACCTCCCGGGAAAATTCGTGCCTTTCCCAGTATTCGAAACGGGTTTCCCTCCCGTACCGTCCACGCGATCGAAAGTCCTCCAGCGAAGAAGACTCGTCTTCCGCGAAATGCAACTGGAACTTAATTGCGTCTGCCCCTGACTTTGCAGCTTCCTCGATGAACGCATGTGCCAGATTTTCGGATCCTTCGTGCGCTTGACCAACTTCAACCACAATGGAGCAAGATTGACGGTCCCATCGCGTGCTCATAGGGAGTTGCTCCGGGAAATGAGCCTGCTCGAGGGAATCTCGCCGAAAAAGCCGCTGGCGGAACAGCCGCGCGTTGCCAGCCGTAGAAGCCTTCTTTGATCGTCATCTGCAAAATCATGCATCAGTACTACCAGATCGAAAGGATCGTCCTGTGACTCCAAGTCGATAGATTGATAAGTAACCCCATCGACACTTACCGTTCCCACTATCTCGTCGAAAACGGAGACTTTCGCCGAAAGGGTGCCTAGAACCCCGATCAGCTTCAACGCCGCCGAATTTCTCATATCCGAAACGCCTCTCTTGTAGGCCAAACCTGCAACAAGAATCGACTTGTCCCTTACAGCTGTCTCGCCTCCAATAATCTCTTCTACAAATCTCTCGACAGCATTGTCATTAATTCTGATTGCGGTCGCGAGAATTTCCTGGGGAAGCCCGGTTGACACCTCGAGAGCGTTCTGCAAATAAACTGAATCCACGGGAATACAGTGCCCCCCTGCACCCGCAGTCGGAAAGAAAGGTTGAAACCCAAAAGGCTTCGTGGCCGCAGCCCGGATTACCTCGCCAAAATCGATTCCCATTCTTGTCGAAGCGAAGGCCAGTTCATTTACGAAACTGATGTTTACGAGTCGATAAGCGTTCTCGAGTAGTTTCGCAAATTCGGCCTCTCTAATTCCTCGAACCGGCACTACGGAGTCAAATACGGAAGAATAGAATTCTGCGATAACGCGCAAGGACCCTTCGGAGATTCCGGAAATTAGCTTCGGCGTCATCAAGAAGTCATCCTGCGGCATCCCCGGATTAATTCGTTCCGGCGAAAACCCCAAGAAAAAATCAACGTCAGCAACGAAGCCAGCCGCCGAAAGAATCCCCAGGAAGGGTCCTTCTGTTGTTCCAGGCGCGACCGTAGACTCAAGACAAACAGCGACGCCGCGTTTCAGAAAGCCTCGAATATCCTCGGCCGCACTCAGAACCATTTTCAGGTCGGGTTTACCTTCTGAATCATCTAAAGGCGTTGGAACGGCCACAATTACCAGGTCAGCTCTGGAGATCGACTCCGGAGAGCCGTGAATTTCCATGCCTCGAGCCAGCGCATCGAGCAGCCTTTGAGGGGAAACATCCTGTAGGTGTGAGAACCCCGAGAGAAGAGCGTCTACCTTCGCGGGGTCCCGTTCAAACCCGACAACGTCAAAACCCGCCTCCGCAAAAGCCAGAGCTAGCGGCAGGCCAACATAACCAAGCCCAACCACAGCGACACACTTAGAATTCACGACCCTTACCCTACTCTGATTGATGGCCACTCAAGAGTCCTTCAGCTGAGGGAACTGAGCAATGACCAGCTGCAAATAAGATTTGGCAACAGACCCTGTTCTGCGATTGGGTAAGGGAATGAATACCTCTCCAACGAGAAAAAGTTTCTTCGCTCTTGCAAGGAAGACGCTTGCGGTCCGTGGGTCTTTCTTTCCAAAGAAGAAGCTGATTCTTGTCGGTGTGATGCATATGCCGCACCACCAGATCGCTTTCGCGCATCTTGTAAAGGCACTGTCTGTGATCCGTCCAAGCGGCGTCAGGGCCTTCAGTGATCCGGACAACACCCGGATGAATCGGCAGCAGGTGCTACTTAGGAAGCTCCGATACCTGCTGGCGAGCCACACCGGTTCCCCTACGGAGTCAACCTACCGGTTAATGGGAGCCACGAGTCTCATCTACCCATACCTACAGGATTCGCACTCCCGTCGAAGCCACCAGGTAGTCGAAGATTTTTTCCGCGACAATCCGAGCAAATCCTCGTTAGAGGACCTTCGGATTGGAGGGGTTCTGGTCGGCGACCTCATCTACGACGATTATTTAAAGAAAGTAGATGGGACTCTCGATATGGCGGACCCGCGATTCCGGGAGCACTTCTTCGACTCAATTCGGCTTGTGTTTTGGTGGATTGACTTCTTCGATCAACACGAGGTATCCGCAGTGGTCTGCAACAGCGTTTATCGGTTGGCGATAGTTGGGCGAATCGGGCTCAAATACGGCTGCGATGTTTTCGACGCTCAGCTAGGTCGTATCGTCAGATTACGCGGCGACGGAAATCAGTTCGATGATTACCGAGAATTCCGAGAGGTATTTGCGGGTCTAGAAGGGAAACCAAAAAAGTTAGCCGAAGGTCAAGCAGCAATCGACAAAAAACTCCAAGGAGAAGCGGACTCAGCCACTTTTCATATCGATGCACCCGGAGGAGTTGTTAGCGATCAAAGGGTTCTGGGTAGTTCCGAACGGAGGAAAATACTTATCGCACCCCATTGTTTTTCCGACAGCGCCCATTCCTTCGGAAAAATGCTGTTTCCCGATTTCCATGAGTGGCTCCGATTCTTGGCAAATATTGTCAAGCACTCGAGCGACGATTGGTATCTCAAGCCGCATCCGAGAGGCCTAACTGATTTGGATGTGATCAAGGAGTTATTTAGCGAATGTTCTAATTTGGTTTTCCTTCCCCACGATGCTTCTTTAGGCCAAATTGCGAAAGAGGGTTTGGCGTTGGCCTTGACAATGCGAGGGCATGTCGCGATTGACCTTCCCCTCATGGGCGTCCCAGTTGTGACGTGCACCGAGGGGAGCAGATACCGGGATTACAGTTTCGCCATTAATGCTTCATCTGTAGACGAGTATCGGGCCTTATTGAGTGACTTAGATTGGCTCCCCTACACCATCGACGTTGATGAGTTGAGAGAATTTTACTTTATGGATAATAAGTTTTTCCACCCTAATGTCTTGATGCCTGATTTTTTGGGTGCTGGTCGTAAACTCAAAGGCGAAAGCCCACAGGCAATCTTTGATGAATTCGCGAGGCAGACCGGGCCTGAATACGTCAGGGAGACGATTCGGCAACTCGTACTGTTCGTCAAGTCACAGAAATTGCGTTTCCGCCGTATCTAGGAACCTTCGGTTGATAAAAGGACTGCTCAAGCACTTGAGGCAGACCCACTCGCCAAGGCAATTGGAAAAGGAGAGTCGGATATTCGCTAGCGCACGTCGCGACTTTCCAAATCTATTTCTGACGATAACTACGTAAGAACTTGATTGGACGCGTTCTCGCAATTGATGTCAAAAGCTTACGCAAATGGTTCTCCTTATCCCGCGCGCCATCTATCGAGGCGAGACGCTCGTAGGTGAGAAAAGCCAGCTCCTCGCTTTCTGAGACGTTGTTAGGGTGCGATAACGGGAAAATGCGCTCTAGTTCCGCGGCTGCGCGCGTGGTTTCGGACCTGGTGTGAGTCGCCGCGGAGTCGAAGCCAATGTTGGACACGAGGTTTGACGAAGCTTGTACTGACAACCCCCCATTGGCGAAGTGGGTCGCCGCCCAGCACCAAGCCCATGAGTCAAATCTCGGCTCGAAAGCAACGCGGTCAAATAGCGGTGTCCAGAACCGCTGAGCCTCGGGCGATCGAAAGAACGCGGCTACCCTATCGGTGAGTCGCGCATCTATCCACGAGTCCATATTGGCTTCATACAGGTTCCACGCACGCTTCCAAGTTGCCCAACCCCAGACATGAGGAAATCCAAGAAAAAAATAGCTCGACCCGTCTTGAGGCGTAACTGCGAGAGAGTTATCCGCAGAAATTGAAAGTATCTTCGGGTCGTCGCGATACCTCACGAGCATCTCCTGCAAGAACGGGAGAGAGTCTGTTCCGAGCACTAGATCGTCCTCCAGAATGATTCCTTCAGCTACCTGACTAAAAAACCAGTCAATCGCGCTAGCCACCCCCAAGCGGCACCCGAGATTCAAGTCATGAAATTGGGTTCGAATCTCACATGGCCAATCCAAAGATTCCAAGATAGCCGCTCTTGTTTGCTGAACAGCCAGCTCTTCAGAAAAATCTCGCGGACCGTCCACAGAAACCCATACTCGGTTAGGACGAAACTGACGCAAAGAATCAACTAGACGACGGGCGTGTTCCGGACGGTTCCAAGCGACAATCAAGACAGGCGTGTCGAATTTGATTGGCATCTCGCCCCTTTGGCACGATGGCGGGCGCCCCAGTGAACTCGATTCCACCCGTCACCCGGGGCTTCATTGTCGCGTGGAACGCAATTTGGTTACTACCGCCCAGAAGCCTACGCGAAAAATACTCGAAATCATGGATTTGGGCCAGTCTCTCAAACCACTAGTCCCCACCAGCCCCCCGCCAAGAATGCACATCAGATGATTCAAAAAACCATAAATTGTTGAGCTTTCATGCACAGCAACGCTTCTGACGCCTGCGTTTTGGGCGACTACGACTACGACTGCGATTGCGATTGCGTTTGCGAGAAGAGTTTGACCACTGCAGCTGAAGAGTGCTCGGAATATTTGAAACAGTCAAAAAACCTAGACAAAAGGAGCCTCTGTGAGTAACATGGGTATTCCCTTTGCGCGTCTCTCTTGCAGTCATTAAGTCGATGCATCTTTTGGCTGCTGGACGAGCTTTTCTAATAGGAACGGAGTCCCATGGACTGGCGGGATAAGGCAGCGTGCCTCTCGGTCGATCCGGAATTGTTCTTCCCAATTGGGAACACCGGACCCGCCGTGGAACAAATTGATCGAGCAAAGCAAGTGTGTTCACGCTGTCCTGTGACGGAGTACTGCTTGCAGTATGCCCTCGATACTAATCAAGATTCCGGAGTGTGGGGTGGTCTGAGCGAGGACGAGCGCCGCGCACTCAAGCGCCGGGCTGCTCGCGCGAGGCGCGCTTCCTAGACGCTCGGCACGGCCGCGGTGACGTCCTTCTCGTGGAGAAACTGCATCGGGACGGAGATAGCCACGTCGGTTCCCTCCCCATTCAAAGTGTGCCAGTCGATGGACCCGCCCAGCTCTCCTTGAACAAGTGTCCTGACGATCTGAGTTCCCAAACCGTCTCCCACTTTGCCCTCGGGGAGACCGCCACCGTTGTCTTGAACGGTGACGATTAGGGTCTCCTCAGTTCTCTGTGAGGAGATGACAACTTCGCCGTTGTCTTTTTCTTTTAACCCATGCTCCACGGCATTCGTCACGAGCTCAGTGAGCACTAGGGCCAGAGGGGTCGCGTATTCGCTTGGCAAAATACCAAA
>Ga0181560_10002035_pt1 | contig 18893 bp, 18 predicted proteins | sample 011ome_20_FD_133751 | JGI IMG/M metagenome (GOLD analysis project Ga0181560, IMG submission 133751) | Coastal salt marsh microbial communities from the Groves Creek Marsh, Skidaway Island, Georgia - 011509CT metaG (megahit assembly) | ecosystem: Environmental > Aquatic > Marine > Intertidal...
CATTCTCGCGTCCGTCGCGGAGAGCATCGCGTGGCTGCACGACCCCACGAAGCCGTCCGGGTGCATCACGCACAACGATCTCAAGCCGGAGAATCTGCTCGTGGACAGCACCGGGAACGTGAAGATCGCGGACGTCGGCCTGGGCGTGCAGTTGCAAGGGAGCGGGCGCGCGAGCACGACGCGGAGAGAATACACGATGTCGACGTTTCGAAAGTACGGCATAGACATCGTCCTCGCCGGACGCGCGCCGGAGATGCTGACGCGGCGGCCGCTGACCCCGGCCGCGGACATATGGTCCATGGGCGTCGTGTTCTACTTCGTGCTCACCGGACGCGCGTCGCCGTTCAGCGAGAGCGGCCGCGACGTCCCGACGGACGCCGCGATCATCAACGGCCGCGTGCACTTGCAATCGCTCATGCGCGTCGGCGGGTTACAACCGAGACGCGCGCTCGAGGCTCGGCACTTGCTCGCGTCGATGCTCGCCCCGGACCCCGCTCAGCGCCCGTCCGCGGCAGGCGTCGTCGCGCATCCGCTGTTCTGGGACGACGAGCGCGCGATGCGCGAGCTCGTGGCGTTGCACGCGCGCTCGGCGTCGATGCAGACGGAGATGGGGACGTTTTTATCCAACGTCGCCACGGACGCGCTTCTCGGCGGCGGCGGCGGCGCGGGCACCGGGAACAGCGAGCGCGGCGCGCTGCTGGCGGCCGCGAGCATGGACCTGACGGACTGGCAAGGGCTCGTGGACCCGGTGATTCGCACGCGGGTGACGACCGCGCAGCTCGCGGGCGGGGGGAACGACGGGGGAGGGAAGGGCGGCGGCGCGAAGGCGGACGGCGGCGGCGGCGGCGGCGGCGGCGGCGGCGGCGGCGTCGGTCGAAAACCGTACGGCGACGGCTTCGCGGACCTCCTTCGGTTCTGCAGGAACGCGTACGAGCACCCGCCGACGGGGGACGAGATCGAGCCCATGGTGAATGCGCTCGTGGAAGCGTCCGCGGCGCTCGCCGGGTCCCCGGGATCCGGATCCGGATCGGAGGGCCCCGAAAATGACGACGGCGACGGAGCGAAGACGCGCTCGCTCCTTCCGCCCGGCATCGTCCCGGGGATGGCGTACCGCAGGCTGACGCGGAAGCAGCGACGCGATCTGCTCGCGTCGTACCTGCTGCACCTGTTCCCGGGGCTGCCGCTCGCGGTGCACGAGTGCGCTCTGGCGGCGGGGCCGGACGTGTCGAAGGCTCGGGGGCGGGGGGCGAAAAAAGAAGCGACGAAGCCGGCGCGATGACGTCGCCCTGGATATGGATGGCGTCTTGCGCGCATCATAGACGATCAGAAATACGACAGCGCGACGCGTTATTACTCGAACGCGCGCACGCGTAGTGTTCACCACCACAGCGCTGCTACGGCATGATATAGCTACACACACGCCGAAGGCACCTTCGTAGTGCGAAGGTACTTCGTAAACGACACGCGACCGACTCGCCTCGCCTCGGCGTCGTCACAGCTTCTCCGAGAAACTGCTGCGCTCGTCCTTAAACGCCATCAAACGCTCCACCTCGCCGCGCCGCGACGCGGTGTACCCCAAGCTCCCGAGCGCACACGGGACGAGGTACACGAGCGCGGGCTGCCCCGTCCCCGTGCACGCGTTCACGCCGATCGCGATCAGGAGCCCGGCGACGTACCCGCGCATGACGCTCGAGAACATCGCGCGGCCGCCCATCGATCGCGGCACCACCATGTTCTTCGTCGTCCCCGGGGTGCCGTTCCCCGCGCCGCCGTCCCCGTCCCCGACCCCGTCCCCCCTCCCGGACGCGGTGTCCCCCAACGCCTCCGCGGCGTCGTCGAACGCCCTCTCCGCCGCCGCCGCGGCTCTCTCCGCGACGGACTCGTCCAGCGCGTCCGCCCGAGCCCCCCTTTCCAGCGACGCGTCGCCGTCGCCGCGCGCCGCCGCCGCCGCCGCCGCCTCTTCGTCCGCCTCCTCCCACGCGTCGTCGAACGCGCCCATGAACGCCGCCGCCGCCGCGGTCGCGCGTCCTCGCATGTCCGTCGCCCTCGACGCGTCGTACCGCAGCGCGATGCACGCGAGCAGCCCCGGGACGGCGATGTCGCCGAGACCGAGCAACGAGAAGGGGAAGACGTCCATCGGCGGCGGGTTCAACGCGTCGTCGAATCGCGGAAAGAGCAGCCGGAACGGCCCTTGGAACGACTCGCTCGTCGCGACGGTCATCATCACGCTGCTGTCCGCGCCGCCGTCGCCGAAGATCGCGCCGCTGCCGAAGACCCAGAACGCGTCGTACGCGAGCAGACCCGTCAGCAGCGCGCCCGCGGCGGCGAACGAGCCCACGCCGAGGAGCGACAAAAAGTCCGCCGCGATGCAGCACGCGAGGAAATTGTTCAGCGTGTGGTTGGAGTGCCCGCACGCGACGTCCGCGGTCGCGGCGGCGACACCCATCGCGCACGCGACGGCGGCGGCGACGCTCACGGGGAGCTCCACGACGGGCTCGCCCGTCGCCGCGTCCACGGCGACGCCCTCGGGGACGGGCGCGACGAACGCGACGACGGACGCGACGTCGTCGCCGACGACGGCGGCGATCGGCGAGACGAGATTGCTTCCCACGGCGACGGTCCCGAGGAGCCAGAAGTACGCGCTCACGAGCGTCCCGAGGTCGAAGTCCGTGTACTTCAGGATCAGGTACACGCCGAGGAGACTCGCGGACAGCGCGAACGGCGCCGCCGCGGACTGGTTCAGCGAGAACGTCTCGCGGTCTTCTCGCGCGAGCCCTCTGTGAGCGCCGAGGTATATGGACGCGAACGCGAGCGAGAGGAAGTACGGGACGTAGCCGTACCGCTGCTCCGCGAGCCACGGCGAGGTCCCGCACGCGAGGATCGCGAACAGCGCGCCGTAGGCGCCGACGACGTCGCGGGGATCCCACACGAAGCTCGGCTCGTCGTCGTTCGATTTCGATTTGTCGACGGCGTCTTCGTCGTCGTCTTCGTCGTCGTCGTCGTCGTCGTCCGGCCCCCTCCGCGGTCGTCGCGCGGGCAGCCGCTGCGGGTTCGCGCTCGAGGGGCTCGGCGACGATCCTCCCTGCGCGGCCGCGCTCGCGGCGTTCTCGAGCCACGAGCGCGAGGGCGGGAGGAGCGTCGTGGGGGAAGCGCGACGCGTCGACGAGGACGACGACGCGGAGGCGCTTCTGCGCTGCTTCGAGAGCATCATAACCGCGCTCGGCGGCGCGCTCGTGCGCGTGGACCTCCGCGAGGTCGCCGCGAGATGAGACCGCGATCGAGCGAGAGTGCCGATCGCGGAGGGGCGCGCGACAACCGCGCGCGGCGTCGCCGACGCGCGGCGTGGGACCCGCACCCTCGCGGCCGTCGTCGTCGTCGTCGTCGCCGTCACGACGCGCGAGGGCGTCGTCGCGCCGACGCTCCCGAGGCGCATCTCGCCCGCGCCGTCCCCTCGGTGCCGTCGCCTCTGGCGCGCGGACGCCCACTGGATGAGCCAATAAACGCGCGTCAGCGCGACAAGTGGCACTATCACTTCGGTCCGCGCGCGCACGCACCGCGGCCACCCCTCCCAGAGATGTCGAAGCTCGCGATGTCGGCGTCGGCGTCGCGCGGCGTCGTCTCCGCCCCGCGCGCGCGCGGCGCGGTCCGCGCGCCGAGAGCGTCCGGTCCGACGCGCGCGCGCGCGGTCCGCGCGTCGACGCACCACCGCGAATCGATGACGAGATTCGCCCCTCGCGATGCGACCACGTCGTCGCGCGTCGCCGCGGCGGCGTCCGACGGCGGCGTCGACGAGACGGACGTCGTCATCGTCGGCGGTGGCCTCGCGGGCCTGTGCGCGGCGAAGACGCTGACGGAGAATGGGGTGTCGTTCGTCCTCCTCGAAGCCTCCGACGGCGTCGGCGGTCGCCTTCGCACGGACGCGGTGGACGGCTTCTTGCTCGATCGCGGGTTCGCGATCTTCCTGACGGGGTACCCGGAGGCTCAGAAAACGCTCGATTACGATGCGTTATCTTTAAAGCCATTCTACGCCGGCGCGGACGTGCGATTCCAGGACGCGTTCCATCGCGTCGCGGACCCGCTGCGGCACCCGATCGACGCGGTCGCGTCGCTCTCCCCGTCGCATCCGATCGGCTCGCCCGTCGATAAGATCCTCGTCGGCGTCGCGCGTCTGCGGAGCCTCTTCGGCGACTGCTACGACATCCTCTCCGCGCCGGAGGACACGATCATGGGGCGGCTGAAGTCGTCGGGATTCAGCGACGACATGATCCACCGCTTCTTCCGGCCGTTCATGTCCGGCATCTTCTTCAACCCCGCGCTCACGACGTCGTCGCGGCTCTTCGTCTTCGTCATGCGCATGCTCGCGACGGGGCAGAATTGCCTTCCGGAGAAGGGCATCGGCGAGGTCGCGGAGCAGCTCAGGAGGAAGCTCCCGGCCGGGAGCGTGCGCTTGAACGCCGCGGCGACGGCGATGCGCGACGACGACGACGAGACCGGGACCGGGAAGGTGGTGACGACGGCGGGCGGGGACGAGATCAGGGCCAGGCGCGGCGTCGTCGTCGCCGTCGAAGGCGCGTTCTATACACTGGTCCCCATACGACCGCGTCGGCGTGGTGGACGCCGTTCCTTAAGGACTTTGCCCGGCGCATCTCTCCGCCCATCCAATGCGTTCAATCCCCGCCCTCGACGCCTTTCAACTCCGACTGACGCCTTTCAACTCCACCCCGTCGAAGGCCCCAACGCGGCGAATCTTCTCGGCGACGCGTTGACCGTGAACTCCCCGAGCGCGAGCGGCGACCCGGTGGGGACGACGTGCCTGTACTTTGGCATCGACGGCGATCCGCCGCTGCCGACGCCGGTGCTCTACCTCAACGGCGACGGCGACGGGATCATCAACAACTGCTGCTTCCCCTCCGCGGTTTCGCCGTCGTACGCGCCGAAAGGGAAGTCGCTTCTGTCGGTCAGCTTGATCGGCGTCCCGGAGACGAGCGACGACGAGCTGACCGCGAGAGTGCGCGGCGAGCTGAAGCGCTGGTTCGTGGGCGAGGGCGGCGGCGGCGCTGACGTGGACGCGTGGACGCATCTGCGGACGTATCGGATACCGTTCGCGCAGCCGAGTCAGACGACGCCGACGGATTTGGAGCGCGCGGTGCGGTTGGGGAACGGGATGTACGTGTGCGGGGATCATCGATCGCCCGCGACGTTCGACGGCGCGATGATGAGCGGCAGGCTCGCCGCGGAGGCGGTCGTCGCGGACATGCGGCGGTGAGATAGAGGGAGGGTTTTATTATGAGGTGCGCACATGGAAGGAAGTACGAGTTCTACTTTCGCACGACGCGACGCGACGCGCGAAAAAGTCATCAAAACAGTCTCGTCGACGCGCGACGCGACGCCGCCCCGGCCGGGTTGGACGCTCCGGCGCCGCGCCGCCCACCGCTCAGAGCCACCTCAGATGTCGACTGCGCGGAGACTCCATCGCCTCCGCGTCGTCCACGACGTCCTCGAGGTCTTCCTCGGTCAGCGCGGCCGCGCACTTCGCGCGGTCGCTCCTGCCTCGCAACTCGTGCACCGCCTTCAGCTCCGCGAGCTCTCTCTTCGCAGCCTCGAGCTCGGCCTCTTTCCTCGCGAGCGCCGCGCGCGTCCTGTTGAGCTCCGCGCGCATCACGACGACGTCGTTCACCGCGGACATGATCGGACTCTCGACGGACGATCGGAAGAAGCGGCAGGGGCGGCCGCCGCCGCGGGGTCCGGGGGCGAGGGCGGGGAGAGAGAGAGTGAGGCGACCCGAGCCGCGCGCGGGCTTTTTCTGTTCTGTTCTGTTCGCGGAGGGGAGCCGAGCCGACGACGGCGAGGACGCCGCCCGCGGCCGCGCGGCGCGCGATGATTGGCTGACATGAAGCTGTTTTTCGTTTTGGCGCGAGTGCCCTTTCCCGCGATCCCGTGCCCTTTCGAGTTCGGAGACGCTCGCGCTCCGACGAGACCGTCATCCATCCCGCGCGCGCCGCGACGCCGCGACGCGATGGCCGCCGCGACGACGACGACGACGACGATCGGCGCGACGCGCGCGCTCGCCCCGCGCGCGTCGGCGACGCGATCGCGCACGTCCTCGCTTCGTCCGCGCGGCGCGCTCGCGATCCTCGCGCGCGCGGCGAACCGAGGAGACGGCAGGGCGCGCGAGAAGAACGACACCCACGACGACGACGACGCGTCGTTCGACGACGACGCGGAAGACGCGGACGAGGCGCGGTCAAAGACCGCCGCGACGACGCGCGCCGCGTCCCTCGCGGCCGCGGGCGCGGTACGCGCGGAGGCGTTCCGCGTCGCGCTCGAGTCGCGATCGGTCGCGGACGGCGTCCTCGACTTTTTGCCCATGCGCGACGTGATCGGACCTGCTCTCTCGCCGGACGACGACGGCGACGGCGGCGGCGGCGACGACGCGCCGGGCTCGTCGTCGTCGCCGTCACACTTCGCGTGCGCGGACGCGCTCGCGCGCGCGTTCGGTCTCGTCCCGGCGGCGGCGGCGGACGCGGCGGCGGCGGCGGACGCGTCGGCGGCCTCGGCCTCCGCGTCCGAGAGCGACGCGCGTCGCGCGGTGGCGACGACCGACGACGATCTCCAGCTCCTCGTCTCGTTGGCGAGGCGATGCGACGCCGCCGCGCAGCGCGCGCTCCTGTACAATCGCGCGCCGCCGTCGCGCGTCGTCGTCCTCTCCTCGCTCGTGCTCGACGACTCGCGCTACGTCCAGCGGTTCGCGGTGAGAGGCGGCGACGCGGGCGACGACGCGAACGGCGGCGGCGGGGAAGAGATCGCGTTGACGCTGACGATGAGGCGCGTCCCATCTCACGCCGGTCCCCGTGCGACCGCGTTGGCGTGGTGCACGCCGATCCTTAAGGAATTTCTCTCCCGGCGTTCGTTTCTCTCCGCCCAGGGTCCCTCGCTTTCGATCCCGACATACCTCGACGCCTTTCAACTCCGCTTCTGACGCCATTCAACTCCGCCCCGACGTCGCGTCGCTTCGAACGACGGAACGACCCTCAGGCTCGAGGAGCGACTGACGCCGAGCTACAAGTCCGCGCGCGTCGTGGAGCAGTGGGTCGTCGAGAGCGTCGCCGGCGAGCCGCTGGAGGAGTCGAGCCCGGAGGCGCCGTCGCCGCGGCACGCGCCGGAGGCGGTCGTGACCGCGCAGCTCGACGCGTTGAGAGGCGGGGACTTCGCGCGCGCGAGGGCGTTCGCGTCGCCGGCGAACGTCGCGTCGCGAGGGCCTATCGAGCTGTTCGAAAAGGCGCGTACTATCTCACACTGGTCCCCGTACGACCGCGTTCGCGTGGTGAACGCCGTTTCTTAAGGACTTTCTCTCCCGGCGTGTCTTTCCGCCCAGGGTCCCTCGGTTTCGATCCCGACACACCTCGACGCCTTTCAACTTCAACTGACGCCTTTGAACTCCACCCCGACGTCGCTTTGTATGGAACGGCCCAAAAGATGCTCAATTCGGATATGTACAGGTCGCTGATCGACCCGAGCGGGAGCGCGGAGATGATGAAGACCGCGCAGCTGTGCGCGGATCAGTTCGTGTGCTTCGTGAAGGTGCGGGGAGGCGGCGGCGGGGCTGGGGGGGCGGCGGGCGGCGGCGGCGGCGGCGACGGCGGAGAGATTTTTTTGTGGCTCGTAGGGAAGCGCCGCGGCGGTCCCACGGTTGACACGCGCGGGTGCTGGATGACCGAGGCCGTGAGCCGCGTGCGGCCGGAGGACGTGGACGCGTACGGGCTGTGAACGACCCCCCCGGGAGGGGTCTCACTCCACACGCAGCCCGCGGCGGCGTCGTATCTACCTTTTGTAAAACCAAACCAAAACCAAATTATCTTTTTCAGACGAAAAGTGCATCATCAACTGCCTCGTCGAATCCTCCCCGCCCCCTCCGCTCTCACTTCGCGCGGCCGCCCGCTGCGCTGTCCATGCGCGCGGGCGCTCGCGTCGCGTCGTCCACGCCCGCGCTTCGCGTCCGGTTCACGAACCGCTCGAGGAACGACCCGGCGCGGTCCCGTCACCGCGCGCGCGCGTCGGCGTCGGCGTCGCGCGAGAGCGCATCATCCCTCGCGCTGCCGTCGTCGTCTCGCGCGCGTCGTCGCGGCGCATCACGCGAGACCGCGTCCGCCGCCGCCGTCGTCGCGCGCGCGATGACGACGACGACGACGACGACGACGACGACGACCGCGGCGCCGGAGAAGACGATCGTCGAACACGAGCGGTTCGTCGTGGACTTCCTCCCGGACCCGTCGGCGTCGGCGTCGGCGTCGGCGACCGCGCCGACCGCGTCGACGTCCGACGAGATGTCCCAGCAGTCGGACGATTCGCTGCTGCTCCTCAACTACCACCTCCCGTCCTTCACGCGTAACCTGTGGGCGCGCTCGCGACGGCGCGTCTGCGCGGACGGCGGCGCGAACCGCCTGTACGACGAGCTCCCGGCGATGCACCCGGACGAGGACGCGATGGAGATTCGAAACGCGCATCTCCCGGACCTCATCGTCGGGGACCTCGATTCCATCCGCGACGACGTGCGCGCGTTTTACGTCGACAGAGGGTGCGCGTGCGTGGACCTGTCGCACGACCAGGACAGCACGGACTTACACAAGGCGATCGCGGCGATGACGCGCGAAGACGAGGCGGAGGACGCGGCGCATGTTGGGGACGGTGGTTTAGGAGGAGGGTTAGGGTTGGACTCGGTTAGGGTACCGCGGCGGCGAAACCGCAACCGGCGGATCTTCGCCGTCGGCGCGTTGGGCGGTCGGCTCGACCACGAGCTGTCGCACATGTCTGCGCTTCGAGAGTTCGACGTCGGGCCGTCCCCGACGCGGGTCGTGCTCCTGGGGCGCAGCTCCATGGCGACGTTGATTCGAGGCGACGGGCGGACGGCGATTCGCCCGTGCGTCGCGGTCGAGGGGCCCGCGTGCGGCCTCGTCCCGATGTACGGTCCCGCCGTCGTGTCCACGAGCGGGCTGAAGTGGGACATGGACGAGACGACGCTCGCGTTCGGGCGATTCATCAGCACGTCGAACGAGATGGGGGAGGAAACCGTTCGCGAGGGTGGGGGGGATATCGTCGTGACGACGACCGCGCCGTTGGTGTGGACGACGGACATCACGCGGTGCCGGCGATGACGACGACCGCACCGGAGGTTCGAGTAGCGGCGACGAGAAACGTAATAAGTAGCGTTTGCCCGAGAGACGGTTCGCGCGCGTCAATCACACCTCGCAATCGTACATCACCGCACGTATCTCGTCCCCCCGCGCCGGGTCCTCCCCTGTCTAGTAGCCCCCCCTGTCGCGCGCGCTTCTTCCGCCGCGACGCCACTCCCGTCGACTCCTCAGATCGGCTTGATCTTCATGTGCAGGTTGATGAGCGAGAACGCGAAGCACTTCAGATCCTGCACGAGGTAGTAAAACACCCGCAACCCTTCTGGATCTTTGCTCGACTGCACGTCCAACAGCGACCCGATCTTCGCCGTCGTGAAGCTGCAGTGCTCGTCCCCGCACACGATCTCGAGCTCCTGGCTCCCGACGCGATCCCCCTCCGGCCAGTCGCGGTCGTCCTCTTTCATCACCTCGCTCTCCTTGACGATCCTCGCCACCTCCGCGAGGATCTCCGGCGAGACGTACATCTCTTTACGGATGAGCTTGTCGTTCTTGTAGTTGGAGTTGTTCGCGTACCGCAGCTTGCCGTCCGGTCGGAACTCGAACTCGAGGAACTCGTGCCCGAACTTCCCCTTGTGCCCCTACGACGACGAGACGAGACGACGCGGAGACGGAGGGGGGGACGTCGTCGGCGACGGATCGATCGACTCGGTTCGATTTATTTATATTTAGGGCGCGAGAAGAGAAAACGAGGCGAGCGAGACGGAGGCTGACGACGCGCGTCGACGGGTCGATCGCGCGCGCGGGGGCGCCGTCGCGCGCGGGTTCGCGCGACGTCCGGTGGCGCACGCACCACGTAGTATCGGACGTAAAAGTCCTCCATGATCCCCGCGCGTTCGAGACGACCGCGCGCGCGATTGTGCCGCGAGGGGGCGACTCGACGCGCGCTTTGAGGTGCTTTGAGTTCTGTAGTGGACGAGCTCGTCTGAATCTCGCGTTCGATGTCATTTTCGCGGGCACGACGCGGGGGCCCGCGACGGGGAGGCGAGGCGACGACGCCTTCCCTATCCATGGCGTCGTGCCTCGTCGTCGCCGCGGACGCGGACGGCGTCGCGCCGTCGATCCTCCTCACGTGCGGCTCCGGCGCGCGGCGGCAGTACCTGTTCGGCTGCGCGGAAGGATTCGCGCGGCTCGCGCTCGAATCTCGCGCGCGGCCGAGCGCCAAGCTTCGCGCGACGTTCCTCTCGAGCTTCCACCCGCGCTCGTGCGGCGGCCTCGGAGGGCTCCTCCTGCGCCTCAGCGCGGACGGGCACGAGCGCGTGCACGTCGTCGGCCCGCCGGGGGTGGGCGCGCACGTGGAAGCGCTCAGGGGGTTCGTGCGGTTTCGGCACCCCGCGGTGACGACGCTGAGGATGATGCCTTCTTCGCCGGACCCTGGCATCGACGCGGACGCGAACGCGCCGTCGGGGCCCGTGGAAGGAGAGGAACTATTGGAACGGGAACGGGAACGGGAAGGGCCTCGCGACGCCGTGGACGCGCAGGCGCAGAGCTACGTGGACGACTCCGTGCGCGTGTGGCCGCTGTTCGCGGACGCCGGCGGGGACGGACGATGCGACGCGTGCGAGCGCGCGAGAGAAGACGCGGAGGAGGAGGCGAAATCAGCGTCGGAGGAGGAGGAGGAGGAGGAGGAGGAGGGGCCGGGGGGCGAGGCGGGGGAAACGTCCGAGGAGGAGGACGCCTACGTCTCGGACGACGCGCGCGACGACGACGACGACGACGACGCCGAGCGCGCGACGGAAGCGGGGGGAGGTAAACGCAAGGCGTCGGACGACGCCGCGGCCGCGCCGCCGGCGCGACCGCGACCGCGACCGCGACCGCCGCCCCGGCTCGTCGGCTACGCGTGCGCGGTTCGCGGCCGGATCGGCGACCGCGCGGTCTTCCTCGTGCTCGACTGCCACGACGACGACGACGCGATCGCCGCGGCGAAGCACCCGATCGTGCGTTGCTGCCTCGCGGGGGGCGGCGGCGGCGGAGGTGAGACTGCTTCCCATACGACCCCGTTCGCGTGGTGCACGCCGTTCCTTAAGGACTTTTCCCGTCGTCATTCTTCACCCGCGTTTCCCTTTCAACGTTTGACCGGTAAGACGTTCGACTGACCGATCGCTTCACCCGCGCAGGCGGCGGCGGCGAACACGCGTGCGCGGCGGTCTTCCACCTCACGCGCGCGGACGTGTCCTCGCGCCCGGCGTACGACGCCCTACGCCGGCCATCGCGACCGAAGGCGGGTCCTTCCGCGCCGCCATTTCCGCCGCCGCTTCACGTGGACTGCGTCGTCCCCGGGGAGGTGGGGCACCGCGCCGGCGCGCGGACGCTCGCGCGGCTGCACGCGGCTGACGCGAGCGCGTTTCCGATGCCGGCGACGCTTCGCGCGCCGTACGCGCCGCCGCCGATGCCGGCGTCGTCGAGGGCGCGCGCGCGCGATGGCGTCGCGGGATCGCTGTGCGCGACCGTGACGCTTAAGGGCCCCGGTGGCGTGAGAGCGCAAGGTGTCGGAGACATAGTGTCGGAGAGCGTCGGGGAAATGTCGGAGGTGAATCACGAGGACGCGCGCGCGGAGGAACTGGACGTCGACGCGACGATACGCGAGACGCGCGCGCTCATGGGCTGCGACGACGCGACGACGTCCGAGGGATTCGCCGAGGGATTCGCCGAGGGATTCGCCGATCGCGATCGCGATAGAATGGACGAATCAGACGCCGCCAGCTCAGCATATTCCGGCGAGATTCTGTTCCTCGGCACCGGCTCCGCGGAGCCGAGCAAATACCGCGGCGCGTCCGGCGTCTTATGCCGACTCCCTCCCTCGGGCGGCGGCGGGTACGTCCTCCTCGACGCGGGCGAGGGCGCGTACGGCGCGATGATGCGATACCTGGGCGCGCACGGCGCGCAAAGCGCCGTGTCCAAGCTGAAGGCGGTGTGGGTGTCGCACCACCACGCGGATCACATGCTCGGGTTGCCCGGGGTGCTCGCCGCGCGACCGAAGGTTAGTCGGGGTGGAGTTCCTCACACTGGTCCCCGTACGACCCCGTCGGCGTGGTGAACGCCGATCCTTAAGGACTTTACTTCCCGGCGCATCTCTCCACCCAGGGTCCCTCGCTTTCAATCCCGACACACCTCGACGCCTTTCAACTTCAACTGACGCCTTTTAACTCCACCCCGACTAACCTCAAGAACGCGCCGCCGTTGCCCGTAGTCGGGCCGCGGTCGTGCGCGGAGTGGCTCCGCGCGTCGCCGTCCGCGCCCGCGGGCGCGGTCAGGGCGTGGCGGTTCGTACACAGTCGGTCGCTGTTCGGGGGCGGGGGCGGGCCGTTCCGGATGCCGGCGCCGCGGTTCCCGCCGCCGCCGCCGCCGCCGCCGCGACTCGGAGGGAACGGATTTCCGCCGCCGCCGCCGCCGCCGCCTCCCGCGTCGTCGTTCGCCGCCGAGCTCGGCCTCGCGCGTTTCGAGGCGATCCCCGTGGAGCACTGCCCCGAGGCTGCCGCGTGCGTACTCGCGACGCGCGCGACCGCCGACGGCTCGGCGTGGAGCGTCGCGTACTCGGGTACGTTCTATCTCACACTGGTCTCCATACGACCGCGTCGGCGTGGTGAATGCCGTTCCTTAAGGACTTTGCCCGTCGCATCTCTCCGCCCAGGGTCCCTCGCTTTCAATCCCGACACACCGCGATGCCTTTCAACTCCGCTTCTGACGCCTTTCAACTCCACCCCGACGTTCGCTCGTATGGACAATTGCCCTCAGGCGACTGCCGGCCTTCCAAACGGTTCGCCGCCGCCGCGCGCGGCGTGGACGTCATGATCCACGAGGCGACGTTCGAGGACGCGTTGCGATCGCACGCGGTGAAGAAGAGGCACAGCACGTCCGCGGAGGCGCTGGCGATCGCGCGCGCGTCCGGCGCGAAGCACGTCGTGTTGACGCACTTCAGTCAGCGGTACCCGCGAGCGGCGGCGGTCAGAGCGGCGGACGGCGGGGGGGACGCCGCGGACTGCGACGACGACGACGCGGGGGACGACGTCGTCACCGCGTTCGACGGGATGCGACTGCGGTGGGACGCGCTGAGGTCGCTGCCGGGGGTGATGGGGCGCGTCCGCGCGATGTTCGACGCGTACGAAGCGCACCGAGCGGCGGAGCGCGAGGACCACTAGCTAGGAGAGAAGACCGTGGCGTACTGTACGTGTACTAGACTCGGGAGCGACGCGGCACATTTTTTTATTTGAGAACCGAAACCGGATGATGAAGATGACGAAGCCCGCGAACCCGCCTGCGCCTGGCTACAGTACACTGTGTGTACCTTCGTAGATCTGATTACAAAAAGACTGAGCTCTAACCCATCCGGGTAAAACATGTGATCTAGAAGCGAGCAGATACACTACACGTACTACAGTAGCCTGGGATCGATCGAACGGATCGATCGAACGCGACCGTCGCGGGCCACTCGCGGCCGCGCACGCGCGCGTCCTCCTCGCGCCTCCCCTCCGCGCGCTGCGCTGCGCTGCGCTGCTCTCGATCGATCGATCCGTCGACCTCCACGCCATCTCCGCGCGCGATGCTCCTCCAGAACGCCACCGTCGCCGGCGTCGTCCTCACCCCGCCGGACCAAATCTGCGCCGTCGTCGTCCTCGCGGCCGCCGCGTGGTGCCTCCTCGCGTCCTGGGTCACGAAGACGCACTCGCACGTCGACCGCCTGTGGTCCATCACCCCCGTGGTATACGTCCTCGTGTACGCGCTGTACGACGTCGTCGCGAACGGCGCGAAGGCGCTCGACGCGCGCCTCGCGCTCATGGCGACGCTCGTCCTCCTGTGGGGCGCGCGACTGTCGTACAACTTCGCGCGGAAAGGCGGGTACTCCGCGGGGGAGCAAGACTACCGATGGCCGGTGCTTCAGAAGCTCCCGGTGCTGCGTCACCCGATCGCGTGGCAGCTCTTCAACCTGAGCTTCATCGCGAGCTACCAGAACGTCCTGCTGTTCCTGATCGCGGCGCCGACGAGCTACGTCTACCGCGCCGCGACCGTCACGCTGCCGTCGCGGCGCGTGACGCGGCCGCCGTTGAACGCGTTGGACCTCATCGCGACGTGCCTGTTCCAGTCGTTCTGGATCTTGGAGTCCGTCGCGGACCAACAGCAGTGGGAGTTCCAGCAGAGCAAGCACCGCGCGCGGGGGCACCCGCGGATCGCCGCGCTCGAGGAGGATTACCGCCGAGGGTTCCTGACGTCGGGTTTGTTTCGGCTCTCGCGGCATCCCAACTTCTTCGCCGAGCAGGCGCTGTGGTGCTCGTTCTACCTCTTCTCCGTCGCGGCGTCGTGCCAGAGCCCGACCGAGGTCGCGGCGCTGTTCAGAGCGCCCGTCGACTGGCGCGCGTGGGTCAACTGGAGCGCGACCGGCGCGGCGTTGCTCGTGGCGTTGTTTCAGGGAAGCACGCCGTTCACGGAGAGCATCACGCGGGGGAAGTACGCTTCGTACGCGGCGTATCAGAAGACGACCAGCCGACTCGTGCCGTGGTTCCCGGCGCGCGGGAAACAGATTTCGTCGACGGGGGCGGCGGCGACGGGCACGGTGATCACGGCGACGGGGGAGAGGAAGAGCACGCGGGCGAGGAAGCCGAGGAAGTTGGAGGACTGACGCCGCCGTCGACGCGTCTGCCAGCGGTCGCTCGCGACGTCCGAGAAATTACTGTAAAAAAATATGAACCCTTTGGCACGCGCGCGTCGTTCGTCGTTGCTTTCCCTCCTCGCGCGCCCCATGCCGCGCTCTGCCCTCCGTCTCGCCGCGCGCGCCGTCGCCGCCGGCGCCGCCGCGCGCGCATCCGCGCCGTCGTTCCTCCCTCCCGCGCGCGCTGGACGCCTCGAGCTTCCGCGCCCCCGCTCTCCGTCCCGGCGCGCGTCGTCGTCGTCGCCGTCGTCGTCGTCGTCGTCGTCGGACCCGCCGTCGCCGGCCGCCGACGCCGCGTTCGTGCGCTGCGGCGAAGGCTTCGCGTCCTCCTCCTCCTCCTCCTCCTCCTCCTCCTCCTCTTCCGCGTCCTCCGCCGCCGACGCGCCGAACGACTGCCGCAAGCTCGTCGTCCTCGCCGACTGCGGCCACGGCGTCGGCCGCGCGCTTCTGAACACGCTCCTGGAGTACCCGCACTGCCGACTCACCGTCGCGGCGGCGACCCCGTCCGAGGACCTGAAGACGTCGCTCGGGTACCAGCACTGGGCCGAGTGCGAGGCGCAGCGGCTCGACGTCGAGCGCGTGTCGCTCTCGGACGACGCCGAGGTTAGAGCGTGGGCGGAGAGGGTGGAGGTGCGTTCGTTCACCGTATCGCAAACGCACTGTATGTATTTCTTTCATCACCCATCGCATCGCTCGGTTTCAACGCTCGATCGCGTCTTCTTTCAACTGATGACCGACGATGCACGGTTTTCGTACTATGGAACGACCCGTCGCGGAGTTTTCCTTCGGCGTCCCGGACGTCGTCGTCACCAACGTCGGCGCGCTGCCGTCGTATTGGCGCAGCGAGGGCAAAGTCGGCGCCGCCGCGGAGTGCGACGAGGTGCGTTCTATACACTGGTCCCCATACGACCGCGTTGGCGTGGTGAACGCCGATCCTTAAGGACTTTTCCCGTCGTCTCTCTCCGCCCACACCTCGGTTTCAATCCCCGCCCTCGGCGCCTTTGAACTCCATCTGACGCCTTTCAACTCCACCCCGACAATCGCTTGTATGGAATGGCCCTGAGGGCGTCGCCGGCGTCGTCGGCGGCTGCGCGTGCGACGACGACGCGGCTTTTGACGACGATTCGGACGCGCCTCGCGACCACGGGCGCCCGGCGAGGCTGTGGGAGACGCGCGCGACCGACTGGAGCCGTCTCTTGAACGACGCCAAGGGCGTCGCCGTGGTGCTCCGTCGGTTCCTCCCCTCGATGGTCGCGCGCGGCAGCGGCGCGATCGTGAACGTCACGCACGTGCTCGACCCGCCGCAGGGCGCGAACGTGGCGTCGTACCAAGCGTCGCGCGCGGCGATCAGCGCGCTGACGCGGTGCGTCGCCGCGGAGCTTCCGCCGGGAATGCACGCGGTGGAGATCGACCCGGGCGCGTTGCTCGGATTGCGCGGGACTGAAAAAGAAGGCGCCGACGTCGGACCGCTGCGTCGGCCGGGGTTCGACGAGACCGCGTGTGATTGGGCGAGAGCCGCGGTGCCGTTCGTGTTGGGGCTCACGAGGGAGGTCAACGGGTGTTCCGTGCACGTTCCGGGGTGGGGGTCCCTGGGGGGGGACGTGCACGCGCCGCATCACCGCGTTCCGGAGTGACGACGACGAAAGGAAAGAAGGAAAGAAGGAAGAAAGGAAGGAGGGGGGGACGAACGAACGCGACGACGACGGCTGACGACGAACTGATCCTTGTCGCGACGACAACGCGCTTGTACTGCGTACCGCACCGCCGCGTCTCACTCCACGGACTGACGTGCCGTGCCGTAGTCCTCTAACTTTCCGTCCTCTGCGTATTCACCCGGTCGCCGTCGCCCGGTCGGCGCGGGTTGCGAAACGCCGGTCGCGCGTCCGCGCAGTCGCCGGCGGCGCAAAACCGCTCGTCCCCGCCGGAGAAAAGATACGCGACGCGTCGGTACGCCTTCTCGCCGATCCCCGAACAGATCTCCTTCCCCGCGGGGACCGCGCCGGGGAAGTGCATCCCGCCCCACAGACGCGACTCCCCGCACACGTCTTCCATCGCGCTGAGGGCGATTCCATACGAATACACAGTAAGTTAGTTCATCGGTCAGTTGAAAGGGGACGCGATAAAATGTTGAAACCGAGGGGTGGGTGAAAAACGCACCTGATCGTGTTCGCGGTCCACCGAACGTCCTCCCTCGGCGTCTTCCCGGGCTCCGCCGTCGACGACCCTCGCTTGAAGTCCACGACGGTGACGTACTCGTCCGTCCCGGCGACGAGGCGCGCGACGTCGAAGATCACGGAGCATATGCACGAGCTCCCGGACGGGTGCTCGCTGTGCGGCATCACTCGAATGTACGGCTGCCAGTCTCGACCTTTCATCGACGTCTCGGTCTCGTCGGATCCGGGCCCGGCCCACGCGAGCAACGTCTCGTCGCCGAGAAGACCGTGCACCACGCTCGTCGGCCGCACGTGGTCGTTCTTCACCTTCTCCCTCCAGCTCACGACGAGCGCGTCCACGATCCCGGTGTTGCTCGCGAGCTCGAAGAAGACGCCCTCGACGAGCGTCCACCCGTTGCGGTACGCGAACGGCTCGACGAACGCCCGAGGGTCGAGGGTCCATACGAAGCGATGATTTCGGGGTGGAGTTGAAAGACGTCGGAAGCGGAGTTGTGAGGCGTCGAGGGCGGGAGTTGAAAGCGAGGGACCCTGGGCGGAGATAAACGACGGGAAAAGTCCTTAAGGAACGGCGTTCACCACGCGGACGCGGTCGTATGGGGACCAGTGTGAATCAAAACGCGCCTGAGACAACGCGAACTTGTTGTCCGCGAGTTCGACCAGCATCTTCTCGGTGTCGTTCAGCGACGTCCGCGTCCGCTCGACGACGTCGCGCGCCTCGGCTCTCAGGTCGTACTCGGGCGTCGTCGTCTCGCGCGTCGGGTCGCGCAGATCGTCCTCGGACAGGAGGTACGTCCGCGCTTTGAAGCCGATGTGAGGCGTGACGTGCGTTTGAAAACTGAGGGTCGAGGGTCCGATCGAGCGAACGTCGGGGTGGAGTTGAAAGGCGTCAGAAGCGGAGTTGTGAGGCGTCGAGGGCGGGCGTTGAACGCGAGGGGTGGGCGGAGAGATGCGCCGGCAAAAGTCTTTAAGGAACGGCGTTCACCACGCCGACGCGGTCGTATGGGGACCAGTGTAAATATGAACGCGCCTGAAATAGCCGAGACCGTTCGTCTCCGGCAGCGGGACCCACCGCCGCGGGTTCGTCTCGCTCGGGAGGCCGTCCTCTTTGTGCGGCGCGGGGACGTACCCGGTGAAGTCCGCGTACGGTCGGAGGTTGTGCGCGCGGCCGTTCTCGCGACCGTTCGCGTTCCAACCGTCGTCGCGGACGTACGTCATGACCTCGTCCGCGATCTCCGCGCCCGCGGCGGCGGCGCCCGCGCCCGCGGCGGCGGCGGCGGTCGCGTTCGAGGCTTCCCCTTCCGGGTCGTCGTACACGCCGAGTTCGATCGCGCGCGCCTTCAACATCTCCCGCGCGTCCGCGCCGCCGAGCAGCTCCTCCGCGGCGTGCACCCACGCGGAAGCGATGCACTTCAGTCTGTGGGCGTCGTCGCGCGCGCTCTTCGGCGCGCGTCTCGGCGGCGGCTTCAACGTGTGAAATTCGAGCGCGACGTCGTGGTGCCGCGCGACGCAGTTCCACGCCATGACGAGCAGGACGTGCGTGACGCGGATCGCGACGGGGGTTTCGCGCGCGGTGAGGCCGGTCGGCATCTCGTACGTGACGAAGTCGCGCAGCGAACGGAGCTGCGGGCGACGAAACGTTTTTGGTCGTCGGCGTCGGCGTCGGTCGTGGTTAGGTCAGGTCGGGTTTGAGCGCAGTTGGTTCTGTTCGCGGCGGGTGAAAAGAAAGAACGCCACGACGCCGACCCCGCGACGTCGCACCTGGCCGAACTCGCGCGAGGGCACGCCGAGCCCGCGCGGGTCGTCGACGTCGAAGTCGAGCCCGCGCGACATGTTCAGCGGCGCGCGCGGGACGTCCGCGAGCGCGCCTAGGTCGCGCGTCGGCGAGGTGGG
>Ga0181560_10002037_pt1 | contig 18890 bp, 10 predicted proteins | sample 011ome_20_FD_133751 | JGI IMG/M metagenome (GOLD analysis project Ga0181560, IMG submission 133751) | Coastal salt marsh microbial communities from the Groves Creek Marsh, Skidaway Island, Georgia - 011509CT metaG (megahit assembly) | ecosystem: Environmental > Aquatic > Marine > Intertidal...
AGGGAGGGGTTCACTGCTGCCTTTCGCGCTGTAATTCGGGTCGGTTTTTTGTGCCGATGCGTGGCGGCATTCCGGCGTTCTTATTGGCTGGCGCGCGCTGCCTTCGCGCTGCCTTGAGCGGCGAGGCAGCGCGAAGGCAGCGCGACGGGCAGCGCGCGGGGCAGCGCGCGGTCACGCGGTCACCAGTCACGCGGGCAGCGCGCGGGCAGCGCGACGGGCAGCGCGAAAGCAGCGCAAAAAGAAAAACGGGCAGCGGTCAAGCAGCGCGCTCCAGCCTATCAAATCGCCGGAATGCCGCCACGCATCGGCACAAAAAACCCGATCAAATTACAGCGCGAAAGGCAGCAGTGAACCCCTCCCTCTTTTCGGGTTGCTGCCTCCCTGACACGTTTTTCCGAACCACGCGAAGGGACACTCGCGCTCCGCGCGGACGCACGGAGCTCCGCCGCGTCGCGCGACATCGAGACGGTCTCGAGATGGGACGCGGCGGCATGGGGTGCCTCGCGTCCAAGCCGAGATCGACCGACGGCGACGACGGGTTCGACGACGTCGCGACCGCGGGGCGGAGGGGCGCGAGTGTTCGGAAGAAATTGCCTCCGCTGAAAGGGTCGAAGCTGACGCTCAAAACGAAGCGGAGCTCGTTCGACGAAGACCGCGCCGCCGCGGCGCAGGACGTGCGTCGCCCGTCGCCCGTCGTTCCTCGCCCGTCCGTCCGCGCGCGCGCGCGTCGCCCGCCGATCGAACGTCGTTTTCTCCGATTATTCGCTATCGATTCACTATCGATTCGCGATCGCGAACACCCCGCCCGCCCGGGGCGCGCGCCTCCCTCCCGTATCGCGCCGCGCGCGCCCTCGCCCGACCGCGCTCACCTCCTCCTCCGCCGTCTCCCATCGCGCGCGCAGGCGTCGCACCCCGGGTACTACCTCACTCCGAAGCAAGCGACCGCGCTCCGGCCGTTCCTCTCGCGCGTCGTCCTGAAACAGCTGGCGGGCGATCTCAGGCGGGCGCCGCCGTTCGAGGGCGAGCGCATCCCGGGCGTCGCGCTCGTCGTCGACGTCTCCGGGTTCACGAAGCTCGAGATATCGCTCAACGCGAAGGGTAACCGCGGGATCGAGGAGTTCGGGGAGACGCTGCACGCCATCTTCGACGTGCTCGTGCACATCGTCGTCGAGGCTGGTGCGTTCTTACACTGGTCCCCATACGACCGCGTTGGCGTGGTGAACGCCGATCCTTAAGGACTTTTCCCGGCGCATCTCTCCGCCCAGCTCTCGCTTTCAATCCCCGACCGCGACGCCTTTCAACTCCGTCTGACGCCTTTCAACTCCAGGCGGGCTGGTGCTGGAATTCGCCGGCGACGCGCTCGTGACGTTTTTCGCCGACGCCGACTTCGCCGGCGCCGCCGCCGACGCCGCCGCCGACGCGGGGGAGAACTCGGTCAGGGCGGGGAACAAGTCGAACTCGAACTCGCGCTCGACGACCGAGCGCGCGCGCGTCGCGTGCGCGCAGATGATGAGCTCGATGAAGGCGTTCAAGCACATCAAGCTTCACGGCGGGATCGCGAGAGGAAACCTGCGGACGCTGCACTTGGGGTGCGACTCCGGGACGATGGCGGGCGAGCACAGGCGAGGGACGCTGTTCGTCGGGTCCGCGCTTCAGAGGGCGGTGGAGCTGCTCGAGGAGTCCGAGAAAGGGACAATCTTGGTCGACGGCGGCGAGCCCGTCTCGGAGCGGACGCTGCCGGAGCATATGAAACACATGGGCAACTTGAAATGGTTCAAGCCGCGCGGACGGGGGAATAGCGAAGCCGCCTCCGAAGACGGAGGCTCCAAGGCGCCGACGCCGCCGTCGGACACGGACTCCGCGTTCGCGACCGACGGCATGACCCCCGGGGCGGGGAAGCCGCATAACATGCTCGCGCACGCGATGCGGACGCCGACGTTGATGTACCGAGCGGCGCACGCGAAAGCCGTGGAGGAGGACAGAAACGCGCAGGTCACGAACACGTGGGCTCTCGTCGCGGAAAACCTCGAGGGAAACGGCGTCGCGTTCTTCCGAAACGTCTTTCGCATCGCCCCGGAGGCTTTGCAGCTGTTCTCGTTCCGCGACGTCGTGAACCTGTACGAGTCCCCGCAGCTGAAAGCGCACGCGACGAAGGTGATGTCCACCGTCGGCGTCGCCGTCGCGGGGCTGCAAGACATCGGGAAGCTCGTCCCGGTGTTGTCGATGCTCGGGAAGAAACACCTCGCGTACGGCGTCCTACCCGCGCACTACGACGTCGTCGGGCAGGCGCTGTTGGAAACCCTGGAAGCGGGCCTCGGCGAGCACTGGACCCCGGCGGCGGCGCACGCGTGGGCGACGGTGTACGGCACCGTCGCGGACGTCATGAAGAGCGCCGCGGAGGAGGCGCAGAAAGCCGCGGAGAGGACGGAGGTGAAAGTTCGACGCCTGGGAAGGGATATCCGCGAGGCGATGGCGACGACGGGCGTGCACTACCTCCAGCGCTACGTCCTCCGCCACGTCGTCGTGAACGAGAGCAAGGACTCGATGCGGATGTCCGAACTTCGGACGATCGCGTCGCTGTTCGCGCGCGTGCCCGTCCCGGTGGACGACGACGTCGACTTGGACGCGCACAACAACGCGTTTAAGACGTGCCACGAGTGCGTCGAAGCCCTCGGCGGGGTCGTGAACCAGTACCTATGGGACGACAAGGGCGTCGTCTTGAAAGCGGCGTGGGGGTTGCTCTGTCCGACGCGCGACGATAAGATGAACGCCGCGGTGTGCGCGATGCGTCTCGTCGAGAGGCTCGGGCCGCAGGCGCAGGTGGGCGTCGCGAGCGGCTGGGCGTTCACCGGCCTCGTCGGCGCGGAGGGAACGAGGCTCGGCATGGTCATGTTCGGCGCCGAGAGCGTGACGCTCGCCGCGCGTTTGATGATGAAAGCGAAGCCCGGGAGCGCGCTGACGTCGGAGAACGTGAAAGCGGCGACGGAGCGGTCGATCGCGTACGAGGGCGAGGACGAGCCCGATCTCGTTTTGAAAGGGCGCGATAGGGTGGAAAAAGTCTGCCGCCCCGTGAAGCTGCTCGCGCGAGAGGAGGGGCGGATGTCGCTGGAGAAGTCCCCGTCCTCGAGGGCGATGCCCGGCATCGCCGCCGCGGACGTGGGCTTGCTGCCGCGGCCGACGATGCAGGCGCCGTTGCGCGACGCGGTGCATTCGTTCATCGAAGAGGGGGACGCGGCCGTCGCCGCGAGCGTGTTGGTGCTCCAAGGCGGCAGCGGGTGCGGGAAGTCCGTCCTCGCGGAGCAACTCGCTCTGACGGTAACGTACGAGGGAGAGACGTTTCAACTGCCCGCGGACCGTGCCCCAGAGGTGTGCGTCATGACCGCGGCGTTATCGCACGAGACGACGCCGTACTTCATATGGCGGTGCTTCCTTCACTGGCTCTTCGCGGAGGAGAGAGAGTCGCATCACTTATCCCCGACGGCGATGGGCGCGATGCGAAAACAATCCAGCGGCGGCGGCTTGGACGTGAACAATCGGTCTTCGGGGATGCCGCGCGCCGGCGCGTCCACGCGAGCGATGAACAGAACCGCGAGCAGCAGGGGGGCGAGGCAGGGGATCTCGCTCGCGACGATGGACAGCGGCAACAGCGCGCGGAGACTCGCGCCGTCGCAGACGCCGTCGTCGCTGAAACAGCGATCGCTCTTGATGCTCTCGAAGAACAGCACGTTCGGGTCGGGAAGGAAGATGTCGCCCCTGGATGACAAAAACACGAACGGCGGCGGAGACGACGCGGGTCTGAAGAAGCAAGGCTCGATCAAGAGGACCTTGACGACGAGCGAACCCGAGGCGGAGGAGGCGCTCGTCCCGGAAGCCGGGTTCCAAATCCACCGAATCATCATGGACCGCATGGCGAGCAGCGACGAGAGCGGCCGCGTGGGCTTCAAAAAAGAGTCCGCGAAGGGCGCGTCTTCCGCGGAGATCGCCGCCGCGGAGCTTTTGTTCCCCTCCGGCGACGCGCACATGGAGATGTTGGCGTCGATGATGACGGAGAAGGACTGGGACGACGCGCACCGCCTGATAAAAACGATTCTCGTGCACGTGGTGGCGAGATCGAAACGCCCGCTGCTGTTTGTGATCGACGACGCGCACTTCTGCGACCCGACGTCGTGGCACCTCGTGGAGTGGTTGTCGTCGCCCGCCGCGGCCGCGGTGAAAGGCAAGCTCATGGTCGTGTTGACCGGGTTATCCCACCCCGAGGCGCCCAAGTTTCACACCGCGCGCGCGCGTCGTCTGAAACCCACCGGCGAGGGCGTCGTGCACGTGGACGAGCTCACGGACGACGAAGTCAAAGCCCTGACGGCGAAATCGCTGGGCTTACACCCCGGCGAGTCCGTAGCCCCCGAGCTCGAGGCGTACATCGTCGACCACGCGAACGGCTCGCCGCGCATCGTCGTCATGCTCGTGGACCTCCTCTGCCGCGAAGACTTGGTCGCCGTGAGCGCGTCCGGCGTGCACTCGCTCGCGAAGGGCAAGACGTGGGCGACCGCTTCGGATTCCCACGACGGCGGCTCCTCGACGCATCTGAAGGGCAACACCGGCGAGGTGAGCTACGCGTCGCTGCCGGACTCGGTCAGGTCCGCGCTCGTCGCGCGCATCGACATGCTCACCGCCGTCGAGGCGGACCTTCTGAAGTGCGCGTCGTGCGTCGGCGTGGAGTTCCCCGTGGACGTCCTCGTGCAGATCATGGAGCACTCACTCCCGGTTCTGTTGGGCCTCCTCGAGTCCATCGAAGCGCAGGGACTCATCATGTTGATCGAGCCCGGGGTGTACAAGTTCGTGTACCCGCTCCAGGCGGAGGTGGCCGCGAGCCTACTTCTCACGACGCACCGGGAGGAGATCAACGCGATGCTCGCGTCCGTGTACGAGATGGACGCCACGGACGCGAACCCCATGCACGTGGAGCGCGCGGAGCACTACGAGAAGGCGGGAATAGGGTACGAGATCGCCGCCGCGGAGTGCCACGCCGCCGCCGCGGACGACGCGGAGGCGACGGGCGCGTGGGCGGCGGCGTTGTCGCACGTTCGCAACGTCGTGGACGTCGCGCGCGCGCAGCCCGAGTGCGCGAACGAGCTCCCCGTGTTTCTCGCGAGGCTCGCGTCGCTCGGCGCGCTCGCCGCGGCGGACGAGGAGGACGTCGGGCACGCGTCGAGCGCGTCGGACGCGGCGGCGTCGAGGAAGGAAGCCGCCGATAGCGCGAGGGAGGCGTTGCGGCTGATCGTGGACGTCGAGACGAGAAGAGGGTCGAGGGCGACGCTCTTGGAGCAGGTGGTGTTCGGGCCGGGGACGAGCGCGCAGCGGCTGGCGGACGCGAAGGCGAGGGCGAGAGAGGCGCTGGCCGCGCTCGAGCAACTTAGGTAGGCGAGCGCGCGAGCGCGTCTCGGACGAGGAGTGTCGCGTGTTGTGCGTTGAAAGCTACGTCGTGATGAGTACCGTGTACAGAATAGTGTGTGCCTCGGGACTGTTTTTTCTTCTCGCATTAAAAGGTCATGGTGGGGTAAGCGGCGAGGGCGGGAAGCGGCTCTTGAGCGCCGGCGGCGACCGCGATTTCAGAAAAAAAGTACGAAATTTATACTGAATACGCATACAGATGGCAAAAACATACTTTCGTACGCGCCCACGCGCCGTCGCTGCGCGGATCAATCCGAAACTTCGTCACGATGTTGTACATCATGTTGCCGATGCCCTCACAAAGTTTCGCGATTTTAGAGGGCTGGAAGGCGGTTTTCGGACCCCTAAGCGACTCTTTTTAAAAATGATCCCCCGAACACGTGTACAGTTTCCCCGAACACGTGTAGTTGTACTGTACAAAGTTACAACCTAACGCGCGTTACACGGCGGGAACACGTGTCCAGATATGCATTTATGTGGTTAAAAGTAAGTGATCTGAAAATAAATTCCGAGACTCGACACGTTCGCTGGCGAAAGGTCGCGACGCGGGAGGAGCGGTCTCCGGGCGTCGCCGACGCGCACATCGCGCGCTCCATCGCGCGGAGCCGCTCGCTCGAGACGCCGCAGCGCGCGCGCGCAGGCACCGCATCCCTCGCGAAGGCGCGCGGCAAGTTTCAGCCGAATCTTCCACTGATAGATAACTTTAACCTATAAACTTCTGTTGTCGGCCGCGAATCGAAACATGCCCGCGGTGCGACGCGCGACGCGCGCGTCGACGCGCGAGAAGTCGTCCTCGAGCAATATATCCAACGGCAGACACGACGAGGAAGTCAACGGCGTCGACGCGAGCTACCCCGCGCAGGCCGCGCGGATTTCCTACAGGATTTTCGAGCGCAGGAGGGCGTGGAGACTCGCCATCATACGGCCGTACGCGGCGGTGCATCACACCGGTCTGTGGATGGCGATCCTCGTCGCGCTCGCCACGATCCTCAAAACCAGCGGCATGGACGCGCAGGTCGGGTCGCCGCGCGATCTTTGTCCGAAGTGGGCGGAAGCGATCCCGATCGGTGCTGTCGCCGCGGCGATGGCATCGGCGTACCTCACCGCGGTCGTCTTCAAGACGACGTGCCCGGCGACGTACGAGAACAGCTACGAGATCGTGTGCGAAGTTTTGAGCTGGATCGGCGCAGCCGCGCGGCACTACGCGCTGCTGCGAGGGATCACGGTGTGGAGGCCGCTCCGGCCGCTCACGATGGCGACGGGCATCGTGTCGCTGCGATACGAGTTTTCGAAGCAGGCGGGGTGGTTCTTGGCGAGGTGCGTCGCGGACGCGGGCGGTCACGCGGGCAGGCGGTATCTCGAGGGCGCGCACGGCGGCGATTACGCGCGGTGTTTCGCGGCGGAGATCCCGATGTGTCTCGTCAAGATCGCGTTCGGGCTGTCGTTGCACTGGGGCTTGGAGCGACGGGACCGCGCGCGGTTTTTGGAGGCGCACGCCGACGAAGACGCGAGGCATCTCTCGGCGTTGCCGCCGCGACGGAGACGGTCGTACTCCGAGGGGGAGGGGCGCGGGTCGGGCTTCGCGGGCGGGGAGTCGGGCTTCGCGCGCGGGACCGGCGTCGCGATCGTCGCCGCCGTCGGATTTTACGCGTTCGAGCACATGTGCCTCGGCTGTTAGACTACACGCAGGCTTCAGACGGGAGCATCTTAAGGATAGACAAAAAAATATTTTCTCGAGTCGCGATCTCGCGCGCTCGCGTCACACCGCCTCGGCGCCTCCGACGCCTCGCTCGCGCGCGCTCGCCGCGACGATGAGCGCGGCGGAAGTGCGCGAGGCGCTCGCCGAGCTCGAGGCGATCATCGCCGCGGACCCGGCGAACGCGGACGCGGAGCTACTCGCCGCCGCGGAGGAGCTCCGAGACGCGATGCGCGACGCCGAGGAGGCGACGACCGCCGGTGCCGACGCCGCGCGCGAGGACGACGACGTCGTCGTCGCGGTCCCCGGGGACCGCGACGACGCCGCGGACGACGCGGACGCCGCGCGCAAGCGCAAGCGCGTCGAGGCGGGCGAGGACGCGAAGGACGACGACGACGACGGCGACGACGACGACGACGACGACGACGCGCGCGCGGCCCCGATCCCGACGCGCGCGCCGAACGGCGACCGAATGCACCCGCGGAACGCGTACAGGGAGAAGAACCCCGACTTCGCGGCCCTCGCGAAGAGACACCCCGCGCTCCTGCCGCACCTGCGATCGCGCGGGAAGGGACGGCACGTCATCGACTTCACGAGCTACGACGCGACGCGCGAGCTGAACGCGGCGATGCTCGCGGTCGACTACGGGATCCTCCGCTGGACCGTCCCGCCCGGGCACCTGATCCCGCCCGTCGCGAATCGCGCCAACTACGTCCACTGGATCCAAGACCTCCTCCGCGCGTCGCGCCCGGACGGCGTCGAGATCGCGGGGCCCACCGTCCTCGGCCTCGACGTCGGCGTCGGCGCGAACTGCGTCTACCCGCTGATCGGCGCGGCGACGCACGGGTGGCGATTCGTCGGGTGCGACGTCGCCGACGCGGCGCTGGCGGCGGCGACGGCGAACGCGTCGGCCAACGCGAACGTCGCGTCGCTCATCGAGATCCGAGACTCGAGACGCGGCGAGGGTGGAGGCGAGGGCGGCGGCGGCGGCGGGGTGTTACTCCCCGCGATCAGGGACGGCGAGCGGTTCGCGTTCTCGATGTGTAACCCCCCGTTTTTCGAGACGATGGCCGAGGCGGAGCTCAACGCGGGGACCAACTTCGGCGGGACGGAGACGGAGATGTGCTACCCGAACGGCGGCGAGCACGCGTTCGTTCGCGCGATGTACGAGGACTCGCTGACGCTGCGCGACCGCGTGCACTGGTACACGACGATGTGCGGGAAGAAGGAGACGATGAAGAAGCTTCGGAGGGCGCTCGAGATGCGTTCGTCGATCACGTTTCGGACGACGGAGTTTCTTCAGGGCCGGACGACGCGGTGGGGGATCGCGTGGAGTTTCGCGAAGGACGCGCTCGAGAAGACGAACCGGCGCGGCGCTTCGAACGCGAACGCGCTCGACGCCGCGACGACCGCGGCGGCGACGCCGAAGTGCTGGCGGATGACGTTCGAGGTGCAAGCGAGAGCGCGCGGGCGCGCGGGGAAAAAACCGCCGACGGCGTCGGACGTCCTCGAGCGGCTGTGGCGGGAGCTCAGCAGCGCGACGACGACGTCCATCTCGATCGAGACGGACGCGTCGGATCCGCTGCGATTGAACTGCGCGCTCGAACTGCCGTCGCCGTCGCCGTCGTCCACCTCCAGGGGCCCGCCCCACGCGTTCACCGCGAGCGTGATGCGGTCCGCGCCCGGGACGCTGACGGTCGCCGCGGCGTTGGCGGAGGGCGCCAAGTCGAGAGACGCGGCGAAGACGGCGTTCGCGACGGCGATGGCGAGGGCGCGCGCGGCGATGCGATCCCCGGAAACATACGAATAGTTAAGTTAGATGCCTAGCTAGTTCGCGGCGACGTTCTTCTTGACCTTGAAGACGACCGGGAGGTCGCGCGCGGGCAGCGCCCAGTACGGAAACTCGTCTCCGTCTCCGTCTCCCTTTCCCTTGGCGCGCTTCGCTTTGCCGCCGCCGCCCGCGTCTCCGAGCCCGCCCCTCCGCCGGCGTTTCCCGCGGCCTCTCCGTCCGCCTCGCGTCGCGTCGCGACCCCAGCGCGACTCGCCGATCGCCCACGGACGGCTGCTCCCGGTCGCGTGCACGTCCTCGCGCCACGCGGCGCGCGAACCCGCGTCGCCGTCGCCGCCGTCGCCGCCGTCGCCGTCGCCGTCGCCGCGCTCTTCGAGCGGCGGCGACGGCAGGTGCGTCCACCCCACCGGCGGCGGCGACGCCGTCGGATCGCCCCCCCCGTTCGCGTACGCCGCGTCCAGGACGCTCCCGACCTGAAACTCGTACCCGCTCCTGCGCTCGCTCAGCCACCGCCTGAGTTCTTTACGTTTCTCCGCGCTACCCGCGGAGACGACGTGGTCTTCGTACCGGTCGTTGCTGCACACGACCGCGTCGCGCTCTGAGGGTCGTTCCATACGAGCGAATGTCGGGGTGGAGTTCAAAGGCGTCAGAAGCGGAGTTGAAAGGCGTCGAAGGCGGGGATTGAAAGCGAGGGGTGGGCGGAGAGATGCGCTGGGCGAAGTCCTCAAGGATCGGCGTTCACCACGCCGACGCGGTCGTATGGGGACCAGTGTATGGGACGCACCTAACGCGAACGCGATGATGCGCTTGTCGTCCGCGTCCCTCGCGTTCGGCGCGCGCGTCACCGTCGTCAGCATCCCGCGCCGCGCGAAGTCGTGCAGCACCGTGTTTCTCCACGTCGCGTTCCCGAGGTACTCCACGTTCCCCGGGACGAGCGTCTCGAGCGAGCCGCCGTCGCACAGGCCGTGCAGCGGCCCTTCGACGTAGGAGCGGGGAATGAACGCGTGCGGCGTGAGCCGCATCGACGCCCACGCGTCGCACTCGAGCGCGAGCGCGACGCCGCGCGACAGCGGAAGGCGCGTCCGGCAGCCGTGCTTCGCGTACAGCGACGCGGAGTACGTCCACGCGAGGTTCGCGCCGTCGAGGACGACGATCGAGGGGCGCGGGCGGCCCGCCGGCGAGGTCGACGACGGCCCTGATGACGTCGTGGTCGGGGCGTCGTCGGAGCCCGCGTCGTGGTCGTCGTCGTCGTCGTCCGCGACCGGCGGCGCGCGCGCGCGCGTCGCGACGGAGACGTTCCGCCGCGACGCCACGCGCGACGGGGCGATCGTCGGCGGCGGCGCGCGCGCGACGAGCGTCCTGAGAGCCGCGCGCGACATGGGCTTGTGCGGCCGGCGGAGGCGCTAACAACGGGGAAAAACGCGGCGGCGAGCTCTACTTCTTCGACACCAAAGTGAAAGAACACGACCACAAGATTCAAAAAGACATCCGTCGCGGCCGCTCGCGCACAACGCACGCTCGCGACCGCGACCTTCCGAGACGCTCGGGAGCACGCGCGATCGCGCACACGCCGCGCAGGTAGGCGTCGCCGCGAACCGCGAGGTCGACCACCGCGCGCGTTTCCGCGTGAACGACCGATCGCGAAGTCGGCTTCGAAGTCGCCAGATCCACCGCCCGATCGTATTTCTCGCGGCGACAACTCGACGCGCGCGATGAGCGGCCCGACGATCGACGGCGACTTGTGCGCGTCCAGGCTCAGGGCCATGCGCGCGTCCTGGACCGCGAACGCGGAGCCGATGTGGGCGAACGCGACCGCGTGCCTCCTGGGCACGGGCTCGAACAAGGAGGACGACCTTCGGTACCTCAAGTCCGCGTCCATGCAGATCTGGCTATTCCAGTACGAGCTCCCGGACACGCTCATGCTCTTCACGAAGGACGAGCTGCACGTCGTGACGGGCGGGAAGAAGGCGACGCTCGTGTCATCCGTCGCGGAGAAGGTGCTCGCGGACGCGAACGTCACCGTGGTCGTGCACGTCAAGCCCAAGGGCGAGGACGGGAAGACGCAGGTGGACGAGGTCGTGGATCTCATCGCGGAGAGAGGCCTGATCGTCGGCGCGGTGGCGAAGGAGGCGGAGGAGGGCGCGCTCGTGACGCACGCGCACGCGCGACTGAAGGAGAAGGGCGTGAAGATCGTCGAGGTGGCCGCCGGGCTCGCGGACGCGATGAGCGTGCGCGACGCCACCGAGGCGACGACGATGAAGAAAGCCGCGTCGCTCGCGGCGAAAGCGATGCGTTGGTGCGTGGATACCATCGAGGGCGTCGTGAACGACGAGACGAAGATCTCGCACGCGAAGCTCTCGGAGCAGTGCGAGGACTTCATCCTCGAGCCGTCGAAGCTCGGGATGAAAGACGTCGAGGCGGAGGACGTGGACATCTGCTACCCGCCGATCCTGCAGTCGGGCGGCGAATACGAGCTCAAGCTGAGCGCGCAGAGCAGCGATAAGAAGCTCCACTACGGCGTGGTGACCATCTCCCTCGGCGCGCGCGTGATGCAGTACTGCGCGAACGTCGCGCGGACGCTGATGATCGACCCGACGAAGGCGATGGAGGACGTGTACGCGGCGGCGCTCGCCGCGCAGGAAGCCGCGTTGAAGGCGCTCGTGGACGGCGCGGACCTCGCGGCGCCGCACGACGCGGCGAAGGCGGCGCTGATCGCCGCGAACCCGAACGGCATGGGCGAGCAGCTCGCGGCGAAGCTCGGGAAGACGATCGGGACCGCGATCGGGTTGGAGCTCCGCGAGAGCTCCATGACGCTCGGGCCGAAGTCGCGCGGCGCGCCGCAAAAGATTAAAGCCGGGCAGTGCTACAACGTCCAGATCGCGCTCAACGGCCTCGCGAACGCGGACGCGAAGGAGGGCAGCAAGTCCGCGACGTACGCGATACTCATCGCGGACACCGCGGCGGTCGCGAAGGACGGCGCCGCCGCGGACGTGATGACGAAAGCGACGACGAAGGCGCTGAAGGACATCGCGTACCAAATCAACGACTCCGCGGAGGAGGAGGAGGAGGAGGCGGCGGCGGCGAACAAAAAGCAAGCCAAAGCCGCGCGCGTGGAAGAAGGCGGCGTCGTCATGGACGCGAAGACCAGAGGCGAGGAAGGCGGCCCCACGGACGAGGACGCGCGCCGAAGGAAGCAAGCCGCGCTCGCGGACAAGAAGAACCAAGAGACGTACGCGCGCCTCGTCGGCGCGAAGAACGCGATGGCGTCGGGCGGCAAAGGCGGCGCGACGGCTGATTTCGTCGCCTACGAGTCCATGGCTGACGTCCCCGTGCCTCGAGGCGCGGACCCGGTGCTCGCGGTCGACCGCGACAACGAGACCGTGCTGCTTCCGATCCACGGCGGGCTCGTCCCGTTCCACATCATGGCCGTGAAGAGCGTGAGCGTGACGCAGGATGGCGGTCGGTCGTTCGTGAGGATCAACTTCAACGCGCCCACCGCGCCGGGGGCGATCGCGGCGAACAGCACGTACCCGGCGAACATGAAGTTCCCGGACCTGACCTTCCTCCGCGAGATTTCGTACCGCAGCAGCGACACGAAGCATGCCAACTACATCGTCCAGGAGATGCGCGCGCTGAAGCGGACGGTGTCGCAGCGCGAGACGGAAAAAGCCGAACGCGCGACGCTCGTGCGACAGGAGCGGCTCGTGCTGTCCCACGGCCGCGTGCACCGCCTCGTCGGCCTGTGGATGCTGCCGACGTTCGGAGGAAGAGGAGGGCGCAAGGCGGGGACGCTCGAGGCGCACACGAACGGTCTGCGGTACGTCGGCGCCAAGGCGGACGAGCAGGTGGACATCATCTACTCCAACGTCAAGTTTGCGTTTTTCCAACCCGCGAAGAAGGAGATCAAGACGTTGATTCACTTCCACCTGCACAACCCGATCATGATCGGCAAGAAGAAGACGCACGACGTGCAGTTTTACATGGAGATCATGGAGGCGGTGCAGAGCCTCGACGGCGGGCGACGGAACATGTACGACCCGGACGAGATCGAGGAGGAACAACGCGACCGCGAACGCGAGAAACGGATTCACAAGGAGTTCAGCGGGTTCTGCCGCAAGGTGCAGGACATCTGGGAGAAGGACTTCCCGCAGCTCAACCTGGAGTTCGACTCGCCGTACCACGACCTCGCGTTCGACGGCGTCCCGTTCAAGAGCACGGTGCGGATCCTGCCCACGGCGACGTGCCTCGTGGAGCTCACCGAGTTCCCGCCGCTCGTGGTGTCGTCGAGCGACATCGAAGTCGTGAACCTCGAGCGCGTCGGGTTCCACCTGAAGAACTTCGACATGGCAATCGTGTTCAAAGACTTCACGAAGGACGTCCATCGCATCGACCAGATCCCGGTGCAGAACCTCGACAACATCAAGCAGTGGCTCGGAACGCTCGACATCAAGTACTACGAGGGCAAGGCGAACTTGAACTGGAAGCCGCTTCTGAAGCAGATCAAGGAGGACCCGGACGATTGGCTCCAGGCTGGCGGATGGGAGTTCTTGAACAACGAGGTCGAGGACGACGACGACGAGGACGGCGAGGGGGGCGAAGAGAGCGAGTCCGACTTCGCCCCGAGCGAGTCCGAGGAGGAGTCCGAGGAGGAGTCCGAGAGCGAGTCCGTGGAGGAGAGCGACGACGACGACGAAGAGTACGACGAGGACTCCGAGGACGAGGGCATGGACTGGGACGAGCTCGAGGAAGAGGCCATGGCCGCGGACGAGGAAGCTTCCGACGGCGACGACGACAGGAAGCGGAAGAAGGGCGGCGGCGGCGGCGGCGGGAAGAAGCAGCGGCGATGAGACGAACGATCGTCGTGCTGGGCTGGGGGGATTGGATTTTCGAACGCGAAGACGGTGAGGCGACGCGACGCGACGCGAACGCCACGCGTCCGAACCGCGCGCGACTGAAAACGGAACGCGACGAAACGATTCTTATTATAAAGCTACCGTCGTCGTCTCGTCCTCCTACACCTACACCTACGCGTAGTCCTCGTCGCACAGTCGCGGCGAGCGCACGCGTATGTCGTACACGCACGTCTCCGGCTCGTTCACCTCCACGCTCGTCGCGCCGTCTCTCGCGCAATAAAATCTCGCCTCCCCGCCGCGTCGGATCGCCGCCGCCGCGGGCTCGTCGTCGTCGTTCGCGCGGGCGCCCTCGCACGTCGCGCCGCGCGTGAAAATCTCGACGCCGACCGCGTTCGCGTCCGCGGCGTCGCGTGTCTTCCGTCTCGACGTCGTCGCGGCGTCGTACGTCCCCAAGGCGACCCTCGTGACGCCGCCGGCGTCCGCGTGATACTGCGTGATCGCGCCCCCGCGGCAAATCTCGTAATTCCACCACCCGGCGGCGTGATAGTAGCACGTCTCCGTCCTCTTCTTCCTCCTCTTCTTTTTCTTCTTCTTCTTCGTATCGTCCATCGCCGCGGAGGACGTCTCGGCGGCGCACATCCGCGCGTCGTCGTCGCACAGCGCGCGCTGCAGGTCGCCGACGACGTCCTCGTTTCCGTCGCCGTCGCCGTCCCCCTCCCCCCGCCGTCGTCTCGCGGCGGATACCGTCTTCTCCGCGATGGCGATGTCGCCGTCCCGCACGACGTCCGCGCACGCTCGGCGGAACACCCTGAGTTCGATCTCTCGCAGCGACGTCCCGGGGGCTCGACGCGCGAGCACGAACGTCTCAGACGCCTCCGCGGCGTCGCCGACGGTTGTTTCCTCGGGCGGCGCGCGGGTGATGATCGCGTGCGTTCGCAAGAGGCTCGGCGTCGGCGTCGCCGCCGCGTCCGCGGCGTCCGCGGCGACGTCCGCGTCGAGTGCGTCCACCTCGCACTCGCGCGCGAGACGACTCGTGACGACGTCCTCGTCGAGCGCGTCCGCCGGCGCGGTCGCCGCGGCGCGGTGGACGACGCGAACGAGCTCGCGGCAGACGTCGCACTTGACGTCTCTCGCGGCTCGACCGACGACGACGCGCTTCGCGAGCTCAAAATCGTCGTCGTCGGACAGCGCGGCCGGCGGGGCCTCGCGCGAGAACGCGCCCCTCTCCTCGTCGACGGTCGTCGCGGCGCGCGCCTCCTTCGCGACCGGCGGCGGCGCCGCCGCGGGCTTCGGCTCCGGCGTCTCCGCCGCGCCGTTCGCGTTCTCGTTCTCCGTCGCCGTCGTCGTCGTCGTCGTCGTCGTCGCCTCGTCGTCGCTCGTCGTAGCCTCGTCGTCGCTCGTCGCGCGCAGGCCGAGCATCGCCTCGATGTGCTTCTCGATCGCGCGGAGCAGCTCGCGCGCGTCCGAGAACGCGCGCGCGGTCGCCTCTTCGCCCTCTTCTTCGCCGTCGTCCGCCGCGTCGTCGCGCGGGAGCGGGCACACCGGCCCGTCCAGCGACGTGCACCCGCGGTCGTCGTCGTCGTCGTCGTCGTCGTCGCTCTTATTCTCGCGGACGCTCGTCCATCGCACGCGACGGTCCGTCTGCCCGAGCGCGAGGACCCGCGCCGCGGGGAGGGGCTCGCGCAGGGTCGAGATGTTCAGCGGCCGCGACGGCACGGCCGCGAGCGCGGGCCGCGCGAGAAGCGCGAGGAGGGAGGCGAGGAGCGCGGCGAGGCCGCGCGGTCGCCCCGGCATCTCGCGCCCCCGAATCTGACGCCATCAGTGCTCGCCCGCCACGAACGCGATGAAATGAAAGAGATCTACTGCGCGACGCGCGCCCGCACGGAGCGCGCGCACGCCGAACAGATCGCGCGCCGCTCGCGACCGTCCTCTCGTCCACCGCGCGCTCGCGTACGGAATCGCGCGCGCGCGCCTCGCCTCGCCTCGTCGTTCGAACCGCGCGGCCGGCGTCGCGGGGAGACGAACGACCGGAAGTGCCCACGTCGACGTCCCGCGCCGCGAGCGATCGGCGATGAGCGCCGCGCGGATCTTCCGCGCCGCCGGGAGATCGATCGAACGCGCCGCGCGCGCGGCCACCGCGTCGTCCTCGTCCTCCCTCGCGCGCGGCGTGTCCTCCTCCTCCTCCGCGGACGCGGACGAAGACGCGCCGACGACGTCGTTCGGATTCAGAGACGTGCGCGTGGAGGAGAAGCAAGGCCTCGTCCGCGACGTCTTCGAGAAGGTGGCGCCGAGCTACGACCTCATGAACGACTTCATGTCCGCGGGCGTGCACCGCCTGTGGAAGGACTACCTCGTCGATAAGGTGGGCGTGTTCCCCGGGATGACGCACCTGGACGTCGCGGGAGGCACGGGCGACGTCGCTTTCAGGGTGCTGAGGGAGCTTCGACGCGCGGAGGAGAAGGCGCGGCGCGGAGGCGGCGGCGGCGGCGGCGGCGGCGGACGCGCGCGGGACTTCGACCCGGGACGCGTCATCGTGTCGGACATCAACCCCGCGATGCTCGCGGAGGGTCGGAAGCGCGCGCGGGGGCGGGGGCTCATGGGTTTGAATGCGGTCGACGCGAAGGGGGACGCGCTGCTCGCGAAGTTGGAGTTCGTGGAGGGGAACGCGGAGTCGCTGCCGTTCGAAGACGCGAGCGTCGACGTCTACACCATCGCGTTCGGGCTGAGGAACGTCACGAACGCGAAGGCGGCGCTGAGAGACGCGCTCAGGCTGTTGAAACCCGGGGGGCGGTTCATGTGCCTGGAGTTCTCGCACGTGACCCAGGAGCCGCTGCGATCGATGTACGACTTGTACTCGTTCAACGTGATCCCGGCGCTCGGCGAGCTCGTCGCGAAGGACGAGGCGTCGTATCGATATCTCGTCGAGTCCATTCGGAAGTTTCCGAAGCAGCGCGAGCTCGAGGACATGATGCGCGACGTCGGGTTTAAGTCCGTGTCGCACGATAACCTCACAGGCGGGGTCGTCGCGATTCACGAGGGGTTCAAGCTGTGATCGATCGATCGCAGATCGCGCGCCGCGCGTCGTTGTTTAGGCGCACGCGTAGACTAATAAGACGTGTCGTGTTACATCCACCGCGTCCGAGAGATCGCCTCCGCCTCGACGAGTCGCGTTCCGCGCTCCATCAGCGCGCGTCTACGGCTGCGTCACGCCCGCGCGCGGCACGCCGCCGCCGTCGAGGTCCTCCTCCTCGTACACGTTCGCGCTGCACCTGTCGCAGTACACGTGCGGCATCTTCACCTTGCCGCAGTCGCGACACCGCACCGCCTGACCGACGAACTTGATCCGTCGAAACTGGTTCCGCTTCCCCTTCCTCGACGGCGACACCTTCCGCTTCGGGACCGCCATGAGCGCGAACGGCGACGCCGGAGCGCGCGCGTCGTCCTCGGGAAGCGCTCCGCGCGAGGGCGGCGCGAAGATCGTCCCCGGTCGCGCCGCGACGAACGCGCCGGAGAAAGATCCGGTGGTGGAATCCGAGGACGGTCGCGACGTCGTCGTCGTCGTCAGCGCGCGCGTCCACGGCGCCACGCTCGCGGGCGGGGTCGCGCCGCGGCGAGGCGCCGCGGCGCACGTCGCCGCGATCGAGTGGAACGCGCGTCGCAACATCGCGACGAGGCGCGCGCGGCGGCGGAGTGCACCCTCCCCGCTCCGTCCCTGCACGAGGAAAGAAACCCTCGCAGGCGGGGAAAAGTAGTTTTGGGGAGTAGTACGACGTAGTTTTCGACTCAAACCAAAAACTCCTAACCTTAGGATAGAGATAGGAGGAGACAGCCAGCCACCATACCAAAGTCAACGCCCGCGCGGGCGCGCCCGCCAAAAAAAAGGAAGCTCTTCCCCTTCCCCCCGCACCCTCGCGCGCGCGTGGACGCGCGCTCGATGCCGAAACGCGGCCGGCGAGATGTCGTCACGCTGTCGGCCGAGCTCGCCGCGGAGATCGGGTGCCCCACGGAGATGTACGAGGACGAGCTCGAGACGCGCATGGAGACCAAATCTGGGGGCGTCCTCTCCGCGTTGTTCGCCCAGGTCGATCTGCTTCGCACGCGAATCTTCCCTCTGCTCTCGCAGACCGACCTCGCGATCGTCGCCGGGTTGAACCGCGAGTGCCGACGCGCGGTGTGGATGTACGCCCCGATCGACAACCCGAGATTCGCGGTCGAGGACTGCGTCGCGAGCGTCGAGCGCCTTCGCTGGGCCCGCGCGAACAATTGTCCGTGGACGGAGGCGACCATGCGTCACGTCGTCACGCGCGGGTCCCTCGCCGCGCTCCAGTTCGCCATCCAGTACGGCTGCCCGATGTACGCGGAGATATTAGTCGACGCCGCGATGTCGGCGGCGCGCGCGCGCGCGGACGACAAGGAGGAGTCGAAGCGCCGCGCGGACGTCTGTCGACATCTCAGAGCGCACGTCGCGGCGCTGACGCTCGACGTGGAGACGCGGCTCGACGACGCGGGGAGAGAGCTCGCGCCGCTCGCGCTCGAGCCGAGCGAACGGTGGAAGGACGTCCGCGACATGCACCCGCGGCAGATTCGGAAGAAGGTTGGGGAGATTCGAGACGAGCTGCGGGCGCTGCGGTGGAGAACGAGCGGCGGAGACGGCGAGGGAGGGGCGGCGGAGGGCGGCGGCGGCGGCGGCGGCGGCGACGCGGACGCGGACCCGGCGTCTCGTCTCGCGCGTCTCGAGCGTCGACTCGAGCTGTTCGAGCGCGTGATGAAGCTGAAACTCCGCCTCGCGTGCCTGCCGGGCGGGGACGGGCTGGTGCGGCTCGCCCGTCGGCGTCTGTCGGGCCCGTCCGGGGACGTAGACGCCGCCGTCGGGCTCGGCGGCGGCGCGACGGGCGGTTGAGCGCCGGGGAACGAGAACGAGAGAGAGAGAGAGAAGCGAAGCGAAGCGACGACGTCGCGACCGAAACCAAACCCGCCCGCGATGCGACGACGACGTCGGCGTGGTAGCAAGATGTAGTAATAGTATTTTTCAATGCGACGACGAACGACGTTCGACCTCGAGCGTTCAAAGAATCACCCTCCGCTCTCTCTCTCTCTCTCTCTC
>Ga0181560_10002043_pt1 | contig 18847 bp, 15 predicted proteins | sample 011ome_20_FD_133751 | JGI IMG/M metagenome (GOLD analysis project Ga0181560, IMG submission 133751) | Coastal salt marsh microbial communities from the Groves Creek Marsh, Skidaway Island, Georgia - 011509CT metaG (megahit assembly) | ecosystem: Environmental > Aquatic > Marine > Intertidal...
GACGGCGCCGCCGCCGGAGACGGATGCGACCGCGACGGCGCCGCCGCCGGAGACGGATGCGACCGCGACGGCGCCGCCGCCGGAGACGGATGCGACCGCGACGGCGCCGCCGCCGGAGACGGCTGCGACCGAGACGGCGCCGCCGCCGGAGACGGATGCGACTGAGACGGCTGCGCAGCCCGCGACGGATGCGACCGCGACGGATGCGCAGCCCCAGACGGCCGCGCAGCCCGAGACGGCCGCGCAGCCCGAGACGGCTGCGACCGCGACGGACGCGACGGAGACGGATGCGCAGCCCGAGGCGGATCAGACGGAGGAGGACGCGACCGCCTGGTGAACAAATCGTAACGTAATGTAAGTATTAAAACGTCGCTCGTTTTCTTTCATCGTTCGCCGCCGCGCCGCGCCTCACCGCGTCTCGATCCACTTGAGCGTCCCCGCGATCAAGTTCCTCGACGGCAGCTCCCCCGGGCACGGCGTCAGGTACGTGAACCGCCCGTTGGCCACGTCCACGTCGGTGACGAAGATGAACCCCGCCACGTTGCTCGAGAGGAGCTCAGGGTCGTTCCATACAAAGCGATGGCGGGGTGGAGTTCAAAGGCGTCAGGTGGAGTTCAAAGGCGTCGAGGGCGGGGATTAAACGCGAGGGATGGGCGGAGAGACGCGCCGGGCAAAGTCCTTAAGGAATGACGTTCACCACGCGAACGCGGTCGTATGGGGACCAGTGTATAGAACGCACCTCAGCCTGCGTCTTCCCGTGGCTCACGCCCAACACCGCGTTCAGAAGGCTCATCGACGGCGCCACCGTGGACACGCGAAGCGGGTCCGCGCTGCTCTCCTGGCCGATCGGCAGCGCGCTCCGCGGCGCGCTCGGGCCCGCGCCGATCTTGAAGATGGACACCTTGCCGAACTCCAACGTTTGCGAGTGCGGGGAGAGGTCGCCGAGAGGGCCGTAAAAGTACTCTCGCACGCGCGCGTCGCGGGACCGCCTTCGGAACTCCGGCGTGCGCTCCACGACGCCGCCGCTCTTCTGGAGCTTCCACACCTGCACGTCCCTCTCGGTCTCGGGCCCCGCGCCGCCGTCTTCTCCTCCTCCTCCACCTCCGACCACCTTGATCTTTTTCCCTCGCAGATCCCTCGATAGCTCCGCGTGTAACTTTTCGTGGTCGACGACGAGGACGACGTCGATCGCGAGCGCCTCGAGCGCGTGCAACAGGAGCCCGTACCCAGCCTTGTCGATCCACCCCATCGTGTTCACGACCACCCCGCTCGCCGCGGCCGCCGCGTTCGTCTCGTCGCGCGCGCGCAGCATCTCTCCCATGCGGTCGACTATGAACTTTGGGTCGTTTCACACGAGGCGACGTCGGGGTGGAGTTGAAAGGCGTCAGGTGGAGTTGAAAGGCGTCGAGGTGTGTCGGGATTGAAACCGAGAGGCGGGCGGAGTGATGCGCCGGGCGAAGTCCTTAAGGAACGGCGTGCACCACGCCGACGCGGTCGTATGGGAACCAGTGTGAGGAGAACGCGCCTTGTACAGCGTCGGATTGTTCCCCGGCGAGACGTCGCCGTGGAAGTACACGAGCGGCATCTCCAGCGGCAGGCCCTCGCACGCGTCGATCGGGCGGTCGATCGGCACCGCGCCGATCGTCGCCGGGCACGTGATCCCGCCCTGACCGAGGTCCAGATCCGAGAACGTCGGCGTCCAGCCTTTCCTCTGAGGGCCGTTCCGTACAAAGCGTTGTCGGGGTGGAGTTCATAGGCGTCAGTTTGAGTTGAAAGGCGTCGAGGTGTGTCGGGATTGAAAGCGAGGTGTGGGCGGAGAGAGACGCCGGGAGAAGTCCTTAAGGATCGGCGTTCACCGCGCCGACGCGGTCGTATGGGGACCAGTGTGAGATAGAACGCGCCTGCGCGTAGTTGCACAAGATCTTCGCGACGGACGACTTGCCCACGTCCGTGGGTCCGACGAGCGCGACGCGCGGCCCCGGCGTCCCCGCCGCCCTCGCCGCCTCGCGCCTGCGCTGCAGGACGCCGTCGACGTTGAGGTACGCGGTCATCGGCGCGGACGCGTTCGCGGTGTACGTCATCTCCGTCTCCCCCGCGATCTCGATCGTGGCGCCTCTCCACGAGAAGATCGCGTGCTTCCCGCCCGGGAGCGTCGTCGGCGTCTTCTTCGGAAGCTCCGCGCCGAAGATCTCCGCGGCGCCGTCGACGAGCGTCGCGGTGACGACGGTCCCGAGCTTGACTTCGACGCGGAGCTCCTCGTCGTTGTTCAGGTAGTGCGTCTGCGACTCCATCTCGTCTCGTTCGTTCGGGCTCTGATAGATCGCCGCCGCCGCGCCCCGACGCAATGAATGCGACGACGATTCGAGCCGACGCGACGAGGCACGCCAGTGAGTTCGCTCGAGAAAAACATTTCTTCGATACCAGTGACCAGGAGTCGCTTTATGTCATCTCGTCGCGCGCGCGTACGTTGTACTCTCGCGCGCATTCTCATAACTAGTTACCCATACGTGACGTACACCCACGGATGACAGAGGTCGGTCGATCACTACTGTCGAACGCGACGACGTGTACCTTTCCGCGGTCGCGGAGCGCTCTCGCCGACCGACGCGCGTCCAGAAGGAGGACGCGCGCGTCGCGGCGAGCTTCCGCGTCCGATCACGTCGGGCCTCTCCCCGCGCGGCGGCCGCGTCTCGCCGTCGTTCGACGACATGGCGGACGCCGAGGACGACGCGGACTTCGAGCGCGGGCCCGTGAGGTGCGCGCGCGCGTCCCCTCGCGGCCGCCGTCCGTTCGTGTTACGACGCGCTCTTTTTTCTTTCCATTCTCGTCGCGTCCTCCCCTCCTCCTCCTCCTCCTCCTCCTCCTCCTCCTCTCGCGCGTCGTCTCATCGCCGTCTCTTCTCCCCCCGTCCCCAATCCGCGACGCCTCAGGCGCTCGCACCAATTCAAGGCGCTCATGAGGAAAAACTTCACGCTCAAGACGCGCGGGATCCTCTGCTGCTGCACGGGCGTCGAGATCATCTTGCCCGTCGTCTTTCTCGCGCTCTTATGCCTCCCCAAAGCCATCGTGAAGGACCAGGTAATGAACGACACGGTGACGAAGCCGTACGCGCTCGCCACGGACTGGAACATGGCGTCGATCGCGACGCAGACGTGCATGCCGGGGTACAGGCTGCTCGTGTACCCTGACAGCGCGGAGGCGATAAAGGTCGTCCAGAAAGCCGCGGTCAATCTGATCTGCGACGCGGACCGGAGTTCCTTCTCCGACGCGCCGAATCCGTTCGGGACGTCGTTCTTGAAGACGCTGAACACTTGCCACGGCGATGCCATACAGACGCTGTACCCAAACTTTCGCGACGTCCTGATCAAGGACAGCGGGACCTCTGGATACTCGGAGCTGGACACGTTGAACAAGGCGACGTTCGCGGCGTTGTCCACGTTTTGCACCGACGCGTTTCTGCAGACCGGCGCGGGCGCTGGGAACTACGGCGGCGCGTACACCGCAACCGTGTTCGAGGCGCTCACGGGGAGCTTCTCCACGAAGGAGGCTGCGCTGGCGTGGGTCGCGGCGAACCCCGGGCACGCGCTCGGACTGATCGCGTTCACCAGCGGCGTGGACGGCACCGCGGACGCGAGCTCGGGCGCGTCCTTCAATTCACGCCGGTCCCCGTACGACCGCGTTCGCGTCGTGAACTTCATTCCTCGAGGACTTTCTCTCCTCCCGGCGTTCGTTCGTCACTCTCCGCCCACAATCCCTCGGTTTCGATCCCGACGCGCCGCGACGCCTTTCGACTGCATCACATCTGACGCCTCACGACTCCGCCCCGACGTTCGTCGCTTTGAACGACGGAACGCCCCTCAGCCACGGTGAGTTACACGCTGGGCACTAACACGACCGGGTACGGCTCGAACGCGGAGGACGCGGAGCGAACGAAAGAGCTTTTCGTCAGTCGATGGCAGGCGGAGGCGCAGAACGTGGACTGGAAGGATTACATGACGTTCGCGCGCGTGCAAAACGCAGTCGACGGCGCCATCGTCGACGAGAAGGACGCGATCGACAGTAGTGAGTACTCTGTGCGGTTAGACGTCAGCGTGAAGCCGTTCCCGTGGCTCGGGTACGACTATAACCTCGGCGGGATCATCGCCGCGGCGGTCTTCTCCATCATCGGCGCGCTCGCGTTCATGTCCAACGTCGTCATCATCATGAAGTCCGTCGTCGTGGAGAAGGAGCTGCGTCTGCGGGAGGGAATGCAGATGATGGGAATGAGCACGAACACGTACTGGCTCTCGTGGTTCTTCACGCACCTCGTCACGGCGATGTGCACGGTCGTACTCATCTGCCTCATCGGGATGTACCCGTTCGAGTACACGAACCCGTTCTTACAGTTCGTCTTCTACACGCTGTGGGTGATATCCATCATCCTGTGGAACTACATGCTCTCCACGGTGTTCAGCCGAAGCATCACCGCGTCCGTCGTCGGATGCTTCGTCTACGTCATCTCCATGGCGCCCGCCATCGCGGTTCGAATCACGCACGAGAACGGCAGCACCGGGTGGATCGCGAGCTGTCTTCTCCCGGGCGGGACGATCAACATGTGGGGGCACGTGCTGGCGGTTCTCGAGCTCGCGAAGGAGGGCGTGACGTTCGACACGCTCGCGGAGTCGGTGTCTAGGGACGTGAACTTTTCCGCGGGGACGGTGATCGGCATGACCGCGCTCGACTGCGTGATTTACGCGTTCATGACGTGGTACCTCGACAAGGTCTGGCCGACGGAGTTTGGGCAGCGGCTGGAGCCGTGGTTTCTGTTCACGCGCGCGTACTGGCGCGGCGAGAAGGACGACGCCGCGTCGGACGATCAGAAGGAGATTGACGTGGCGGCGTTGGAAAAAGCCGAGGAGGGCGTCACGTTTGAGAAGCTGACGCCGGAGCAGACCGCGCGCGCGCCGGTTCGCATCCGGGGGTTGCGGAAGACGTTCAAGAACGGCGTGACCGCGGTGGACGACCTCACCGTGACGTTCGCGCCGAGTCAAGTCTCCGGTCTGCTCGGGCACAACGGCGCGGGGAAGACGACGACGATCAGCATTCTGACGGGCATGCTCAACGCGAGCGGCGGCGACGCGAAGATAAACGGCCGATCGATCAAGACCGACATGCCGACGATCCGAGCGTCGCTCGGGATTTGCCCGCAGTTCGACGTCCTGTGGCCGACGCTCACGGTGAAGGAGCACCTGGAGCTGTACGCCGCGTTCGGGGGGATGCCGAAGAAGATGATCGGCCGCGAGGTGATAGCCGCCGTGAACGAAGTCGCGCTCTCCGAGAAGCTCGCGTATAAGACGGGGCTTCTGTCCGGGGGGCAACGCAGGAAACTCTCGCTCGCGATCGCGTTCATCGGCCGCCCGAAGGTTGTCTTCCTCGACGAGCCGACGTCCGGGATGGACCCGTACTCGCGCAGGTTCACGTGGGACGTCATCCGACGTCGCGCGGCGAAGTCGTCGATACTTCTCACGACGCACTTTCTCGACGAGGCGGATTTGCTCTGCGACCGCGTCGCGATCATGTCCGCGGGGAAGCTCGCGTGCGTCGGCTCGCCCGTGTTCCTCAAGAACCGATACGGAACAGGGTACCACCTGACGCTGGCGCGGTCGGAGGGGAACGCGGGGGGTAACGGCGACGCCGCGAGCGTTTTATCGCTCGTCGCGAAGCACGTCCCCGCGGGCGCCGTCGCCTCCGACGTCGGCGCGGAGCTCAGCTTCACGCTCCCGACCGACCAAACGCGCGCGTTCCCGGAGCTGTTCAAGGAACTGGACGCGAATCTCCAGAGGCTTGGGTTCAGCAGCTACGGGATCTCGTGCACGACGCTCGAGGAGGTGTTCTTGTCCGTCGCCCGCGGCGGCGTCGGCGGCAAACACGTCGTCAAAAATCGGAAATCCCTCGACGAAAACGAAAATAAAACCAAGGCGCTCGGCGCCGCCGCCGCCGCGGACGAGTCCCCGCTCGTCCCCGCGAGCGAGGACGCGTCGGACGACCACCCCGACGACGTCGAACTGCGCGCCGGGTACTCGCGAGGCTGGTCGCTCCTGGGCCGCCAGATAAGCGGTCTCCTCTGGAAGCGTTGGCTCAACTGGACGCGAGACGCGTGGAGCATCCTGATCCAGATCATCGTCCCCGTCCTCTTCTTCGTCCTCGCGCTCGTCCTCGCCGGGCTCGAGTACGGCGCGAACGAGACGTACTACGACATCAATGTCAACCGCGGCTTGCTCGGCGGCCGGCCGACGATCATCTCGGCGCGCGACTCGGACGCCGAGGCGGCGGCGGTGATCGCGCAGTTCACCGCGGATGCGTACGTAAAACGCTCGTACCAATCGCAGGTGGACTGCCGGTGCTTCTGCCCCGCGGACTCGGCGCAGCTCGGCACGTCCACGGTGTACGAGTGCTGCATGCACGACCCCGCGGCCGCGACGACGCTCGCGACCGCGGCGGGGTTCGCCACGAACATCCAATACTGCGGCGCGCAGTCGACGTACTCGCCCGCGGGCGGCGCGTGCGCGACGGACTCGAACGGCATGGACGTCTACGGCGACTGCGTCGGCAGCGCGGACTCGTTCGACGGGTACCTGTGGAGCATCACGGAGCAACGGCAGACGTGCGACTCGCAGCGAAACATCGGGTGCGACGCGATTCATATCGAGCAGTACACGAACGCGGCGTCGAGCGTGTACACGCACACGGTGTACGCGCATCAGAGCGCGTATCACTCCATCCCGGCGACGCTGAACGAGATAAACAGCGCCATCCTGCGCCGACGGACGGGTGACTCGAACGCGCGCATCGCCGTCGTGAACGAGTGGCTCCCCGCGGCGGCGACGTACGGCGACGGCGACGTCGTGGACACGCAAAACGACAGCACGTTCATCACGTCGCTCTTCGTCGTCATGGGCGCGGCGGTGTTGACGTCCTCGCTCGTCGTCTTCCCCGTGTACGAGCGCCGCAACAACTCCAAGCACCTGCAGATGGTCTCCGGGGTGAACAAGATGGCGTACTGGCACTGCCACTGGCTCGCAGACCTCGCGCAGATGGCGGCGCCCGTCGCCGCCGTCGTGTGCCTCTTCGCCGCGTTTAACATCGCGCAGTACCGAGGGCAGCTCGAGGCGATCTCCGTCTTGCTAATCTCGTTCATCGCGTCCAGCATCGGGTACACGCACCTGCTCGGGTTTTACTTCAGCAACGAGTTCTACGCGTTCGTGGGCACGGTCGGCGTTAAGTTGTTCCTCGGCGTCATCACGACCGCCGCGGGGATGGTCGTCGAGGTGCGTTCTATACACTGGTCCCCATACGACCCCGTTCGCGTGGTGAACGCCGATCCTTAAGGACTTTTGCCGGCGCATCTCTCCGCCCACCCCTCGCGTTCAATCCCCGCCCGCGTTGCCTTTCAACTCCATCTGACGCCTTTGAACTCCACCTCGACTTCGCTTTGAATGGACCCTCGACCCTCCGTCGCTCAAGGATCTCAACGACGACACGAAGCTCGCGCATAACATCCTCAAGTACGTGTTGCCCATGATCATCCCGCACTACTCGCTCGGGAAAGGGCTGTACGACATCGGTCAGAACAAGCTGAACGAGGAGCGGTACACGTACGACGCGAGCACGAAGAAGCTGACGCGCGCGAACACGTATCACTACATGAACGACGACGTCATCGGCGACGACGTGTCGTTTCTCCTCGGCACCGCGGCGATGTGGTTCGCGCTCGTGCTCGCCGTCGAGCTCAGCGAAGGCCGGACGCGGACGCGGTTCGTGTACGTCGTGACTTTCGCGTGGCTGCGCGAGTGGCTGCGCGTCGGCGTCGCGGGCGGAGGCGCGCGGCGCGTCGAGGAGCCGCCCGAGGACGAGGACGTCGCCGCGGAACGACGGCGGGTGGAAACGCTCGCGGAGCGCGCGTTTTTGAACGTGTCCCCGGGAGAGTCTTCTTCGCTCGACGGCGTGATCCTCCACGACCTCTCCAAAACCTTCGGCGCGAAGAATGCGGTGCGCGAGCTGTCCGTGGGTATGGCGCGGGGGCAGTGCTTCGGGCTCCTCGGCATCAACGGCGCCGGGAAGACGTCGACGTTTCGGATGATCACCGGCGAGTTCGCGCCGACGAAGGGCGACACGAACGTCCTCATCAACAACCGCGGCGTGAAGGAGTACGTCTCTATTCACCGCGACCTGACAAGGGCGCGGTCGCTCATGGGGTACTGCCCGCAGTTCGACGGGCTGCAGCCGAACATGACCGCGCGCGAGCTGCTGACGTTTTACGCGCAGATACGAGGCATGCCGCGCGAGGTGCGTTCTATCTCACACTGGTCCCCATACGACCGCGCTGGCGTGGTGAACGCCGATCCTTAAGGACGTTTGCCAGCGCATCTCTCCGCCCACCCCTCGCTTTCAATCCCCGCCCGCATTGCCTTTCAACTCCATCTGACGCCTTTGAACTCCACCTCGACTTCGCTTTGAATGGACCCTCGACCCTCAGGACGTCGACGGCGTCGTCAAGGCGCTGCTCGAGAAGATGTCGCTGACGAAATACGCGGACCGACAGTCCGGGACGTACTCCGGAGGCAACAAGAGGAAGCTCTCCGTCGCGATCGCGCTCGTGGGCGAGCCGTCCGTGGTGCTTCTCGACGAGCCGTCCACGGGGATGGACCCCGAGGCGCGTCGGTTTCTGTGGGACGTCATAAGCGACAGCACGCGCGGCCGGACCATCGTGTTGACGTCTCACAGCATGGAGGAGTGCGAGGCGCGTTCTATCTCACACTGGTCCCCATACGACCGCGTTGGCGTGGTGAACGCCGTTTCTTAAGGACTTTTGCCGGCGTATCTCTCCACCCACCCCTCGCTTTCAATCCCGACACATCTCGACGCCTTTCAACGCCAACTGACGCCTTTCAACTCCACCCCGACGTTCTCGCTCGTATGGAACGACCCAAGGCGTTGTGCAACAAGATCGGCATCATGGTCGGCGGGAAGTTCTCGTGCCTCGGTTCCTTGCAGCACCTGAAGAACCGGTTCAGCGAGGGGTACACGCTAGAGCTGCGGTTCGAGCCCGGGCGGGGGCGCGAGGTTATGGACGCGCTCGCGGCGCGGGGCGTCGCCGCGGAGGTGGTGGAGTCGCACGCGTCCGAGCTGACGCTGAAGGTGCGAGAGGAGGACGCGAGGCTGTGGCAGATTTTCGACGCGGTGGAGGGGATGCGCGCGCGGGGCCCGGGGGGGCAGAAGAGCGGCGAGATCGCGGTGGACGTCCCGATCGATCTCGGCGGCGGCGGCGGCGGCTCGACGAACCCGTTCGCCGCCGCCGCCGCGCAGCCGCCGCAGCCGCCGGACTCGGACTCGGACGCGGACGGCTCGGACGCGCCGCCGCCGCCGCCGCCGCCGCCGCCGAGCGCGCTGAGCGCCATCGGCGGCGGCGGCGGCCTCGTGGACGACTACTCCGTGTCTCAGACGACGTTGGAGCAGGTCTTCGTGCGGTTCGCGTCCGCGCAGGACGAAGAGAGAGGCGCCGCGCCGGGGTTGTCGACGGGGCGGGAGGCGGGGGGCGCGGAGCTTCCCCCGCCGCCGCCGCCGCAGGGGTCGCGGGCGTACTACGCGCGGCAGGGCGGCGGCGGGTGATTTGATTCTAGCGCGCGCGCGGAGGTCGACGGGTCATCGACGACGGGTTCAGACTTCGAGAGGGAGCGCTCGTTCTCGACGTTTACTGTACGCCTTTACTCGTAATGTGATTGGACTTGTAACAACATCGATTCGATTCTTTTTTACGGTTCACAGACCGTCAAAACGCGCTCGACTCGATTGACAACTGTACGCGTCAGCGCGCTCGCCGGGCAGAAGCCCTCGCGCGTCGTCGACGCGCGCGGTTTCGACGGTCCCCCCCCCCCGACGGTCGCCATGGGGTGCTGTTGCAAAGAGAAAATGTGCGTCCCCGCGCCCGCGCGCGCTCGCGTCGTCCCTCGCGCCCGCGCTCCGCCCCGTCGACGTGCCGCGGGGCGAGCGCGAGATAGTTTCATCCAGCACGGTTCAGGCGCGCGAATCGGGCGATCCGCGGACTCCCGGCGCGGTCGTCTCGCTCCCTCGCCGACGCCGCCGCGACGCGCGGGGGGGTCGCTCTCGACGGCGTGATCCCCGCGGCGGCGGACCCGCGCGGCGGCGTCCGCGGTCGCGACCTCCCGCGGTCGCCGCCTTCGCCGCCGCGCCCGGGAAAACAACGACCCCCCGTCCGAGGTTGTTGAAATCGAAATCGAAATCGAAATCGAAATCGAAATCGAGTCAAATTCTGATTACCCCTCCCTCCGGCGGCGCCTCCCTCCCTCTCTCCCCCCACCTCGCGATCGCAGCGACGAGGACATGACCGGCGAGGAATATATGGAGAAAAACCGCCGCTGCACGGACGTTTTATTCACCCTCATCTTCCTCGCGTTCTGGGTCGGCATGGTCTACGCCGGCGCCTACGGCTTCTCCAAGGGCGACCCCCGCATCCTCGTCTACGGCACGGACTACCAGGGCAACCTCTGCGGCAAGGGCGCGCTGGAGGACTTCAAGGTGCGGTACTTCGTGAACCCGTACGAGGTGCTCGAGGCGGGCAACACCGCCGGCGCGAACATCAAGGACGCCAAATCGATCTGTCTCAAGGCGTGCCCAGCCGCGTCGTCGACGCTGTCGTGGGTGTGCAACTACCCGGACTCCCTCGACTCGCGCGGCCTGAACGCCATCACGTCCACGACGACGTCGTACGATCAGTGGGCGGCGATGAACTACGACTACTACTCCTCCATCACCACCGGGTCGCACCAGGCGAACTCGCGCGTGTACAAGGGGCCGTGCTACCCGGTGTTGCTGCCGACGACGGAATCCTACGGCACGTGCAGTTACTACGCGAAGCAGACGTCGGGGGCGAAGACGGCGTTCGCGTCGCTGCTGTCGACAAACTCGCAGAGCACGCCGGAGTCGTACGACCTGGACGACAAGGTGACGGCGCTGTCCGACGCCGTCGCGGAGATGCTCTCCACGCCCGCGAGCGTGATGGAGCGGTACATCGAAGATTTCGCCAAGGCGTGGGTCGTCTGCCTCGTCTGCGGCTTCTTCGCGCCCGTCGTGCTGTCCTTCGTGTGGCTCGGCATCATGCGCTACCTCGCCGGGTTCTTCGCGTACTTCGTCATCGCGTTCGTGAACATCTTCGCCATCCTGTGCACGCTGTGGCTGTACATGAAGGCGGGGGTGATCGGCAACGACGCGATCGCGGCGTCGGACGAGGACGGCGGCTCGTCGTACACGGACCCCTCCGAGGACAATCAGGAGGTGCTCACGTACGCCGCGTACGCGTGCACGGCGCTCACCGTGATCCTGCTGCTCTTCACGCTGCTCATGCTGAAGCGCGTGCGCATCGCGGTGGCGGTGATCAAGGTTGCGACGCAGTGCATCGCCGCCGCGCCGATGACGATCGTGTTCCCGCTCATCCCGGTGTTCGTCGCGCTCGCGCTCTTCGCGTACTGGGTCGCCGCCGCGGTGTACATGTACAGCGCGGGAGACATCGAGCAGCAGAGTTGCACGCTGACCGCGGGCGCGCAGCCGCAGCGGTACTGCGCCGACTCCGCGGATGCGAAGAACTGTCACTGCGGCTACGAGACGAAGATGACGAAGGATCTGCAGTACATGCTCCTGTACCACCTGTTCGGACTCCTGTGGACGACGCAGTGGCTGCAGGCGCTGACGTACCTCACGATCGCGTACGTGTTCGCGCTGTTCTACTTCCGCGGCGGGTCCTTCTCCGAGGGAATGCGGGGATGTTGCTCGAGCCCGGTGTTTCAGGCGCGTTCTATACACTGGTCCCCATACGACCCCGTTGGCGTGGTGAACGCAGATCCTTAAGGACTTTTCACGGCGTGTCTCTCCGCCAATCCCTTGCTTTCAATCCCCGCCATCGACGCCTTTCAACTCCAACTGACGCCTTTCAACTCCACCCCGACGTCGCTTTGTATGGAACGACCCTCAGTCGTTTAAAAAGATGACGTGGTTCCACAACGGCAGCGCGTGCTTCGGATCGCTGCTCGTCGCCATCCTGCAGTTCATCCGCATCATCGTCGCGTACGTCGTGCACAAGATGAAGAAGGCTGGGAACGACAGCTGCTGCATCAAGTACGCGGCGTGCTGCCTGCAGTACTGCCTGTGGTACCTCCAGAAGGTTCTCGAGTGGATCAACAAGAACGCGTACATTTTAATCGCGATCGAGGGCAAGTCCTTTTGCTTCTCCGCGTGGGAAGCCATCTCGCTCATCATGTCCAACATCCTGACCGTCGGCGCGGTGAACATCGTCGGCGACGTGCTTCTCTTCCTGGGCAAGCTCGGCGTCGCGCTGACGTCCGGTTTTTTCGCGTTCATGTACCTGGACACGGACGAGTACACGGAGGGGGATAATCGCGTTTCGTCGCCGCTGCTCATCGTCGTCTTCGTCATCATCTTCGCGTTCATCCTCGCCGGGTTGTTCATGTCCGTCGTCGAGATGGGCATCGACGCGACGTTGCTGTCGTTCTGCAAGGACTGCAAGATTCACGGCGGGAAGCCCAAGTTCGCGCCGCCGTTGCTCGCGGAGGTGCTCGGCAAGTACGAGAGTAAGCAGAAGGCGCGAAACGCCGCGAATCGACAGTGAGGCGTGCGCGGTTGAGGGGAGGAAGAGAGAGCGAGGGCGAGAAGGCACGCGTTTGACGCGCGCGCGCCGCGTTCGCGTACATATACGACTACTAATTTAACGCGAGATGTATGCATGTATTTGTACACGTATCTTATGCCTTCTCGCGCGACGTCTAATTCAACACTATGTCCTTCCTCGGTCTACGTCTACGAGCCCAACAGGTTCGCGATCTTGTCGCGATCGGCGAGGCTCGGTCGACCCGCGCGCACCCATCGTCGCTTCAGGTCGCTCAGCGCCACGTCCGTGGTGTGCTCGCTCAGGCACGCGTTCATCGAGTTCGCCTCCTCGCGACACGCCCACGCGACGGAGATCAGCCTCCCCTTGACGCACTCGTAGTACGTCCGCTGCGACGCCCCGCAGCGTCGAAGCGCGCGCTCCTTCAAGAGCATGATCAGCGCCTCCTCCTCCTTCTTCTTCACGTCCGACGCGTCCGAGGCGGCGGCGGCGGCGCTCGGCATCGCGTCGAGGGTGCGGTGCTTCGCTCGGTCTTCTCTCCTGCCTGTCGCGTCACGCCCTCGCCCTCATTCGCGACCCTCCGGCTGCCGCGACGACGCGCGCGTCGACGTCTCTCCGTCGTCGTCGTCGACGGGCGGAACTGATGAGCGAAAGCGCGGTCCCATAACCTAGCTGGAGGGTGTCGGAAAAATCTAGGTTATGGGACCCGTACGCGTGCGCGTGCGCGCAGCCCTACGCGCAAACAGTCAGCCGCGCGAGGATTCCGCGCAGATCGCCCGCGATACCTTTTCCACGGCCGTGACGCCTTTACACGTCCGCAGGGTTTGGTGTTTGTTTTATCTCAGCACCCGCCGTCGTCGCGTCGCGTCGCGCGCACTCGCGGCGCCGCCGCGGACGCACCGTCAGTCGCCGCGCGGAAACGAAAAGTCGAAGCGCGTCCGTCGCGCTCCGTCCGTCGCGCCCGCCGCCATGTCCGCCGCGAAGGCCGCGACGAAGGTGGCCGCGACCGCCGCGAAGTGCGTCTCCGCGCCGCTCAAGCCGGGATGGCAGTACTTCACCGCCGGGTGCGGGACCTGCGCGGGGTCGCTCAGCGCGCTGACCGGGTTGGGCGGCGCGGTCGTCTTCGTGCCGACGTGCTCGAAGCTCGGGATGACCGCGAAGAAGATCGTCGGCACGACCGTCGTCGCGGTGACGTGCGCGGTGCGCACGCGTCCGCTCCTCTCGCGTCGCCGCGCGGCGGCGTTCGCGCGTCGACGTCAAGCGATTTATCGTCCCTCTTCTCGAAAGCTGTAGAACGATTGATGAATATTCCGCGGCGAGCGACGTCTATCCTCTCCTCTCGTCTCACGCGCTCGTCCCGTCGCCCCCTCCTCTCTCCGCAGACGACCGCGGGGTCGTACGCGTACGCGTCGAACAACGTGACGGACATCCCCGCCGCGATCGCGATCGGCGTCGTCGGCGCGGCGACGACGCCGTTCGGGCAGATGATCGCCAAGCGAATCTCCGGAAAGACGCTGCGCAAGGTGGGCGGCGGACCAGACCGACCGCGCATCTCTCCAGGGTCCCATCACCCCTGGGCCCCGGTTGGTTTCAATCCCGACACGCCCGCCTCGACGCCTTTCAACTCCACCACTGACGCCTTTCAACTCCACCCCGATATCATCGCTTCGCGTGGACCCTCGATCACCCTCAGTGGTGCGGCGGCGCGTTGCTCATGTGCGCGCCGACGGCTTTCGTCAAGAAGAAGACGCACAAGCCCGTGCCCGGGCACCCGGAGCTGGACGAGCCGGAGGGGTCTCCGATCATGGTCGGGGACTCGCGGCCGGGAGGCGCCGCCGCGCTCGCGCTCGCGGGGAAAGCGGACGAGCTCGTCGCGAAGGGGGGCATCCTCGCGTATCTGAACAAGGCGCGTTCTGGTTCGCACCGGTTCCCATACGACCGCGTTCGCGTCGTGAACTTCATTCCTTGAGGACTTTACTTCCCGGCGTTCGTTCGTTTCTCTCCGCCCATCACCCATCGCTCACAATCCCGACACACCACGACGCCTTTCAACTCCGCTTCTGACGCCTTTGAACGCCACCCCGACGTCGCTTCGTATGCGCAAACACCCTCAGTCGGCGGCTGGTCTCGGCGGCGTCGGCGCCGCGGACGGGAAGGAAACGAGCTCGGGCCCGCGAGGGATAACCTCATCTAAACCGCCGCCGCCGGTCGCGAGGAGCGTGGACGAGCGGGGGGCGATCATACGACACGTCGGCGGCGCGTGGGCGCGCGTGCGGACGAGCGCGCGGCGGTCGGACGGCGAGGCGGGCGACGCGAAGGATGATGACGACTCGCGCGACAACCCGCGCGTCGTCGCCGGCTCCCCCGCGGAGTCGTCGAAGACGCGCGGGGGACAGGACGGCGGCGGCGGCGGCGGCGGCGGCGACGCGACGACGACGACGGAGGTTGGCAAGAGCGGCAACGCGTGGATCAACATGAAAGAGCAGTTCCAAGAGCGGTTAGACAACGCGAACGGGTCGTGGACGGAGGCGTTGATCGCCGAGCGCGAAAACTTCCTCATCGGCCTCGCCGTGGGCATGATCCAGGGCACCGTCGGCGTCGGCGGGGGCGTCCTCGTGACGACGTACATGTCCATGTTCAGCGACATGGAGGTGCATCGGATATGCGCGACCGCGCTCATGGCGACGCTCGTGACGAACACCGTGGTGGTGACGCATCATCTGCGCGAGGGCAACGTTCGGATACGCGTCGCCGCCGTGCTCGGCGCGACGGCGATGGCGGCGAGCTACGTCACGGCGAAGAACGTCAGCCTGAGCGTTCCGGAGACGGCGATCCGGGGGTTCATCGCGAGCGCGCTGGTCGCGAGCGGGGCGAGCATGTTGCGGTGACGCGGGTCCGGACGACGGGCGGGGCGGATGCGTTACATTGTATTTCTTTTGCCCAAACCCGAATCCTCCGCCGCGACGGTCGCGCGCGTCCGTCGCGGCGGCGCGACCTGACGCGTCTCGTGTTCGCGCGGTCGACGCCGGCGGGGGGTCGCGCGGGGGCGACGAAATCGTCGCCTCGAGCGCGCGCGCCTCGGGTCTCGATCGCGGCGCGCGTCGTTTTTGTAATACGGAGCGGAGCGTGCAACGTCTTTTCGTCTTATTTTCAACACCTCATCCACCCTCGTTCCAGGGAAACCCTCGCCCGGGATCCCCGTGCCTCTCCGTTAGATAATATCTACGACGTTTTCGTTCACGATGTTCGTGTACCGGCGCGATCGATCGTCCGATCGTCGGCCTCTCCGTCTCCGATGCCCCCCCTACACGTTCCCGTTACCCGATACCCGATACCCGGCGTCGGCGCCGGCGGCGGTCGCCGCCGCCGCCGCCGCGCGTCGACGCCCGCCCGACGCCTCCTCCTCGCGTCCTCCGTCCTCCGTCTCTCCTCTAAGTGTCTCCTCCACTCCAACCCCGTTCCCGGATCCGCGCTCGCTTTCCCGCGGACCCGGCGCCGTCGCCTCACACTGGTCCCCATACGACCCGGTTCGCGTGGTGAACGCCGTTCCTTAAGGACTTTCTCTCTCCGTCGTCCTCCGTCCTCCGACGACCCGTCTTCTCTTCTCGCGGTACCCTCGTTTTCCACCCACCCTCGCCCGCGCGCCTCCGACGACGCTCACGAGAAGAAAAACTTTCTCCACAGGATGCTCGTCGCGTTTTGATACTTATCGTTCGCGTGCAGCCCGCGACCCTTCTCCTCGGTGTCGTACGCGTCGTTCACGAGCTTATCGAAGAACCCAAACACGCCGTGCAGGTCGCTCTCGCCGTACCCCGACAGCGCGTGCAGAGGCGACAGTCGCTCCCAGGACACGCCGTAGACTCTGCTCAAGACGTAGCCGATCGCCGCGGCGGCGGCGACGGACGGCGCGAAATCCAAAGACTTGTGCGACACCGCGCTCGCTTCGAGGAGGTAGTCCACGATCTCGGTGATCTCCTCGCACGGGTCCTCATCCCAGTCGCCCTCGTAGTTGGAGACGACGCCGTTCTTCTTCAGATGCGGCAGCGTCACGGACAAGTACGCGCTGCTAAACGACGACGCCGTCGGGAGGTACAAGTTGTATTCCAGCTCCCTCAGGAGCGCGCGCTCCGCGAGCAAAAGCTGCGATCGCGTGAACGTGGACACCTCCGCGGCGCCGGCGAACTCGAGCGCGCTCGGGGCGGAGACCTCCGTCACTTTCGCCGCGACGAAGATGCACGTGATCCCCAGGCGCTTGAGCTTGTTGCAGAGCGGCTGATGCTCGCCGTCGTTCAGGTACATGACTTGCTTCTCCGGCAAGTCGGGGAGAGGGAGCGCGGGGACGGGCTCCGACCCCGCGCCGTTTCTCGCGAGGAATTGTTCCGTTCCTGTCGCGAAGGGTTGGAGCGGACGATTGGGATTTTTGGAGGTCAGAGACGAATTTCAAAAGTCGCGGCGGCGGCGGCGGCGGCGTTTGAACGCCGCGGCGGCGCGGCGGATATTTAAAAGCGCGCGCGCGGTTCAAACAGACCGCGCGCGCGGCGGGGAAGGACAAAGCCGCGAGACGCACCTCGTCGAACTAAGAACGTGTCCAAGTACCGCAGCGCGAGGTGGAGGGTCTCGTCCACGAGGTCCAACGTCCCGTGCTGCTGCGACATCCAATCCACGAGCTCCTGTCTCATTCCGATGCTGCGAGAGAAAAGCGCGAGAGAGGAAGAAAAAGCGGGAGGTCAGCGAGAGTTTTTCGGGTTTTGAATTCGTGCGACGCGATGGGGTGATCGACGCGCGGGGGCGATACGCCGCCGGCGCGATCGATCCGATCGCTCGCGCAAGCGAAAGATCGTGTCAACACACGATCCAAGGCGCGCGCGCGATCACCGGTAAAATTTTCTCAACGCGCGCTTAGATGCGCGCGCGTTCGAGTCGCGAAAGCGCGCGCTCAGAGACGAGCACGGCGCGCACCTGAACAGGACGCCATTTTTCACGTAGGGGGCGAGCTTGTTGTTCCGCTCCGTGATCCGTCGCCCGCCGTCTATGGAGAACGGATAGACGTCCTCCTGCGCGCTGACGCCGACTGAAGTCGCGAGGGCCAAGCCTGAGATCAAATGGCACGGTGGATTTGGAAGGAGGGAGGTCAGAAGACGCGCGATCGTCGGTCCGATCGAGATTTTCCCTGCTGCAGGCAGCGGCAAACCCGACGGTTCAAACGCGACGACGACGAAGACGACGAGGGGTGGACCGATGCGGACGCGCACCTCGGTCGGATACGAGCCTCTCGTCGCACGTGAGGTCGATGACCTCGTGTGGGACCTTCTTCTCGAGCTTCTTCACGCCTGTTAAGATCGAATGGAACGTCGGATGCGTCAGTCGCGCGCGTTCTCGGCGCGCGCGCGGGAGCGCGCGATTCGAAAAAAAAACAAAAAGCGTGCGATCGCGCGCGAGGGACGTCGTCGGAGTCGGACGCACCGTCGCCCTTGCGAGCGGCCGCTCGCGCGCGCGTCTCCCGCTTCGGCTGCTTCTCTTCGATCACGCCGAGCGCCTTGCGCTTCTTCCCCGCGGGGACGTCGTCCACGACGTCGTTGAAGCGCTCTTCCAGGGCGAGGCCGACGACGACCTTCGCGGAGTTTTTCGCCTTCGTCGATTTCGCCGTCGTCGTCTCCGTCGCCTTCTTCGCGGTGCTCCGCGACGATCGCGTCACCCGTTTCTCCACGGGCGCGACCGTGGACGGCCCCCCGATGCTCTTGCGACTCGGACGCGCGCCTTTGCTCGTCGTCGTCTCCCCCCCCATGCCCTTTCCGTTCGTGATGTCGTCGAGCCTCGCGTCCGCTTTTTTCCTGCTCGCGGTCGTCGCGCCGGCGCTGCGCCTTCTCGTGCTCGCCCCCATCGCGCCGGAGTCGACGCCCTCACCGACCTCGCGCCTTTCCTCGTCTCACGCGCCGGCGAGCGAGGCCTTAAACAGACTCTGTGCCACCCGAATCCGCCGACTCGAGGGTGGAACGCGCGCCGTGGACGCCTCGCGCGTGCGTCCCCTCGCGCGCTCGCGAAGTGATTCAAACTCTGAACTCAAACCCGAAAACACGGGAAAAAGCGGGCGGGCTTTTTTGAAACGCCTTCGGCGCCGGTGGCGTGGCGAAGGCGCGTCGTATTTTTCATTTCGCGCGTACAGATCGTGGA
>Ga0181560_10002050_pt1 | contig 18824 bp, 11 predicted proteins | sample 011ome_20_FD_133751 | JGI IMG/M metagenome (GOLD analysis project Ga0181560, IMG submission 133751) | Coastal salt marsh microbial communities from the Groves Creek Marsh, Skidaway Island, Georgia - 011509CT metaG (megahit assembly) | ecosystem: Environmental > Aquatic > Marine > Intertidal...
GCGTTTGCGCCGAGCGACCGCTTCGGCGGCGCGGAGGCGCTCCAGGCGCGCGACGACCCGGTCGCGCGGCGGCTGCTGGACCAGCTCGGCAAGGGCGTGTTCGCCGCCGTCAAGGCCAAGTACGCGCGCACGATCACCTACTACGTCGTCGGGCCTCCGGATGTGCGCGCGGATGTGCGCGCCTCGGAAGACGCGGCCGACGCGGCCGACGCGGCGGACGAACGTAAGAGCTCTCACCCGCTCTCACACGAGAGCGAGGCGGACGACGACGAGCGCGAGCGCGTCCTGGAGGAGTACGCGTTCACGATCCGGTACGGAGATCAGACGGGCGCGGGAGACGAGCAGACGGGGGACATCTTCGAGAACGTCTCGGTGCGCGCGGGGCGGCGGGGCATTTCTCGAAAAACGGCGTGGGGCGCGTCGCCCTCTGCTTCGTCCCTCGACGACGAGGAGAAGATCAAGGACGCGGGCGACCAGATGCTCCGCCAGCTGGAGGCTCTGATCGAGCACCTCGAACCCGCGCCGAGCGGGTCCCGCATCGGGATCCGCCTCACCTACGTCGACGCGACGCCGCCCGAGTACGAGCCGCCGTTCTTCGAGAGCGTCGAGCCCACGCGTGGAACCATCGGAGACGGGGACGAGCGCCGGGACTGCGGGGCCGTGGAGACGAGGTTCCACGCGCTGTCGCTGCGGTGGACGCGGCGAATCGCCGGCGCCGATCGGGACGGCGCGGGGGCGGACGATCCGGGCGCTCGCGAGACGCGCGTTCGTCACGCGGGCGCCGCCGAGAACGACGGAGCGGAGCCCCAGGAGGCGCGACGGAAAGCCTCGGCGCTCGTCCCGTTCCCGTTCGAGTCGCAGCCCGAGCCCGAGCCCGAGCCCGCCGCGGAATGCCGCGACTACCACTACCTCTCTCAGTCGGAGCCGCAGCCAGACTCGGAGTCCCCGGGGCTCGACGCCGCGGCGCCCGCCGGCCCCCCGCCGAGAATCGGCTGGGCGGACGGGTTCGCGAACGGGCCCGCCTTCTCGCTCACCGGCTCGCTTTCGCTCTCGCGCGCGCCGCCGTCCCCGTTCAAGCCCGTGGGCGGCGGCTCGCGCGGCGCGGGGCGCGGAGCCGGCGACAGCGCCGCGAGCTTCTCGTTCGGGGGCCGGGCGTCGAGCCTCGGCGGGAGCCAGGCGTCGCTCGGCGCGAACGCCTCGCTCGGGTTCGGCGGGTTCGGCGGGCTCGGCGGGCTCGGCGGGCTCGGTGGCGGCGGGTTCGGCTCGCCCATTCGCCGCGGGACCGCCGCCGCGGCGGAAAAGCTCGCGACGGGAAAGCGCGCCGGGGCGTTCCCCACCCCTCCCTCCACGCCGTGGCGGAAGCGGCTCCGCTCGGCCGACGCGGTGGCCATCTGAGACGGCAGCCGTCGTCTGAGACGCGTACGGGAGGAGACGCGCAGAGAGACGCGTAGAGGACGAGACGACGCTTTCGACGCTTTGACGATACGTTCGTGACGATACGACGCACAACCGATATCACAAAAACTTGATGAACGACGGGAGCGCTTCGTTGACTCTGCGCAGCGCGTTGACGGCTTGCGCGAGCGTCACCTCCGGCCCGGCGCCGGCGAGCGAGACCATGCGTATGCCCTCGTCCACCACCGTCAGGTCCTTGCGGTAGATGTCGTCGAGATTGTCCACCAGCATCTCCCGCACCTCCACATCGGCGTCCACCTCGAACAGGACCGTGCCGCTGTCGCTGTCCATAGTGACGCGCGTCACGCCGAGCTCGCCGGCAAGCACGCGCATGCGGTGGAAGTTGATCGTGGTCACCGTACGCGCGTCGCGCGCCTCGCCGAAACACGCCGTGAGCGACTCGAGCACCTTCTCCATCTCGCCGCTCGTGCGCGCGTTGGCCAGGGACTCGTTCGCGACGACGCGCGCGTCGCCGGTGGCGACGTACTCGCCGCCCAGCATGGGCGTCGACGTCCACCCCGGGGTCCGCACGTCCTGCGGCGCGACGGGGTTCAAGCGAAGCTTCTCGATCTTCTCCAGCTGGTTGTACAGCAGCTCGAGGTACAGATCAGCGCCGATGGAGTCCACCTCGCCGGACTGCTTGTCCCCGAAGATGGTACCCACGCCTCGTATCGCCATGTCCCGCTCCGCGAGCTTGAACCCCTCGCCCAAACCGCAGCACTCCTCCAGCGCCAGCAGGCGCTCCTGCGCCTCTTCGCGCAAGTCGGCCATCTCCGCGTGGAACATGTACGCGTACGCCTGCCGCCCGGCGCGCCCGACTCGGCCGCGGAGCTGGTACAGGGACGCCAGCCCGAACTGCTGCACCTCCTCGATGATAATGGTGTTCACGTTGGGGATGTCCAGCCCCGATTCGACGATGGTCGTGCACAGCAGCACGTCCGCGTGCCCGCTCGCGAACTCGTCCATCGCCGAGTCCAGCTGCTCGCCCTTCATCTGGCCGTGCGCCTGCATGACGCGCAGGTTCGGGAAGAGGCTCTTCAGGCGCTTGTTCGCCTCCTCCATCATGCCGATCTTGGGCACGACGTAGAACACCTGCCCGTCCCTCTCGAGCTCCGCCTGCACCGCCTCGCGCACGACCGTAGCGTCGTACGTCGCGAGCACGGTGTTGATCGGCCGGCGCTGGGGCGGCGGCGTCGTGACCAGCGACGCGTCGCGGAACCCGGCGATGGCCATGTGCAGCGTCCGCGGGATGGGCGTGGCCGAGAGCGTGAGGACGTCCACGGACGCCTTCAAGGCGCTGATCTGGTCCTTGTGCTTCACCCCGAACCGCTGCTCCTCGTCGATCACCAGCATCTTGAGGCGCCCGTACATCTCGGGCTCCAGGTTCAGGAGCGAGTGCGTCCCGACGATCACCTGCGTCTCGCCGCGTTTCCACCGCGCCATCACCTCCTTGCGCTCGCTCTCCTTCACGTTTCGGGTCATGAGCTCGACGCCCGCGCCGAACGGACGGAACCGCGCCGCGATCGTCGCCGCGTGCTGCTTCGCGAGCACGGTGGTGGGCGCCAGCACGAACACCTGCCCGCCGCCGGCGAACACGCGGAAAATCGCGCGCATCGCCACCTCCGTCTTCCCAAACCCCACGTCGCCCACCACGATGCGGTCCATCGGCGTGTCCCGGGTCGTGAGGTCCTCGTAGCAGTCGTCCACGGCCATGGCCTGGTCGGGCGTGAGCTGGAACGGAAACAGCTCCCCGAACCGCGTGTACACCTCCTGCGAGGGCGGCTGGTACGGCTCGCGCACGCACTGCAGCCTCTGCAGATACACGCACATCTGGTTCACCACGAGCTGCCTGATGTGCTTTTTCGTGTTCTGCTCCTTGGCAGCCCAGCCCTTGCGGTCCTGGATGCGCGACAGCTTCGGGGGCTTCACGCCAGACTTGAGCGCGCCGGGGCTCGCGAAGCGGTACAGCTGCGCGGCGGCTTTCTCCGGCCGGATCTTGGCCTGCGCGTCCGCGTACTCGATGAACAGGAACCCGATCTTCGGCGCAGGCCCGACGGTTTCGCCGGTGGTCGCGTTCACGGGCGCCGCGTCCACGGCGATGCTCCGGATGCCCAGGAACTTGCCGATGCCGAACTTGCGGTGCACGACGTACTCTCCCGGGATGAGCTTGAACGGGTCGATGGAGTTGTTCGGGGACAAACCGTTGCCGCCGCCGGTCAAGAACCCGCTCTCCACAGCCTTGTTCTGCTCGTTCGCCGACGCCGCCTCGCCGAAAAGCTCCTGGCCCTTCTCCAGCTTGCTCGCCAGGGACTCGCGCTCCTCCTCCGACTCGTACCCCCCCAGTGCGGAGTCTTTCGCGCTCGTGCCCGCGAGCTCGTCGAACATCTGCTGGTTCTCGAACTTGTCGCGCACGCGCGCTAAGCCGCGCTCGCGCTTTTCGCGGAACAGACGTTTCAGCCGCTCGCCGGGGGTCTCGTCCGCCGGCACATGTTTCAGCTTCTCCGCCGCCTTCGCGCCGCGAACGCGCGCCGCGGGCGCCGAACCGTCCCCGTCCCCGTCCCCGTCCCCGTCGCGCTCCGCGACGGCCACCGCGTTGCGCGTCTCCGCGACCTGCTCCAGCACGCTGAGCTGTCTGGGGACGAGCGCCGCCTCGGGCGCCGCCTTGGGCGGTGAAAACGGCGAGGAAGCCGCGTCCACGCCGCCGACGCCGGCGGCGAGTTCTTCCCCGGCGGCGTCCGCGGCGATCTTCGCGGCGAGCTTCTTGAATTTTGCCGCCGCGAGCGTTTCTTCCACCTTGCGCTTCTCGGACACTTCGGGCTCGTCTGGAGTCTCGTCCAGCCTCGCGCGCTCAGCGGTGGCCTCCGCGACGGCGACGTTGTTTTTCAATCGCCGCACCGTTCGCTTTTTCGCCTTCGGCTTCGCCGCAGGCTTCGCGCGGGTCGCGGGCGCGTCCGTCGGAGCCGCGGAGGAGGTGGAGGCGGCGGATGCAGCCGCGCGACGCCGCACGGGCGCGCGCGGCGATCCCGCACCCTCTCCGGCGGCCACATCGGACGCCGCCACCCTGCGGACGACCTTGCGCGGTTTCTTGGGGGCCTCATCTCCGCCGCCACCGCCGCTCGCGGCGTCGGCGCGGGGAGGCTTAGTCGCCGTCGCCGCGTGCGCGCGCCGGGACGAAGACGGCGCGCGCCGAGTCGTCGCGAGCGTCCACGAGAGTTGACGCCCGAGCATCGCGCCGGTCATCGGGCCCGTCCGCGCCCGTCGCCACGACGCGATAAGCCGCTGGGTTTACGGAACCCGACGGGACGAGATCGACGACGCACACCCTCCCGCTCGCCGCCCCGGCGACGCACGCGCGCTCGCCCCTCGTCCACGTCGCTCGAAGAGCGAGTCCGACGATGCAGGCAGCACCCCGCGCGGGGCTGTTGTGCCAGCACGCCGGGTGCCAGCGCCCGGCTGTGCTTTTCGCCGCCGACTTTTCGCCGCCCGGGCCCCGGGCGCGACCGAACGGCGCAGCTCGAGTCGCGGCGCGAACCGACGGCGTAAAATCTCGAGAGTCGACGCGCATTCGATGACAGTGTGCTTTTGTGTTGTGTTTTTTGTGACGATTGCGACCTTGCGCGTCCCGCCCCCCGCGTCTCGCTCGATCCCCCTCTCACGCCGCCTCAAAGACGGCCCTTCAGTAGCTCCCGCCGCTCGCCCCCCCGTCGAACGCGCCGAACCCGCCGACGCCGCCGCGTAGGGCCCCGAACCCGCCGCCGCCCCACACGGGCGCCGCGCCGGCGCCGGCGCCGGCGCCCGGCGAGCCCGTCCCGAACGCGTTCCCGAAGAGGGACGCGGAGTTCCCCCCGAACAGACCTCCCAGCCCCCCCCCCGCGAACGCGGGGGGCGACCCCACCCCCAGATGCTCCGGGGGTCCCGGGGGTCCCGGCTCGCGTGCTCCGCCGTTCCCGAACCCCCGCGGCGCGGTCTCGGGCGCGCCGACGGCGCCGCCGCGAACGTCGCCCGCGCCCGAAGAGGGGACGGACCCGACCCCGAAAGGGGACGGACCCGCGCGCGACTCCGCCGACGACGCCGTCCCCGAGCCGAACGAGAAGTTCGGACGCGACACGTTCGGCGCGAGACTCGCGTCCGACGACCCGACGACGTCTGCGCGATGCGCTCCGCGATCGTTCCCGAATGGCGAGTGCTCCGAAGGAGAGTGCTCCGAAGGCGCCACGCCGAACCGGAACGAGGGCGCCTCGCGCGTTTCGGCGCCGCGCGACAGCGGCGAGAGCGCCGAGAGCGCCGGCGCGCCGGCGGCGACGGAGGCCCACGGGTTCGCGCGCGCCGGAGACGCGGGCGCGTTCGTCTTCGCGCTCGCGTTCGCGGGAGGTCCGACGTGTTTCGCGTGTTTCGCGTGAGAGGGCGCGATCGCGTGAGAGGGCGCGCCCGTCCGCCGGGGGGCGCCGAGCGAGCCTCTTCCCGAAGAGGCCGCCGGCTTCGCCGCCGGGACCGGAAGCGGCTTCGGCAGCGCCTTGGACGAAGTCGGGCTCCCTCCGCTCTCCTCGCGTTTCGCGAACGCCGCGACCGCCTGCGCGTCGTGCGAGAAACGGCACGCGTCCCTGTGGTGTCGGTCGCGTGATGGTGAGCGGAGGAGGGAGGAACGAGAGAGGGAGTCGCGTCGCGTGTCGGACCCGCCGAGAAAAAGAAGAAGCGTCGATCGTCAAAAAGCGTTCGCGCTTTTTGATCCGCCGGCGTCTCTCGCGCATATGTACGGGTCGCGCGAGATCCCTCCGGAGATCTCGCCGGGGTCTGCGGGAGCGGCGTGAGACGCACCCTCTGTTGCATATGCCCTTGGTGTAGTCGAAGCACACGCCCGCGGTCTTCGGCCTCGGCGGAATCACGCCGCCGGGCGGGAGGTTGTGCGAGAAGCGACACCCGTCGCCGCGACGGCAACTGCCTCGGGTGAAGTCGAAGCATATGTCCAGCTTATGCTCCCGGGACTTCATCGTCCTCGGGCTGCCGAGGGGGGAACAGGGGGCGTGGTGAGCGGCGGGAGAACGACGGGAACGCGACCGAGGAGATGCCTCGGTTCTCACGATATCACGCGATATCGCACGAGTGTCCTTCGAACGACCCACCCCCGCTCCTTTCGCGCGGCGGGTGCGAAGAGCGGAAAACCGCGCGGGGCGCTTTCCGCACTTTTTCTTCTAGAGATTCTTCCGGCGCCGGCGCTCACTCCGAACCGCTAACGCACAGCCGGCTCACGGCGATCGGTCGCTCGACGTGGATCGAGGCGGTTCCGTTCGCGCGCCAGGGGCGTCTCGCGGGTCTCCCGCGGAATACGTGTTGTGCTCGGACCTGTGAGGCTGCGGAGCCGCTCTTCGACGGTTGCCGCAAAAGTCTTCGGAGTTGCCATTCGCGGTGCATTCTTGGGACGGGCCAATCGACTTTTTTTTCACCGAGGCCCGCTCGCCGACGCGGAAGCGCCGGCACTCCCGATAACGCCCGAGGGCCGCGAGCGGCCGACCCCCGAGTCCTCGGACGTCGACGTCATGGTCGAGGTCGAGCCGCGGACGCTGGTCAGGGAGGACACGCCGACGACGACGACCGAGCGAACGCGCGCGTCGTCCCCGGACGGCGAAGGTGCCGCGAAAAAAAGGCGAGCGGCGAACGATCCCGCCGATGGCGATGCGCGTTCGGGTCCGTATGTGCGCACGGACCGGACGTTCGCGTTCGACCGAGCGGTGACGCTCGAGTCCCTGCGTCAGGATCAGGCGGCGTTCGCCGCGGCGCGCGACTGGGACCAATTCCACACGCCGAGGAACGTGCTCTTGGCGATGGTGGGCGAAGTGGGCGAGCTCTCCGAGCTGTTCCAGTGGCGCGGCGACGCGGGGTGCGGCGTGGATCTGCCGGCGTGGAGCGACGCCGACAAGACGCACCTGGGCGAGGAGATGGCGGACGTGCTGCTGTACCTGGTGCGCCTCGCGGACCGCTGCGGCGTAGACCTGCCGGCGGTCGCCAAAGCCAAGCTCGCGAAGAACGAAGCCAAGTACCCCGCGGAGAAGTGCTTCGGGAGCGCCGCCAAATACACCGCCTACGTCTGAGGCGAGCGTCGCGACGCGGCGTCGGCGTCCACGCCGCGCGGTTTTTAGGCTGTGGGAACGCGCGGAGCGACGACGCGGAAGAACGTGGCAGTGAATCGACGCGCGAAATATTAAATGTTAGAGCCTGTATGAGCGAGCTACGCGGTATACGACGTAAACGGCGTTTCGACCGATGGCGACGACCGATCGTCAGTCCCCGCCCTCGTCCCCTTCGTCGTCCGGTTCCAGGACGCGCCACAGCGCGGTTCCCGCGGCGCCCTGCGCGACGGCGGCGGCGAGCGGCCCGAAGAGTGGCACGGCGAGCGCCACCGTGAACGGCGCGGCGAACGCGCAGAGCGCGAACCGGTTGGCCCACATGATTTTGTCCTGCTGCTCGTACCCGAAGCCCTTCTTGTCGAAGTACGGGTCGAGCAACTCCCAGCTCAGCGCGTACGACGCGACGAGCGCGGCGAGCGACGCCGCCAAAACGGGACCTACGACAGGCACGAGCGTCGCCGCCGCGCCCACGGGCGCCGCGGTCGCGGTGAGACTCGCGAGTGTACCTGTGCGGCTCGCGGCGACCCCCAAGCCCCGCAGGCCCAGCCCGTCGGAGGTTTCCATAGCCTCGAGGCGCGCGAGCCGCGTTCGCGAAAGCTGGAAAGCGGAAGCTTCGGCGTCCGGAGCGCCGCTCGCGGCGGCGTCGGCGGCGGCGGAGGCGGCGGCGGCGCGCGCCCCGTCGAAGAGAATCTTCTCGCCGAGGAGCGGCAGCACCTGCTGCACGACCGCGAGCGCGACGAGCGGGGCCAGCAGCAGGCACACGCCGTCCGCGGCGACGATCGTCAGCTCGCTGAACAGTCTCGCCAGCGCGCCGGCGTCGTCGCCGGGGCTGAGCACTTTCGAGACGGCGACGAATCCCGCGCCGTCCAGCGCCAGCGCCAGCGCGGCCACCGCGCCGGTCAGAGGTTTCCACGCGTCGCTGGGAGAGGCGAGCGCCGTCTTCGCGCCGCTCACCGCGCACGAAAGGCCGACCGCGACCGCCTCGGGGAGAGGCATCGGCGGCCTGAGCGTCGCGGGGTACGCGTCGTCCTTGCCGAAGAACGCGCGCGCGGGCGCGGCGCCGCGGAGACGCCGCCGGAGCGCGGCGTGCGGTCGCTCGCGCGGCGCACGGACGCTCGCGGACGCGACCAGGACACGCGGCACGACGCCGGCGATCGCGTGCGACATCCCCTGCCTCTGCCCTCGCGGGCGGGGTGCCGAGCTGCGCGTCAAAATGTGTGGCAGAGGCATCCTCGTCAGCGCGAGATCCACGAGCGTTTGTGCGGAAACAAAAAAAGGAAATGCGCGCTCGCGTCTGGGCAGAGCGGTGCGCGCGGTGGCGCACCGGGTTCGCGCCGGGTTCGCGCCTCGGGACGATGGCGAAGCTCTCGAAGAAGCGTAAGGACAGCAAGGAAGACGCCAAATCCTCCGCGAAGTCCGCGATACTCGGCGTCGTGGGACGCGACGCGTGGAAATCCACGAAGCGCGACAAGCCGGGTCGGCGGCGCTTGCTGAAGCTCGGGGCGAAGCTCCACGACGCGTCGTCGGAGACGACGCGGGAAAAGCTTCGCGGGAAAATCAGGCGCACGTTGGAAGAAGCACGCGCGAGCGCGGACGATGGGCGCAGCTCCAGCGAAGAGCTGGACACCGGAACGGACGAGGATGCGCCTCCCGTCGAGATCCGCGCGCCGGTTCCCACGCGTCCCGCCGCGGCGCACGCGCCGAGCGCCGCCGAGCTGTTACAGCGCCGGCTCGGCGCGCGCGTTCCCGAAACGGACCAGTCGCGTGCCGACTCATGGCTCCCGGGCGACGGAGCTCTGGATCCCGCGGAGGAGCGCGCGCGCCGCGCTCGGCGCGAGCGCCGCTTCGAGACGGAGCGCGCGCTGTGGTCCGGGTCGCGCAGCCCGGGCGGCCCTACGATGCAGGAACTGAAGGCGGGGAACGGTAAGGCCGTGGGCACGAACACAGCGTTGGAGAAGTCGTACCTGCGGCTCACCTCCGCGCCCGCCGCGGCGGAGGTGCGGCCGCCGAGCGTGCTCCGCGACGCGCTGGCGCTCGTGAAGCGGAAGTGGGCCGAGTCGCGCGACGCCGCGTACGCCGCCGACCAGCTCAAGGCCATCCGCCAGGACCTGACCGTGCAGCGCAAGCGCGGCGGCGCGCTGGCCGCCGAGGTGTACGCGACGCACGCGCGTATCGCGCTGGAGACGCGGGACTGGGCGGAGTTCAACCAGTGCCAGACCGTGCTCCGCGGGATGCACTCGCGGCGCGCGCGGCGCGGTGCGCGCGCGAGCGGAGCCGACGCCTCCGACGCCTCGGAGGACGTCGTCGCCGAGTTCGCGGCGTACCGTCTGCTGTACGCCGCATCCCAGAGCACGACCGCGGAGCTCACGCGCGAGCTGCGGCATCTGGCACGCGAGGGGGCGCTCGAGCCTGGAAGGACGCACGAGTACGTGGCGAGCGCACTTCGCGTCGTGAAGGCGGCGGCGACGCGCGCGCACGTCGCGTTTTTCAAAGCGCGAACAGACGCACCCGAGCCTTCGCGGTGCCCCGGTTTTGCGGCGCTCGCGGACCTCTCCACGCCCGCCGTGCGCCGGGACGCGCTGCGCGCCATGCTCCGCGCGTACGCGGGGAGCAGGGATGGCGTCCCCGTGGCCTTCGCGGCGAACGTTTTGGGCTTCAAGGCTTTTGGCGACGACAAGAAGGCGGCCGCCGCCTTCGAGGCGTACGCGGCGAGCGATTTTGCAAAATCGGATGCGTCTCCGTTCGTTCTTTTTTTCGGCGTCGCGTCCGACGGGACGACGCGCGTGCTGGACGCGCGCGCCTCGCTCGGCCTCGAGCCGCTGCCCGCGACGCGCGGTCCCTCGCCCGCGATCGTTGTTGTCGCGCCGGCGCCGGCGAAGTCCCCTAAACGCGCGAATGAATACGACGAGGGGGGGTGGAAGGAGAAGAAGCGGAAGAAGAAGCGACGCGCGTGACGCGCGAACGACGGGCGACGCGACACGACACGCTTTTTTTTTTTTTTTGTGACGGGGGGGATTTTAATCATCACCAAACACCGGTTCGCGTCGGTAAAAGGAGACTGACTGCTCGATTCCACGAAAAAGCACTGCCAGGTCAGCGCCGAATCCCGCGATTTTAGGCGCGATTTCCGCGGGAATTTGTGACAGAGCCGCGTGAAAGGGAAATATCTCGCGCGCGTGGGAAGATGCGTCGTCACTCCCGCGTGCGCGTCTCACTCGACCCGCACCGTGAACTCGCGTCGACGCGCCCAGAGCGCTCATTCTCACGCCCTCCAGCCCCCAGCCTTCGCACGCACGCGCGCGCGTTCGCCACCGCCACCGCTCCCGCCTTTCGTGACAACCGAAAATGATGTCCTTCACGATCTCCGCGTTCGCCGCGCGCCCGATGGCGACCGGGATGCATCATCCGGAGACGCGTCGCGCCGAGCGCTTTCCCAAGATCCCCACGGGTGCGCCCCGCGCCGTGCGTGCGTGCGGCAAGAAGAGCGGCGAGATCCACGATGAGCTCAAGGAGAAGTTCACCACCGGAGGTGCGTGTCCCCCGTCCCCGCGTCTCTCGGTTGCCAACGAAACACCTCGAATTCCGTCAACCGTAATTGTCTCGCGCCGATCGCTGACGCGCGCGTTCACGAACACACAGGCGGCGGATACAAGGGCTTCTGCGACTACGAGGAGATCAAGGCTGCCATCAAGGAATGCGACGGCCTGGACGGCGCCAGGCTGGAGGCGTGCTACGCCGAGTTCGGGTGCGACGTCGACCGCGTCACCGAGCACTACGCCAAGGCGGCTGGCATCGAGAAGAAACAAGGGAAAGCCTGAATGAAAATTCTCCGAGAACGGTGTGCGCTCGGCGCGCCGCGCGGCGCGTCGCGAGGAGGCACACTCGGTCGAGACGGGCGTTTCCCGGCCGTGACAGGGAAGGGAGAGACCGGCGGAGGCTTCGGGGGAGCTAGGCTCGCGGTCCGAGCACAGACACGCACCTTGTAGCATCAACAGAAACATCGCACGCGACGACGAAACGAAACGCGCGCGTGACGTGTCCCCGCGGTGACACGCGATTCTGCTGACGACGCGCAAAAATAAATCGCGAACCGACGGTCTCGAATTTCAATTTTTCCGATGAAGCGAACAAACAGTTTTGGCGCGCGAGCCGGGAAAAGCGGAATCTTTCTCATTCCTATATTTTCTCGAGTTCTCAAGCCTATCTCATGGCAGAGCTCTCCTCGAGTAGTCGCCGGCGCGCGACGCGGGCCCCGCGCCATGCGGTTCGGCCGCCACCTGAAGGAGGTTCTCGTGCCCGGCAAGGAGGAAGATTGCGTGCGATACGATGAGCTGAAGGGCGCGATCAAGACGCAGCTCGTCGCGCGTTGGGGGAGCGAGGAAGACGCGGGGTTAGATGGGTCGGATTCGCCGACCACCTCCGCGCGTCTGGAGGAGGGGCTGCTGGAGCACTCGGAGGATACAATCGAGAGGCGAAGCCGCGCGTTCTTCGACCTCCTGGCCTCGGAAATCGAGCGCGTCGCGCGTCTGTACGACGCGTCCGTCGCGCAGGTCCGCGACAAGGTGGCGTCGCTGCTTCGCGAGGCGAGACGGGGCGACGTGCTGGACGCGTTGCAGGCGAACCGCGACGACGACGAGGCGGAGGGGTCCGGCGCTCCATCGTGGATTACCTCCTCGCACACGTCGGGGTCCTTCTCGGCCGCGCAGTCGCCGCGAAGGGGCGCGCAGCACGAGCAGCAGCTCGACCGCGCGTTCAGGCACGTGTACCACGAGGTGACGCTGCTCAGGCACAACACGTCTCTGAACTACACCGGGCTGCGAAAGATCGTCAAGAAGTTTCTGAAGAAGACGTGCAAAGCCGCGGACGAGTCCGGCGCGCACCCGAACGGCCGGCCGCTGCGCGAAGAACTGCGGGGCTTGCTGGACGCCATCCCCGCCGCGGCGGCGAACGCCGCGCTCGACGCGCAAGGCGTGGGTGTTCGGTCTGACTTATTCGACGCGGACAGAAACGCGGGCGCGTCGAGCCGGCCGGGGACGCCGCCGCCGGCGGCGGTTTCGGCGGCGGAATCTCTCACGTCCCCCGCGACGTCTCCGGCGCGTCGCGCGCGGAGCCACATCCCGCTGCACGCGTCGCCGAGCCGCGAGCGGTTCCGGGTGACCGCGGAGTCCGCCGAGCGCGATGCGCGCGAGCGTTTGCGCGCGCTGCCGTTCACGGAGGGCGACGAACTGGCGGCGCTGGCGGAGCGGATCGAGAAAGCGTACGCCGGCGTGGTGGCGCTGGAAACGTCGCTGGACTCCGACGACCCGGATTTGATCCGGCGCGTCGCGCGGAGACGGCTGCGGCTGCTGGAGCGCCCGGCGCCGCCCGCGGCGGACTGGGTGTGCGCGTACGGCGCGGGCGTCTCGACGTGCGCGATTCTCGCCATCGCGCTCACGTGGCTCGGGGGGCCGGCGGGCTCGCGCGGCTTCGGGTCGAGCGAGAACCTCGAGCACTTCGTCGCGTGCATCCCCGCGTTCCGGCTCACCGCGATCCCCATCCTGTGGCTATGGTGCTGGGCGGGCGTGACGCGCGCGTGCACGGCGCACTACGTCAACTACAGGTTCATCATGGAGGTGTCGCGCTCGGAAGAGGCGGGGTGGCGCTGGAACGCCGCGCTCGCCGCGACGCTCACCGCCGCCTGGCTGGCGTGCTTCGCGCTCTTCTCCGCGCGCGTGCGGTTCGGCGTGGACCCGTTCGGCTTCCACTCCGTGCCCGCGTACTACCCGCTCGCGTTGGTGGTGTTCGTGCTCTCGCTCCTGGCGGTCCCACCGTCGTCCATCTTCGCCGCCCGCGACGTCGCGCGCAAAGGCGCCAGCCTCCCGGCGCGCGCGGCGCGCCTCTTCAACCCCCGCGCGCGCGCGTCGCTTCTGCGCTCGATCGCGCACTCGGTGGCGGCGCCGTTCGGGGGACCGGTGCGGTTCCGGGATAACCTCGTGGCGGACGTGGCGTGCTCGCTCGTGCGTTGCCTGGTGGATTTCCTGACCACGCTCTGGTTCTTCACCGCCGGCGAGTACGAGAAGGCGCGCCCGTCCATCCGCCGCGACCGCGGGCCGACGTCGCCCATCCTGACGTGCCTGCCGTACTGGTTCCGCCTGCAGCAGTGCGTGCGGCGCTTCTACGACGCCAAGCGCGGGTCGCGCGAGCGCGTCGAGCACGTCGTGAACGCGGGGAAGTACGTCGTGTCCCTCGTCGCGATCTGCCTGGCGAGCGCGGGGGGGTACGTGCAGATCCGGGGCCGCTTCCGGGAAGACCCGGGCGAATTGGCCTGGGTGTTCTTCCTGGTGCTCGGCACGGCGTACGCGTACCTGTGGGACGTCGTCATGGACTGGGGGCTGGTGGAGATCACGATGCCGGATGCTCGAAGCGAGAAGCGCACAGGAGGGACACGGGGCTGGCGGCTCCCGGTCGTGCGATGGGCGTTCACGCGCGAACGCGTGTTCAGAGGGAAAACGTTTTACGCGTGGGCGCTCATCAGCAACCTCGCCGGGCGCCTGGCTTGGGCAGTCACGGTGACCCCCCACGGCGTCGGCGCGGCGTTTCTGTTGCGTTTGGGGTTCGCGCCCGGCGTCGAGCGAACCCCCGGCGCGCTCCTGGCTCTGGACGACCTCGCGAGCGAGTCCGTGGGCACGTTCGTCGCGGTCCTCGAGCTCCTCCGCCGCGCGCAGTGGACGTTTCTGCGGCTGGAGAACGAGTACCTGAACAACGCCGCGCGGTACCGGAGCGTGGTCGCGGCGCCGATGCTTCTGGACGACGTGGGGTCGTCCTCCTGGGACCAGGAGTGGAGGTTCGAGCGCGAGGAATCGGAGAAGAACGTGAAAACCGGGTCGGTGTACGTCGTCGTCGCGGCGAACGCGCTCGTCGCCGCCGCCGTCGCCGCCGTCTTCTACGCCGCGTACTCGAGGTGAGTCCTATAGTCAAAGAGTCTGTGTCTCATGTGATGTGATTGATCTCTCTCGGTTCGATTTGCTCCGAAAAAGAGGCGTACGTATACGCAACACCCGCCATTTTTCCTGATGAGACTGTTTTCCCATAGGAAACCGACAATTTTCGTCTCAGTCGCTTTTTTCCAACATCCTCGCGCTTCGGACGCACCTCCTCGTCGCGCCACGCCACACTCTCGAGCGCGGCGCGCGTTCGGGTGGCTCGCGCGCGTTTCCCTCGTCCCGAAGCGCGCGTTCAGACATGGCGCCCGGCGGCTCGGCCGCGGGCGCGAGCGAGAAGTCGCCCATCCTGGGCGCCCCCAACCCCACGGTGCCCCGTCGCGCAGGCCGGCGAGGGGCGGGCAGGCCGACGCACAGGGGCGGCGCGAACACGTCTTTCCTCGCGCTCCTCGCCGCGCTCTCCGCGATGGCGGCGATGTTCGCGGTCGTCACCCGGATCCCGCCCATGACCCCGGGCGCCGTCCCGTTCTCTCCCATCCCCGCGCTGTCCGGGGGCCGGCGCGCGCTGAGCCGACCGAAGATCGGGCCGGAGACGTTTCCGGACGACCCCAGGGCGCGGCGGGGCGCGGTGACGTACGACGCGTTCAACGACGCGAAGAGCGGCGCGCCCGCCATCGAGCTGGTGTGGCAGCGCCCGCGGCGGCCGGAGGGCGCCGCACCCAAGGGCATCGTGTTCCTGGCGCACGGGTGCCACCACGCAGCTGTGGATTTCTTCCCCGCCTCGGACCGGTGCGTGCGTTGCGCGGGCTTGCCCGAGGAGGCGCGGGTCGCCGCCAAGGCGCTGACGCGCGGCTACGTCGTCGCCGCGGTGTCTAGCGAGAAGGCGTGCTGGAACACGCAGGGCGACGCGCGGCGGGTCGCGTCGGCGCTGGACCGGGTGCGGCGCCGCAACCCCGACCTCCCGCGCGGCGCGCCCGTCTTCGCATTCGGCGCCTCTTCGGGCGGCGCGTTCGTCGCCGCGCTTCCGTTTTTCGCCGACGTCGACGGCGTCGTCGCGCAGATCGCGGGCGTGGGCTTCCCGCGGGACCCGCGCTCGAACACAGCGTTCTTCGCGACGCCCGCGGAGCTGGGGGACGCCCTGCGCGAGGCCCGGGGGGGGGCGGACGCGAAGGCGACCCGGGACGGGGAAAACGGCGACGTCGCGCGCGGGGAGGCGACGAGTGAGACGACGTCGTCCGCGACGTCGTCCGAGGCGGAGGCGCGGCGCGACGGCGGCGGAGAAATCCAAGAAGTGGCCTACCCCCCGGTGGTTTTCTCGCACATGTCCCGCGACGCGCTCGTGGGCGCGCTCGTCGATGAGAGTCGCGCGTTCCTGGACGCCGCGGGCGTCCCGACGCGCGTCACGGAGCTCGCGCCGCAACCGGTGGATGCCGTCTTTTTCCACCGGCGCGTGGTGCGCGCCGCCGACGCCGAGGGCGACGGCGAGCGAGGGCCGGGCGCGACGGAGCCAGTGATCCGCGTCGCGGACTCGGCGGCGATGGCGGCGGCGCTCAGAGAGGGTGGGCTCCTGGACTCGGAGGGGTACTTGAAACGCGACCCGCGGGCGAGCGAGTGGCGCGACGCGCTCAGGCGGAAAGGCGCGGCGCCTTCGTTCGACGCGCTCGTCCCGGATCGTTCGGCGACGGCGGAGGCGCTCAACGTCGCCTTCGCCGCGCACGAGCTCTCGAGCGACAAATTCGACGAGGACGTGCGGTGGCTGGAGGAGCGCGCCGCGGAGAGAAGAGGCGAGGCGCCGGGAGACGCCGTGAAGGCGGACGCGGGAGAAACGGGGGGGGGCGCGGAACCGATCGCGCGCGTCGTCGTCGCGGCGGCGGCGACGACGACGACGACGACGACGGATGCGCGATGAATGAAACGAGACCGCGTAGACGCTATGACTAACTACTCGACTAACTACTCCCCTATAGCTCGCTCTAGTGCTTCGAGCACTTGTTGGCTTCAATCTCCCATTTCGTGCACACATCGTGCGGACACGTGGGCCAACCCGTCATCGGGGTCCCGTCCTTCAACAAGCAGAACCGGCACGGTCCTTTCCCGGGGGTCTGGCACGCGCTCGGGACACCCTCGCGCTCGGCGCAGTCCCAGTCGACGTACGCGAACCTCCCCGCGTTCATGTTCCCCACGTCCGCCTCGCAGTCGCCGACGTCCGCCTTGACCTTTTCCTTCTTCACGTCGCGCTTCACGCCGTCGCACCCGGTCACGCCGTGCGTGTCGCACACCCACGCGTCGCACCGCACGAAGGCGCCGGTGTCCGCCTCACTCTTCTCGATGGCGCAAAACTGACACCCGCGCGTGGGCGTGCATCCCGCCGGGACGCCCTCCTTCTGCGCGCACGCCCGGTTGTACTGCTGGTACAGCCCGTTGCGCCGATCGCCGATCGAGCTCTCGCAGTCCACCTTCGGGGGGGGCGGCGGCGGCGGCGGGCTCGGGTGGGGCGGGGGAGGCGGCGGCGGGCTCGGGTGGGGCGGGGGAAGCGGGGGGGCGAGCGGCGGAGGCGGAGGCGGTGGGGGCGGCTTTTGCGCAAACTTCAACAGCGCGGGGTGCCTCACGTACGCGGTGCCCGAGTACCACAGGTACGTGCTGTAGGTGACTCCGACGACGACCAAGGCGCAGAACGCCGCGTACGAGGCCACGAACGCCCACGACCACTCCAGGTCGTGCGGCGCGTGCCGCGGACGACCACGACGAGTCGTAGACGTAGACACGCCGGCTTCCTCATCCGAGCTCGCCCCGTCGCGCCCGCGCAACAGCTCGGCCGTCTCGCCGGAGACGTCCGCCGGCTTGATCGAGCCTCGAGCACGCCCGGCCATCGCAGACGTTGCGCGCGGTGACTACCACGCGCGACTGCGCGCTGACCAGTGCGCTCCTCCGCGACCGAACCCGCGACGGTTTTCTCGAAGCGTGTGTTCGGGTTCTTCGGGTGTTATGGAAACATCAAACGCTCCAAAAACGCAGAGCTCTTGCTGCTGCCGTTTTTCACAAAATTTCGCGACTAAGCTCACGCCACAGAGCCTCCAGAATCCTGTCGACCAATCAGGGCTGACGATGCACCGAACGCGAGCGTAAAATGGCATCCGGCTCCGTGCGTTTGCGCGCATCCCGGACTTTATAGGCAGAGCTCGGGCCCGGCTCCGGGGCCATACTTGCACACTCGACTTCGGTCCGACACCCCACTTCACCTAAACGACAGCTAAGATGGCTTGCCTCGGCGCCCCCGTCCTGCCCATGCGCACCCAGCAGACCTTCCGCAGGTGCGAACGCGTCTCCGGCACCAGGACCCGCGCGCGATTTAACTTTCCAGAGCCCAGACGGCTCGTGCCGGGGCGTTCCCCGCTCGCGCGCGCGGGACGCTCCGCGCGGGGGATCCGGACGCGACCCGGATCCGCGAGCGATACTCGCACGTGACGTGGAAGCGCGCCCGAACGCGATCGCGCGACCGCGATCGGCGCGTGCGCGGGGAACGCGCGCGCCCCGATCCCACGCGTCCCCCGGTCCCACCGACGAGCGCTCCGAGCGGGATGACCTAATCCGTCTCGCGCTGGAGGGCGGGTCACGGCCCTCCGCGCCGGACGCTCCCCGATCGGTGGCCTCGACGCGAGCTCGACGTTTTCCGCTCGAGCGGGCGCGACCGCGTTCCGCGCACGCGCTCACGGGACGCGTCTCTGACCGCCTCTTCCCCGTCGCCATCCGACACACCATTTTTCACTAAAAAACCAACAGCAAGGTGCACAAGTCCCTCGCCGTGCGCGCCGCGCCCGGCGCTGTGGCGTCGCGCCGCTCCACCGCGACCGCGCTCTCGGACGTGCAGCTGGTGATCTCCGGGTGCAACGGCCTCGCGCTCGCGCTCGGCCGCTTCGTGTTCCTGCCCTCCATCCGCGAGAAGACGGGCATGCAGGGCCCCGGCGTCCAGAACGGCGAATCGCACTTCGCCGCCGGCGACGCGCGCGCCGAGGAAGCCGCCTCCGTGTTCGCCACCAACGACCCCGCCGGGTTCACCATCGTGGACCTGCTGATGTGGGGCTCCATCGGTCACGCCATCGGCTACGTCGCGCTCGCCACGCAGTCCTTCAACGAGCTCCTCTAATGCGTGCGTGTGTGAAGGCGCGCTCGGACGCGAGCCCGCGGCGGAGGGAAGGTCGAGGGCGAGAGGCGACGGAGGCGATGTGAGACGCCCGCGACGCAGCTAGGCGGCGTCGCGGGGCTCGGGCCATAGCGTGGGAAGGCTTTGTACTGAAACGCCCGTACCGCGAAGCCGCGAAACCGCGAA
>Ga0181560_10002051_pt1 | contig 18819 bp, 8 predicted proteins | sample 011ome_20_FD_133751 | JGI IMG/M metagenome (GOLD analysis project Ga0181560, IMG submission 133751) | Coastal salt marsh microbial communities from the Groves Creek Marsh, Skidaway Island, Georgia - 011509CT metaG (megahit assembly) | ecosystem: Environmental > Aquatic > Marine > Intertidal zone...
TCGGGCGCGAGGAAGGAGACGCGTCCGTGTCCGATCGCCCCGCGGAGGACGCGTTCGAGTTCGTGTGATGAGAAACGTCTCGAACATCCCTTCGCGATCCCTTCGCGAGTCGCGTCGGCGGTACGTATTACCTTTGTAAAAGTAAAAGCTTGCGTGCGTTATCATGCATTGCCTTGCGTTATCATGCATTACCGATGTAAATGTGTTAAGCTTGCTTGCGTTATCATGCATTATAAATGTCTTCGCGGCGGCGGTACGCGTCGCGCCGCGCGACGCGCTCGTCTTCAAACGGATCCGCGCGCCGTCAACCCCCCCGAACGTCGAAAGGCGCTCCGGCGCTCTCGCTTCCGCGCGTCCCCCTCGCTTCGTCCCCGTCTCTTCTTTCCTTTCCCAATACGTAGTTACGTAATAGAACCTGTTCTTTTTCCATCCAGAAATACACCCTCAACTTCACCGGTCACACGACGAACCTCGAGGCGCCGGGCGCGACGGGCGCGACGAGCGCGCCGAGCAGCGAGGCGTCTTCGGGGAGCGCCGCGAGCGTGGCGAGCTGTTCCCGGAAGGACGCCTGCACGCCCGCGATCCCGAAGCACCCGCCGCCGGCGTTGTGCCCGGGCTGCGTCGGGTCCGAGACGGTCAGGCCGCCGGCGCCCACCGCCGCGATGGGCGGGCCGTCCCCCGGCACGCGCACCGGCACGACCCCCCACTCCGGGGACTCCGCCGCCGCCGCCGCCGCCGCCGCCGCCTTCTTGGCGGCTTTGCCCGTGGGGCGCAGCGGGTGCGCCACCACCGCCGCCTTGGTCAGGTCAACCTGCTGCCCGTAAAACTCGAGGAAGTACAGCAGCGAGGCGCCGAGCGTCTCGGCGTCGCGCGTCGGGTCCTTCTCCTTCTTAGGGGGTACCGCGGCGGCGGCGGACTCCGCCGCGTCGGTCCCCGCCGCCTCCGCCGCCGCCTCCGCCGCCCGGGCGTCGTCGTGCGCCTTGCGCTGCAGCGCGTGCAGCGCCAGCAGCGCCAGCGAGTACGAGCCTATGCCGCCCTTGTACACGCCCCGCAGCCCCTTCTTGGCGAGCCACGCCTTGAGCACGCACAGCACCGAGGAGAACGCCGGGTACTCCGCCTCCGCCTGGCGCAGGAACTTCACCGTCGCCGCGCCCTTGTGGTTGCGGTCCTTGACGGAGATGTGCACCTCCAGCGGCGTCCCGAGCTCCGGCGGCGGCGACGCGCCCGCCGCCGCCGACGACGGCGGCGGGCCGGGCGGCAGCGGCGGCGACGCCGCGGCGGACGCTAACCCGTCCGCGGGCTTCGAGCCCGCTTTCGCTGTCGCTCCAGAATGGAAGTGCGCCGTGTGCGTGCTGACGAAGATGAGCGGCCGCAGCGCGCTGTGCACGACGGTGACGCTTTCGGCCCAGGCGTTTCGGCGCAGCGCCGCGGCGAGCGCCTCGAGCGCCTCCATCTTCAGACGCGGCGTGCTCACGACGGCGTCCGGGAGCGCCAGCGCGACGTCCACGTTGGACGCGCCGGGGACCCAGGCGTTGGTGGGGAACGACCCGAAAACCTCCGCGGCGGCGCTCGGGAACAGATCCTGCGCCTGCGCGTGCGCGGCGCGGATCAAGGCATCCGCCGCGCGGCGCTCGGCGGCGAGCGTCGCCGCGCCGCGCGAATCCGGCTTGACGTGCGCCGAGTCCAGCATCTCCGCGCCCAGGCGCGCGGCGAGCGCCCTGCGCGCCGTGTGCGACGACGCCGGGACGCCGCCGTCGATGGCGGCGTCCAGGCGGGGCTGGAGCGCCGCCGGTGCCGGCGCGCGGGGCGGGGACGGCGGCGGCGCGAACGGCCGCGGCGGGAACCGCGACGCGCCCGGGAGCGTCAGCGGCGGCGACGTCGGCGGGGGCGGGGGCGAAAACGACCCGACGCGTTCGCGCGTTCGATCCGCGCCGCCGCGCGTCTGCGCCGCTGCGTCCGTCTGCGAACCCTTCACGCCGGCGCGGTCGCGCACCGATCGGTCCGCGGGAGGCGGCGGCGCGAGAACCCCCAACGCGTCTTTGGCTTTGCCGGCTTTCTTTTTGGGAGAAGCGGCGAGGTGCGTGTTGGCGGCGTCGCCCTCCGCGCGCCGCGAGAGAACCGCGGGCGACCCCGGCGCCGAGCCGGCGTTTCCGCCGGCGGGTTTGGGCGACGCCGCGCGCGTCACGAGCGCCGCCTCCATCTCCGCCTTCAGGTCCACCTTCGGGGGCGGGCTCTTGACCGCCCAGCCCGACCAGGAGGGCCGCGCGGGTGCGACTCCGGGCTCGAGCGCGGAGATGCCCCCCGGGAGCGTCTCCGCGCGCGCGGGCGCCGCTTCCGGGAGCTTCTTCGCCGCGCGCACAACCGGCATCGCCGGCGCGCTCTCCAGAGGGGAGAGCGCCTTTTGAGGCGTCCCGCTCGCGGGGGACGCGCGCCCGCTTGTTTTTTTGTCTTGGCCGTCGCCGATGCGGTTCCAGTCCGCGCCGCCGTCCAGCGTGACGGTGACCTGCGGCGCCGCCTCGGCGTCGAGCGTGCCCTCCACGAGCGAGCGCCAGCCGTCCGTCGCGGCGGCGGCGGCCCCCGCGCCCGCGCCGAGCACCACCGACGCCCAGGGCCCGGAGGGCATGGGCGAGTTCGCGCGCGAGGGGGGAAGCGAGCCCGCCGCGGCCATCGCGGCGCGCGTCGGTGGCTCCTCCGGAGCGCGGGTCGCGCTCTTAGACGCGGGCGCGCCGGCGACGGCGCGCGCCGCCGCCGCCTTCGCCTCGGCGGCGCGGCGCTCGGCGGCGGCGGCGCGCGCCTTCTGGCGCTCCTCGGCGGCGGCGGCTTCCCTCGCCGCCTCCTCCTCCTCCCTGGCCCGCAGCTCCTTGAGTGCGGCAGCCTCCTTCGCAGCCTCCTCGGCGGCGAGCGCCGCCGCCTCCGAGGGGGTCAGCTGCGCCGAGCTGGCGCGCCCGGTGAGGATCGCCGCCCACCCCTTGGGCGGCTTGGGGGAAACGGCGCGATCCTCGCAGGACGCCGAGCCGTTCTCGCTGGACGCCGAGCGCGCGAAGTCGCCTCCGCCGGCGAGAGCGCATCTCTCGAACCCGCCCGACGTCTCCGAGCGCGTATCGCCGAAGCGTTGACCGGTGCCGTCGTCGGACGCGCGGCGGCCTCCGCGCGCGCGGCGCGCGCGCGCCTCGTCCCGAGCGTCACCGGACGCCCTCGCGTTTTTCTTGGCGCGATCGTTCAACCTCGCGCGGTCCTTCTTCCCGCTCACCGTCTCCCACGCGCCGTCGTCGTACGCGGTCACCGTCACCGTGGACACCGTGGACGTGTCGCGCGCGAGCGAGCTCGCGTCGGAGGCGATGGAGCTCGTGTCGGAGGCGTGCGCGGCGGCGAACGCGCCTTTGTCTCGCGGACCGTCCGCGCGCTCGTCGGGCCCGAGGAGCGCGCGGACCAGCGACGCGACCGCCGCGCCGGCGAGCGTCGCGCCCTCCGTCGGTTCGGCGTTTTTCCACGCCGCCGTCGCCGCCGGCGAGAGCTTACGCTCGCCGCGCACCAGGCGCGCCTTGACGCGCGCGGGGAGCTTTTCGGTTTTCTCCAGGGGCGCGTTGTTCCACGCGCTCTTCGCGGGGACCGCCGCCGACGAGGACACGAGCTCGCCGCGAGAGATCTGCGCGCGACGTTTTAGAAAAGAGAAGAAGAGCGTTCACGTCAGCGAAAAGGGAGCGCGAAAACGCGAATTTACACAAACGCGAGACTGCGTGCTCGTAAGGTAAATCGCTGAAACCACCGGAAAGTGGCCGCGTCTTATCCATTTGCGCGCCACTGCGCGCGCAGTTGCGAGTTTCTGTCGACGCGATCCGGCGCGGAGAGGGAAGGGGTGGAGAGGGGTGGGCGGGCCGCGGACGTACCGCCTCGTACACCCCCGATATCGTGCGCTCGACGGTATCGTACAGGAACAGAGGCGTTCCCGGGACGATGCGCTGGACCGCGGGCCACTGCTCGGCGGGGAGACTCAGCGTCCCGTCGACGGATCTGCGTTGGGCGGCGGAGAAAGCAAGAGAAGGCACGGCGACGGTCAGAGCGGGGCGGGTGGACGATCGCGCGGCGTTGTGATCAGGGAAGGCGACGCGAACGCGCGGAACCTCGCGCGAGACGTCGCTTGTGACGCGTGCATCTCGCGCCTCGAAACGCGGCGCGCGTCTCGCGGTGGTGCGCCCGTCGCGCGCGCGCCTCGCGCCGCGTCGCGAAGGCGGTGAGGCTTTCGAGCGCACGTCGTCGCGAGTGGCGTCGATGCCGTCGTCTTTCGGTGGCGCGTGACGTACCTCGACGTGAGAACCACCCCGAACAGCGCGTCGCCGTCGTCCACGCTCGTGGACATCGTCGAAGCGCTTCCCGCGCGCCCTTCGATGGCGTCGAGGAGCTCGACAGCCTTCGTGCGTCCCGACATCCGGACCGGAGCGTCGCCTCGAGAAGCAACCGCCGACGGTCGAAACTTCCTCTCCGGACCTCCGGAGAACTCCCACACCTCCGCGCTGCTCTCGTCCCGAGAGACCCGGCGCGAACCGATTTGGTCTACCTCCCAGGTAGGACTCGACGACGCCGCCTGTGCGGTCGTGCGCCTCTCGCAAGTGCCGCGCCTGAGGCGCGAACGCGGACGCACGCACATCGACACACATGCGCTATCTCGCGAAAAACGCGATCATCAAAATCCTCTGCAAAATCCTCGCGTTCACGAGATCCGATGAGTTCGACCCACGATTGAAGCGCTCGATCGATGAAATAATCCGACGGAAACCCGATCAAAAGGCGTGATTCGCTCTTTTTCACGATCGGCCAGCAGCCAGCCAGCCCTCCGAAGTTCCGAAGATGAAAACGAAGCAGGCTTTTTCGAAGTTCTGATGTCTCACCACGTGAGACTGTTTGCCCATGCGAGGGCGAAAACGAAAAAGAGATATTTTCGCCACGACTGCAGGGCGGTGCCGCGGCCGACGCGCAGCACTCCACGCGACGCGCACGCACGCGCGGACCCAGCGCGCGCGCACGAACTCGCGAAGGACACCGCACCGTCCGAACCCGCCCCTTCCGGACGAGCCCCGCGTCTTCACCCGACCGGTACGCGCCCCATCCGAGCCTGGCCACTTGGTCGTTTGCCAAGTGTCTCGGCGCCACGCCCGAATGCGAATGTACTTTTTCAGAGCACGGCCCGGCGCTGGGCGCGCGGGCGCGCGAGCCGACGCGCGGAGCCGATCCGCGCGAGGGCGGGTTCGCGTTCGCGCGCATCTTCCCGCGCTCCCAGCTGGCCGCGGCGATGGAATCGCGGCGAACCCGCGACCGCGGAGAGGCGCCAGCGCGCGAGCGATCGAACGTGCGCTTTTTCCCGCGGTTCTTTTCCGCGCGCTTTAAACGACCCGTCGGAGGCCCTGACGGCGTCCTGACCGAGTCCTCCCCACCCCGCGCACGCACGCCCTGTCACGTCATCCCCAGACTCGCACTCGCGCGTTTCCAGACGCGTATTGTCGTCGCCTCCGCGCGCGCGGGATGGCCCCGAGCAAGAGACACGCGCCTCCCGCGTCGCGCGCCTCCCCGGATCCTCCGGGCGCGGGCGAAAAGAACACGCCGAAAGCCACCTCCGGAGAGGCGAGGTCAAAATCCGCCGACGAGACGAAATCCGCCGACGAGGTTTCGCCTTCACCTTCGCCCGTTCCCGCGGTGGCGAAGCGCGCGCGCAGCCGCGGCGGGCGCCGCATGACGCCCCCCGAGGAGGCGCGGAAGGAGGCGGCGTCGCCCCCGAGAGAGGGTATGAGCAAACAGTCCGCCGCGGATGCGCTCCACTGGGGCCGGCAAAAGGCGCGCGGCGCAGAGCCCGTCAACGACGCAAACAGTCCCGGGTATGAGCAAACAGTCCCGGACGCGCGCGCGCCCGGTGCCGTGCCGGCCGCCGAGCTCTTGGCGGCGGCGGTCGGTAAGGCTGCGCTGCCGGTCGCGCCTCGGGACGCGGACGTGCTGAACGACGCGCGCGCGCAGACGCTGTTCCCCGAGCTCAAGAGGCAGAGCAGCGCGGACCCCGACTCGGTCGGGTTCACGTCGCTGCTCCAGCTGGCGGACGCGGGCGTGCAGCTGGAGAAGCGCGCGGGCAGGGGCGAGCCGCGGGACGGCGCCGACGCGCGCGCAAGAACGAGCAAGAAGGCGAAGCCCGCGGCCGCCGGGAGGGCCGCGAACGGCGCGAGGGGCGCGAAGCGGGGCGGGAAAAAGGGTGGCGACGAAAACGACGACGACGACGCGGCGAGAAGCGCGAGAAGCAAGAAGCGCGGCCGCGGCCCGAACAAGGTCCGGGAGACGGAGGAGGAGCGCGAGGCGAAGCGGCAGCGCCGCGTGCAGGCGAACCGGGAGAGCGCGAGGCAGACCATCCGCCGCAAGCACGAGCAGTACGACGATCTGAACGGGCGCGCGAGCGCGCTCGAGGCGTCCAACGCGGCGCTGCGCGGGGAGATGGCGGCGCTCTTCGGCGAGATGCGCGCGCTCGCCGCGACCAACGTCCGTCTGCGCGAGCGCGTGGTCGCGGCGGCGAAGAAGAAGGGCGTGCCCGTGCCCGACATCGGGGACGGCGCCGCCGCCGCCGCCGCCGCCGCGGCGACCGCGCCGGTGGTGGCCGCCGCGCCCGCCAGGCTGACGTACGGCGCCGCCGCCGCGCGCGCGGCGCCTAAGCCCGCGCCGGGAAGCCAGCGGGGCCCCGGGGCCGCCGCGGGCTCGGGATCCGGGAACGGCGCGGGTCCCGCGGGGTCGGGGGGCGCGTCCGGCGCCACGTCCGGCGCGTTCGCCGCGCCGGACATGCGCGCGGGCGCGCCGACGGCGGTCGCGGCGGCGCCCTTCGCAAACGGCGTCGCCGCCGCGCTCGGTGGCGCCGTCCCGGTGGGCGCGGGAGCCGCCGGATCCTGGCCCGGCGGCCCGGCGCCCCCCGCGGCGATGTGGGGACCCTTCGCCAACGTGTTCGGCGCGATGGCGGCGGCGGCGCGCGGGGGCGCGCCCGCGGACGGCGGCGCCGGAGGCGCGGCCCCCGTCGGGCCGGTCCCCGGCGGGGCGCCCTTCTTCGGCAACGGCGCGCCGATGATGATGCCGTTCTTCCACCCGGCGATGGGCATGGCCGCCGGCGGGTTCGCGTGGCCCCCGGCGGGGCCGGGGCCGGGGCTGGGCGCGCCGGCGCCCGCGCGGGCGGAGGAGACGTCCAAGCCGACGAACGAGCCTCAGCCCGAGCCGAACCCGGGGAAACAAACGTTCGAAGAACCCGCGCGCACGCCGCCGGCGTGAGCGGCGTGCGTCACGCGCGTGTGTTCCCTATCGCCCTATCGGGAAAAATAAGGTGGACGACGAGGCGTCGCGACGAGTACGCGGACGTGTGCATATCCGATGACGTAGTCCTGTTGTATCGCTACTATCCGCGGAAATCGTCGCCGCGGAAATCATCACGAGGGACGTCCTTCGCGGCGGCGAGAGGTTTCACCGAAACGCGTACCGTACCGTACCTAACGACTTCACTTTCGTATTTCTAACCTTTGATACGAACGAAAACAGACGGTCGACAAGGCTCAAAGGTTGAGCAGATCGAGCACGTCCTCGTCGCTCATGGCGAGCGCGGGCGCCGCGACGCTCTGCGCCGCCCGCCGCCCACGGCGCGCGCCCTGCGCGGACGCCGCCGCCATCGCGTCGCCCGAGAGCGTGACCAAGACGCACTCCTCCAGCTTCCCGAGCTCGATCCGCGACTCCGCGTCCGCGCGCGCCGACGAACACGAGCCCGCCGCCGCCGCTTCGCTCTGCCGGCGCTTGAAGTCCAGCATGGCCTCCACCAGCCCGGAGGCGTCCAGCCGCGCGCGGACCGCGCGCGAGCCGGACCTCGACGGGCTCGTTTCCGAAGCTCCCGAAAGTTTCGGGTCCGGCGCGCGCCGCGGATCCCCCGCGTCCGAAGAGCCCGCGTCCTCATCCTCGCGCCCCGAAGAGAAGTAGCGCGCGCGCAGCGCGCGCACCCTGGCGGCGAACCCGCGCGCGTCCGCCTCCCTCCTCCGTAACGCGGCCTCCTCCACCTCGCGCTCGGCCTCCGCCGCCGCCTTCCAGGCCGCCTCGGCCTCCGCGCCTGCAGCCTCCGCCGAGGCGGACGCCGCCGCCGCCTCGCGGCGCGCCGACGCCGCCGCCTCCAGCGCCGCGGCGAGCGCCTCGTCCCGCCTCGCGTTCGCCTCCTCGCGCGCGGCGCGGCTTTCCTCGAGGCGCGCTTCGCGCGCCGCGAGCGCGGCGGAGGCCCGCTCGGCCGCCTCCCGGTCGCACGCGCCGCGCGCCTCCGCCGCGACGAGCCTCGACTCCGCGTCGCGCGCGCGCTTCGTCGCGTCGCGCGCGGCACGCTCCGCCGCCGCCGCGCGGCGCAGGCCCCCCGCGAGCCTGCGCCGCGTCCCCGCGGCCACCGCGGCGCTGGTCTCCGCCATGAGCCGACGCGCGTCCGCTAGGTCCGCGGCGAGCGCGCGCGTGCCGTCCCGCGCGTCCGCCGCGAGCGCGAGCGCCTCCTCTCGCGCGGCGGCGCACACGCGCTCGGCAGCCTCCCTGGCGTCGCGCACGAGCACCTCGTACGCGTCTTTCGCGTCTTTCGCCAGACGCCGCTCGCTCGCCAGCGTCTCCGTGGCGGCAGCCACCTTCCGCTCGCACAGCGCGACGGTTTCCCGCGCGCCGCGCTCCTCGCGCGCCGCGCGCGCCGTCTCCGCGTCCTTCGCCACCTCCGCGCGCGCCAGGCGCAGCTCCAGGTCGTCCGCGCGCGTCTTTTCCCGCGCCGCCGCCGAGCGCAGCGCCCGCAGCTCGGCGGCCATCGCCTCGGCGCGCGCGCGGAGCGCCTTGTTCTTCTCGACGAGCCGCGCGCCGTCGGAGGCGGACGCCGGCGCGTCGGCGCTCGAGGCCCTCTTCGATTTGAGCGCTTCGCCTCTCTTCTTCTCGGCCGCGGTCTTCTCGGCGCGCCGCAACACGTCCAGCTGCGCCTCGGCGGCGCGCCTTCGGCGCGCCTCCTCGCCGCGCGCCGCCTCCGCCTCGGCGGCGGACGCCTCCGCCGCCGCCGCCGCCGCGCGCGCCGCCTTCTCCGCCTTGGACGCGGAGCGCTGGAGCGCCAGCCTCGCCTCCGCGGCGCCCATCGTGGCGCCCTCGCGCCGAGCGTCCGTCACCGCGCGCCGGACCGTCTCGGAGACGGACGCCATCGCCGCCGCGGCCGCGCCCTTCGCCGAGGCGAGCGCCCGGGGGGGCTCGCCGGCCACCGCGGCGGCCACCAGCGCGGCCACCTCGTGCGCGGGCACGGTCGGGACCGAAGGCGCGGCCGGGGCGGAAGGGGGCGAAGGCACGTGGAACGTGGAACGTTCAGGGTGGGAGGGAGGCTGAAGGAGAGGCTGCTGAGGGACATGCTGCGTGTTTTCCGAAACACGCGAAAGACCCGTCGCCGCCGTGATCATCGCCGACGCGTTTCCGGGAAGCGGGTCCCGCGGCGGCGCGCCATCCGCGAGCGTCGTGGCCGGCCTCGGCGGGCGCTCGAACGGGGGCGGCTTGCGTTCGAACCGGCGCGCCACTCGCGGCGGTGGATTGAACACCGACGCGCTCGCGTGCGTGGGCCCGCGGTCTTCGAGGTCGGCTTCGATGTGTGCCGGGTCGCGTTCGCGCGCGATGAGCGGATGCCGCGCGGCGCCGAACCGCGGTGCGTTTTCGTCGTTTTCGTCGTTTTCGTCGTCGAATCCGACGCCGCGGCGCTCGCGGGCCGTGCCCCTCAGCGCCTTGAGGTGCGACACCGGCTCGCCGTGCGCCTCGCACGCGTCATTCGATGACAAGAACCCGGAACCGAGCGGTCCCGCGCCCTCGCTCGTCCTCGGTCTGTTCTCGCTGAGACTCTGGAGCGCGCCGAAGCCGGCCACGCGTTCCGCCGCGTTGGCGGACGAAGGCCGGCGCACCACGCTCATCGCGCCGCGCCGATGCGACGACGCGCCGCCAACCGCGGTGCTTCGTGCGCTTCCGGCGTCACGCACGCGCCCGCTCCGCGCTCTTCGCGACGGCCACGAGCGGCGCGCGATGTGCGCTGTGGCGTCGCGTCCGAGAAGATTTGGCGTTTCGGGTGCCTTCTTCTTGTTCCCCTCTTCTGAGTTGAAGGTGACAGACAATGAGCCGCGAGTGGAGAAAAAAGGGTCTCGGAGGCGGGATGTGGTCTCTTCAGAGACCACACCGCGCCCGCGGAGGTGGTGCTCTCGATGACAGGGTGCTCGCGCGCGAGCGCCTATCCCAAGTCGGCGCTCGTCGTGCCGAGCGCGCGCCGCGGGTCCGTTCGGTCTCGAGCGATGCCCCCGGCCACGGCATCCGCCGCGAAGAAACGAAAGATGGTGGCGCTTCACGGGAAAGGCGGAAACGCCGCCGGCTTCGAGCGTTACATGCAGCCTCTCGTCGCGGCGACGTCGGAGACGTGGGAGTGGGATTTCGTGGAAGGGCCGCACAGCACCGGCGGTGACGGCAGAGCCTGGTGGAACCTCCCCCCCGGCGTGCGCACGTTCGAAGCCACCGAGCTTTCGGGCATCGAAGAGAGCCTGGCGCTGTTGGACGCGCGCGCGCCTTTCGACGGCGTCTTTGGTTTCTCGCAGGGCGCCATGCTCGCGGCCGTGGCGTGCGGGCGCGGGCTCAAGGGCGGCACGAGACCATCCGTAGCCGTGATCGTCGGCGCCGCGTTCCCCACCGCGCGCGGCGAGGACGTGCGCAAGCTCATGCGCGTGGAGACGGCGGCGGCGGAGGCTGACGGCGAGATGCGCAACGCGATACCGGAAAACCTCGCCGAGGCTGTGCCTCCCGTCGAGCCGCTGGTGCGGTCGCTGCACGTCGTCGGAAAGCAAGACACGATGAACCCCCCCGCGCAGGCGATGCAGGTAGCGGAGGCGTTCTTCTCCGCGGAGCTGCTCGAGCACCCGGGGGGGCACATCGTGCCCATGGACGAGCGGGCGATGAACGCATACGCGAACGCCTTGCGGTAGTGCGTATGTCATACTTTCGCGGCAGAGAGCGTCGTTTGGTTCGTTCCTGCTTCAGAAAGAGTCTCTCTTCTTCGCGCGTTCGTGTGTCTCCTCGCCTCTGCTATGTGCTCTGCTCCACGAACGCGGACGGCGGGTTCGCCACCGCCTCCCCGAGCGCGTCGAAGTGGCCGACGCAGGCGTGCAGCGCGTGTCCCGCGGCGGCGCCCTGCGCGGCGACGACGTTTTTTAGCGCTAGGCCGAGCGTGGTGGCGAGCTCGGTGTGCCACCAGAGCAACTCGCGCTCGATGTGCTCGACGCACCGCTCGTACCTGAGCATGGCCTGCGTGCGCTCGATGCGCAGGTCCGACGCGGCGAGCTCCACCTTCTGCTTCTCCTCGCGCTTCGGGCCGGGCTCGGGCACGCCCATGGACGCGATCTTCGCGTCAAGCCGCGCGATCTGCCGGCAGAGCCGGTTGTAGTGCTCGACGATGGCCTTCCTCGCGTCGCACGCGCTGGCGCACGCGCCGCACAGCGCCGCGGCAGCCTCCAGCGGCTCCACGAACGCGGCCATCACAGCCTCCGCCTGCGCGCGGGGCGGCCCCGAGGTGGCCACGAACAGCATGGCGGCGTCGGTCCACTGGATCTTCGACTCCGAGCCGGAAGTCTGGCTTCCCGCGGACGACGCGCTCGACGACGCCGCCGCCGCGACGCGCGCCTCGTGGAAGCTGCGCGCGGCTCTGTTTTCCGTCTCTTCCAGGTCGGACACCACCGCGGCGAACTGCATGAGCACGGAACCGGTGTGCGCGCTGTGCTTGACGAGGGCGGAGGTGGCGAGCAGCAGCTTGTCCACTCGGCCGCGCAGCTTGGAGACGTACTCGGCGACTTCGAGGAAATGCTGCGTCTCGAGGATCCCATCCGTGGGCGCCGTCGCGCCCGGCGCGCCTTCGAAGCCCGCCGCGCCCGGCCGACCGGTCGCGGAGGGCGAGCCCGGCAGGTGTGCCACGCTCGCCGGCGTCGAGGGCTGGCCAGAAATGAGCGCGGGCATGGGGACGCGGTCCACGGCGTGCGGGGATCCGCCGGGCGCGGCGCCCGCGCCCGCCGCCGCGCCGCGCGCCTTCGACGCCGCCGCCGCCGCCGCGCCCTGCGCCGCCGCCGCGCCCGCGGCCGCGCCCGCGAGCAGATTCGCCGCCGTCCCCGTGTCATCCAGACGCACGGTGTTGTGGAACCAGTCGCTGACGCCTTTCAAGGCGTCGCTCGTGACGCCGCGCTCGTACCAAGGCACGCGCTCGCTCCACGAGTTTTTATCGGCTTCCTCGAGAAAGACTTGCAGGTCCGCGCTCTCGCGCATCACGGGGTGCGCCGCGACGCGCGCGATGAAGAGCGCCAAGTTGGCCTGCCGCTTATCGATCGCCGCGGATTTCGGGTCGTCGTTGGGCATCAGGGTCTTGCTCGGCGGCGCGGGGACGATGATCCCATCCATGGACCCGCGAAGCATCTTCCACAACCACTCGAAGTCGCTGTATCGCCGCGTGACGCATCCGCTCGTGGACTTGTACTGCGGCAGCGTGGTCCAGTACGTCACCTTGTACTCCACGTGCTTGGACAAACCGTCCCCGACCCTGTGTGGCTCGCTGACCTCTACCTGCAGCGTCCCGGTGGGCTCGTCGTACCCCGCGGGCGCGCTCACCGACACGGAGGGCGGATCGGGCCTCGGGCCGACCGCGAGCGAAACGCCGCGCGTGCCGCGGCTTCCCGGGGATTTCGGCGCCGTCCCAGACGTGTGGGTCGCGGAGGGCGAGGCCGGGGTTTCCATGGCGGAAACGGGTCCCGGGCGAGAACCTCCACCGGAGACGATGCGTGAGCCGCGCTCGAGGGAGGGGACGCGCGTCGACGTGTGCTGGGCGAGCGAAGAGAGCGGAGGAGCACCAACGAGCCGCGGCTCGTTCAAAACTCTGCGATACCTTTTACAACTCGCATCAGACTGCTCTCAGTCGACGACGCTGAATATCCGCGATTTCGTGGTGGGGAAGTTCTGCTTGGTCTTCGCGGGGTTCGCCGCCTCTTCCCCCGCGACCTCGGCGAACGCCTCGCCCTCCTTCTCCCACTCGACCCAACGAACCCTGTCGCGGTCGAAGAAGTACTTCTCCGACTTCTTCGTGATCCTGCAGCGGCGAGGGGATGAGGTGGTCAGCCGGGAAAAAAAGAGAATCACGGGGAATCGAAGCTACTAAAAGCGGCTTTTGGAGGGTCGGGACGACAGGGGTATGGCGCTCGGAGATCGAGCGGCGCGCACGCACTTGTCTTCCTTGCTCACGGTTTCCTGCCACGTGCGCATTTCGCGCGTCGAGCCGCTGCCCCGCGACATCTTCCTCGTTCCGGTGCGGGTCGAAGTGCGCGTGGTACGTGGATTCGACTCCTTTTGAGACGACACAAATCTGGAGTGAAGGACGGGCCAATCTCCACTTTGAAACGCGCCCTCGCGTTTCGCACGCCTCGGCGATGCCCAAGTATGGGCCCATGGGACCGCCCGTGGCGCGCGCGCGCCCCGCGCGCGCCCACGTCGTCGCCTCAGAACACGCGCGCGCGATGGAACGCCACCGCGCGGCGGTGGCGTTCGAGCAACGCCACGATGGCGCGGTCTCGTCTCCCGAGAAATCGGCGTATGCGTTTCAGCCCCCGCCGTGGGTGGAGTCGGGGACGCCTCGGGCGTCCGGGCGCGGGACGCCCGCGCTGACGCACGCGCAGCTCGACGCGGCGCTCGCTGTTGCCGATGCGCTGCGCTCGGACGGGCTCAGCGACGACGCCGAGCGCGTGTTGCGCACGGTGTTGAAGACGGATCCGGGGAACGCGCGCGCGGCGGAGGGCTTGCGCTTCGCGGGCGCGGTGCCTTCGGGGGTGTCTGCCTCGCGACTCTCGGGAGGCTCCGAAGATACCCCAGTCGCCCGGGGACGCGGTCGTGCGCGCGTCCCCCGGGACGAGCATCCCGGCGCGCTCGGGGCGTACGGCGTCCCGAAGCCCTCCGCCGAGAAGGCGACGCGCGACGCGAAGGAGGAAAAAGACATCGTCGAGCCTCTCGCGCGCGACTTCGTCGTTCGCCTCGACCTGCGGTACGCGGACGACGGGGCCACGACGGGGAAACGCACGGACGATGCGGACGATGCGGCACGGCGCGATCAAAAACTCGATCAAAAACTCGTACCGCCACGCGACGACTTTACGCCCCGGTGGTCCGCCTCGGTGGAGCGCCCGCTTTTGTTCCACCGGCTCCCGGCGCCTCCGACGGCGAAGGTTCCCGGAAAGCCGCCTCCGCCGGTGACGCGCGCCGAGCTCGACGCCGAGCTCTTCGCGAAGCGCGAGCGCGTCGCGCGCGAGAAGGCGCTCGAGCGCCGCGAGGCGGTCGAGCGCGAGCGCGCGGCGCGGGAGAGGGAGCGCCTGGAGGACGAGCGGGCCGGCGAGGAAAGGGCGGCGCGCGCCGGCGCGCACCGGGACGCGCTGCGCGCAAAGGCGCGCGCCGACCGCGCGCGCGATCGCGCGGCGCGCGAGGAGACGGCGCGCGCCGACGCCGCGGAGGTGGGGACGGCGGGAGCCGGGGACGCGGGGACGGAAGCGCCGGGGAGACGCACGGGCAAAAAACGGCTGGGGGGGCAGGGGAGGAGACCTTCGCCGTTCGCCGCGGGGCGGTGATATATAGAAGACCGCCTTCGAACATAGACGTACGTGCACAACCTGTGGTACCTTCGGTGGCAAAAAAAACTCGGTGCGCACGAACGCATCACGTTTTCGGGTTTCCTCTCGTACCCCTTGGACCGGACGTCCTAGTGAGCATCCAAGGGCGGGAGCAGCGAGCTTCCGCCCCCCCCCGGTCTGCCCGCGGGCATGGCCTCGCCCTTCGAGAGCCCGCCGCGTTTCGCGACGCGCCGAGTCGGTCGCCCGCGGACTAGGGTCACTCCCGTGACTCCATCCGCGGGAGCCGGGGGTACTAGAGCCCTTCTCGAGGCGGCGCGACCGGTCCCCGCGCATCCGGTGAGGAGTCCCCGACCCGCAGCGCCACTCCAAGGGACACCTCCCGCGGAGCGGAGCCGTGTCGAGCCTCCCGATCCGGATGCCGCGGGACCCGACGTTCGTCTGCGCGAGGCGAAATCTTTCTTCACGAGGAAGTTTCACGAGATGCCGCAACGTTTCCGGGACTGCCTTCTCGGCATAGACTGGTCGGGACGTACGTGCAACACGGTCAACGCCCGGACGCGGCCTGTGTACGCGAAGGCGAAGCTGCTGTTGCTGCGATGGGAGGCGGACGCGGTCGACGGCTCCCGGGAGAAGGAGGCGGCGGCGTGGCTGGCGCAGGCGTCCCACGCGATTCTCCTTCGCACCAACGAACTGGACAGACGTCTGAGCGAACCTATCAAGCTTCGCATCGAGCGCTTCCTGGACGGCGAATGGGAACGAGTGTGGGACGACTTCCTCAGGGACGCTGACGCTATGCTTGAGGCTACCGGGGTCAATGCACCGCCGACTCCGGAGGTGGGTTTCGATCTGGGGCTGGGGTTCAACGTGCCGCACCACGACCATCAGCCGCCAATGCCTGCGTTTCATTTCTCCGAGATACGCAGGTTCGACAGGGCCCTCAAGTTGTGCAAGCTTGGAAGGATGGCTGACGCGGTGCGAGCGCTCATGCCGGCCAAGCGAGCTCCGCGGAACGCCGAGACTCTCGCGAAGGTGCGCGGTTTCTTCCCCGCGCCCAGGGGAGACGAGCTCGACTTGGAGTCCCTTCGGGCGCTCCTCGCCGAGCGTGACGTCGAGGAGGCGTTTTCTCTCGACACGTTCGCCGAAACGATTCGGGACGCGGCCCGAGGGAAGGCGGCCGACCGTTTCGGGTGTCGGGCCGAGCACCTGCAGGCGCTCCTCGGGTCGGAGGACGGGCGCGCGGCGATCGCGCTCATCAGGCAGCGCGAGCTCGCGATCCTCGCGGGAAAGGCACCGGCCTCGATCCTGAGCGTCGCGGGTGGCGGACGTCTCATCGCGCTCGAGAAGCCCGACAACCGAGGCGTCCGCCCCGTCGTGGTGGTCGACACCCCGAGGAAACTCGCTCTGTCGGCCATCGCGGCGCAGGTTCGTCCCTCTCTCCAACCCCACTTTTCTTCGTCGAACGGACGCGTGGTTCAGCACGCCTGCGGCGTCTCGCGCGGCACGCAGAAGTTCCACCTCGCGGTGTCGGAGTACTTGCGCCTCAACAAGACAGACATCCTCGTCCTCGCGGACTCGGACAATGCCTTCCAGAGGGTCTCGGTACAACGCGCCGTGGAGGGAGCCAAGCGGCTGGGCGAGGCGGGCGTCCCACTTTTGTGGGCGATCGCAGGTCTGTACGCCACCCCGTCCCCGATTTCATTTTTCCTCGAAAATGGGACCCGCGAGATCATCGAGCGTTTGACGGGCGTTTTGCAGGGGTGTCCATTGGGCACGCTCCTCTTCTGCCTGGCGGTTCACCCCCTCGTGGTCGAGGCGCTCGAGCACCCGGACCTGCAGGACGTCAAGCACTTCTCCTTCGCAGATGATAGCGCCACGGCGGGTCCGATGGGCCCGTGCGTGGCCGCCACCGCCGCCATCAACAAGACCCTCAACGAGAAGGCTGGTCTCTCCACGAAGTATTGGAAGGTGCTTCGTGGTGTGAACGCCCCCAGCCCCGATGCGATCCGCGCCGAGTTCGAAAAGCAGGGCCTCGATACCGAGAAACTGCAGATCGTCGAGCATGGCATCGACACGGGGAGCAACGCCCGCACCGAGGGCGGGCCCCGTTTCGACGACTACGGCACCAAGCTGATGGGGGGTCCCGTCGGTTCGCGCTCCTTCGCGGAGCGTTTCGTCGGTGACCTGGCAGACCACCACGCCACCGCGCTAGAGGCCATCCGCCCCTTCGGGGCGCGGCATCCGCGCCGAGCCATCAACATGCTCATGTTCTGCTCCGTCCCGCGCATGCAGCACGCCTACTCCATGGTCCCCTGGGACATCGCACGCGAGCACTACGCGCGCGCGCATTCACTCATCCTTACAACTGCTGCCGAGATACTCGGATTTTCGGATGATGAAGCGCGCGCGCGTGACGTTCGCGTACGATTGTCTCTTCCCATGACGTACGGTGGTCTCGGACTCGCCGACCCCGAGGTCGTCGCCCGACACGCGCTGATCGGGAACTTCACCGCCTGCGTCAACGACCTCAAGAACTACGCCGGCCTCACAGGCCTCAGCGCGCGCGCACCCGAGCGAGCGGCGCGCGCTGCGGTGCGTCGTGACGCTACAGCGGCCGGGCGTGCTGCGCGCGCCGCGGCACGTGCCGCGCAACGCGGCGGCACGGCGGACGAGGGCCCCTGCTGGGGTGCGTGGGAGACCGCCTGGAACGCCGTGCGCGGTGGCCTCCAACGCGATCTTAGTGCGGCCAAGGTGGCCCGCGATCACGCCTCTGACGAGCGCGACGCGGCACTCGCCGCGCCCGTGCGGTCTGCCCGCCGCATCCAAGCCAAGGATTTCGCCCTCAAGCGCGCCACCAAGCTCCACGACGACCTCGTGTCCGCCCTCCACCTGTTCCCCTGCGGAGCCTCCGAGGTTGCCACGCTGGAGGTGCAGTGGAAGGCACGCGGCGTGCAAAAAGCCCTCTCCAAGGTCGCGCACGCACGTATCTTCACCGCCCTCCACAAGCAGTACCTGGACGACAAGAACTACACCGCGGCCGCGACGCTCCTCTCCACCGCGGCGCCAGGCGCGATGGCCTGGGTCACCTTCAACGACGACAGCTTCAAGTCCGACACTCTCTCCAGCGACAACTTTCGCACGGCGATGAGATTCTCACTCGGTCTTGACCAGCCGGTTCTGGTCGCGGCCGCGACCGAGACCGCGGACCACCCGCGCCAACCGTGCGGCCACTGCGGCGTCACCTTCCCCACCGCCGAGCACTACCAGACCCACGCGCTCACCGTCACGGCGGGAACCGCGGGCGGATCCACGTACAACACGCACAACCACATCCTCGAAGCCGTCGCGAACTGCGCGAAGGCTGTCGGCGTCGCGTACTCGATCGGCACGACTTTCCAAGGCGTCCGCAACGCCGACGGAAACTGCCGGCTGGGCAACTACACGGACCGCAGCGGCGCGCGACACGAGAAGTACGCCGACATCGCGTTCCTCGACATGCCCCAAAGCGCGTTCAACGCTCAGCGGGTGTACGGAGACGTCACCCACCGGACCGTCGTCGGGATCCGCGGCGGCGACCCGGCGCCCGTGCACCTCGCGCACCTGCGCGCAGGCGCGGCGCTCCAAGTCGCCGACGCCGAGAAGACGCTGATGTACGACCAGGCGCTTCGCGGCCGGCAGAACGAGAAGGTCGCGATCCTCGGGATCGAGGCGGGTGGGCGCATGCACAAGCACTTCCACCGCCTCATCGACACCTTCGCGAAGTTCAAGGCGGACGCAGACGCCGGAACCCCCGACGACAACACCAGCCCCGCCTCGATCAAGTTTCACCAATCGGTTTTTTCGCGCACGAAATCTTTACTCATGGGCAGGATCCAAGTCGCGCGCGTGAAGTGCGTGGCGGAGCGAATCATGCACATCACTCGCCCGCGAGTTCTCCCCGCTTTCCGCCCCGCGCCCGCTAGGCTTAGACCGGCCACGACACTCCTCGAGCGGCTGAGACGCATCTGAGGAGGCGGACTGGTCGGTCTGGCAATCGCGGTTTAAAACTTTGTGATCAATTGCGAGAATTACTTAAAAAAAAAGGCGTTCGCCCGTCTGCCCGTCCGAGAGTGGCGCCGGCGTGTTTACGATTTTTGCACTGCGAACGTGGAACACA
>Ga0181560_10002055_pt1 | contig 18799 bp, 7 predicted proteins | sample 011ome_20_FD_133751 | JGI IMG/M metagenome (GOLD analysis project Ga0181560, IMG submission 133751) | Coastal salt marsh microbial communities from the Groves Creek Marsh, Skidaway Island, Georgia - 011509CT metaG (megahit assembly) | ecosystem: Environmental > Aquatic > Marine > Intertidal zone...
AGATCGCACAACGATAACCCGAACAATCGAGATTACGAAGATCAAGACGATGAACAGCTGTTTGAACACTTGGAAAAGATGAGAAAAGAGGCGGCAAAGTACGCCGCGGAAATTGCCAAGAAAGAAAACGAGAGAAGAAGAGCGTCGGCGCCGTTAGAAAAGCTGCAAAGGCCTACTTTAGTTTCGAGATCAGACAATACCATCACATTGAACGTGTATCGACACAAGTCGGGAGGCACCTTACCGCCGGATAGGTGTTGGGAATTGAGTTTGAAAAAGCACGGCGATAGAGATTTTACCGTATATGCCGCGGTAAGAGGTAACCCGGTGGTGACCGTGTCCGATTTAGTCCCCGGGACGCGATACTCTTTTAAAGCGAGAGTAGGTCGAGTTTCCTCGGAGAAGGACGGCGAGGACGGTGATACGAAATCTAAATCCACCATGGATGTTCTCTCGGAAACTGTGTTTTCGTCTTTGCGAGACGGTGCGGGAAGTATGAAAGGCGTGGAGATCATATCAGAGAAAGATGTAACGGAATGGGGCGATTATTCCATAGAATCTGCGTACGCAACTTCTGGGACGGCGCCAAAGGAAACTTCAAAGAAACACGCTGAAGAAGAGAAGGCTGCTCAAGAAGCAAATGTTTCGGCTCCTGGTCAAGGAAAGAAAGCGAAGAAGAAGCAAGCGCAGAAGGAAAAGTCAGAGCAGGAAGCTTTGAATAAGAAGCACGCGGAAGATGATGCGGCGAAAGCCATAGACGAGGCGCAGCAAAGACGCGAGGCCTTGAAAAAAGCAATGGAGGAAGCTGCAGAAAGAGAAATGGCAGAAATGAACGCAATCAAGGAAAAGCTCGCGAAGAAAGATTCAACCGCAACCGCAAACACTTCCGTATCCTCGCAGACGAATAATCCAAATGCTGCAGCCTCTTCGACTTTGTCCAAGAAAGCCGCACAGAGGCAGAAGAAGAAAGAGAAAGCGGCTGCCGCTGCCGCCGCTGCGGAAGAGGTTGAATCAGATGAAGCCATGGCGAGACGTTTGCAATTGGAAGAGCAGCGCAGATATGGTGAAACCAGCGCGGACGCAGCAGCTGGCTTCCAGCAAGCTGGCGCGGGTAAGAGTAGTAGTAAGAGTAATGCCGCGGAATCGTGGGCTGCCGCGCCGGCTATGCCATTGCCAAAAGGACAGCAAAGATCGGCCGCATCCAGAGGGTATCCACCGGCGTCGCAGTCTGGATCTTACGAAGATCGTTTTGCTCCACCACCGCCGCCTGGTCCACCACCACCTGGCCCACCACCGTTTGGTTCGCCCACGCGGAAGATGGCGCCACCGGTACCCCCCGGACCGCCTCCCGGAAGACCTCCCGTAGACGCGCAGCAATCTAGAGGTGACTTACAACCTCGGCAGCAGCCACCGCAGCAGCCTCCGAGACAGCCACCTCCACAAATACAGCAGCAGCCTCCGCAACAGCTTCAGCAACAATCAGGGTTGACACCATCTAGTTACATGAATCTGTCCTCGACAGGATCTTCTCAACAGCAGCCGCCGCAGCAGCAAGTAGGTATGAACACGCTCAACGCGTATAGTAGTGTTTCTCAACAACCGCCACAACCTCCACCGCAACGTTGGAACAACGAAGGACTTTCACTCCAGCAGCAACAGCAACGTCAGTCGCAACAATATCCGTCCTCGTATCCTCAACAACAACAGCAACATTTGGGCGGTAACGTTGCGAGCGTCGTCTCTGGCGTGGCCAACTTAGGCTTTGGTTCTTCCCAACAACAGCAGCAGCAACAACGCGCGCAATCGATGTTCGATCAACAGCCTTCGTATCAGCAGCAACAAGCCTCCTCCGGTTATGGACAACAACAACAACAGCAACAACCGTCCTATTTGCAGCCAGAGCAGCAACGCGTGCAACCGACCTCCTCGTGGGATCCGTTGATGGGTAGTTCCTCTTCGCAGCAAACTGGAGGCGCTTCCGCTTTCGGGCAATCCCCGCCTCAAACGCAGACCTCGCGAGGTCTCGGTGCTTTCGGAGATTACGGCGGCGCATTCGGCGGTGGCGCATTCGGCGCTGGTAGTATTGGTTCCATTGGTGGTCTTGGCACTGGTCTCGGCACCACCTCCTCGGTCAGTGCGCAAACGCAAACTCACCGCGGCCCGGCGTCGCCGCGAACGCAGCAACAGCAACAAACCGACGGCCAATTTTTGGAGAACTTGGACAATTTGTTCGATTTGATCGGAGACTGATAACGGCGCGGGGAAGAGAGAATCACGACATTACTATTACCGCTACTACTACTACTACTACTACTACTACTGCACATATATTTTTAATAACAACAGTACGAGAAAGAGAGAGAGAAAGAAAGAAAAACTCGCGCGCGCACTTGGAATCTAATGTTCGTCGTCTAATTTCGTCCTTTCGGCACCTTTTGAAATCGAGTGTTTTCCTTGTTTGTTCTTTTCTTTTCACAGAAAAAGTTCACAAAAAAGAACAACAAAAGAAGCGCGCGATGTCGCAACCTCTTTCTCCGCAGCAAGGAGTGGGACAACCGCAACAAAACACCACCGCGCATCAGTTGGCGTCGTTAGACATTCTCTCTCCGTCGTCCACGGACACGTTCGAAATCGGATGCGAGATATGCGTCACCGCGCGCGTGTCTTTTCCCACCGAGAAGAAGCGACCAACGACCGCGAGCAAATTGTACAACTTCCCGAGATACCTTCGCGTGGAGATGGCAGACGCGTCTTCGTGGATAATATCCGCCGGGAGGAGATATAAACACGTCGGAAACGCGATGTTAGACGATGAACGAGAGAGTAAAGCGACGTTTTCGTTGAGATTTAGTACCGGAGAGTTACAGCCCGGGACGTATTTGATACGATGTTTGTTACCTAAAGATTACTTCGAAACGAAAGAGGTTGCGCCGGGAGGAGAAAAGTACACGGACGCGAACGAGAAAGAAATGATAAAGAAGAAAAAAGAGATACAGAGAGCATTACTCTTGGCGTCGAAGAAAGAGTTGCAGATACACATAGCGCCGACTTTGGAGTTTGTGAGGAGCGGCGCACACGACGTGAAGTTTCGGTGGAACGCTAAGTCGCTTCCGCCTAAGGTGTACGAGAGCGTGTTGAGTAGCAGCAGTGGTAGTAATAGCTATGATAAAGGAGGAGAGAATGGAAATGATAGTGTTAGCAGTAGTAGAATGAGTGGATGGAAGCTTGCGTTAGACGTGCAACCGGCATTGAGAGATAACGAGAAACTTTCAGACGTCGTTTCGGATGCGTTTGTGTTCGCGGCAAAAGCCGGTCATTCCGTGTGGGTTGTGAAAGGGTCGCGAATCATGTACGAGATTAGCACGCAGGAATTGCTCGAGAGAGAAAAAGTGATATCGTTTCCTCCGAGTCGTTCCGGCTACGCCGTCGCACTAGCAGCGTTCAATTTGAATAATAACAACGACGAGAATTCTGAACCGGCGGTGACGACGCGTCGAGTGTGGGTGAGCACGAACGGGTTAGAGGTTTCCGCGAGTTGTACAAAAGATGCAAGAGAAGTTGTGGTTGGCGATGCAAAGTACGCACCAAAACGCGGAACGTCCGGGTCAGTCATTCGAGAACAGATGGAAAATTTAGATTTGCAAAAACCGCCGGCGCCAGGTAAAAACGAGGCGTCCAAATTCGATAGACGACAAGATTGGGTACCAAAACGTCAAAATACAGATGTTGGATCATCGACAGCTTCGACGTCTATCGCTTCTACGTGGCAAAAAGAGCGCGGTGTGAATGTACTCGTCTTTCGTTTATCCGATGGTGCCATCGAACACGATGTCTCCTTCGATACAATTGGTTCGAAACGAACGGATTCGAACGCGTCCAGAGCGGCCTGCGAAGCGTTAAAGTTGGCATTTTCACCGTCGGATGGTGCATTTGCAAAATCTCGAGATGGACAACGGATACTTGGCGCGCGAATGGTAATTGTTACCACATGTGGCAACTGGGCATCGAACGCAGCTGAATCCGGAATATCTGATGCGTTGCGCGAGATTTTTGTCCATCGGTTTGGTGGCGATGTCGCGCTAGCTTCTCGAGCTATTTCGGATGCAATTGGAGGAGATCCGAAAAACGCGTCTGCAATTTGTATGGCAGCTGTGTGCGAAAATAGCGACGAGCCGAATACTTTCACCTCTCGTTTCATCGACGCGCCGATCAATAAAGGTAAAGATCAAAGAGCGTCGATTAAGATACGATTCGCATTCACGAGTCCAGAGGGATGGTTTCCGATGATGAGGAAGCTTGGCAATGCAGGCAACGACGAGAGAATATCTTTCAGCGGAATCGAAACTGCGGAACTTTTAGGTGCAACTTCGAGTCCAGTAGCCACGCAAGCGGCGACCTCGGGTAATCAATCCAATGCGGATGATAAAAATGTGCAATCGTGGGAGGTGTGCGGCACTTGGGCATCTGAAAAAGAAGAGGAAGTAAGTGACGACGATGACGACGACGAAGACCGAATGATGGAAAAAGTGCAAAATGGTGAAGGTAAAAATAATGTTGAGGACGACATCGATCGGATTCTTCTCGAGCTCGACGCAGATTTAAATGGCGAAGAAGAAGAAGAAGAAGAAGAAGAAGAAGAAGAAGAAGAAGAAGAAGAACGTGCAAAAATATTTGAGAAACCGAAATCAGAACGAGGCGTAGTCGACATTAGCCCAAGACGAAGAGAAATTGAACGCCTCGAATCGCTCAAGCTTCGCGCAATCGTTGAAGCGATTGAACCGTGTCTCTTTGCTGCGGCTGAAGATGAGGAAAGGAAAACATCGAAGAGTGTTCGCGCAAGTGGAGAGCCCGAGTTTGTCAAGATTCAACCAAATTTCTCGGTACAATCAGCGCAGCTCGGTTTTGGAGGCGAGTTTTCGCATTCGAGCGTATCGGCAACGCCACTATTTAGAACCTTAATTCAGTTTGTTCGTCGACGTATGCGTCGTTATCAGTGGGATGCGCTTAAAGAGAGAGAGTCAAACGACGCGGCGAGTCAAGTCTCAATGCGAATGGAGCACTGGATGCGAGAAATATCGAGGAAACGCGAGAGCGAGAATTCCGCAAAGCTCGCATGTGAGTTCATCGCGGCCGGTGCATTTGAGTACCTTCGCGATCGTATTTTACACTTAATCGATATAGATGGAAAATTAAGAGTCAGTTCACACCAAGAAGACGCGAGAACATGCATCAGAACGCTTGCTGCGTTTTGTTCACGAGACAATGGTGCGCATTTAGCGGAAGCAATTCGTCGCGACGCACTCGATGCAATCTTGCGTTCATTTCTAGCTTCATGGAACGGCCACTTAGGCGCCGATTTAGACACAACACCACTTCTGAAACTCGAACGCGTTGTTGAGTGGCTCGCAGCGAACGACTTGAAAACGTGCAAGGTAATCATCGCATCGACGTCCTCATCGTCCGTCTCGGAGAAGAAGTTTGCAGAGACAGACTCAAAATCGAAGCATCGCAGACGAACTTCAAGCTTTGCAGAAAGTACAGAATGCTTCGAAATGAACTGCATGCGAGCACAATTTCCAGCGATGCCGGATCACGATGGTATTTTCGCAGCTCCTTTTCGAGTCATCGAGCTCGAAAAGCCGACCCATAAGAAATTTGATGGCTTGATTCAATTACCTACCAAGATGAGGAGCGCAACGAGAAACGGGGCTGCACCCTTATCACCTCTCGAAACAAAAGCACTCTCCCGGTTAGATTCTGGATGGCATGGTGAAGTTGATCCAAGGATACCAACACCGCGCGTCAAGCAAACTGTTGCACCTATTGCCGAAGATTTTTCTGATTCAGAAAGCGATTGGCAAGACGTCGCGGGTGAGCACCTATTGAGCGAAACAAACGACGCAGATGAGGATAAAATGTCCGCTTGGTATAAAGATTCAGTGATTGCCATCAAAGCTAAGCGCAATGACTGGGCTTCTTTTTGTGAAATCATTCGACAAGCGCCGCGGCTGACGTGGTTACTTCAAAACGCAGGGTCGAAAGCAGTCTTTTTCGTGTGGCCGAAAAGTACCACCAAGAGCGGAGCTCGAGAATTGATGCAACCTCTCATCGCGAATCCAAACTTTGAAACCACCGAGTTGCACATTCCAGTCTTCGTCGTCCCTGGCGATGTATTTGCACGAAGTCTCGAAGGAGCAAAAGCTGAAAGTCGTCGACGACATCAACTCTTTGGCGAAGACTGTGTGATTCGAATCGATATCCCCGCTTTGGATCTATGTGACGATGGGAGTACGAATCAAGTGGCCCGCAGATTACGCAATGCGCTTCTTTTCGCGCTGAAAGACCGCGAAACGACGAATTTTGACAATCATGTAGTAAGTAAGAGAACTGCACCGGAAGGCGGTGTCCTGGTCGGTAGATGCTATAATCCATGGAACAACCCTCTCTCGTCTAGTGGGGATTCCCGCGCTTCGTCGATGGATGCGCTTTCCCCTACCTCGTCATCTGCATCCTTATTTGACCCCCAATCTGCGCGAAAATTTCGCAAGTGGCGCGTCGCACAACGCATTGTCAACGCATTGGGCTCTGAAGATTTAGGTATACGCGCTGAAGCGTACGATTTGGACGAATCGGAAGCTACGCCAGTGCGCGTATTATGCATGGATGGGGGAGGAATGAGGGGATACGTCACGGTTGTTATTCTCAAACGCATTTTGGAAGCTACGGGCGCTTGGTGTGTTGGAGAAGTGTTTGATTTAATCGTCGGGACTTCGACTGGTGGTATCATTGCTTTAGGTGCAGGCCTCCTGCGCATGACTGTCGCTGAACTCGATTCTTTATACGAGCAAATGGCGAAAGACGTCTTCAAACCGGATTCATACGTCTCTCTGTTGACAAAAGGTCCCGGTCATGTGGCTGCTAAATCGTTCGAAAACGTGTTACGCAACGTCCTTGGCGACGATCCAGACGAGGAAATGTTCTCTGTAGGTGCGCACCAAAGGTGGTTCCGTTCCGCAGTGCCTTCACCGAGAGTAGTTTTGGTATCCTCGCTAGTTTCGAGAAACCCGAGTTCTTTATACATGCACCGATCGTATCGCCGGGAAAACCACTCTCCGTCTACAGTGATCGTCGATGCATCGACGACGAGCAAAATGAAGAAAAAATCCGATTTGGACTACGCCGGCGATTACAGAATCGGTATGACTGCGGCGCTACGCGCAACAACTGCGGCGCCGTGGTACATGGAAGAACTCATTTGTGAAAAAGAACTCGGATACGGAAGCATAGAGATGAGCGAGAAACTGAGCTCCGCTTCTTCTTCTTCTTTGACGTCTTCCACCGCAGCAACGACCATCGCAACCACTGGCACAACATCGACGTCTTTCGCGGAACACCATAAAACGTCATCTTCCTCGAGTTTTGGTCCAGGAGATATATTAAGCGACGATGTACTAAACGATGAGGACCTTGACGCCGACACGGAAAAAGCCAAAGCTAAAGCTAAACGAGGCGAACTCCACGGCGCCGGCTTGAACAAACTCTCGCCATTGGAAAGCTCGCGAACGCAACTTCGATTCATAGACGGTGCAATCTCTTGCAACAATCCCGCCGCCGCGGCTGTCTTTGAAGCTAAACGGATCTTTAGCCCGAAGAGGCCGCTTATTCTTTGCTCGGTAGGCACTGGATATCCAGTCGCCCGCGACGTTCCCGCCACCTACGGCGCCTCTTGGGTTACCAACGTCGTCAACGCGACGTGCGATGTCGTCCAAGTCGACGCAACCATCCGACACGTCCTCGATGCCGATAAAGACGAATACTTTCGATTCCAACCGCAAGGCGAAATTTTCAGCTGCGCGCTCAACGACACGAGCAAAGAGACGGAGAAAAAATTGAAGCAAACCGCTTTGAAGTACGTCAACAATCCCGCGCAGAGGAAAGAAATCGAAAGGTTGGCGATGATGTTGAAGAAACCCAGGAAAAAGAGTTCGCAGTGAATGGATGCGAGAGATGTTGCGCGTTGTAATAACAAACAAGTGTAGAACTTTAGGATACATTGTTTTTTTCATTCTCGTTGGCGCTTTGCGCGAAAAATCCCCTGCCTTATGACCGTTCAGCAGTTCAAACTCGCCAGACATAAACGAACAACGACGAGCATCATGACGAGAAGAAGAACGAGCCGCGGCGCGCGCGATACGTGAGAAAGCGAAAGAACACACACACACACACACACACACACACACGCAGCAAAGTCGCTTCATCCAATACTCATGTTCTCGCTCTTCCGCCAAGGCGCTATCCGGCCAAAGAATCAAAACAAAATCCGTCCGCTTCCCATGTCCTACCCGAAACAAACGGGCAACACAAACTCCATCTACGCGCTGTTATCTTGGCGAGGATTACTGTTGACCGGATCCGCGAGCGGGGAAATCAACGTGTGGGATCCATACACAGCGCAGTTGGTGCAGAAGTTGCACGGACACGAAGAGGCGGTGTCATCTTTGTGCGCGTTTGAGGATGATTACGTTGCCAGTGGAAGTTGGGACGGGACGGTGAGAGTGTGGGATACGAGTTTGGCGCAAGCGGTGGCGGTGTTGACTGGACACCGGAAACCGATAAGTTCGCTGGTATCGACTCTGAGTGGGAGTTTGCTGTGTTCAGGGAGCTGGGACGGGACCGTGCTGTGTTGGGACGTGAGAGCGGATCGAATACAGTTTACGCTGAACGCGAACGGCGGGAGCGCGGTGAATTGCTTGACGTTTTTTCGAGACGAGAGCATGCTCGTGGTTGGGTGCGGGGATGGCGTTTTGAGAGTTTATTCCACGCATAATGGCCAGAAAATGAACGAGTTGAGAGGAGGACATCACGATACGGTTCGTGCAGTGGCAACGTTTACGAATGATAACGAGCACGTGTTTAGCGCTGGGAAAGACGGGAAGATTTTCGCGTGGAACGTAGATCGAGGAACGGCGACGAATATTGCTGGATCTTCTTTAGATTTACCGTCGACATCGTCCACGGGCTTAGATGGTACAAGTGCAAGTAGTAGTAAAAATAATAATAATAGTAGTAGTTACGTCGCGCACGAGGGAGGCTGTTGCGCTTTGCAGGAGTGCGGCGGAGGGAAATTAGCCTCGGCTGGATACGACGGATCCGTGAAAATCTGGGATCCCGATTCGCGCTTATTCATAGCGCAATTGGATGCTCACGTCGGCGAAAAAGTCTGGGCGCTATCGTATGATGAAAGGATGTTACAGCTGTTCTCATCCGGAGATAGAAACATTTTCGCCTGGGATGCCGCAACAGCGTTTGAGGAAGAGGAAGATAGTCGAGATGCATCTGATATTGACGTCGAAGGAAGGAGCATGTCTGTAGCGTCCCGATCGGCATCGAGAGCAGATCTACCGAGAGTTATGTCTAATGTTTCAAATATGTCCGCTGGGTCCGGAAGCTTAGCGAATTTGCACGTTCACCCGAATTTTGCGGCGAACTCGAGCGGTAATAACTCTTTACATGGCTCGTACCAGAATCTCTCGAATTTAGGAGCGGGACACTCCGTGTCCGCGTCCGCCAGCAGACGTGGGTCGGTGACGGACTTGAGTGGTACATTAGTCTCTGCGGATGTCAGTGGTTATAATTCGCAGTCCTCACAACCGAGTTCAGCTACGAAGTCGGGGAGACGGATGAAAAAATCAGACGTTTTACGAATGGAGTTGGAATCTGCAAACACGCAACTGGAATCGTACGCGAAAGCGTACGAGGATCAAGTGCAAAGGTTTAAAGAGAGTGAAAATGCGAACGAAATTTTGCGAAAGCGCATCACCGAACAGATTGCAAAACTCGCAGATGCAGAGAAGAGTAAGCAAGAATTGGAGGCAGGGCAGAGTGCGGTGCGTAATGACATGAAGGCGCAGTTGCAAAGTGAGTTTGAACGGGAGAAAGCTATAGCTTTAGATGCGTTGGAAAAAGAATTGAAAGCACGATTCGAAGGCACTATCAGAGAGAGAGAAAATTCCATCGCGACACTCCGTGAGGAGTTGGCTCAGTCCAATGCGACGTTGGAAAAGGAGCGCCAGGAAACGATTGCTCGACTAGAAGTGCTCGAAGGCGAGCGCTCAAAGAGCAAGCTAGAAGCAGATTCTTTACGACAACTCAACGAGCGGCTTCTAAAAGAGTACAAGAAAACCACGTCAGAAGAAGAAACGCAAGCCAACGAGCAAGCGAATACAATTGCAAAGCTCGAAAATGAAATTGAAAGTCTGAAGCGTGACCGAGCGGAATTCGAGAAAGATTCAAAAGCTTCGTATGAGCAAATTTTTGCGCGTAACGAAGCGCTCAGCGCGGAGGTTTCCCGATTAACAGGAACCCTCGATGATGCAACAAAAACTATCGAGGCATTAAAAGGAGACGTTCAAACGGCAAATTCACAAACGGACGCGACAAAAAGCGAATTGGAAGTCTCTTTTGCTGAACGCGAAAAGGCCTTACGACTCGAGTTGGAGTCCAAAAGGAACGAACGTTTAGAAGCTCTCGAGTCCGAAAAATCCACTTTAGAGGAAAAACTCGAGCTTCTCGAAGATGCGTTGAAAGATACAGCAGAGAACATGCAAAAAGAGCTCGAGAAAGCAAACATCGATCGAGAATCAGAAACGAGTGCTTTGAAAGAAGCGCTCGGCGATGCGCTTCGCTCAAACGAAATCGCAAACGTGGAAGTTGCCAATGCTTTAGCGGCACAAAAAAGCGCTGAAATGAAATTAAAGACAGAGATGGAAAAGATGCAAGAACGCGAAGAGCGCATGAAACAAGATTTAGAAACGAAACCCGACCCTGCGGCTATGGCAGTCACCGAGGAGGAGAATGCGACGTTGCGTAAACTCGACGAAGAGCAAAAAGAGAAAATTGCTCACTTGGAGGCCGAATACCAACGTGCTAACGATCGATTACGTGAAATTGAAGACGACAGAAGGAAAGAACGACAAGAGTTGGAAATCGTCGCTCGAGACCTCGAGAAGAAACTTGAAGAGACGCGAGAAAAGAGGAAAGAGGAGATGAAAGAGAATCAAGCGGCACTTCGCGAATTCAAAGATCGATTGCAGAACGCCGATAGCGACGCTCACATGCTCAGATCAGAGCTTGAAACCGTTCAAAAACGTCTCGAAGATGCGCTTCAAAGCGTAGATTTGACCGAAACATCTGTGGAATCGAAATATCTACAAGAGATTGAGCAGCTTGAACTTCGAGCGAAGTCGCTCCAACGCGAACTTCTCGATTCAAAAAATGAAACCGAAAATGCCTTGGAATCTGCCAGTCGAGCCAAAACGCAACTCGCGCATGCGAAGGAAAAGTTTGCAAAAGCAGTTACAAAAGGGAAAGGATTCCAAGACCAGGTTTCAATGCTTCGCGAGACGCTCGAAGAGGTGGAGACTCGAAGCCGTGAGGCAGAGCGCGAAAAGCGAAACGCAGAAGCAGAAAGAGAACGAATGTTGAGAGATTTTGAAGACGCAGAATCGAGAGAAGCTCGCGTAAAAGATGCACTGAATCACGAAAAGAAACGCACGGCAAGTTTGAAAGACGAGCTTCGTGAAGCTACGGAAAAACTCGTCGAGTTTGAAACGTTGCTCGAAGAAGAGACTAAAAAGCTCGGCGAAGTCGAAGCAAAAGTTAAAGCGGAAGAAGTGGCTATTGAACGCGAGCGTGCAAACGCGAAAGATGCAAAGCGCGAATGCGACGAACTGAAGATAGCCTTGAAAGTTGCAGAAAAAGCTGTCGAGGAAATTACGATTGAGCGAGACGAAGTAAACGTGCGATTGAAAGAAACAGAGGTATTACTGGTTGAATCCGAGAAGCATGTAGAGGACGCCGAGACGAGAGTGCAAGAGGCGAAGCAAAATCTCACGCAGCTCAAAGCGAGTTTAGACTTTGCAAATTCGAGGTCGAAAGAGCTCGAAGCGAAGCTCATCGAGGCGGAAGAACAGGATTCACCGACGCGTTTGTCGACGGCAGATTCTGCGAGAGAGGAATCTTTGAATCGAGCAGATGCTTTGGAGATGGAGTTGGGCGCGTCCAAACGAGATTTAGCAGACGTAAACGAAAAACTCAAGGATTCCCTTGAGAAAGTTGTTCAGTTAGAAACGGAAGTAAAACGTAGGAACGAGGAATGCGTCGCAGCCTCTGAGGAGATTGGACGCTTGAAGTCAGTCGTCAATGAAGCCGAGATGAAGATTTCGGCATTGAAAACTGATGTTGAAACTTCGAGTAAGCAACAAAAACAACCCGACTCAAGTGCTACGTTTCCAAACAATGATAGCAACGACACGCAAAACGAGGACGAGAAAGATGCCGAAATTCGCAGATTACGTTGGCTCGAGCAACAACGTCTCCAAGCTGCGGAATCGCGAGCGCAAAATCTTGAAATTGAGTTACAGCAACTTCGCTCCGAGGCAGAAGCTGCTCGAGTTGCCGCATCGGAAGCGTGGGTGGTCGCTTCTCAAGCGGGTGTATCGCGGCCTGGTGGCGGCCCACCTGAGTCGATAGCACCTTCCTCGCCTGGCGGACGCTCGAGTTTCCATCCAACGGCTTCGCGGAGTGAGTATCAGTTTGGCGGTGGTGGCGCGCACCATCAAGCAAACAGCCTCACCTCCGCGCTCGAAAAGCAGAGGTATGAGATGAAAATCGATGCATTAAAAGTTGACGTGGAACGTTTACGTCGTGAACGCGACCGCGCGCGTCGCGAGCTCGAGCGCGGTAAAGCTGCGGCGAAAAATGCTGTCGCTCAGGTTGTCGAACGACTGCGCGTAGAGGTACACTCACGTGCAATTGCAGAGAGAGAAAGAGACGTGTTACAATCCGATTTGAAACGCACAATGCGTCAAGCGAACGATAGACTCGAGCAAAAGACGAGAGAAGCAGCGCAAGCGAACGAGGATTTCTTGGATGCCAAGCGAAAACTCGAAAAGTTGAAGCTTGAAAAATCGCTCGTCTCTCGCGCAGTGGAAGAATTATACCACGCTAAGGAAGATTCTCCTACATCTGATGCCACGAGTACGGTCGCAACAAACCCAATCTCACCTCGTCCACCGCCTGGAACGAAAGCGGCAACGGCACATGCCGGGAACCATCAACAGCACGCGTCGTCCTCTCAAACGAGCGTTTTTGTAGTTACGATAGAACACGTCAAAATTCTTGTAGGAATGATATTGGCAATGCTCTTCACCGTCAAGTTTTTGAACAACGGGAATGTTAATGGTCCCGCTGAGCTTTAAAGTAGAAATGTATAATAATAGCGGTAGCAAAGTTAGTACTTAGCACTAAGATGACCATGTTGTACAACAATAAATACTAGTAATTAAAAAGAAACTATAACTTTTTACACGTGTTTCATTGAATAAACGTCCTTTTTAGTCGCCTCGATGGATATCTCTGGCGGCAGATTGCGCGTTTGCTAACGAAATAATGTCGCAAACCTGCGTCCGCATCGGTCGACTCAAAGCGTATATCACCTGATCTGCCACATCATCCGCAATCATCGGATCAAAGCCTCTGTACAACGCCGCCTCTGCATCCGCATCTCCTTTGAACCTCGTCATGGTGAAATCCGTTCTCACCGCGCCTGGACTCACGCTCGAGACTCTCACTTTCGAGTTTCTCAAGTCGTGCCTCGCGGAACGCGTAAATGCATCAACCGCGTGTTTCGTCGCGCAATAAATACTCCCGCCAATGTACGCTTCGTGTCCTGCAATGCTAGAAATGTTCACGATGTGCCCTCTATCTCTATCTCTCATCCCGCTCGAAAACGCTCTCGTAAACGCCACGACGCCCATGATGTTCGTATTCACCACCGTCATCGCATCTGAGATTGAGTTCGTATCGACCGGTTCCGTACCTAACGCCAAACCGGCGTTGTTGACTAAAATATCCACCTGAAAAGGAATTCGCTCGGGCATCTTCAACATTTCTTCCTCGCTCGTTTTACTCACGTCCAACTGCATCGGGAAAATCGTCACGTCTGGATATCGCGTTTCCAATTTCTCTTTCAGTTCGTTCAGCTTCTCCACGCGCCGCGCGACGATGCACACGTTCACGCCACACTCGGCCAATCGTTCGACGATGGCTAATCCAATCCCTCCCGACGCGCCCGTCACGAGAGCGCCTTGACCTTGGAGCGAGCAAAACTGGTTCGCGTCGGACGTTCGCAAATTCGTCGCCATCGGATTGGTCAGCGCCGGTCTGCTGCTGCCGCTGCTCGCGGGAGAAGGAGATGCATCATCCATTTTGTTTGTTTTCGCAAAAGGCCACAAAACACACACGCGCGAGACAGACAGACACCTACCTACAGACGGCGGGGGGTTACGAAGAGAAAAAAACAGCGCGAGAAAATGGCGCCACACGGAGCGACGACGACGACGACGAACGGCGACTTTGTGAAAAAGAGAGAGAAGAGATCGTTCGTTCGATCCGGAAGGAAAAAAAGCAAAAAAAGAAAAAAAAAAGATCAAAAAAAAAAAAATCTGTTCCATCTGGCTGCCTCTCGACCGCAGGAAATTTCTGTTTCTGTTTTTTTAACGAACCCAACATCGAGTGCGATAAGCAGGATAGCTGAGAAAAAAGAGATTCAAATCCTCTTCAAATACATCTACTCGACACGGGGATCTGCGCGTTCCTCCTCCTCGATATATTTAAACAGAGACTACACGCATCAGAGAGATGTCTTTCGCGTCTTCGCACTTGTGCGGCCGCTTTTTGAAGCATAAAGTAAAGAGTTGTTGTTCTTCTTCTTCTTCGGGCGAAACGACGACGCTTCAAAAAACGAGATTCTGGAATAAATGTTCTGTTTTGAAAGCGCCGCGGCAGCAAAAGCAGAGGAGCGCGCTTGGCAGTGAATGCGTCGTCGTCGCGGCGAAAAAGAGAGGAGGGTTACTCGTGACGAATTACGCTTTGGCGGAGAATGGCGTCATCGATGCGAGGGAGCTCTCCGTGAACACAGACCCAAAACAGTGGACGAGTGTTGAGTCCAGCGCGGTGCAAAAAGCGGGTTTCGTAAAACCGGAGAAGTTTACGAAAGATTTTTCGAAACCGATGTCTATTCCGAGAGAAGGCATCGAAGCGGCGATAAATGTGATGGAATCCGGACGCGTGTTTCGATATTGCGCGACGTCGGCGGAGACGAGCGAGGTTGCTCAAGCGGAAGAGCAGTTTGCGGAGATGGTTGGTCAAAAATACGCCATCGGGGTCAACTCGTGCTCGAGCGCGATTTTTATCGCCATGTTAGCCACCGGAGTGGAACAAGGTGATCGAGTCTTGACCAACGGCTTCACGTTCACGGCGTTGCCGAGCTGCATTTTAAGAATCGGATGCGAACCGGTGTTGGTAGAGTGCACGGATAACTTTACGATGGATTTGGATGATTTGGACAAGAAGGCGGGCGAATCCGGCGCGAAGGTTCTGTTGATGTCGCACATGCGAGGAAAGGTGTGCGATATGGACAGAGTGGTTGCTATTTGCGAAAAGCACGGCATGAAGTTAATCGAAGATTGCGCCCACGGGTGCGGAGTCAGATACAAAGGAAGACAGTTGGGCTACCACGGCGTCGTTACGGCTTACTCTACGCAATCCGACAAGGTGATCAACTCCGGCGAAGGTGGATTTATCACCACGGACGACGACGATATCGCCGCAAGGTGCTTATATATGTCCGGATGTTACGAGAGAAGGTACAACAAACATGCGCGCATGCCACCGCAAGAGTTGTGCGAGAAGTACATGTTGACAATGCCGAACTTGTCCAGTCGCATGAACGAAGTCACGGCGGCGATGATGCGCCCATTGATCGCTAACTTGTACTCGGAACGTTTGCCGAAATACATGGAACGTTGGGTGTTAATCACGTCTGTCATCGATTTGATGGCTGGTGATTATATCAACGTCCCAACCAGTGGAGAGAACGTTGAAGACGTTGGCGATCACTTGAACTTCACTTTGAAGAATGTCACGGAGGAAGAAAATGCCAAGTTTCGTGAGATTACTACCGAGCTAGGCGTGAATCTGGGCTGGTTTACCTCCTCCGTCAACGCCCGCTTCCATAAAAACTGGGAGAAGTACGGTACGCCGAAGTATGATTTACCGCAAACGGATAAAGTTTTGGAGTATTCGTACGACATGAAGATGCCACCGGATTTTGAAACGGACGACTTTCAACATATTGGACACGTCATTAGCTACGCGGTGAACAAAGCCAAAGGGTTGTGCTAAGCTTAGAAAGTTTGAAAAAACTTCATATTTCCCATGGCCAATCCCATCTCCCAGTTAAGAAGAAGGGAGAAAAAACATTAATATTATTTGAAGCAGAGTTGGGTATAATCTAATATACTCTCACGGTTCGACGTTGTCGAAAAACATTTAATTGAGGTCATCATCATAAGTATTAAAAGAGAGAAACAAAGAGAAACGGAGTGTATGCAGAAGCAAATAAAGAAAAAGAACCACCTCATCATGTATCATATGTGTATGTTTGTTTGAAAGATTATGTATATTTGTTGTAACAGCGATTGACGATAATTTCTTACATTGGTTTAAAAACAACGAAACAATACTCTCTCTTGTCTAATATTACAAACGCGTCGCCTAATGATGATATCAATTATAAGAAACGAGTTATTTCTTCATCTTATCCATGAACATCCCAACTACTCCTCCTGGATTGTCCAACCCACCGTTTCCTTTCATCAACTCGTTCAAAGCGCCGACGAAGCCTTTTGGTTCGTATTTCTCCATCAAACGTTCGAACCTTTGATCTTCTCTCAACGATGCCACATCCTTATCACCGCGTAAATACTTAAAATCATCGAAGCCATTCTCAATGGCTAACTTTAAACATTCTAATCCGTCGTCTACTTCACCCATTTGCGCGAAACAGCACGCGCGATTGTAATGCACCGCTAAAATTTCGGCTTGCGAGCTCTCTCTCGCCTCGAACCCGGCCGAAGGCCCAGCCGGAGCCACTTTCGCTTTACGAAAGCGAACCGGACCTGTGCCCGGTAACGTCAACGCCCTCCGAAATGCCTCTTCTGCCTCACGATACTCCTTTTGTTTGTACAGTTTCATCCCTTCGTTGATGCCTTCCGCCGTTGTCGTAGCCGCCCGATTTTCCTCCTCCTCCTCCTCTTCAAAGTCCAAACTCTTCCCTTCGCTAATCCTATCCCCAACCATTTGCGGCACCGACGCGCCTTCCATCCCGACAATCTTCGCTAAATCCGCGTCCGAAAGCATCTGGACATCCTCAACGTTCGCGATGATGTCATTCTGCATGAACATCGACTCGTCGTCGTTTTCTGGTTGGTTCCACGTCAAAGGATCGCTCGGGTCGAAACCAGGCGCTTTGTTGTTGATGTTTTCCGCTTCGGCTCGAGTTTGAAGTTGAGACTTTTTGATGGAAGACTTCGAGCGATTATTCAAGATTTTTTGGCGCGCGGCGCGAGAAAAAGAAGAAGAAGAAGAAGAAGACGCGGTGGTCATCGCGAACATCGCGCTGCTGTTTATTTTTCTTCGAGGACGTGGGGTGTGCGCGACAAACGCGTGCGTGATTTTTTATGACGTTTCTCTTCTCTTTGGTTTTTTGATTTTTTCTCTTTACTCGTATTACAAAAAAAAAGCTAGAATATGTACATGCGACGGGTAACTTCCTCACCCGCCACTCTCTTCTCTCTCTCTTTCTCTCTCTTTCTCATCTCTTCTTCTCACACGATCCTTCTCTCTTCTTCTGTTTTGTGTCTTCTCTTTTTTTCTCTTGATAATGATTGTTTGATTTTTAAAAATATAAATAACGCGACGCGCGCGTGGCCGTCTCGTGTGACTTTTCGATTTAACGCACTACTATCTCCGAATAGATTTGTATGCCTTCATCATCGATGCTTGCTTACTTGGCCAAGTACCCAAAGTACGCGTAGGTTGCCAAAAATAACGCCCACACCGGCCAGTCAAACGCTTGCGCTTTGTGGCAAAGATACACAAAGTACGACATCGGGATCGAGTTCAACTGGCAGAACAACTTGGTCGCTTTTTGCGACGAGGACGCCGCCACGATTTTCCCGACCGCCCATCCGAACGAAAAGACTGCAAAGATCTGCTTGTACTTTGAGAATTCCTTCTCCGTGATGCCAGACGCCGGCAAAATCGGCATCATGAGCTTCCCGAACGTCTCCCACGGCGCGTAGAGCGACGCGAAGCCGTAGGCGATAACGGTAAACGCGGAGAAGAAGAGGAACTTTTGCGCGTTTGTTTTCATGGAAAAGTCAATCTTCGGGGTGGAAATCTTCGGGATGAAGGACTTCTTGGAGGAGGAGGAGCGGGTGGACGTGCGTCTGGATGCGGCCATGTTTTATTATTATTCTTTCTCGCGACGATAAAAAAAGGTCGTAATAAGTAATAAGCTTTCTGTTTGTTGAATCAGAGAGAGAATTGGAGAAAAATTCACACGTGTCAGTATTAAATACATAAAAAGCACACACGCGGACAGCTCAACGCGGACAAAAAATGTATCGCGCCAAAGAATTTCGAGCGAGATCTTTTCGCGCGTTTCGTGGGAATTCGTCTCCTTTCATCTCTGTCTTGCTCTCTTACGCGCGCGATTGTTGTTGTAAAAAGAGAGAGCTTTTCCGTTCAAAATTGAGAAAAAACGGCTCCATAATTCAAATTCGACAAATTTCCAAATGCGTACGAAAGCGCGCGGAATACTGCGCGCGTCGTCGTCCTATAAAAAAATGCCTTTACAGGAAGAATAAAACAATGGTTCGCCGATACACACACA
>Ga0181560_10002064_pt1 | contig 18776 bp, 15 predicted proteins | sample 011ome_20_FD_133751 | JGI IMG/M metagenome (GOLD analysis project Ga0181560, IMG submission 133751) | Coastal salt marsh microbial communities from the Groves Creek Marsh, Skidaway Island, Georgia - 011509CT metaG (megahit assembly) | ecosystem: Environmental > Aquatic > Marine > Intertidal...
CGCGAGCCCCCGCCATACCCAGATCACCTCCCCATTGAATCCCGCGGGGCCCGGGGTTGCCCGTCAGGGGTCGGGTGACGCGCGCCACTCCCCCGGACACCCGGCCCCCCATAGGCCCCCGGGAGCCGGGACAGTAGAGGGAAGGTCGGGGAGATCCCCCGTCCACACGGGAAGGCCGCACACGCGCGGCCGCCCCACTAGGGAGTGATACCCATGTCGCCGTTCGGATCAGTGTGGTCCTCGATTCTTACGAGGCAGACCCCTGAAGAGCGGCGTGCAGGCGACGCAGATCGTGCGGAAGCACACTGGGTTGCCCGCCGCCACCGCGGCTAACCCCGGCGGACCCTTCTAGGGTTCCCCCGTGACGATGGACGCCTCTCGCTTGCGCGTTCATTATCCCGCGGACCTGCCGGTCTCGGAGCGTCGCGACGACATCGTCGCCGCGCTCCGGGACCACCAGGTCGTCGTGATCGCCGGCGAGACCGGCTCCGGCAAGACCACGCAGGTCCCCAAGATGCTTCTCGAGGCGCTGGACGCCTCCGGCAACGCCCGTCCACGCATCGCCCACACGCAGCCCCGACGCATCGCCGCGCGCGCCGTCGCCGAGCGCCTCGCCGAGGAGCTGGGCACCGCACTGGGCGACGCGGTCGGCTACCGGGTCCGCTTCACCGATCGCACGCGCAAGGACACCGCCATCACGGTGATGACCGACGGCGTGCTCCTCGCCTCGATCAGGCGCGATCGCTACCTCCGGCAGTACGACGCCATCATCATCGATGAGGCACATGAGCGATCGCTCAACATCGACTTCCTCATCGGGTACCTCGCGTGGCTGCTGCCGCATCGACCGGACCTGCGCGTGGTCATCACCTCCGCCACCCTCGACACCCAGCGCTTCAGCGACCATTTCGGCGGAGCCCCGGTCATCGAGGTCTCCGGGCGGATGTATCCCGTGGAGGTCCGCTACCGCGATCCCGTCGACATCGACGAGGTCGACGCCGTGTGCGAGGCCGTCGAGGAGCTGCTCATCGACACGGACGGCGACGTCCTGGTCTTCCTCACCGGCGAGCGCGAGATCCGAGACGCGCGCGACGCCCTGGCGGATCGCCTCGGGCCCGGCATCGAGATCGTGCCGCTCTACGGTCGCCTCTCCGCCGACGAGCAGCACCGTGTCTTCGCCCCGCACGACGCTCGACGCGTCGTGCTCGCCACCAATGTCGCCGAGACCTCGCTCACCGTGCCGGGCATCCGCTCCGTCGTCGATGCCGGGCACGTGCGCCTCTCGCGCTTCTCCACGCGGCTCAAGGTGCAGCGCCTGCCCATCGAGCCCATCTCGCAGGCCAGCGCCGCACAGCGCGCGGGCCGGTGCGGTCGCCTCGGACCGGGCGTGTGCTTCCGCCTCTACTCGGAGCCGGACCTGCTCGCGCGACCGGCGTACACCGATCCCGAGATCCTGCGCACGAATCTCGCGAGCGTCCTGCTCCAGATGGCGACCCTGGGGCTGGGCGAGGTCGACGACTTCCCCTTCCTCGAGCCCCCGGACCGCAAAGCAGTCGCCGCCGGTATTGCGATCCTCGAAGAGGTCGGTGCCCTGCGACCGGGCCGGGCAGGTGAGCCGCTCGCGCGTCGGGTGACCGAGATCGGTCGCCGACTCGCGCGGCTCCCCGTCGATCCGCGCCTGGGCAGGATGATCGTGCAGGCGGAGCGCGAAGGCTGCCTTGACGACGTCATCGTCATCGCCGCAGGACTGGCAATCCGCGACCCCCGCGAGCGACCCGAGGATCAGGCGGGCGCCGCGGATGCCGCGCACGCCCGCTTCCTCGATCCGACCTCGGACCTGCTCACGATGCTCACGCTCTGGGACTACCTGGAGTCTTCGCAGGCCTCCCAGTCCTCCACGCGATTCCGCGCCCAGTGCCGCCGGGAGTTCATCCACTATCTGCGCGTCCGCGAGTGGCAGGACCTCGTGGGGCAACTGCGCTCTTCACTGCGCCTCGAAGCCACGCCCGCATCGTCGACGCGGGACGGCGACGGCATCCATCGCTCCGTGCTGTCGGGACTCATCTCGCACATCGGGATGCTCGCGCCCGACGAGGACACCAAGGCGTCGAGGACACCGCCCTATCGGGGGGCACGCGACAGCAGGTTCGCGATCTGGCCGGGCTCGGTGCTCGCCAAGGCGCGCCCCGAATGGATCGTGGCGGCGGAACTCGTCGAGACAGGGCGGATGTGGGGCCGGATGGTCGCGCGTATCGACCCGTCCTGGATCGAGCCTCTCGCCGGGCCACTCGCCCAGCGCTCGCACTCGGAGCCCGTGTGGTCGACGCGCCAGGCCCGCGCGCAGTGCGTGGAGCGCGTCACCGTGCTGGGGCTGCCCGTCGTCGTCAATAGGCGTATCCCGCTCGCACGACTCGACGCGGAGGAGGCGCGGCGGATGTTCATCCTGCATGCGCTCGTCCGCGACGAGTGGCATCACCGTCACGCGGTGCTGCGCGCGAACGCCGAGCGCATCGCCGACCAGCGCGACCGCTTGCAGCGCGCGCGCCTGCCCGAGGATGCCCTGGACGAGCAGGGCATCGCGGACTTCTACGCCGACCGACTGCCGTCGGACATCACCTCCGGGCGCGCCTTCGACGCGTGGTGGCGCCGGACGCGCACGGAGCAGCCTCATCTGCTCGACCTGCCCGAGGACCTGCTGCGCGATATCCCGACCGAGGAGGACTTCCCCGGCACGTGGCACGACCGTTTCCCGTTGACCTACCGCTTCTCCCCCGGCGATCCCCGAGATGGCGTCACCGTCCACGTGCCGGTCACGGCGCTGCCCACGCTGCCCGACGAGGCATTCGACGGCCAGGTACGCGGCTACCGCGAGGACCTCATCACCGCGCTCATCCGCGCCCTGCCCAAGGACCTGCGCAAGACGCTCGGCCCGGCTCCGGAGGCCGCTCGGGCGCTGGCCGCGCGCATCGACGTCGACGCACCGCGCGCCTCGCTCACCGCCGCCGCGCGCGATCTGCGCGGGGTCGACATCCCGCGTGCGGCATGGCCCTTGGACTCCGCTCCCGATCACCTGCGGCCGACGATCGCGGTCGAGGACGCCGATGGCCGCGAGATCGCCGCGGGCAAGGACCTCGCCGCCCTGCGCAGGGAGTGCGGCGAGCAGAGCGCCACCGCCATCCGCGAGGCGATGCCGCACCTGGAGCGGACAGCGGTCCGCGCCTGGCCGGATGTCTCCCTGGCCCCGGACACCGATGCCGGTCACCTCGCCGTGCCGGGACTGGTCGTCGAAGACGACGGCACCGTCTCCCTGCGCGTCTTCCCGAGCCTGTCCGCGCGCGATGCCCGGCACCCGCGAGGCGTCGCCCGGCTGCTCGCGCTGCTGGAGCCGCTGCGCGTCGGGGACCTGCGCCTGGGCGATCGCGACAAGCTGATCCTCGCGCGCAATCCCCAGGGATCGGTCGCCGCGCTGCTCGAGGACGCCTCCGAGGCGGTGGCCCTCGACCTCATTGACCAGGCGGGCGGCGCCCCCCTCACGGAGGGCGAGTTCAGCGGACTGCGCGAGGAGTTCCGTCGGCGTCGCGTGCCGATGATGCGGGAGCTCCTCCTCGCCTGCATCGTGCCGCTTGAGTCCTGGTGGGCCGTGCACGAGGCGCTCGAGCGCGGTGCGCCCGCATCCCTCGCCGCGGCGTACGAAGACATGGGTGCCCACCTCGACGATCTCGTCGGCGGACAGGTGCTCGCCCGCACGCGGCTGGCCGGCATGACGGACCTGCAGCGCTATCTCCAGGCCCTCGAGCGACGTCTGGATGCGCTGCCCCGCGACGCCGCGCGCGACCTCGTGCGCATGGAGCAGGTGCACGGGGTCGAGGATGCCTACCTGAGGCTGCCCGATGAGCGACGCGCATCCGAGGAAGGGCGACGGATCCGCGAGGACATCAAGGAGCTGCGCGTGAGCCTGTGGGCGCAGGATCTCGGGACGCGCTCGCCCGTCTCGACCAAGCGACTACTCGACCGCATCGCGGAACTCAGCCGCTGAAGGCCCGGGCGGTGTGACTGGGCTCAGCGCCCTCGATGAGGGCCGGGATGTCCCAACTGGCGAATGCAGCGGTCTCCCGTGCGCGGGAGCACGAGTGCGCACCTGTCGGCTGACCGCGCGACGAGCACTCGCGTGACATCTCCGACATCCACACCCGCGCGCGCCCTGCGCAGGGCGGCCCCGAGTGCGGCCGCGCGATCCGGTCCCGAGTCGCTCCAACCGCTCGACATCGCGGCGGTGATCTCATCACTGGAGAGCAGTCGGGCAGTGAACTCGTCGAGCACGCCGCTGGCCACTGCGGCTCGCACCAACCCGTCGGGGGCGGCGGGCGGCCGATAGTCCCATCCGTCGAGTCCGGCCTTCTCGGCCACAATGTCCAGCAGGGTCAGCGCCTGCCAGATCTCGATCACCTCGTCGTCGGTCAGCATCCCGGTCGCGATCAGACTGCTGGCAAGGTCGTAAGCGGCATCGGCCCTGCGTGGGCCGGCGCACAGCACTTCGATCAGCCCCACACCATCGACTATCCGGCTGGCGAAGACGACCCGGTGTTCCCTGGCGAGCACCTCGAGGGTGTTCCAACCCGCAAGTCGGTCCGTGGAACTGCGGTTGCTCAAGGGGTGACTGCCGGCAGGGTTGTCGCACAGGGCGACGACCTCGATCAGGACCGCCTCGCGCTGGGCAGTGGTGAGGTGCTCTTCGAGGTACTCGACGAAGGGCTCGCTGAAGACGATCTGCGCCTGGTGATCCGGGAAGTGCTCCCCGCGTCTCACCGACTCGAGCGCATCCGCTCGTCAGCAAGCGCACGTACCCTGTCCGGGTCCAGGCCCAGCCGCGCGCACACCTCATCCAGCGAGAACTGCCGCGCACGCGAGTGCGCGAGGTCGCCGGCGGCGTCGAGCACGGCCAGACTCGCCTCTCGAAGCATCCGCGCCGACTCCTCTGCCTGCCGCGAGCCCTCGACCCTGGCGACAGCTCGGCCGTGGCTCGTGAGCAGGACGGGCTGGTCCTCTGCTGCGCCCACCACCCCGGACACGCCCTTGCGGGACGCGGTGCTGATCGGCATGCGGATCGTCGACATGACTGCAAGAGTACATATATCTGTGTACTGTTGCAAGACCATCACAGAGGTAGCGCCCCGATCAGCTGCTGAAGGCCGTGCTCGGCACGTCCTTCTCGTCCTGCGCGATCGCATCGACGATCCGCTTCGCGACCGCTTGCGGATCGAGTCCCTGGGGCAGGCGCGGTGCGGTGCCCGACAGCGGCCGGTCAGCCAGCCCGGTCTCGGTGTGCGGGGGACGCATGTCGATGAGGCGGATCCCCTCGCGGCGGAGCTCACGCGCGGCCGCCGCATCGAACGCCGCGAGCGCGGCCTTGGACGCGGAGTAGGCCGCCATCCCGGCCTGCGGCTGCTCGGCAACCACCGCGCTGATGTGCGCGACGAAGGGATCGCGCTTCTCCGACGCGGAACGGCGCAACTCCGGCAGCGCGGCGCGCAGCAATCTGATCGGCGCGAGCGTGTTGAGGGTGAAGAGGTCGATCATCACCTCGTCGGGCAACTCGTCGACGGCGCCAAAGGCCACCGCGCCTGCGGCGTAGACGATCCCGTCGATGCCGCCGTACGCCGCGACCGCAGCGTCGACGACGCGTGCGGGACTCGCGGCCAGCCGGATGTCCACGGCCACGCACTCGCCCGGCACATCGCATGCAGCGAGCCGCGCCTCGTCGCGGCCGACGAGCGTGAGCCGGGCACCCGACGCGGCGAGCAGGGCGGCGATGGGTCGGCCGAGGCCGCCCGTCGCACCGACGACGATGACGGATGGGGGCAGCGCATCGCTCATGTGGCCAGCCTCCCACCCGCGGCCGGGTGCAGCACCTCTGCGCTATGCCTATGCTGGGTCCACCAGGGGAGCTCGAGGGAACGTCGGGCTGAGAGGGCGGTCGCCACCGCCGACCCGCACACCTGATCTGGGTAATGCCAGCGGAGGGAGCGAAATGCCTCGTGTCGTCGTCTCACCCATCCTTGCGAGCGTGGCCATCGGAGTCGCCGCGATCACCTTGGCCGGGTGCTCGGGTGGTTCCCCGTCAAGCGATGCCTCCACGAGCGCTTCCTCGGAGGCACCGCGGACGGTGCGCGTCGTCACCCACGACTCCTTCGCCCTGAGCGACGCTGTGGTCGCCGCATTCGAGGAGACCTCGGGCATCGACGTGGAGTTCATCCCCGCGGGCGATGCCGGCGAGATGGTCAACCGTGCGGTGCTCTCGGCCGGCAATCCCGAGGCCGACGTGCTCTTCGGCATCGATACGACCCTGCTCTCCCGGGCGATCGACGCCGACGTCTTCGACCCCTACGTGAGCAGCGCCGACACCCTGCGCCCCGAGCTGCGCGAGGCCGGACTCGGCGTCGTCACCCCGGTCGACGACGGTGATGTGTGCATCAACATCGATGACGGATGGTTCGCCGAGCAGGGCATCGCTCCGCCGACATCCCTCGAGGACCTCGCCGATCCCCGCTACCGCGGATTGCTCGTGGTGCAGAACCCGGCCACGTCCTCCCCCGGGCTCGCCTTCCTGCTCTCCACGATCGAGCGCTACGGCGATGCATGGCCCGACTACTGGACCCGCCTCGCGGACAACGACGTCGCGGTCGTCAACGGATGGTCCGAGGCCTACCTCAGCGAGTTCACCGCCGGCGGCGGCGGAGGCGACCGCCCGCTCGTCGTGTCCTATTCCACGAGCCCGCCCGCGGAGATCGTGTACGCCGAGGAGCCCAAGCCCGAGCGGCCATCGACCTCGGTCATGACCGACGGGTGCTACCGACAGGTGGAGTTCGCCGGCGTGCTGCGCGGGGCAGAGGATCCCGCGGCCGCCCGCGCCGTGGTCGACTGGCTGCTGTCCCCCGAGGTGCAGGCCGACATCCCGCTGTCGATGTTCGTCTTCCCGGCTCGCGCGGGCGTGGCTCTCCCCGACGTCTTCGAGGAGTTCGTCGTGCGTCCGGAGTCTCCGGCCGAGATCCCCGCCGCCGAGATCGCCGAGCGTCGAGACGACTGGATCGACGAGTGGACCCAGATCGTCCTGCGGTGACGCGCACGGGCGCGGGCCGCGCGCTTGCCGCGGGAGTGCCGCTGGCAATCGTGACGGCGTTCGTCATCGTCCCCGTCCTCGCCGTCGTCATCACCGGCTTCGGATCCGAAGCGATCGCGACGCTCGCGGCAGCGGGCACCTGGCGCCTCGTCGCCTATACCGCCGGGCAGGCGCTGGTCAGCACGGCTTTGAGCATCGCCCTCGCGCTCCCCGCGGCCTACGCGCTCTACCGACTCGACCTGCCAGGTCGCCGGGTGATGCTCGCCGTGATCACCGTGCCCTTCGTGCTGCCGACCGTGGTCGTCGGCCTGGCCTTCCGCGAGCTCCTGCCCTTCGCCGGCACGACGGCCGCGATCATCGTGGCGCACGTGTTCTTCAATGTCGGCCTGGTCGTGCGCGTGGTGGGGAGCCTGTGGGGACACCTCGATCCCCGACTCGGCGACGTGGCGCTCACACTCGGCCTGTCTCCCCTGCGGGCCTTCGTCAGGGTGACGCTTCCGCTTCTGCGTACGGCGATCCTCGGTGCCGGCGCCCTCGTCTTCCTCTTCACCTTCACCTCCTTCGGTGTGGTCCTCGTGCTCGGCGATCCCGCTCTGCCGACGATCGAGGTCGAGATCTACACCGCGACGGTGCAGCGCCTCGACCTCTCCGCGGCGGCAGGTCTCGCCCTCCTGCAGTTCGCCATCGTCGCCGTGGTCGTCGTGCTCACCACGCGCTGGCAGGAGGCCGCCGCGGTGCGCCAGCGACTCGCTGACGACGAGAGGCGCGCACGGCCGCGGGGCGCTCTCGATCGAGTCGCCGTGGCGTGGACCGCGGCACTCGTGATCGCCGTCGTCATCCCGCTGCTGGCACTGGTCGCCCGCTCCCTGCGCGTCGGGGAGGGCTGGGGGCTTGCGTGGTATCGCGAAGCCGTCGCGCCGTCGGAGGCCAGCACGCGCACCACGGCCGCGCTCGAGTCGATCTCCCTCTCGCTCCAGTACGCCGCAGCCGCAACCGCATTCGCGGTCGTGCTGGGCGCACTCGCGTGCGCCGGGATCGTGATGGCCAGGCGGCGTGGCGCGTGGCTCGACGCCGGTCTCGCGCTCCCCCTGGGCGTCTCGGCCGTGACGATCGGCTTCGGCCTGCTCCTCGTGTCGCTGCGCGGACCGGTCGATATGCGCGACTGGTGGATCCTGGTGCCTCTCGGCCAGGCCGTGGTGGCGCTGCCCATCGTCGTGCGCGTCGTGCTCCCCCTGTTGCGCTCCCTCGACCCGCGCATGCGCCAGGTCGCGGCCACGCTCGGTGCGCCACCTCTGCGCGCCTGGTGGACCACGGAAGGCGCCATCACCCTCCGGGCCTTCGGCGTGGCCGCCGGCCTCGCCGCCGCCGTGGCCCTGGGCGAATTCGGCGCCACCGCCTTCCTCGTACGCCTGGATACGCCGACCGTGCCGGTCCAGATCGTGCGCCTGCTCGGGCGTCCGGGCGAGGCCAACACCGGCGTGGCGGCAGCCCTGGCTGTCATGCTCCTGGTGATCACCGTCTTCATCGTGGGGATCGCCGAACGCCTTCGTCCCCGACGCACCGGAGGGTGGTGAGCGCATGACCGGCACCGGACTCAGCGGGCGCGGGCTCAGCGTGCGCGGACTCACGATCGTCTACGAGGGCCGCACCCTGATCGACGACCTCGATCTCGAGGTGGCCCCGCACGAGATCGTGGCGCTCCTCGGACCCAGCGGCTCCGGCAAGAGCTCGCTCCTGCGCTGCATCGCGGGGGTACAGGCCCCCGAGCGCGGATCGATCGGCTGGGATGGCCAGGACATCACCCGCGTCCCCGCGCATCGACGTGGCATCGGCCTGGTCTTCCAGGACGCTCTGCTCTTCCCCCATCGCGATGTGGCCGGCAATGTTGGCTTCGCCCTGCCGCGTGACGCATCGAGCAGCGGGCGCGTGAGCGACTTGCTCGCGCTCGTCGGCCTGCCCGGATTCGAGGGACGGGACGTCGCGACACTCTCTGGGGGCGAGGCGCAGCGGGTCGCGCTCGCCCGAGCCCTGGCGCCCCGCCCCCGGATGCTCCTCCTGGATGAGCCCTTCGGGGCGCTCGACCGGGACCTACGCGACCGGCTCGCCGCCGATGTCCGCAGGTTGCTCCTGGATGCGGGCACCCCCGCCCTGCACGTCACCCACGATCGCCAGGAGGCCGAACTCGTCGCGGATCGGATCCTCCACTTGCCCGGAGCGGCTCGGGAGGCCTAGCCTGGCACAGATACTTTGATGTCAAAGTATCTGCCGAGGTGTCCGACCCGACGAGGGAGCCGCATGACCGAGCGTCCCGTGCGCTTCATCACGGCCGCGAGTCTCTTCGACGGCCACGATGCCGCCATCACGATCATGCGCCGGATCCTGCAGTCGCAGGGCGCCGAGGTGATCCACCTCGGGCATGACCGCAGCGTCGCCGAGGTCGTCCGGGCGGCCCTCCAGGAGGACGCCGACGGCATCGCGGTGTCGTCGTACCAGGGTGGTCACGTCGAGTACTTCACCTACCTGCGCGCACAACTGCGTGCGGCGGGCGCCGACCACATCGGTGTCTACGGCGGTGGCGGCGGAGTGATCCTGCCCGAGGAGATCGCTGAGCTCGCGGGCCATGACGTGCGCATCTACTCGCCCGAGGACGGTCAGCGCCTCGGGCTCGTCGGGATGATCGACGACATGCTGGCCTCGTGTCGGCTTCGTGCGCGACCTGACGCGCCCGCGCTCGAAGCGGTGATGACCGGGGACGAGGTCGCACTAGGCCGGCTGCTCACGGCCGTGATCGACCAGACGTGCTCCGCTGAGGACCTCGGCCAACTGCGGGGAGCGCGCACCCGGATGACCGTGCCGGTCCTCGGGATCACGGGCACGGGCGGCTCAGGCAAGTCGAGCCTCACCGACGAGATCGTCCGGCGCATCCGCACCGACAGTGGCGGCAAGGTGCGCATCGCCGTCCTGGCGATCGACCCGACCCGATCACGTGGAGGAGGAGCCCTCCTCGGGGATCGCATTCGCATGAATGCCACCGCGGATGACGGGGTCTTCTTCCGGTCGCTCGCCACCCGGGGCGCAGGCTCCCTCCCCCCGCAGGTCGCCGACGCGATCGATGCCTGCGCTCTCGCGGGATACGACCTGGTCATCGTCGAGACGCCGGGTATCGGTCAGGGGGACCACGCGATCACAGATCTCGCAGATGTGTCTCTCTACGTCATGACTCCGGAGTTCGGGGCGGCGAGCCAGCTCGAGAAGATCGACATGCTCGACTTCGCGGACGTCGTCGTGATCAACAAGTTCGATCGGCGCGGAGCCCTGGATGCCCTGCGCGATGTCTCGCGGCAGGTCCAGCGCAATCGCGGGGAGTTCACCCGGCGCTGGGAGGACATGCCTGTCTTCGGGACGTCGGCCTCGCGCTTCGACGACGATGGAGTCACGGCACTCGCCCGGCATCTGGAAGCCGAACTGATCGCCCACGGCCTGCGCATGGACACTCCCCAGCTCCACTCCTCGCGCGTGACCACCTCCGCGGGGGGACCCGTCCCTGCGGACCGCGTGCGCTACCTCTCCGAGATCGCCCACGCCGTGCGTGACTACCACCGCGTGACGGGCGAGCAGGCGGCTCTCGTCGACGACGTGGACGCTCTCGAGAAGGCCCGGGAGATCACCGGCCTGGACGGGCTCGATGAGGCCCTCGCCGAGAAGGCGGCTCGCCTCCTCCCCGAGACAGTCCAGGAACTCACCGACTGGCCCGGCCGCGCCGCCGCCGTACGCGAGGATCCCGCCGCGTGGCGCACGACGCTGTCCGGGACGCGCGTGTGCCGCGTGGGCATGCCCCGGGGCTCCTCGCGCGCCGACCTTGTGCGCTACCTGCGCTCGGAGAATCTGCCGGGCCGATTCCCCTTCACCGCCGGGGCCTTCCCGCTCAAGCGCGACGATGAGATGCCGGCGCGCATGTTCGCCGGCGAGGGTGATCCGGCGCGCACCAATCGACGCTTCCATCTCCTCGCCGACGGGCGTGAGGCCACGCGCCTGTCAGTCGCCTTCGACTCCGTCACGCTCTACGGCCGGGATCCGGCGGAGCGTCCGGACATCTACGGCAAGGTCGGCACCTCTGGAGTCAGCGTCGCCACGATCGACGACATGCGCGAGCTCTTCCGCGGCTTCGACCTGTGCGACCCCGCGACATCGGTGTCGATGACCATCAACGGGCCTGCTCCCACGATCCTCGCGATGTTCCTCGCCTGCGCCGTCGACGATCAGCTCGAGCGTGCCGAGGCAGCACGCGGCCCGCTCAGGGAGGCCGACCGAGCGGAGGTGACAGCGCGGACGCTGGCGACCATCCGCGGGACGGTCCAGGCCGACATCCTCAAGGAGGATCATGGCCAGAACACCTGCATCTTTTCCACCGAGTTCGCCCTACGCTGCATGGCCGACGTACAGGAGTGGTTCATCGACCACGACGTCAAGTCGTTCTACTCCGTGTCGATCTCGGGGTATCACATCGCCGAGGCAGGGGCCTTCCCCATCACGCAGCTCGCCTTCACCCTGGCCAATGCGTTCACCTACGTGGAGTCCTACCTCGCGCGCGGGATGGACATCGACGACTTCGCCTCCAGCTTCTCCTTCTTCTTCTCCAACGGGATGGATGCGGAGTACACGGTGCTCGGCCGCGTGGCGCGCAGGATCTGGGCCATCGCCCTGCGCGATCGCTATGGCGCGGGGCCGCGCGCACAGCGCTTGAAGTACCACATCCAGACCTCCGGCCGATCCCTGCACGCACAGGAGATGTCGTTCAACGACATCCGCACGACGCTCCAGGCCCTGTGCGCCTACTACGACTCGTGCAACTCACTGCACACCAACGCCTACGACGAAGCAGTGACCACGCCGACGGACGAGTCCGTACGCCGTGCCCTCGCGATCCAGCTCATCATCGACTCGGAGTGGGGTCTGGCGAGCACGGACAACCCGCTCCAGGGGTCCTACGTCGTCGAGGAGCTCACCGACCTCGTCGAGGAAGCCGTGCTCGCCGAGTTCGATCGACTCACCGAGCGCGGCGGAGTGCTCGGTGCGATGGAGACCGGCTACCAAAGAGGCCGCATCCAGGACGAGTCCATGGAATACGAACGACGCAAGCACGACGGCTCCCTGCCGATCATCGGCGTCAACACGTTCACCGAGGCCGGCTCGACGATCCAGGCCCCCGAGACGGTGTCGCGGGCCACCGAGGAGGAGCGCTCCGGCCAGGTGACTCGCGTGCGCGCCTTCCAGGAGCGCCACCGCGACGAGGCCTCCGCGGCACTCGCCCGGCTTCGCGACGCTGCACGGGGGGACGGCAATATCTTCGGCGCGCTCATGGAGGCCGTGCGCACGTGCTCGCTCGGCCAGATCACCGACACGTTCTTCGAGGTGGGCGGCCAGTACCGGCGGGGCATGTGAGCGTCGACCCCATCGCGCTCGCCGAGGAGCACTGGATCGACCACGGGTGGCCCGAGGCCGCGCCCGGCATGCGCCTGGTGACCGCGCTGACGCGTGTGCAGCAACTTCTCCACCAGCGGATCGACGAGGTGCTGCGCCCCGATCTCACCTTCGCCCGCTACGAGATCCTCATGCTGCTTGTCTTCAGCCGTCGCGGGGCACTCCCGATGTCCGTGATCGGATCACGACTCCAGGTCCACCCGGCTTCCGTGACGAGCGCCGTGGATCGCCTCGAGAGGGATGGCTACGTCATCCGGGAGCGTGGTGAAGAGGATCGCCGCCGTGTGCTCGCGAGCGTGACCGCACGGGGTCGCCGGCGCGCCCTGGCGGCGACGCAGGCGCTCAACGAGGAGGTCTTCGGGGACGTGGGTCTCGACTCGGCCGCGCTGCGGCGCACGAGCGCGGATCTCGATCGGATGCGCGCGCACCTCGGCGACGCGCTCCAACGTTAGGCAGGTAGGCCGGTCAGAGGCTGGCGAGTGAGCGCGGGGCCTTGGTGGCCGCCTTGCCCAACCGACTGCGCGTGCCGAGCTCCTCGGCCATGAACTCGCGCAGCAGGTCGATCGCAGCGAGCACCTTGTCGCTGCGCAGGGAATAGAGCACGTGCGGCCCCTGACGGGTCGCCTCGACGACACCCCGCTCACGCAGGATCGCCAAGTGCTGCGAGCAGTTGGGCTGGCCGATATCCAGGGCCTCCGCCAACTCTCCGACCGTCAGGGGTCCGTCACGCAACTCGTTGATGATGAGAAGGCGCTTGGGATCCGCGATCGCCTTGCACAGGCGTGCATGCAACTCGTGGATCTCAAGCGCCGTCTCACGGTCCATCGGTCAATTCCTCACTACGGCTTGAGCGAGCACTTCGTGACAGCGCTGCCTGCGCGCACGTCGTTGACGAGGATCTTCATGAGGCCGGCATCGGAACCCACCAGCGTGAAGTTGATCTTGCCAGGCGTCCACACGCGCTGGGTGAGCTCGAGGGCAGTAGGCGCTGGGCGCGCGAACACGGCGCTGGTCTCCGTGCCCATGATGAGGCTCGAGCCACCCTGGCTCTTGGTCAGGCCCGGGTTCCAGCTCAGCTCGAGCTTGCCCTTCTGCCCGAAACGCTGCTTGACCATGTCGGTGTGCTGCTTGGTCATCGCGGGCTTGCACTGACCGGCGTCGAGGACGTTCTGCTTGTAGTTGGCGATAACGCCGCGCAGGCCGCCGTTGTCCGACAGGCCCGAGGCCCAGTCGATGCGGGTCCAGATCGAGATCTTGCTCTTCGAGCTCTTGGCATTGTTGGTCTTGGCGATGAAGGTCTTGCCCGCAAAGCGGTCGGTGATCGCATCGTCCGTGATGAAGAGGTAGGGGAAGGTCTTGCCGATCTTGCCGTTGACGATCTCGGCCTTGACGATCGTCTGGGCGGCCTTCGTCGGGCCGACGGACAGCCAGCGCTTGCCCTCGGTGGGGTTCAGCGCGTAGTCGCGGCCGTTCTGATCGGTGAAGGTCGTCGGAGCGACGGAGCCCGTCATGTTGACCACGCCATAGAGCAGGCGGGGGCCATTGGCGGGCAGCACGATCGACTTGCCACCCGAGGTGTAGAGCAGGGTGCACGTCGGCGTCGGCGTGTTGAGGATGGTCACGTTGCCGCCCATCTGGGCGCACGGGACCGGATCGGCCGCCGTCGCGGGAAGGGCGGGCACCAGGGCCAGGGCAAGGCCGGCGGCGGCCAGGCCGGCGCCGGTGAGGGTGAGGGATCGCTTCATGGAGTCAGGTTCTCACACGAGACCGGTCACATGCTGGTTGAGGCAGCGCACTGATTCTTGCCGATTTCCAAGGTCTGGATTTCCTCAGCCGTGGCCGCCTGGCCCGCATTGACGAGACGAATCGTGTCGTAGAAGTCCGGAGCTGCGGGGAGCGTCGTGACGATCTCCTCGATGAAGCGCTCCATGTCCTCGACGGTCATGATGTCGGCTTCGAAGATCTCCGCCAGCGTCGTCTCCACCATCCCCTGCTCATTGATCTCCTCGGGCAGGGTCCAGTGGGCCGGCATGACCTTGGTCGCGCGATCGAGCGGGGCGAGCCGGTCATGGATCGTGTGGAAGAGCTCCGTCGCGAGCTCCGAGGCCTTGCCTGTGAGATCCGGCCGGCCGAGCCCGCGCACGAAAACCGTGTCGCCGGTGAGGATGAGGTGGCCTGGGATGTGGATGCAGGTGCTGCCGGGGGTGTGCCCGGGCATCTTGATGGCGAGCACGTCCAGGGTCGCCGCGCCCAGATCGAGGGTCGCGCCATCGGGCAGCGGCTCATTGGGGAAGGGTGTCTGCAGCCCCGAATCCTCCACGGGCACGTGGTAGGGCACACCCAGGTCGGCTGCCATCGCCGGTCCCCCGGAGATGTGGTCAGCGTGGATGTGCGTGTCCACCACGTGGGTGATGGTCATGTCGTGCTGCGCCGCGAGGTCGAGATAGGTCTGCGGGAAGCGCGCAGGATCGACCACGACGCATCCGTGGCCAGGGGCCCCGATGAGATAGGACAGGCAGGCCTTGGACGGGCGCGCGATCTGGTAGCCGATCATGCCGTCAGGAAGCCCCTCGATGCGTCGCGGGACGAGCAACTCGGCCCAGGCGGCCGTGCCACCCTCGAGCGTGCGCACCTCCCGGCCCTCGTCCTTGAGTACGTCGATGAGCAGGTCGCTGCCATTGCCGTGCGCGCAGACGACCACGGTGTCGTCGGGGATCTCCTGCGCCAGGGTCTCGGACTCCTCGACGGCGACCCAGATGGGCACGTTCTTCATGGACACCGGGCGTGTGCCCTCGATCTGCCAGACGGCGTACTCATCCTGATTGCGCACGTCGAGGATGTAGGGGCAGCGCCCCTCGTCGATCTCGGCGTACAGCTCGGCGGGGGTGATCGATCGCGCCATGGGTGGGGCACTCCTTCCGGCAGGTGGGCTGACCGGACACGCATTCGCGAGATTCAGCCCGGAACCATATGCGCAGACGCTAATGTCCCGAGTGGGTCCTGGGAGGCATTTCGGGAGTTTCCCTGCCCGATCCTTGCCGTGGGGGCTCGCCCGCGCCTACGGTCCCTGGAGGCGGTCCCCCCGGCCGCCTAGGTCCACCCGGACCACTCGAGGCACGACCGACGATGCATGAAGGAGGCCCCCATGGCCGACAAGGATCCCGACGCCCCCGACTCCATGACGATCATCGCCTTCAGCGGTGACCTCGACAAGCTCTGGCCGACCTTCATCCTGAGCTCGACGGGCGCCGCCAGCGGGATGGACGTCACCGTCTTCTTCACCTTCTGGGGGCTCTTCCCGCTGGTCAAGGACGACGTGCGCATCACGGGCTACGACGCGATGACCAAGGCCCTCGCCGGCATGAACGCCCCCGGCATGAAGAAGGCGAAGCTCTCCAAGCTCAATATGGGTGGATCAGGCGCATGGATGATGCGCAAGGTCGCGGAGAAGAACAAGCTCGCACCGCCGGAGGACCTCTTCGAGATGTGCCAGGAGATGGGCGTCAATCTCTGGCCCTGCCAGATGACGATGGATCTCCTCGGCATCGAGCCCAGTCAGATGGTCGAGGGACTCGGCGAGCCCGTAGGCGCCGCCACCGCGCTGCAGAGGATGGCCAAGTCCGATATTCAGCTCTTCATCTAGTCCCCCCGACCCACACCGAACGGAGAAGTCATGCCAGATGTAGCCAAGGTCGTTGACGCCAAGGGGCAGAGTTGCCCCATGCCCGTCCTCATGACGGCCAAGGGAATCAAGGAGATCGAGAGCGGGCAGATCATGCTGCTCGAGGCGACCGACAACGGCGCGCGCTCCGACATCCCCGCCTGGGCCACCCAGACCGGTAACGAGCTCGTCGAGTCCGAAGAGGCCGACGGCGTGATGAAGTTCTACATTCGGAAGAAGTGATCGCGTGCGCTACGGATTCGCCATCGACCAGCGGACCTGCATCGGCTGCCATGCCTGCACGGTGGCCTGCAAGACCGAGCATCAGATCCCGGTAGGCCAGTTCCGGACCTGGGTCAAATACGTCGAGAAGGGCTCCTTCCCCGACACCACCCGGGAGATGGCGGTCCTGCGCTGCAATCACTGCACGGACGCACCGTGCGTCCAGGGCTGCCCCACGGAGGCGCTCTTCATCCGCGACGACGGCATCGTCGACTTCGACAACTCCCGCTGCATCGGCTGCAAGATGTGCATGCAGGCATGTCCCTACGACGCCATCTACATCGACGAGAACACGCACACCGCAGCCAAGTGCAACTTCTGCGCCCACCGCATCGACCAGGGCCTCGAGCCCGCCTGCGTGCAGGTGTGCCCCACGGAGTCGATCTGGGTCGGCGACCTTGACGATCCCGACAGCGGCATCCGCAAGCTCATCAGCATCGAGCCCGTGAGCGTGCGTGCACCGGAGCAGAACACCAGCCCCAATGTCTTCTACGTCGGCGCCGACAAGGCCACCCTCGATCCCCTGGTCGCCCCCGTCGACCAGACCTACCTGTGGGCCGAGCCCGACGTCCTGCGGCTCGAGACAGCGCATGAGCTCCCCGGCGACCCCATCACCAACGCCCGCACGACACTCAATACGGCGCATCTGCGTCCCTGGGGCTGGAAGGTCTGGACCTACCTGTGGACCAAGTCGGTGGGCGCCGGCGCCGGTGCCCTCGCCGCCCTGCTCCTGCTCATGACCGGTAGCGACGGGACACTCGTGACGACGGTCGCGCCCTTCATTGCGGTCCTGTTCCTCCTGGCCACGGCAGTCCTGCTCATCTGGGACCTCAAGCAGCCCAAGCGCTTCGTCTTCCTCCTCATGCCCTGGATGCTCAACAAGCGCTCATGGCTGGCCATCGGCGGCATCTTCCTGGGTCTCTATGCGGCCATCACAGGAGTGTGGTTCCTCATCGGCGCCGCCGACTTCCTCGGCCTGGGTGACTACACGTCCGTCGTCAGCATCCTGGCTTGGCCGGCGATCCCTGCGGCCATCATGACCGCGGGCTACACGGCGTTCCTCTTCGGCCAGGCGGAGGGCCGCGACCTCTGGCAGTCGCCGGTGCTCTTCTGGCACCTGCAGGCGCAGGCCGTCATGGCCGGTGCCGGCGTCCTGCTCGTTGCCGGCTACCTCATCGACCTCACGGGAGGGGGCTTCGCGGGGCTCACCTGGCTCGCCTGGGCGCTCTTCATCGGCACCATGGCCAACCTCTTCATCCTCGCGGTCGAGTACGGCGGCAAGCACTCCACGCGCAACGCCGCCGTCGCAGCGCACATGCTCACCCACGGCCGCTACAAGCGCGCCTTCTGGGGCGGGGCGATCGGCCTGTCGGTCGTCACCGCAGCCCTGGCCCTCGTCGGCGCTCTCGTCGAGAACCTCGGCCTCCTCGCCGTCCTCGGCGGAGTCGTCGCCCAGGCATCCCTGCTCATCTACGAGTCGGTCTACGTCAAGGCCGGCCAGGACGTCCCGCTCTCCTAGCGGTCGCTGCCACCAAGAAGGAGTCACATGACCGTCACGGATCGACCTGAGGCCCCCAGGCCCGAAGCCTTCGGCCTGCGCACGCGCGGCGCCCTGTCCAACTACCCGCCCGTGGAGACGTGGGACGACGTCGTGATGTACGACGCCAAGGCCCACCCCAAGAAGGTCGAGAAGCACTACATGCTCGTCCCGACCACGTGCTTCAACTGCGAGTCCGCCTGCGGCCTCCTCGCCTTCGTCGACAAGGAGACCAAGGAGGTCGTCAAGATCGAGGGCAACCCGGCCCACCCGGGATCGCGCGGCCGCAACTGCGCCAAGGGCCCGGCGACGATCAACCAGACGGACGATCCCGAGCGCATCCTCTACCCGCTCAAGCGCACCGGCCCCCGCGGCTCGGCGCAGTTCGAGCGCGTGTCCTGGGACGACGCACTCGACGACATTGCCGCGCGCATCCGCAAGGCGATCGTCGAAGGCCGTCGCAATGACGTGATGTACCACGTCGGCCGCCATGGCGAGGACGGCTTCATCGAGCGCGTGCTGCTCGCCTGGGGTGTCGACGGCAACAACACCCACACGAACATCTGCTCGGCAGGCGCCCGCTTCGGGTACACCCTCTGGGGCGGCTACGACCGTCCCTCCCCCGATCACGCCAACGCCAACGTCATCCTGCTGGTCTCCGCGCACCTGGAGTCGGGGCACTACTTCAACCCGCACGC